>Ga0114996_10006890_pt1 | contig 12995 bp, 14 predicted proteins | sample ArcticOcean_MG_C_4_FD_87039 | JGI IMG/M metagenome (GOLD analysis project Ga0114996, IMG submission 87039) | Marine microbial communities from western Arctic Ocean - ArcticOcean_MG_CB4_134 | ecosystem: Environmental > Aquatic > Marine > Oceanic | place: Arctic Ocean: Canada Basin | collected... | reverse complement strand
TAGGGGAACAGGGGAAAGTCTTTTCCGCACACACCGCAGGTGAAAAGGAATTCCGAAAGAAATTAAATGAAAAGTTGCTCGAAGAGGTTAATGAATTTATAGAAGAGCCTTGCTTGGAAGAGTTAGCAGACGTGTTTGAAGTACTCGCAGAAGTATTAGATACAATGGAATATTCAATTGAAGATCTAGATATTTGTATGACGGACAAGGTTGCGCGACGCGGCGCATTTAGGTCTAGGATTATTCTCGAGAGTGTAGAAGAATAATATGAAAACAATTATCGGATTAGGAAAGGGTGGGTGCCAGGTTGCTAAACAATTTGCAGACTACCCACAATATGACATGTATGAAATTAAGGTGGGACCAGCTAAGGAGCGTACACGTTCAGTGTTCACTGTGCCGAAGAAGAAATCCCCCGAAAGTTATGAAAAGAATTTTCCTTCTCTAAAAAGTTTTTTCAAGAAGGTGGAAGGAAACGTCTTGCTTGTGGTTGATGGTTCGGAACACATAGCAGCCTCTTCGCTAAGAATCTTAGAACATCTAAAAGAACATAGCACCACTGTGTTGTATATCAAACCAGAGCTGCAATTTTTATCAGATAATGAGCGTTTGAGCGAAAGGGTTGTGCGAGGAGTGTTGCAAGAATATGCTAGGTCGGCTATGTTCGAGAGAATTTATTTGATTGATGTTCCTCTGGTTGCCGCAACTATGGGCGAAGTCCCAATCAAGTTTTATTACGACCGGGTATACGGGGCAGTTGCTTCCACCCTACACATGATCACTGTTTTCAATCACAGCGAAGCATGCCTGGGCGGGCAGGGTAACACTCTTGATATTGCTCGCATTTCCACATTTGGATTTGTCAACCCGGATAGCGGACAAGAAAACTTATTTTTTGCACTTGACTTTCCACGCGAAAAGAGTTATTATTATGGTATCAATGAAGAAAAATTACGAACGGATGGTGCGCTAATGAAAAGAGTCAGTGAGCAAGTTTCTGCTGGGGCACACGATGGTTTAAAAACCTCGTATGCTGTTTATGAAACAAAGTATGAGGATGATTACATCTATCTCACGGCACACAGTTCGATGGTGCAGAGTTGATAATGACGGGAGACACTCCGCCCACCGCTGCAATTCGGGTTGTCATACTTACCCCGGCAGCCCAGTCAGAAGTGCGCCGCCTCTTAAAAGATGAAGATAAGGCGGGCATGGGGCTTCGTCTGGGAATCAAAGGCGGGGGCTGTTCGGGCTTGAGTTATATCCTAGATTTTACGGCACGTGCCGAAGGAGATACCGTAGTGCCTTACGACAGCTTTGAGGTCTACCTGGACCGCAAAAGTACAATTTATCTTGGTGGCACCATTTTGGACTATCAAGATGGTTTAGTCGGGCGTGGCTTCATTTTTAAAAACCCTATGGCTAGCAACACTTGCGGTTGCGGCGAGAGCTTTTCTCTCTAAAATGGTGAATTATTTTAAAAAAAGCTTGACACGGCTATCGCACTGTGCTAGGATCTATAATAGAAACTCGGGAAATTAGCCGAGTTTACTTTAACTCGAAAGGAGATAACAATGGGTATTGATTTAAAAAAAATGAGAGCAAAAAAACTAGCTCTCGAAAGCCGTGGTGATGGAAGGTCTAGTGCCTTCTGGCGACCGCAAGAGGGGGAACAGACGATTCGTGTGATTCCTACTTCTGATGGAGATCCTTTTAAGGATTTCTGGTTCCACTATAACGTGGGCAAAAACTCCGGGTTCCTCTGTCCTAAGAAGAACTATGGAGAAGAGTGTTCCGTATGCGAATTCGCTAGCAAGCTTTGGCGCGAAGGCGACGACGACAGTAAGAAGATGGCTAAGTCTCTCTTCTCACGTCAGCGTTTCTTCTCTCCCGTCTTTGTGCGTGGTGAAGAGCAAAACGGCGTGCGGGTTTGGGGCTATGGAAAGATGGCGTATGAAACGCTGTTGAACCTTGTTCTCAATCCCGAGTACGGCGACATCACCGATGTCGACGCTGGCACCGACCTCGTTATGAAGTACGGTAAGCCACCCGGTGGTCAATTCCCATTGACCAAGCTCACTCCCAAGCGCTCAACCTCTCCGGTATGTGCTGATAAGACATCCGAAGAGTGCGCAGAGTTGCTTGAGAGCATTCCCGAGTTTGAAGATCTCTTCGAGCGCAAGACTTCTGTTGAAGTCAAAGCAATGCTCGATGAACATCTTCTTGGGGATGATGGTGCGGAGGAGTCCTCGACTGAAACTGTGAAATATAGCTCTTCGCAGTCTGGAGGAGATTCTAGTTCCGTGTCGGAAGCGTTCGAAGAGCTTCTGGGCTAAAAATCTTCGCCCACGGGGAGGCACAGGGTTATCAGGTGCCTCAATTCACTTACACACAGGAGGTTATATTATGAGTGAAAATAAAAGCGGTTATGAACTGCGTACCGAATTGTTAGGAATGGCGATTGGTATTGTTTCTGATAAAATTGCTCGGCAGCATGAGAATGAGCATCTGAAGCCGGAAGACCAGCAATCACCCGTTGATCCTGGTACGACTGAAGATATCATTGCTGAAGCTGAAAAGCTTTATCAGTTTGTTTTGACCAAAAGTTAGATAGCTCTTCAGCTCCCACAGGGAGGCACAGGGTTATCAGGTGTCTCATACTTTAACATAAGGAAAAACTATGAATAACGATACAAACACTCCTCATACACTTAGCGATATGATTGTCCTTCTTACGGAAGTGCAGGCGGATTATAATAAGTTTTACGTCGATGGAAATTCTTCAGCAGGAACGCGCGTTCGAAAGGCAATGCAGCAGATTAAGACGTCTGCCGGTGATGTCCGAACCCACGTACAGGCGACGAAGAACAGTCAATAGACAGTTACCGCAGGGAGGCACGGGTTACAGGTGCCTCAACTTTTATCACTCACGAGGTTCATATGCCTAGACCAAAGAAGACAAAAGCAGGAAAATTGAGCATCGAACAGATGCGAAACCTTATCAATAAGAAAGCAGGCATCAACGTCGCGCATGATTTATCATCGGAAAACCCAACAGAAGTAAAGCAGTGGATTCCGACTGGTTCGCGCTGGCTTGATTCAATCGTATGTAGAGGGAAGCTTGCAGGTATACCCGTGGGCAAGGTGGTGGAGATTGCAGGCTTAGAATCTACGGGTAAATCTTATATGGCAGCACAGATTGCAGCCAACGCACAGAAGATGGACATTGATGTTATCTATTTCGATTCTGAATCTGCGATCGACCCATCCTTTTTAGAGAAAGCAGGCTGTGATATTGACCGCGTATTATATGTTCAGGCGCGCTCGGTAGAGTTTGTCCTTGAGACTATTGAAGATTTATTGGGCACAAACGAAAACCAGATGCTATTTATTTGGGATTCGCTAGCGCTAACTCCATCCGTTTCTGATGTAGAAGGTGACTTTAATCCGCTATCATCTATGGCTGTGAAGCCGCGAATACTTTCGAAAGGAATGTCAAAGTTGACTGTCCCTATTGCCAATAGCAAGTCGACGCTTTTAGTTTTGAACCAACTTAAAACAAACATTACAAGCAACATCGCGGAAGCCCTCACAACCCCCTACTTCACACCAGGCGGCAAGGCGATGCATTATGCCTACTCGTTGAGGGTTTGGTTGACTGGACGCAAGGCGAAGGCGTCATTTATATTAGATGACAACGGATTCCGCATTGGGTCCGAAGTGAAAGTGAAGGTACAGAAGTCTCGGTTTGGAACCCAAGGTCGCCAGTGTGCCTTTAAGATCTTGTGGGGAGCCGACGTTGGTGTTCAAGACGAAGAGAGTTGGTTTGATGCTGTCAAAGGTTCAAGATACCTGACGTCGGCTGGAGCCTGGTACTCTATGGAGATGGACGATGGAACGGTTGAAAAGTTTCAACCCGGCAGGTGGATGGAAAAGATGCAGGACAAGAAGTTTCGTGACCGTGTTTTGTCTATCATGGACGAAGAGGTGATTATGAAATTTCACAAACGCGAGGGGGATGCCTCGGAGTTTTATAAGGACATGGATGAGGAATCCGATGGAGAGACATAATATGAAACGTATACTATTTTCTTTCTTGATAGGACTTTGTTTCCTATCAATGACGGCTACAGAGACATATGCAAAAACTTGCAAGTCTGCGCCAGATTCTTTTTACTATGGTAGAAGCTCTGCGAACAAGGGAGGATACTTCGTTGTTTGGGAACGCGAGGTGCCTATGATTTATTTTCGCAATCAAGGGTCAATGATTTCCTTGGTGGCTGCTGAGTTTAATAAATCTCAAGACAGTTGGATATACCATGGTCGGGTACCCAACACTTTAATTGAAATTATTCACTGGCATTGGAAACAACACAAAGAAATTTATAAAAGATGCTTGGGCGATTACGCTTGGCAGCGCAAGAATTATTATTATGCAGCATATCGCTCACGCCTACTAAATAATCCAGCATACAATTGGATTCTTGTTAGTCCGCGAAAAAGAATCCCCGAAGATATAATGATTCTTAAGCCAAAACTGGAACTGAGAAAAAAAAAGAAGGCACCTCTTAAGAAGCCCAAGTATAAAAAGTGGGGTAACTCCCCACGTTAATTATGTTTCCGATGGAGACATTTTTTTATTGACATTTGATAAGCTTTTCGGTTATAATAGAAGTTATGGAGAATAGACTATGACCAAGCCGAGGATTCTGATTATTGACGCGCTGAATATGTATTTCAGGGCATACATTGTGGACCCATCCCTATCGACAAACGGACAACCCATCGGAGGGCTTAAGGGGTTCTTAAAGATCTTACAGAAGCTTGTGCGAGATACGAAGCCAGACCAAATTGTCATTGCCTGGGATGGCGCAGGTGGCTCACAGAAGAGAAAAAGCATTGACAAGGGGTACAAGGAGGGTAGAAAGCCCATCCGTTTGAATCGGGAGATTCGCAACCTGACCGAGAATGAAGAACTAGAAAATAAGATTTGGCAGCAGACGCGTCTGGCAGAATATTTAAACTGTATGCCCGTCTCTCAAACCATGCTGCCTGCCATCGAGGCAGATGATGTAATTGCTTACGTGGTTACTATGTCATCCCTCAAAGGTTGGCAAAAGATTATTGTCTCAAGCGACAAAGATTTTTTTCAGCTCTGTGACGATGAAACAATATTGTTCAGGCCGTCTCAAAAGGCTGTGTTGAATAAGCATCGGATAACGTTGGAGCACGGAATACATCCGTTAAACTTCGCCCTTGCGCGAGCCGTTGTGGGGGACAAGAGTGACAATCTTCGAGGTGTGGGAGGAGCAGGCTTGCCAACGATTGCCAAGAGGTTTCCGTTCCTATCAGAAGAGCGAAGTTGTAGTATCGAGGAAATAATTGAATGTTGCGAGGCAACAGAGAAAAAATTAAAAGTTCATAATAACATTCTTGAAAATAGAGATCTGGTTGAGAAGAATTATAAGCTAATGCAGCTATATGTTCCTAGCCTCTCTCCACAATCCAAGGAGGAAATCAGATATGCGATTGAGGAAGCCCCACAGGAATTTAATAAGACAGAAGTGCTTAAACTGATGACCCAAGATGGCTTCGGGGCATTTGATTGGTCCAGCCTGTATCAGACAATGAAACGTATCGCTGCCGACAGCAAAGAATAAAGAGAGACTAATGAGTAACGACACCGATTTTTCTAAGTTTGGAAAATCTTTTCAGGAATCTTTGGCACATTTAATTGTGGACCAGCGTGTATTCGCTGACCAAATCAAAGAGGTTTTATCCATAGGCTTTTTTGAGCTGAAATATTTACAAGTTTTCGTTCAGAAAATTTTCAGCTATAAAGAAAAATATGGTGTCCACCCTTCTCGCCAAGCGATGCTCACAATTTTAAGGGCAGAACTTGATGACGAGAATTTAGCGACACAAAAACAGACCCGAGACTTCTTTGCTAGAATTTATAAATCTGAAATTGAAGTCGGAGGCGAAGAATATATTAAAGATACTGCGCTTGATTTTTGCAGAAAACAAAAACTCAAAGAGGCTATGATTAAATCAGTGAGCCTGTTGGAGTCATCCTCGTTTGATGAAATTAGTTCAGTGATAAATGAAGCACTCAAACTTGGATCCAGCACAGATTTTGGATATGATTATAAGGCAGACTTTGAAGAGAGATTTGAATTAAAAGTACGCAATCCAATGAGCACAGGCTGGCAAGTCATTGATGACCTGTGCAAAGGTGGACTGGGAAAGGGCGAGCTAGGCGTCGTAATTGCCCCTACAGGAGCCGGAAAGTCTATGGTGCTAGTACATCTTGGTACTCAAGCTATAAAAGCTGGAAAAACTGTGGTACACTATACATTAGAACTAGCACCTACCGTAATTGCATCTAGATATGATAGCTGCCTGACGGGTATACCCTTGTCTGAACTGCACTCCTGTAAGGAGGGTATATATGAAACAGTAAAAGACCTCGAGGGTCAATTAATTATTAAAGAATATCCAACAAAATCTGCGTCACCAAATACCATTCGCAACCACCTGGAACGCCTGCTGCAAAGAGACATTAAACCAGATTTAATTATCGTAGACTATGCGGATTTATTACGTCCAGTTGTTGTCAGAAAAGAGAAGAGACACGAGCTTGAAACTATATATGAGGATTTGAGAGGAATCGCGCAAGAGACGGGATGCCCTTGCTACACTGCGTCTCAAACAAATCGTTCGGGACTGAACGCAGAGGTGATCACGATGGAGGCAATATCAGAGGCTTTCAATAAATGCTTTGTTGCTGATTTTATCTTCTCCGTGTCGCGTACAATTCAAGATAAAGAAACAAACAGTGGAAGAATATTTATAGCGAAGAATAGAAACGGTCCTGACGGTATAGTGTATCCCATTTTTATGGATACGGCGACTGTAAAAATAAAGGCGCTGCCATCAGATGGCACAACGGTTGAACAGGCGGTAGCAAGAACTGCGGCAGAACAACAAAAGCAATTGAAGCAAAAATATAAAGAATTTAGGAGGGAGAATAGTGGATAATAAAGACGGTGCATTAGAATATTTTAGTGGCGATAAGCTCGCGTCAAATGTGTTTATGACCAAGTATGCTTTGCGAGATAAGAACGGGGAATCGTTAGAGAAAACCCCCGACGATATGCATGACAGGCTGGCGAAAGAATTTGCCAGAATGGAAAGAAAATTTGGTGGAGCCCGCGAGCTTTCATATGAGCAGATTAGAGAGTCCTTTGACGGATTTAAATATATTGTGCCGCAAGGTTCTGTCATGTTTGGCTGCGGAAATAAACACGTGCATGCCTCTTTGTCAAATTGTGTCGTTGTTGAGAGCCCACAAGATAGTATGTCCTCGATCATCGACGCGGGGCGTGACCTGGCGAATCTTTTTAAGCGCCGCTGCGGAGTGGGTCTGGATATATCCCTTCTACGCCCAGAGAACGCTCCCGTAAATAATTCAGCTGGTACCACTACTGGGGCATGGTCGTTTGCAGACTTCTTTTCGTATGTATGCAGGATGGTGGGGCAAAACGGGCGACGCGGAGCGTTGATGATTACTATGGACGTCCGACACCCAGACATCGAACAATTTGTGATGATGAAACGTGACTTGAAGAAGGTCACTGGCGCGAATGTCTCTGTCAAATTGAGCGACGACTTCATGAACGCTGTTGATAATGATTCAGAGTTCTTGTTGCGTTTTCCGGTCGACGCAAACCCAGATGAAGAAGTAAAATACACGAAGTTGATTCAGGCTCGCGAGCTATGGCAAACAATTGTTGATAGCGCAACGAAAACAGCGGAACCAGGCTTGTTGATGTGGGACAACATAAAGAAAAATTTACCTGCTGATTGCTATGCCGATGTGGGGTTTGAGACTATCTCTACAAACCCCTGTGCGGAGATTCCTTTATCCGCTAATGATAGTTGTAGGCTGATATCGATAAATTTAAAAAACTTTGTAAAAAAGCCGTTCACATCAAAGGCTTATTTTGATTATGAACATTTTACAAAAATAGTATCTATGGCATCCCGCCTTTCTGATGATTTAGTAGAGTTGGAGGGAGAACAACTTTCCAAGATTATTAAATTTGCAGATACCAAGGATGAAAAAAGGTTATGGTCCAAGCTTCGCAAGGCGTGTCTGGATGGAAGGCGCACAGGTTTGGGCACCCATGGACTTGCAGATGCTATAGCTCGGATGCGGATTCGATATGATTCCCCGAAGGGTATTAAAATAATTGATAAAATCTATAACACCTTGAAAGAGGGTGCCTATGAGGAAAGCGTGCGTCTTGCCGAAGAGCGAGGAGCTTTTCCGGTGTTTGATTGGGACAAAGAAAAAAACAATGCTTTCATCAAGCGCCTTCCAGAGCGTTTGCAGAATTTAATTTCTTCCCACGGACGAAGAAATATTTCTATTTTAACAAATGCTCCGACCGGCAGTGTATCGATATTATCTCAAACCAGTTCAGGGCTGGAACCAGTTTTTCGTAACGCATATATACGTCGACGCAAGTTGAGTCACAATGACAAGAACGTTGAAGCAGATTTCGTCGATGACGTAGGGGACCGATGGGTTGAGTATAGCGTGTATCACCACAACGTGAATGAATATTTTAAGATTAGTGGAAACGACTTTGATGGTCCTGAATCTATACCAAAATATTTTGTTGAAAGTGATCAAATTAATTGGAACAAAAGAGTTGACATCCAAGCAACAATCCAACAACATATCGACCACGCAATCAGCTCCACCATCAACCTGCCAAGAGAAACTAAACCGGAAGTTGTGGGCGAGTTATATATGCGTGGCTGGAGGGAGGGGCTAAAAGGGATTACTGTTTATGTTGATGGTAGCCGTTCGGGCGTACTTGTCGCAGATAAAGAAGATTCCTATTCTTTCCCAGAAAATGGCGCACCCCTTCGCCCTGATACCCTGGATTGTGATATACACCACACCACCATCAAAGGAGAAAGGTGGACAGTCCTCGTGGGTCGCCTTGAGAGTAGACCATATGAGGTATTAGGCGGTTTGTCAAACCTTATTGAGATCCCGACACGTCACACCAAAGGTCGCCTAACAAAACATAGTTTTAAAACAAAAACTAATAGATATGACTTGACTTTTGGTGTGGATGATGATACAACTGTAGTAAGAGATATTGTTAGAGTGTTTGATAACCCAAATGAATCAGCATTTACAAGGATGCTTTCCTTGTCCTTGCGCCACGGAGCATGCCCGAGGTTGTTGGTTGAACAGTTGATGAAGGATAAAGATAGCGATATGTTCAGTTTCGCAAGGTGTGTGGCTAGAATTTTAAAGAATTACATCATCGATGGGGAACCGGCGTTCTCTGGGGATAAGGCGTGTGCTGTGTGTAATGCCGAAGATTCGCTCGTCTATCAGGATGGGTGTGTTACCTGTAGCCAATGTGGCTACGCAAAATGTGGTTAAACAATCACAAATTTTATGTTATCTTTCTTAAAGGAGAAAATAATGTCAGAAGAAGTTCATGAAAAAGAAAAACGAATCACTGATTATATCAAATCAATGGTGACAATTGAAGAGTCTATGGAGCCTTACAAAGAGCAAAAACGCGCCCTTAAAGGCAACTATGTTGAGAATGGGTGGCTTTCAAAAGAAGAGATCAGCTTGGCTGTCAAAGCTTACCGAATGGTAAAGGGCGACGTCGACGTCGAACAGCTGATGGATTTTTATGACCACGTTACCAAGACGATAAAATGAATATCATACCTAAAAATAAATACTTACTAATTGAAATGGTGGAAGAGCCAAAGGAGGAAGAGGTGACAATCTTACTTCCTGATGATTACCATGCCAGCTTATCTAAGGAGTATGAGCTGGTTAGGATATTAGCTTCCGCGACTGAAAGCGCAGACTACCTACCTTCATACAAACAGGGGCAGTATGCTCTGGTCGAGGGTCACATGGTTAAAAATGTTCCTGTACTGGGCGAGAATTTTCACCTTGTCCAAGAGAACTATGTGATAGCAGTGGTAGGAGATATTGAGGTTTGACGAAGTTGTCGTCGGAGGTGGGCTGAACGCCCTTGTATATGCCTACTGTAAAGATGCGATACTAATAAGGGCTCCAGAAACGGGTCCACCTCCGTTTGATTTTTTCGAACCTACTTTGGACCTATCTTCGTTCTTGCTTCCTTACGCCACCTATGAATTAAAAACAAACGTAGGTGCTAAAACTGTGGGGATTCCCAAGTTGGACCTTTGGGACAGGCTTTCATATATAATGTCTCTGTCTGGGCACGTGCCCTTTTCCGACAAGGTTAAATCAATTAGGGTTGACTCGGAACAAAAAACGATATCCGTTGCAACTGGTAACACCTCTACTATGCTAAAGTATGGTAAGTTGAGAGTGTTCGGCACTTCCCAACTTTATGGTCTAGAGTCTCATATTTTAAGTGATTATGAAGAAAGGCAATCTGCAAATTTTTTGTCGCCCAAAAAATTCAAGATTTTGGACTGGTACAATGTGAGATCTGGGTGTAAACACAAATTTGATTATTTTTGCACGGATGATGATTTCGTAAAAGAGATTTATTTTTACCCAACAGAGAGAATGGACGGAAAGCACAATCTTAAGGATCTCGTGGCTATATCATATCTCACAAAAGAACAACTGAACGACGTTGAGTATTCAGACACCTATGCTCGGTTCAAAATACTTGCACTGATGAAAGAGAATGGAATTCGCGGCAGTCGTAACGGTCGCGACCAAAAATACCCAGAAAGACACAAATATTATGCCGTGCGTATAGAAGCAACAACCAGGGATGTATTCGAGCCGGAAAAAAACATATTTTCTACAGACCCGGCGGAAAAAGATATAATTTTTGACAACCGCCCGGTAGAAGATATAATAGTTTCCACGCACCCTGAAAAATCTTATACGCACCAACTTCACGAGCGCTTATGTTTCTAGAACAAAAGCCAATCAGCAAAATGTCATTTCATCTGGCTGGGATTGTCCCGGTTGCAGGACAACCGCTGGATTATAAACTTCCGTGGCATGATTGTTTAATGCCAATCGCTCCCGATTATTTGGCAGTGGAGCGCGCGGTGGTTGAGTGTGCATATGCGGGCTGTGAAACGATATGGATTGTCTGTAATGATGATATGCAGCCGTTGATTCGACACAGGCTGGGTGACGTTATATATGATCCAGTGTTTATGGGACGAAAATTTTCTGCTGTGCCTGCTGACGAGCGGAAACCCATCACTATCTATTATGTCCCCATTCATCCCAAAGACCGCGACAAAAGAGATTGCTTGGCCTGGAGTGTGCTTTATGGAGCTTTGAGTGCTTATAGTATCTCCAACTTCATCAGCAAGTGGGTCATCCCAGATAGGTATTACGCAGCCTTTCCATATGGGGTATATGAGCCGGAAATCTTGCGGAAGCATCGAAAAGATATATCTGCTCGTCGAGATTTTTTTCTTTCGTACAAAAATAAAACCGTTCGAGATGGAGAGTATTTGGGATTTACATTTGATGCTGATGGGTTTTTCCGGTACCGAGACACCGTTAGACAGGAGGGCACTGGCGTCCGCGTACCAGGTCAGGCAGGTATGCCCACGGAAAACCTACCCTTAGAAAAAAGATGGTCTGCAAGGCATTTTTCTCTTGACAAAGTTTTCAAATATGCTAAGATAGAAGATGCAGTAAAAATTGAATTGCCGTGGTATAAAAAAATTGATAGTTGGGAAACATTTTGTGTATATGCAGGCTCGAGCGATTCTAAAAAAATATTTAGACCAGCGAAGTGTATTTTGTCATATCAAGAGTGGAATCCTATAGGGGTTGATAATGAGTGAACGTAAAAAATCTGAAATCTCTTTTGTGGGGCTTCATGCCCATAGCGGATTGTCACTGTTTGACGGTTTAGGGTATCCCCAAGAGCATATGGATTTCGCCTATGAGAACGGCTGTAATGCCCTTGCTTTGACTGATCACGGACATATGAATGGGTTACCCTACCAAGTTTTGCACGCAAAACAAATGAAAGCGGATGGGAAGCAGTTTAAGCCCATCTTTGGGGTCGAAGCGTACTTCACGCCCTCAATCGAAGAATGGTGTCAGGCATACGAATCCTCGAAAGAAAATAAAAAGAAAAATAAATCTAGTGGGCTGGTTATAGAGGATGAAAACGCCAGTAAACGCGGTAATTTACAAGATGCGACGAACAATCTCCTTAAAAAAAGGAATCACCTTATCCTGTTGGCACAAGACCAAACAGGATTGAACAACATATTTAAGCTCATATCGGAGAGCTACAAAGGTGAGAATTTTTATCGATACCCTCGGGTTGATTATCAGCTTCTTAATTTATTTAACGCTGGAATTATTGCCACTAGCGCTTGTCTTGGCGGTGTTTATGCTGGTGATTATTGGGATTATAATGGGGATGGTAGTGATGCTGTTTTAGACGCTATGCGCCGCACGACAGAGCGGATGCAGGCGATCTTTGGGGACCGGTGGTATGGAGAGCTTCAGTGGAACAATGTCCCAGAGCAACACATACTCAACAAGCACATTATTCAAATGGCGAAAGAGTATAACGTTAAATTAATTTCTACGGCTGACAGTCATTACCCCAACCCTGATGCTTGGCGCGACCGGGAGCTTTATAGGAGGCTTGGCTGGCTCGGCAAGGGCGGACTACCGGAGTGGATGGGCTCAGAGCTTCCAAAAGGCGTAGAAGAAATCGGTTATGAGCTTTACCCCAAGAACGGCGACCAGATGTGGGAGAGTTATCAGAAGTATTCAGAGCTTTGCGGTGAAGAGTATGATGATGACTTGGTTATGGACTCAATCACAAATACTCATACAATCGCTACGGAGCGCATTGAAAATTTTATGCCCGACGATGTGGTGCGCCTTCCAGATTTTGTTGTACCGGAGGGAAAGACTGCAATACAAACCCTGGTCGAATTCTGTA
>Ga0114996_10006888_pt1 | contig 12995 bp, 9 predicted proteins | sample ArcticOcean_MG_C_4_FD_87039 | JGI IMG/M metagenome (GOLD analysis project Ga0114996, IMG submission 87039) | Marine microbial communities from western Arctic Ocean - ArcticOcean_MG_CB4_134 | ecosystem: Environmental > Aquatic > Marine > Oceanic | place: Arctic Ocean: Canada Basin | collected... | reverse complement strand
TGTTGATCGAGAAGCAAAGGCATCGTCTCCTTCCTGAGGTTTCGTGAAGGGGGGGACGCGAACGGGGGAAAGATAACCCTATACGCAGATGATCGGTATATTATTTCTTGGGAGTTACCTAACCTCTATGAACAATGTCTTTTTCGTTTAGTGATGAAACATACTTTGCCAGCGCATATTATCAATCATACTATACCAGTAAAACAGTAGCAAGAAAAGATTTGATCAGTTTACCTGGGCAAAGAGGCGCCGCCGTTTAGGTCGGCAGTTCCGGGTTCAGCAGCGTGGCGATGTGCACGGCTTGGAAGAGCGTGGCTGGCTCCAATTGGGTGCGCAGGGCGCGTTTGCGCGGCAGTAGCGTGGTCTCGCCCAACATGGGCGGGGAAACCACTACCTCAACTAGGCCCGGACTGATGTCGAGGTTGCCTTTGGGGCATTTGGGCCACAGTGAGTGGATGCCGCGGAAAGCCATCGGCACGATGACCACGTCCGGCGGCAATTGCGCAAAGAGGGCGTGCTGCATAGGCAGGCATTGCAGAGCAAAGGCCGAGGTCGTGCCAGCGCCGTAGATGACGCCCGGCCGCTTTTCCAAAAGTTGGGCAAAACGCCGCGCCGGGTTGCCGGTGTCCTTGGAGTGGTGCAAGATGATGTGGCCGCATATGGTCTCCAAGATGCGGTCCACTTCTTCCGGCGCAAAACCGATGAGCGAGAATTGCAGCGGGCCCACACCCACCATGGCTGGCGCGGTGAGGCCAGCGCGGGCGAGAATGACGCCGGGCACGGATTTTTCCCAGCCCATAGCTTGCAGCAACTCGGGTGCTTGTAGCACGTAGTTCATGACCGGGTGATCGAGTACGCTCTGGTGGGTGGGAAAGAAGAGAATTTTGTGATCGCCACTGCGCAAGTCGAGATCGGCGGCGACCTCGGCAAAGAGCGGGTCGATGAGTACTTTTACTTCGACCCCGAATATCTCCAAACTCTTTGTGCCCCATTCTATGTCCTGATGCCAGGATTGTTGCAGGCGTTCTTGCTCGTCTAGTCCGGCTTTCTCCAGGGCGATTTTCTGGCGCCCGATGCGGCGGAAGAGGCGCGCCCAGCGCAGCAGGCGAGTCCGGCGTTGCCAGGACGACAGGCTGCGGCTGCGGCCCACGTGTGGGTACTCGTCGAAAAGTCCGGCTGCCGCACCGCACAAAAGGGGGGGGACTTCGACTTCGGGCACGGGATCTGCGCCCCGGGCGCGGCGGCGCAGGGCATTGCCGCGCTCGATGAGCACCCGGGTTAAATCGATCATATCGCGGGTTAGATAGCTGTACTCCTGGCCGTACCAGTAATCCTTGGGCCGGATTTGGGCCGGGTCTTCTTGGTGGGCCTGGAGGAATTTGAGCAGCATAGCTTGGTCTAGGCGCACGTAGCGCAGCAATTTGTCGTGCCAGGCCTGGCGCACGCGGCCGTGCAAATGGTCCAAGAGCAATTCGAGGTCAGTGACCGCCTTGAGCACGGAGATGCCAAACCAGATGAAATTGCTAAAAGTATTGTAACGAATAGCCAAGTGCTCGCCGGCGGCCAGGTGGTCGACCACGTACTCGGCGCTACGACTCAAAATATCGCCCAACGACGCGCTAGAAGACTCGCCGTCGATGACGTAGGTGTAGTCTTCGTTGCAGCGCGGATCTTCGCCGTCGTCGTCCTGCAGTTTCTCGGCCACGGACTGGGCGTGGGAGCGCGGCGTGCGCGCAACGCCCCACTGAATTAGGGCGGTTTCACCCTCGTCCATGGGAAAGGGATCTTCGCGACCTAGGGCGAGCAGGTAGAAATGCTGGTACAATTGCAGGAAATCGCGCTCAGAACCAGCGCCGCGCTCAACAAACTGGCGGCGGACCTGCATGTAAGTGCGGTTGGCGCGGTGGTAGGCGGGCAGGGATTGAGTGTAGCGCGCGTGGGCTTCTTGTAGGCGGCGTTGACGGCGGGGGGGGATGCCGTCGTGGATATGGCCAATGAGGCGGGCGCGCTGTGCCAGGCCCGCTGCGTCGAGGCTGTCTTTAGTCGGCCAGCTTAGCTCGGCTTCGTCCCAGTCTGCAAAATGGCCATCCGCGCGGGCTACCTCGAGCAATTGGCGGGCGGCTTCGTCGTAATAGCCCAAAAGCTCGTCGATGTCGAGGCTGGCTAGTACTTCTTCTGGGTCCTTCAATTGTCGAGCACCCGGCGCACCATGAGCACCAGATCGTCCGGCACAAAAGGTTTTTGCAGGAAAGGCATGGTGGATTCCTGCACGCCATGGCGCACCACGGCGTCGTCGGTGTAGCCCGACATATAGAGCACTTTCATATCTGGGCGCAGCGGGTTGAGTTCCTGGGCTAGCTCGCGGCCGCTCATTTCGGGCATGACCACGTCGGTGAGGAGCAGGTGAATAATTCCTTGGTGGAGTTCGGAAATGACTAGGGCCTCTTCGCCTTTGCGCGCCTCTAGCACTTCGTAGCCGTAGTCGCGCAGCACGCGGCTGGCCAAATCGCGCACTACATCCTCGTCTTCAACCAGGAGAATGATTTCTTCACCCTGGCACGCGGCGCGCTGCTCGACAGTGGGCAGCTCGGGCTCGAGTATGCCATCGGCCCAGGGTAGGAAGATCTCGAAGGTAGTGCCCTGGTCGGGCGCGCTGGTCACGTCGATATAACCGCCGCTCTGCTGGATAATGCCGTAGACCATGGATAACCCCAGGCCGCTGCCCTGGTCGTGGGATTTGGTGGTAAAGAAAGGGTCGAAGATATGTTCTACCGTATCCTCGTCCATGCCCACGCCCGTGTCGCTGATCTTGAGCACGACGTAGGATCCTGGCTTGATGCCGACGCGGCGACGGGTGTAATCTTCTTCCAACTCGGTCTCGCTGGTTTCGATGGTGAGTTTGCCGCCGCGCGTCATAGCGTCGCGGGCGTTGACCACCAGGTTCATCAGCACCTGTTCGAGATGGCCGGGGTCGGCTTTGACGAGTTTGGGGCCGGGACCCATAATGGAGACCAGGGCGATGTCTTCGGAAATCACGCGGCGCAGCATGTCCTGCATTTTGCCGACTACATTGTTGAGGTCGAGCAATTTGGGCTGCATGACCTGTTTGCGACCAAAGGCCAGCAGCTGGCTGGTGAGGATGGAAGCGCGTTCCCCGGCTTCTTTGATAGCCATGACGTCGCGGTAGAGCGGATCCTGCTCGCCCATGCAATTGAGTACCAACTCGCCGTAGCCGGTGATGATGGTCAGCATATTGTTGAAGTCGTGGGCGACGCCGCCGGCCAGCAAGCCCAGCGCCTCCATTTTCTGCGATTGGTGCAATTGCTGCTCTAGGGCGGCGCGTTCTTGGCTGGCCAGGTGGCGCGCCAGGGCAAAAGAGATATGGCGGGCGATGGTCTGCAAGAGCTCTACTTCGCCGTCGTCAAATTCGTGTGCCGAGCGGTAGTAAATGGCAAACTCGCCTAACACCCGGTTCCGGTGTTGCAATGGCATCCAGGCCATGGCCTGGATGCCATTGCAACACCGGAACCGGGTGGGCAGGTAGAGAGGATGGTCGGCCAATTGCCGCTCCAGGGAGGCGATGAGCACCGGTTGGGGATCGCTTTGGTCGGCGGGCCAGTACGTATGTGGCTCGGTGGTGGTGCAATAACTGTCCGACAAACCACGCCAGGTCTCAAAGCGCATGACGCCGTTGTCGTCGCTCAGACGGATGGCGGCAGCATCGCCCTGCTGCAAGCGCTCCACCACATTGAGCGCCTCCTGGTAGATGCCTTCGACCGCTTCGGTGCGCGCCACGGCGTCGCTGAGCTGGTAAATGGCCTGCATCTGCCCAAAGCGGCGCTGCAGGTCCTCGTTGGCCTGGGCCAATTGGCCGGTGCGCTCCTCGACCCTGAGCTCGAGCTGGTCGTGGGCTTGTTGTAATTTTTTCTCGCTCTGGTGTTTGGTCAGCGCGATCTCGATGGTGGTGTGCAGCTCCCTGTCATTAAAGGGTTTGAGCAGATAACCGAAGGGGTTGGTGGCCTTGGCCCGCTGCAGCGTGCTCTCGTCGGAATAGGCAGTGAGAAAGATGATGGGGATGTCAAAGCGCTGGCCGATGCGTTCGGCAGTCTGCACGCCGTCTAGGTCGCCTTGGAGCATGATGTCCATCAGCACTAAGTCCGGTTGCTGAGTTTCGACCTTTTCGATGGCCCCCTCGCCGTTACCCACGGTGACTGGGACTTGGTAGCCGAGGTTTTGCAGGCGGCTCTGTATATCGAGGGCGACAATACTTTCGTCTTCGACGACTAGGATCTGAGGCATGGTCTTATCTAATGTGCGTGTTTGGCGAATGAGCGGATGGGCCTATAGGGCGTTAGGCTCTAAATATACGATATAAAAGTAGATGTCAAGGTACAATATGGCGCTGTCAAGGAGGTTTAGGTATAACTGCGCCAGATTGTTTATATTTGTAACTCGCGTACAAAATGGTGGACGAGGAATTTTGATGCAAATTGCACTAATAGTTGCCCTGCTGCTTTCCATCCTGTGCACTAAACCGGGCCGCGCCCAGGAAACAGCTGAATTGAGCGGGACGATCGCATTGCCGGTTATGAATGTCAAGAAGAAGCGCACTTTTAAGCGCGACTATCGCAAGAGCGGCAAGAAGGAGGCGGTGGAGGTCAAAACCAATGTGCCCAGTCGCTCTCCCTATAGGGACGTGGTGATCAGCGCCCACCCCCAATCGTTTAAGGCGGTTGTGGAGCCGTTGCCCGCGCCGGTCACCGTAGAACAGTACGGGGTGGCTTTTGCGCCGCGCCTAGTGGTTATTACAGTGGGGACTATCCTAGGGTTTATCAACCAGGACGACATCTACCACAACGTTTTTTCGCTGACGCCGGGGGCAAAATTTAATATCGGCCGCAAGCCGACCGGCGTGGTGGTAAGGAAGAAGATCGAACAGGTCGGCGCAATTCAATTGTTCTGCGACATCCACCCACAGATGAGCGCCGTCGTCCTCATTCTCGACACGCCCTATTTCACTCAGGCCGACCAAGAGGGCAAATACACCCTTGGCGGTTTGCCGCCCGGGACGTATGAGATTCGGGTCTATCACCCGAATTTGAGCCCCTTGTCCCAGGTGATTGAATTGTCGCCCGCGCAGCAATTGGTGCGGGATTTTCTCTTGGGTAATTGAGCATGCGCTTCAGCATTCGGCGAAAACTATTCCTGCTTTTGGTCGGCCTCACTGCGGCGGTCCTGCTGGTGGTCCTCTACTCAGTCAGGCAAAATATCGAGGCAGAGATTCGCCACAAGGTCTTTGAAGATTTTGGCCGCACTAAGAACGTGTTTAAAAAAGAAAACGCCCTGCGCTATAATTTATTGGACGTTTCGGCCACCCTGATTGGCGAAAATTCAACGTTCAAGGGCAATATAGCACTCTACGATCCGCCGACTGCCTACCAGATCCTCGAAGAATTTTCATATCACTTTACCGAAGATCAGCTCGATCTCTTCATTGCCACCGACCGCAAGGGCGCGGTACTGGCGCGCCTGGGTGATGAGGAACGCTACGGCGACGAATTGACCCAGCGCTCCAGCGTGCGCCGCGCCCTGCAGGGAGATTACCGGGCTATCCCCGACGACGGCGAATTGTGGCCGGAGTTGTGGCATCTGGACAAACATCTCTACCAGATAGCTACGGTGCCGCTGTGGTTGGGGGATGGCAGCATCATTGGCACCATAACGCTGGGGGCGAAAATCGACGCGGCCGACGCGCACCAACTCAAGGGCGATACGCGCATCGATATCAGCCTCTTCAGCGGCGCCGCCCTGGTGGGTTCGACGCTGGAAGACGAGCAGCAGCGCCATATCCTGGAATTTCGGCGTCAATACCAGGACCAAATCGACAAAATTCTACAAGAGATGGACGCCAGCCAGCCTTTTGAAGGCGTTTTGGGTGCCGAGGAGGTCTTCGCTTTTATCAGTCCTCTAGGTTCAGGCGAGCCCGCTTATTACATCGCCACGGTGGACAAGGCCCGCGAGTTAGAAATTCTCACGACCTTGCAGGACCGGATCTCGCTCATTGCCGGCATCAGTGTGGTCATCACCATTTTATTGGCCATAATTTTGGGCCGCACCTTGTCGCGGCCTATTTTGCGCCTGGTAGAGGGCATGGACCGGGTGCGCCAGGGCGATCTCCAAGTAGAGGTGCGCCCTACCACACACGACGAGGTGGGGCTTTTGGCCGGCGCCTTCAACGAGATGATCGTCGGCCTGCGCGAGCGCTTGCAGTTGACCCGCTACGTGGGGGCCCACACCTTGGACATGATTCAGCTTACCTCCGACAGCGGCGAAATAGCGCTGGGCGGCTCGCGGCGGGAATTGGCCGTAATGTTCACCGACATTCGCGGTTTTACCGCCTATAGCGAGAACCGTGCTCCAGAAGAAGTCATCGCCATGGTCAACCGCTACCTGGGTTTCCAGGCTGAAATCGTACCCCAGTACGAGGGTTCGATCGACAAATTTGTCGGCGACGAGATGGTGGCGCTTTTTATCGGCGCGCGAGCCTTGGAGCGGGCCATCGACTGTGCCGTGGCTATCCAGCAACGGGTGCGGCGCGAACACGAGGATGATCCAGTACCGGTCGATATTGGCATTGGCATCAATTACGGCCCGGTGATTCTGGGCAATATGGGTGCGGAGAACCGGCTCGACTATACGGTGATTGGGGCCGAGGTCAATTTGGGGGCGCGCCTGTGTTCGGCGGCCAAGCCCGGAGAAATCCTCATTCGGCGAGAATTGCTCGATGGGGTAGAGGTGGAGGTAGAGGTGGTTGGCACCCAAATGATGTCGTTTAAGGGCGTTTCTAACGAACTGGAAATTGCGGCGCTTTCAAGTGCATGATTGAGGAAGAAATATGGGCGATTTTGCAGTAGTGGGCGACGACCTCGAGAGGAGAAGTCGGCGAGGTTTCTTATGGGCCTGGCACGGTGCGCCAGCGTTGGTGTGCTGTGTAGTGGCGCTGCTGGGCGGCGAGGTGGGGGCGCAGGTCGATATATCGGGGATGTTGGATCTGGCCTACAAGCACGACCTAGGCCGGGCAGCGGGGGAAGCGGATTCAGATGTCAATACAACGATCAAAGGGGGGTCTCCTTTTAGCCTAGTGCGGACGCGGTTTTTTGTCGACAGCGAGATTCGCGAGGGGATTTCTGTGGCCACGACCCTGCTCTACGACCAGGGTCGTGGCCATTTAGAAGTAGAAGGGGCCTATGTGATTTTCGAGGGCATACGCCAGCACCAGGTAAATGCGCGGGTGGGCAAAATTGCCACGCCGTTTGGCGCTTTCGCCGCCCGTTCCTTTGGCTTGATCAATCCATTGGTCGGGTTGCCGCTGATCTACCATTATTTTTCGGCAGTGCAGGGCAATAGAGTGCCAACGGACAACGCTGAGCAACTCGGTTTTCGCCAAAGCACGCGCCACCGCGGGCGCGGTTTGCCACTAATTTACGATGCCTGTTGGAACCATGGCATCGAAGTGTTCGGTCCGCTAGGCAAGGTCGATTACGCCTTTGCTCTTACTAAAGGGGCGCTCTCCAACCCGGATGCAGCCGACAACGACGGGGTGCAATTTGTCGGGCGTGTCGGCAGCGAGCCGACCATAGGCCTAAAGTTGGGACTCTCATTGGCCTATGGGCCCTACCTGCAGGCCGGTGTCGGCCGCAGCGCCCGTTTTCCAACGGGCAAATCGGTGGAGGATTTCAACCAGCTCATCTACGGTTTTGATTTTGAGTATAGCCGCGGTCATTTGCAAATCTTTGCCGAGGCGGTGCGCAATAGCTGGGAAGTGCCCAACTTGCAAGAGGATACCTTGGGCAATAGCGGCGGTTACATTGAGGGTAAATACGCTCTGGCGACGGGTTTTTATTATAGTGTGCGCTATGGCCAGATTACCTACGATGATATAAGCGACGGCGCTGGCGGTCAGGCGGCGTGGGATTACGATGTGCGGCGGGTGGAGAATGGTCTGGGGTATTATCTCGATCGCAATGTGCATATCAAAGCGGTGGTCCAGCTCAATTTCTGGGACGATGCCCCGGATGAGGATGACCATATGGTGGGGGTGCAGTTGGCGTCTTTCTTTTAGTTCTTTTGTGGCCTCGTTATATGTAGTGTGAATGGGCGTTGGCTTGGGACGCGGTTTGGGCCTGGCCTCTCGCTCATTCTCACGGCACATCCTGTGCCGCTCCGATTCATTACCCCCTGCGCCGCTCCTGCGGCTTCGGGGGTAATGAATCCGCTCTGAGGCCAAGCCCAAACCGCTCAGCGTACGTTTACGTAGAATTTATGGTGGTTCAAAATATGGTTGGTACTAGAGGGTGAAAACGGTATTTCTCCTTTTTGTTTGTGAGGCGCTGACGCGTACTGCGGCTATTGTGGTACTGGCGACTATGGCTTTGACGGGGCAGGGGTTGGCTCCGTACAAGACACTAGCTACTTTGCCGCTGGCTTGTGTGCCGGTGGCGACTATGTTGACTACTGTGCCGGCGGCGCAGCTGATGCGGCGGTGGGGGCGCAAGCCGGGATTTATGCTGGGCACGGTGGTGGGGATAGTGGGGGCGTTGGTGTGTGCTTGGGGGGTTTATGTGGGGCAATTTGTGTTGTTGTGCGTTGGGGCTGTGGGCATTGGGGCGGTCAATGGTTTTGCTACGTACTATCGTTTTGCTGCGGCCGAAGTAGTCGATGAAGCTCGGCGTAGCCGCGCTATTTCGTTGGTAATGGCCGGTGGGGTGGTGGCGGCGGTGGCTGGTACTCAGTTGGCGGCTTGGTCCAAGGATTGGTTGCCTTACGCCTTTGCTGGGTCGTTTGTTTGCATTGCTGCGGTGCAGGGGTTGATCTTGCTGGTGTTACTTTTCACTTGGTTGCCGCGGCCGCAGGCTGAGGAATTGGGCGATCAGGGACGGCCGCTGTGGGAGATTGCGCGGCGGCCCGCTTTTGCTCTGGCGTTGCTGGGGGCTTTGACGGGTTACGGGGTTATGTCGCTGTTGATGCACGCCACGCCGCTGTCGATGGGTCGGCACCACCACACTTTTGTCGATACGACCCGGGTGATTCAATGGCATGTGCTGGGCATGTACATTCCCGCTTTTTTTACTGGGCACCTGATTCGCTGGGCGGGCGAGGTTAGGGTGATGTTGGCAGGCGTTGTGGTGCTGGTGGGTGCGGTGCTGGTTAATACGGGCGGCCAAGCGGTGGTTTATTATCTGGTTGGTTTATTGTTGCTGGGTGTGGGCTGGAATTTTCTCTTTGTCGGTGGAACTTCGCTGTTGACCACGACCTATGCACCCAATGAGAAGGCCAAGGTGCAGGCAGCCAACGATTTTTTGATCTTTGGCGTAATGGCCGTCTCCTCGTTTGCTGCCGGCACGCTGGAAGAGTTAATTGGTTGGAGGGCGCTCAATTGGAGCGTGATTCCTCTATTGGGCATGGTGGCACTGCTCATCGTGGTTTTGCGCCGCAGTCTCAGACAGGGCGTGCAAGCTTAATGATAGGAGAAGAAGAAGTTTGTTAACGTGGCAGAATGCTTGGGTCGCCGGGGCCGGAGGGGTGTACGCTTCGGTTGACGGTGTTGAGTGGGAGCGCGTTGGCGCTAGCGATCCTAAAGTCAATGCGATTGGTCGCCAGGACGATTGTCTGGTAGCGGGTTGTGAGTGGGGTCTGTGGCAGGTGGGGGCCGACGGCGGTTGGGTGCAATTGCACGATGAGACGCTGACGGAAGTGCAGGATGTGGTCATCGTCGGCGGAGATCTCGGTGCCGTGGCGGCCTCGGCCTATGGCGTGGCGGTGGGGGCTCGGGACGAGTGCGGTTTTATGCGCTGGACCAGTCTGTCGGAAACGTTGACAGTGGATCGGCGTTTTAGCAATGCTATTGTAGTGGACCCGGACACTGCAGGACGCTGGCTGGTGGGCACCGAGGCCGGGGTGCTGGTGGCGCAAGAGCACGGTGCCAGTTGGGAAGTCGCCGATCTTGCGGGCTGTCCTGTGCGCGCCTTGCTCTATGCTCTGGGTGCGTTCTGGGCCGGCACGGACGCGAGAGGAGTGTGGCGCAGCCAAGATGGTTTGCAATGGCAACAAGCGGGCACGGGAGCGCAAGAGGCTACCGTCTTCGCGCTGGCTGCAAGTGGGGAAAGACTCCTGGCCGGTAGTCTGGAGGGCATCTTGGTGGGGGATGGACAAGGGGCGTGGCAGCGCAGCGGTCCTGGTATGCTCACCTCTGCTCTGGCGGTAGATCCTCAAGGTCAGGACGTCTGGTTGGCCGGTGCCAGTCCAGGTGGGTTGTGGCGCACGGAAGATGCTGGCCAGCGCTGGGCACAGGTGGGTTCTTTTAGCGGGGTGGGCGCCTTGATCGCTCCCCAAGGAGACTGAAGATGGACGCAGAAACCTATAGCAGAGAAGTCGAGGCGCGCGCCCAGCAGATGCTAAAAGCTACGGTTGAGCGCCAGGGCCGTCTTAATTTGTGGGATGCCCACGCCCTCATGGTTGCGGCGCCTGACCAAGAGCGCATTATCGAGATTGTGCGGCGCGGTTTGGAAAACGAGACCAGCGGGCCCCTAGGCATGTTAAAAGCCGGTCCATTCCAGATCCTGCCGGCCATGCTGCTCTTGTGCCGTTGGGAAACGCAATTGCCCGTTGAGGCCAAGCGTATCATTGAGCAGTTTATGACCCGCGGTGCCCTGGAGCGGGGCAATACAGAAAACCACTGGATGATGTATTATGTCGGCAATTTGCTGGCTGCCGAGCGCTGGGCGGATCTGCAGGTCAATTGGAACGGCCTGCCGCCGGCGGCTATGCAGCGGGAGGCGAGCCGGTGGATTTTGGGCACCATCGAGCGCACTGCGCGGCTGGGGCACCACGAGTACGACTCGCCGCAGTACCATGTGGAGCATGTCGTTCCTCTCATTGGTTTGCGCCAACACACACAAGACGAAGATCTGCGCCGCCAGGTCGACCAGGTGCTGACGCTGCTGGTAGCCGATATGGCGCTGGAGTATTGGCGTGGTTCGTGGGCCGGCGGCCACAGTCGCGAAGGCTATCGCCAGAATACCTGGACCCGGGTGGGGCCGGTCACGGCGTTGCAGTATCTCTATTTTGGCGGCGAAGCATTTGACCCGGACCACCACCTGCACGCCTACGCTGCGCCGGCATTGGTAGCTAGCTATCGGCCACCGCCCCTCTTTGCCGCCATGGCCTGGGATCGGCAGCAGCCGCACGTGGTTAAGAAAACCAAGGCGCCCAGAAATATTTTTCGCCATGTGCAGCAGGATGCCGGTCCGGTGCACAAATACACCTATATGAGTCGCTCCTTTGCCCTGGGCTCCACTCAGGTCAATTTGCCGGGGGCACCGGCCGCTCCCATCGATCTGGTTTCGTGGGATCTGACCTGGAGCGGTCCTCGACACCAGGCCAAGATCGGCTGCAACCACCCCTACCGCGAGCCGCGGCGCTTTAGCGCCTTTCTCAGTGGCCTGCCCCAAGATATTGGCCGCGGTGTGGCCACCGGCAAACCCTATTTGCAATTTCCCGACCGCCTCTTTGGCGCCTCGCCCTACGAGCGCATGATGCAGCACCAAGGCGCTCTCATTGTGCTCTACCGCATTCCAGCCGATGACGCGGCGCCCTATGTCAATCTTTTCTTGCCTAAAAGTGTTGCCTGGGTTGAGTGCGGCGGTTGGCTCTTGGGCGATATGGAAGATTTTTACGTGGCTTTGTATCCTATCGGCCGCTACCGTTGGCTGAGTATCCGCGAGTCGACCAACGACCACGTCATGGTGAAGGATGCCAATTTGGTCGACGGTTGGCTGCTGCGCCTCGAGTCGCTGAGCGCCGGTCTGGCTTTAGAGGTAGTGGAGGCGGCAGAGGTGGGCGATTTCGCTGCCTTTTGCGCTAAGCGGGCGGCGCAACAGCCGGATTTGAGTGCTTGGCCCGAGTCTGGCCAGGTGGGGCTGGAAACCTGGGACGGTCGCCGTTTGGAGATGGATTACGATGGATCGCATTGCGTTGACGGCCAAGCCATCGACTACGAGGCCTACCCGCTCTACGAAGCCCCCGGAGTGGAAGCGCCTTTGGGCACGGGCCGCATGATATTTCGCCGCGCCGGCGAGGAGACGGTCGAGTTGGATTTTGGCATCGACCCGCACGCGCCGCTGCCGTCCATGCGGGTGATTGGCTGATCAGCTCTTATGGTCGAGTTGTTCGGCCAGCAGGCGCAGCATGTCGGCGGTGGCCAGGTGGGGCCGGGCGCTGGTCAAGAAAGTGTGGAGCAATTCTTCGGCAGGTAGGTCGGTGGTGTCGATCTGGATCTTGTGTTCGATCCAGGAGGCGGCGTACTCTTGGGCAAAGCGCTCTTGCAGCATGGCAATGTGTGGCCGTTGGATGAGGGTGTGGGGGTGCGGATTTTGGTCCATGCGCGCTGCTATGGTGGCGGCGTCGGCTTTGAGATGCACCAGCAGGGTGTCGGCCGGCATTTCCGTTTCGTATTTGCGTGTTTCGTGCACGGTTAGGCCAGGGTAGTAGTAGAGCGGGCCGTAGATTTCTTCTTCGATGTGGAAGCCGCCGAGCAGGATGTGTTCGTAGTGGTTGACGAGGCGGACGTGGTAGACGATTTGAAAGCGTTGAAAGCGCTCTTTGATGCCGGGTAGCATGTTGAGCATGGCTTGTTGTTCTTCCTCGGAGAGGTGGAAGGCGTCGGGGATGGTGAAGTGGTCGTCGAGGTGGAAGTTGATGCCGCGGGGGCGGCCCCAGTTTAACAGGCCGTTGAGCAGGGTGGTGACGCCGCTGTATTCGCAGCCGATGGCGATGACGCGCATGAGAGGCTCCTTGTTGATGGTTGGTTTTGTGAGGGTACTTGTAATTTGGGGTAGAGAGGGGTTGGTGGCAAATGGGGGGATGGTGGGTGGTTTTTGTACTGAGAGGCCCGCCCCATCCCCCGAGAATCTCCGCTGGCGTGATGATGACTACGA
>Ga0114996_10006885_pt1 | contig 12999 bp, 9 predicted proteins | sample ArcticOcean_MG_C_4_FD_87039 | JGI IMG/M metagenome (GOLD analysis project Ga0114996, IMG submission 87039) | Marine microbial communities from western Arctic Ocean - ArcticOcean_MG_CB4_134 | ecosystem: Environmental > Aquatic > Marine > Oceanic | place: Arctic Ocean: Canada Basin | collected... | reverse complement strand
TCGCGAACGATGAGGGACGTGGCGTCCGGCCGGCTGCGCTCCTTTGCGAGCTCACTCATCGTGGCAAGCAACTGACCGTCCTCCGCCAAGCGGGTGATCGCCCGCCACAGCGCCCCCGCCGTGAGTCCCTCCTGCTCGAGGTGAACGGCGGCGCCCGCCTGTTCGAGGGCCTGGGCATTTAGTGCCTGGTGGTTCGCAGCCGCGCTGGGGAGTGGGATCAGGATGGCTGGCACACCCCAGGCCAAGAGCTCCGCCGTCTGCATGGCACCTGCCCGCGAAAGGGCCAGATCGGCGACCCCCAGAACCATAGGAATGTCTTCGATGTACGGCACTACTCGGACCCACGGTGGATCTCGGAACGCGGAAAGCTCCTCACTGATCGCCGCGTGGTGGGCCGGACCCGTCATCCAGAGAAGCTGCCACTCATCCAAAGGCCTATGCGGCCCCGAGGCCACGGCCCTGACGGCTTCGAGCATCAGCTCATTCAGCGGAAGGGATCCCTGGCTTCCGCCGACCAACAGCAGGAGCCTCCGCTGCGGATCGAGACCCATGCGAAGAAGAACATCCCGCCGGTCGGGCGCGTCCTCGGGAAGAGCACGGATCGGACATCCTGAAACCCGCGCCACCTTTTGTGCTCGAGCAGGCAATACCGCCAATGCTTGGCCAAACGCGAGGTGCACTTGCTCTGCCCAGCGCGACAAGAAGCGGGTCGTGACTCCGGGCCACGCATTCTGTTCCTGAAGCACCAGCGGCGTCCCCATGAGGGCAGCCACCAACCCCGCCGGCGCCCCGGCGTACCCACCCGTCACCACGACCAACTCCGGACGGATCCGACGGTGGACCCCGATCGTGGTCGCAAGGGAAGTCGCGAGCGCGAAGGGAACCCCGAAATTCGACCACCACTCCCCACGCCGGACCCCTCGCACGGGAAGGAGGTGGTGGTCCAGGGCCCGCTCGGGGAGTACCCGAGCCTCGATCCCCCTACGTGCACCAAGAAAAAATGGCCGTACGTCCGGACGTTGCCTGACGAGTTCGTCAGCAAGTGCCAGAGCCGGATAGAGGTGGCCCCCGGTGCCGCCTCCGGCGAAGAACACGACTGGCCCCTCATGCACGGGCCCCCCTTCCAACAGGACGCGAAACGCGTCCCGCAGGGCGCGGCCTCTCGCTCGCCCGAGAGATGCTCATGAGAATCCCCAAGGACGCCAGCGTGACCACCAGGTGCGAGCGTCCGTAGGAGATCAGGGGTAGCACCAAACCCGTGGCCGGCACCAAACGCAGTCCCACGGCCATGTGAAGGATGGCCTGCATGGCAATCATGCTGGTCAACCCAACCGCCAACAGCTGTCCAAAAAGGTCGGGAGCACGTGATGCGACACGAAAACCGATCAGGACCAGTAATAGGTAGAGAAGTACCATCGTCGTGACGCCGATCAGTCCCCATTCCTCCCCGATCATCGCGAAGATGAAATCGTTGTGGGCCTCCGGAAGAAATCCGAACTTCTGCCGTCCCTGTCCGAACCCCACGCCGGCGACGCCACCTGAGCCGAACGCAAGAAGTGACTGGTGCACCTGGAAGCCGGCGCCCGCCGGATCAGCGGAAGGGTCCAGGTACGCAATCAGGCGGCGAGCCCGGAAGGCGACGTCCAACTGGCTATACAGGACCGGAACCGCGAGCAGGCCCAAGAAGAGGAAGTGGGTCAGCCGGGCGCCCGCCACGTAAACGACCAGACACCCGATCACACCTACGAGCAACGCAGTCGATAAATCCGGCTCGAGTGCGATCGGCACCATCAGCGCCGCCCATACGACGAGGAAGGGGGCCAGGCCTCGCAGGAGGCTCGAGAACTCCTCCTGCTTTCGAAATGCGCGTGACGCCGTCCAGACGACGACGGCAACCTTGGCCAACTCCGATGGCTGAAGGCCCAGGCCACCAACGCGGAGCCACCGGCGTGCCCCTTTGGTCAAGGGCGCGATGGCCTCGGTTCCCGGCATGATCACTATCATGAGGAGGAGCCACACGACGACGACCATCGGCAGTGCGAAACGTCGCCAAAGGTCATGTGGGATCCAGGCGCACACGCCGAGGACGGCCAAGCCAGCCGCCGCTCCTGTGGCCTGGCGAAGCACGTAGTAGTAATCCGGGTAGGCCTGCCCCTGGGCGAGAAAGGCGCTGGCGGAATAGAGTGTGACCAGTCCTAGAGAGAGGAGGAGAAGCGTGAGCGCCATGATCGCGGCGGGCTCCCATCCACTTCCTAGGCCTGTGATGGGCAAGGCCAGAGGCCCGGACGGGGAGACATCCACGGGTCGGGCCATCAGCGCTCGACATCCTCTGAAGAGGCTTTGGCCAACGCCGCAAAGCGGGCACCACGCTCCTCGTAGCTCGTGAACATGTCGTAGCTGGAGCATGCCGGTGATAACAGGACGGTGGTCCCTGGGCCCGCACGTTGGGCGGCGGCCTCCATGACCCCGTCGAAACCTCCAGGCAGGTGCTCGACTGACACATGACCGTCCAGAGCCTGGAAAATGCGCGGCCCGGCCTGGCCGAACGCCAGGACACGGGCGTCGGCTTTCGAGAGCGCCCCAACCAGCGTCGAGAAGTCCTCGCCCTTGTCCTTGCCACCGATCAGGACGAGCAGCGCCCCGTCGAGGCTGTTGATGGCGGACCGAGCTGCGGCCACGTTCGTCGCCTTGGAATCGTTGATCCACCGCACACCCTTCGCCTCGGCCACTTTCTCGGTACGGTGCGGAAGGGCCTTGGCCGTCGCCAGACCCCGTCGAATGGATCCTGTAGAGGCGCCAGCCAGCGCGGCGGCTGTGGACGCGGCGAGGACGTTTTCCAGGTTGTGAGCTCCGAGGAGGGCGATGTCCTCGACGTGGCCCAACGGCTCCACCGCCCCGGACATATCAAGCGTCAGCGTATCACCGTCGAGGTAGGCACCCTGAGGGGCGCCTTGGCGGGCACCTGGACGGCCACTGCCCGCCCCGCTGAAGTAGAAGCGACGGCCGGGAATACCCTCCGCGAGAGCAGCGATGGCTGGGTCGCCTCCATTCAACACCCACCGGCTGTTGTCATCGGCATTGCGGAAGAGGTTGGCCTTGTCGGCGTAGTAGGACTCCACGGTCGTATACCAGTCGAGGTGATCCGGAGCCAGATTGGTCATCACGCCGATGTCCGGCTTGAACCGATCGATTGCTGCCAACTGGAACGAGCTCATCTCCACGACATACCACGCCGGGCTTAGCTCCCGGAGCGCGAGCTCGGAGGCGGGCGGGCCGAACGCATGGCCAATGTTCCCGCCCAGAGCCACGTCGAGGCCGTCCCCTTCGAGCAGGTGCGCCACCAAGGCTGCCGTGGTCGTCTTACCGTTCGTTCCGGTCACGGCGATCAGTGGACCATCGAAGAACCGAAAGGCGAACTCAGGCTCTGAGATCCAACGTACCCCCCGTTTGCCGAGCTCCTTGAGCACCGGAGCGTCTGGGCGGATGCCTGGACTGACGACAACCGTAGCGGCGCCGGCGATACGATCGACCGGGTGTTCTCCCAGATCGACTTCGGCTCCGAGTGCCCGGAGCTCGGCTCCACGAGCATGAGTTGCGGCGTCAGTGCGCAAATCCGAGACATGGACTTCCCCTCCTTTTTCGAGTGCCAAATACGCTGCAGCCCGTCCGGACGCGGCCAGGCCGACAACGGCAACGGTTTCTCCTTCCAACGTGTTCACAACGCTTGTCCCTCACCGGATCTTGAGCGCGCTGAACGCGACCATCGCGCACAGAATCCCCATGATCCAAAAACGGACGACGATCTTGCTCTCGGGCCACCCCAACTGCTCGAAGTGGTGATGGATCGGGGCCATTCTAAAGAGTCTTTTACCGGAGCCGTACTTCGAGGCCGTGTACCGGAAGTATCCGACTTGGAGGACCACCGAGAGCACCTCCACGACGAAGACACCTCCCACGATCACCAAGAGAAACTCCGCCTTGAGCAGGATGGCCATGACCCCGATGGCGCCCCCCAGAGCGAGCGAACCCGTGTCGCCCATGAAGACGTCTGCAGGATGTGTGTTGAACCAAAGGAAACCCAGGCAGCCACCGGCCAGACCGAGCGCGAGCACCGACAGTTCCCCTGCGCCGGGCAAGTAGAAGAGCCCCAGGTACTCGGAGCTGTCCACGCGGCCCATCAGATATGCGAAGATCCCGAACGTAGTCGCGGCGATCGCGGTCAGGCCGGCGGCGAGCCCGTCGAGTCCATCGGTGAGGTTCACACCGTTAGAGCTGGCCGAAATCACGAGTGCGACGAACAGCACATAGGACCAAGGGTAGAAGACCAATGCGATATCCGAAAAGAACGGCACCATGGTGTTGGTCGGCGGCACCGGCGAGATGGGACGGAGGAGTAGGAAGAGCCCCAAGCCGAGTCCGAACGTCCACTGCCCCAACATCTTGTAGCGGGCGATCAGGCCCGCCGTGCGGCCCTGAACGACCTTGAGGTAGTCGTCCATGAAGCCGAGGGCGCCCATCGCCACGAAGGTCACCAGCGCCAGCACGATATACCAGTTCGTCAGCTCGGCCCACAACAGCGTGGAGACGCCAGCCGACATGACGATCAGAGCCCCTCCCATCGTCGGTGTCCCGGCCTTGGGCAGATGGGTTGCCGGCCCCTCATCACGAACCACTTGGCCGATGCGGAACCGCTTGAGGCCGCGGATGGTCATCGGCCCCAGCACGAAGGCGAGCGCGAGCGACGTCACGAGCGCTCCGGCGGCCCGGAACGTGATGTAGCGGAAGACGTTGAACACGCTGTGGACCTCGGCCAAATCAGGCCACAGGTGGTAGAACATCAGGCCTCGACCTCCCCGGAGCTCGGCGCCGATCCGCCGAAGTCGTGCTCGAACAGGGGAATCAATCGCTCCAACGCCACACCCCGCGACGCCTTCATCAGTAGGACCTCGTCACCTCCGAGCCTTCCGCGGAGTTCCTCGTATGCTTCGAGCGGATCCGTTACGGAAAGGATCGTGGATGCAGCCCCGGGGGATTCTGCCAACCGGGCGCTGGAGGCGGCTCGGGCGAAGTCACCAGTAGCGACGAGCAGGTCCAACCCGAGTGCGGATGCTTCGTCCAGCAGCACCGTGTGGAGTTCCTCGCTACGAGCCCCCAGCTCGAGCATGCTGCCGAGGATCGCCACCTTGGTCCGGCCGGGCTCGATGTCCACCAGCAGATCCAAGGCGGCGCGTAGACTCTGCGGATTGGCGTTGTAGCAGTCGACGATCAGAGTGAGTCCGCCGATCCGCCTGATCTCTCCACGCATGGCACCGGGTTCGACCCGGCCGACCCCGCGAGTGGCCTCGGCGGCGGGGACGTCCAGCAGTTCGGCTACCGTCAGAGCGAGGAGGGCATTCTGGACCGAGTGGCGACCCGGAACCCGGAGGTGCACTGGCTCCCCGCGCCAGACAAAGCTCCAGCACCCCTGCTCGTCCATCGAGGCGTCGTCCACGCGATACTCGGCGTCGGCATCGGTACCGAGGCCCACGACCAGAACGTCACGGGGAATGCTTGAGGCGTATTCGGAGAGGATGGCCGGCTCCTCGCCCACGATCGCCGTACCGTCTTCCGGAAGTCCCCGCAGGAGGTCGAGCTTTTCTTCCAGCACCCCTTCGAGGGACTCCAGCTTCTCGATGTGGGTCTCGGAGACGGTCGTCACGATACCGATTAGCGGTTCAGCGATCCGTGTGAGAGCAGCGATCTCCCCCGGCTCGTTCGTACCCATTTCGAGTACGACGACTTCGGCGTCATCGGGCACGTCGAGCAGCGTCAATGGCAAGCCGATACGGTTGTTCAGGTTTCCAGGTGTGGCGTAGACCCGGCGCGAACCCTCGATCGCTGCCCGCGTCAACTCCTTGGTCCCGGTCTTTCCCGATGAGCCGGTGATGCCGACCACGACTGCATCAAGGCGCCTCCGGCGATAGAAGGCGAGTTGTCCCAGAGCCAGCAGCGTGTCTTCCACAGGGTAGACGCAGGCGCCGTCCACCTCGACGGGGCGGGCCACCACAGCGCCCCGTGCTCCCCGACCGAGGGCGTCGGACACATAGTCGTGTCCGTCGAAGTTGTCCCCGAACAGAGCAACAAACAGGTTCCCCTCACGAGTCGTGCGACTGTCCGTCGAGATGCCTGTGAAGCTCAGGCTGCAGTCCTCATGAGGTGCGACGTGCAGGGCGGTTCTCACCTGCTCGTCCGTCCATTCGAAGGGAGGGTTCACACCACTTCTCCCATCCGACCGAGCTGCTCTTCGACGATCAGCCTCTCGTCGAACGGGTGCGGCTCGGTGCCGATGACCTGATACCGCTCGTGTCCTTTGCCCGCGAGCAGCACAAGGTCCCCTGAGCGACCCTGAGCGAGCGCGTAGCCGATCGCCTCACGACGGTCCGCCAGCCGCTCAAACGGGGAGCCGTTCATCCCCGGTACGATGTCATCGATGATGGAGTCCGGATCCTCCGTCCGGGGGTTGTCGGACGTGATCACGACCAGGTCCGCCACTTGTGCGACGGCCCGAGCCATCTCGGGCCGCTTTCCGCGGTCTCGGTCACCGCCCGCACCGAATACGACGATCAGACGCCCAGAGGTGAGCGAGCGCATCGTGGTCAGGACGCGGCGAAGTGCGTCGGGTGTATGCGCGAAGTCGATCACGACCATAAAGGGCCTCCGCGCCACCACCTCGAGTCGGCCGGGAATCTGCGGTACGCTGGCGAGCCGGTCCGCCACGGCCTCCAGGGACATGCCGGCGATCGCGCCCACACCGGCCGCCGCCAAACAATTTTCGATATTGAAGCGGCCGATGAGCGGAGTGTGGACGTCGACCTTGCCCGCTGTGCCTCCCATGCGGAACCTGGTTCCGGACGAACCCGGTTCGATCATTTCCGCACGTAGGTCGGCCGGTTCGTCGATGGCGTAGGTGACGGTGTGGCGCCCTTGGAGAGACAGATTTTTCCAGTGCGCGTCGTCGGCGTTGACGACCACACATCCTTCCTTCTTCATCAGATTGAGAAGGTGGGACTTGGCCCGGAAATACGCGGCCATGTCGGTGTGATAATCGAGGTGATCCTGGGACAGATTCGTGAACACCACCGCATCGAAACGCACCCCGTCGAGGCGCCGCTGCTCGAGTGCGTGAGAAGAGGCCTCCACGGTTACCGACCCAACGCCCTCTCCAGCCAAGTCGGCCAGCCAGGTGGAGATGGCAACGGGGCCCGGGGTCGTGAGCCCTTCGGTCCCTTCCCTCACCGAGCCGTCGGGTTCGATGAGCCCAAGTGTGCCCACCGCCGCCGAGGCACCTCGGGAGCCGAGGAGGTGCTGCGCGAGAAGGGTTGTGGTCGTCTTCCCGTTCGTGCCAGTCACCCCGACCGTGAACAAGTCAGCCCACGGAGAGCCGAGCACCACATCCGCAGCCAAGGCGGCCGCCAGGCGGCCATCCGATACCTGGACCTGCGGTATCTCGACCTCGGGAACGTACCGCTCCACCACAGCTGCAGCCGCACCCATTTCGGCGGCTTGAGCCACGAAGCCGTGGGCGTCCCAGGTGGACCCGCGCCACGCCAGGAAAAGGTTGCCGGGCTGGACCGCGCGCGAGTCCTGCGTCACACCAGAAACTTCCACGTCATTCGAACCGTGGATCTTTTCGATGAGGCCAGCCGCCTCAAGGGCGGCGGTGACCACCGGGAGAGCTGACGAGGGACTAGTCATCTCCGCTCTCCGCCAGGGACGCCACCCGCACCGTGTCGCCCCGGCTCACCATCGAGCCGGCCTTGGGCACCATCTGCCTCACCAAGCCCGATCCATCCCACTCAACCCGAAGCCCCGCCTCGTGGATGCGCCGCGCCGCCGCCCGAACGGGGAGTCCCAAAACATCCGGGACCCTCACCACGGTCCTATCCTCGGGCCGTACGGACTCAGGCCATCTCGACATGTTCGACCCTTGAATCGCAGTCGACCCTGGATTCCCACCCAACCGGAGTGCCGCGAATCGCGGCACGAGGGGCACCTCGCCGCCGTTCCCCCCCCGTTGGGTATTGGCAAGCTCTGGAGTCCGTGCAAACTCCACGAGAGCTTGGCGATCCATGGGTGTCTGTTGAGCCGCCAGAACGGCTTCCATCGTAGCCCGCGTTACCGGGGCCGCGGTGGATCCGCCGTAGTACGCCCCCTGAGGACGTTCCAACTTGACCATTACCACGAGCTGCGGATCTTCGACGGGGAAAAATCCTACGAACGAAGCGAAGTATTCTCCAGCCTGGTAGGCCCCGTCCGAGTAAGCGCGCGAAGTGCCGCTCTTGCCGGCCACCTTGAAGGTGCCCAGGTGGGCACGCGTCCCAGTTCCGTCTTCAACAACGTCGACGAGCACGTCGGCCACCTCGCGCGCCACACCAGGCGAGACAGCCCTTCGGACCACGCGCGGCTTGAAGCGAGCGGTGACCTTGCCGTTGGAATCCCGGAACTCCCTCACGAGCCGGGCCTCCATGAGCAGGCCCCCATTCGCCAAGGCTCCATAAGCCATGGCCATCTGGAGGGGCGTCACGGAAACTTCGTATCCCATCGCAAGAGACGCTGCGGACTGCCCGCTCCAATGCTCCGGACGACGCAAGGTGCCTCTTGCCTCCCCGGGAAGGCCGATCCCAGTGGGAGCTCCGAGCCCGAAATCGCGCAAGTTCTGGTACTGGACCGCGGGACTCATGGCCTGCGCCGCTTTCGCCACACCCACACTCGAGGAAACCTGCAACGCCCGCGCCAGTGTCATGGGACCGTGCTCGCTGTTCACGTCCTCGATAGTCCGACCCGCCACGGTCCACGAGCCGGATTCCGTGTCGACCACGTCGTCGAGGGACACCAGCCCATTCTGCAAGAGGCCGGCCACGGTGAGCGGTTTGAGGGTGGAGCCGGGCTCGTAAGGCGTGTTGATCGCCGACAAGGCGTTCGTGTACTCATTACGAATGGACACCATGGCGAGAACATCTCCGGTGCCCGGATCGGTGATGAGGAGATCTCCACCTCGAGCCTCAGTCTTTCGAATGGCCTCCGTCAACGCCTGCCGCCCAATCTCCTGCAAATCCACATCGATGGTTAGAACAACCTGGCCACCCCCCAGCGGTCTCTCCGCGAGGACGCTTTCCCCTGGGATCGGCCTGCCGGTGGGGTCTCTCGCCAAGACCGCCTGGCCGATGACCCCCCGGAGGACGTCGTCGTACGCTTGCTCGACCCCCCCGGACGCTTCGCCATCGCGCACGATCCCGAGAAGACCCCTCGCCAGATCACCTTGGGGATAGAATCGGCGGTGCTCACGCTCGAGGTACACGCCAGGAAGGTTGTCGAGTGCTTCACGCACCGAGGGCGGGAAGGCCTTCGGGAGGACCCGCCAGGGTTTCGACGACGTCGTAGCCTCAAGTACGACCTGCTCCTCCAGCCCGAGTGTCTCGGACAAGAGACGTGTCACCGCCTCCACGTCTCGGAGCTCTCTCGGCGCAACGCTCACCCTAAAGGCTTCACGACTGATGGCCAACTCGACACCCGAGCGGTCAAGCACCGATCCCCGAACCGCGGCGATCTCTACGCTTGTGTGGTGCTGGCGTGCCGCCTGCTCCGTCCAAAAGGGACCTTGAGCCACTTGTACCTGGGCAGCTCTGGCGACGATGAGGCCTCCACTCAACAACCAGCACGCCAGAAGCACCCTCCGACGCACTCTCACCCTGGTCCCCATCACGCGTTTTCGGCATCTCATTGGGCACGCCCCGAAAGCAGAACTATCTCGGAGGCGTCCGGACGGTGCATGCCGAGGCGCTCCTGGGCGACCGACGAGATCCGAGTCCGGCTGTCCAGGCCCTGAATCCGTCGAAGGAGATCCGTCCGCTCTGATTCAGCCAAGGAAAGCGACCTTTCCAGGCGGTCGAGCTCCGCCAGCGCCTCAAAGGCACGGCTCTGGCGCCAGGTCACGAAACTCAAAGCAGAGAGAAGACCGGAGAAGCCCAGCACAAGCAGGGTCAGCGTGGCCCAGGAGCGGCCAGAACGGGAGCGCCTCATCCCTTTTTCCAAGCTCGAAGGCGGGCGCTACGGGCGCGCGGGTTTCGGCGCACCTCGACGTCACTCGGGCGTACAGCCTTTCGGGTCAGCACGCTCCCTAACGGCGCGCCGCGGCAGGTGCACACCGGCATCCCCGGGGGACAGACACAGGAGCGGCTCCAGTCGCGAAACGCATTCTTGACCAGCCGATCCTCAAGTGAGTGATACGAGATCACCACGATCCGGGCATCCGGCGCCATCACCTCGCGAAATTCCGTGAGGCCACGTTCCAGGCACGTGAGCTCTTCGTTTACCGCGATTCTCAGAGCCTGGAAGATCCGCGCCTTTTCCTTGACCTTCGGGACCCTGCCCAGCGTCCTGTAGAAGACAGCGACCAGGTCGTCACTCGTCCGGAACGGCGTGTCGGACCTACGCTCGACGACGGCCCTTGCAAGTCGCCGGGAGCGGGGTTCCTCTCCATACTCGTGAAAGATCCGAGCCAGAGCCTCTTCCGGCTCCGAGTTCAGGAGTTGGGCCGCGCTTGGCTCAGCCGCTTGTGTACCGCTCATGCGCATGTCCAACTCCACCCCTACCCTGAAAGCGAATCCCCGCCGGTCCGAGTCGAGTTGGTGGGAGCTCACGCCCAAATCGAGAAGGACTCCGGCGAGAGGCTCCGGCAGGTCGGCGGAACGAAACGCTTCATCGAATCGCCCCTGGATGAATCGCACTCGGGCCCCGAACGGGGCCAAGCCCGCCTTCGCCTCCTCCAAAGCATCCGGATCACGGTCCACTGCGATGACTTTGCAGCTCGCGCATTCCTCCAACAGGATGGCGGAGTGCCCTCCGCCTCCGACCGTACCGTCTAGGTAGACGCCGTTGCCCGACGGGGTTAAAAATTCCATCACTTCACGCACGAGAACGGGATCGTGAAAACCGGCCAGCGACTCCATCCGCTCGCTCACTGGAGTCTCAGCCGCTCGCACAGATAGAGCACGGGTCACCCGAAAATCTGGTTGGAGAACTTTTCGAACTCGGTGGAACCGGTACGTGCCACTCTCTCGAACTCTGCAGGATGCCATAACTCGACCCGGTCGATGTTCCCCAGGAGTAAGACCCTTCCATCAAGTCCAGCTGCCTCCTGTAACCAGGCGGGGATGAGAATCCGGCCTTGTTTGTCAGGCGAGACCTCGACCGCGCTGGATGTAATGGCCAGCACGTCCCCCCACGCCTCGGGCTGATTTCTCCGGAACGTCAGGAGACGCTCCTGCGTGGCGGCCCAGGATGCCACCGGAAAGAGCGTAAGGGCAGGCGCTCTCCATTGGAGCAAGACGAAGCGGTCACCGTCGGCCTCTCGGCGAAACGCCGACGGAAGACTGACCCGCCCCTTCTCATCCATCTGAAACTCATACCGGCCCAAAAAACTTGTCACGTCGTGGCACTCGGTGGGTCAAAGTGGTACGGAGTGGTATGACAGGACCAAGATACGGCTCTACTTCAAGAGCCGTCAAGCCTTTTTAGGACCGATAGTTTTCGGTTTTTGTTTGGGTGGGGGAGCCCCACAGGAGGCGTATAAATTCAATCATGTCAATGAGTTACAGAATAAACAACCCACTGCCGGCCACGATTAAATTGCGAAAAATTACGAAACAAAACCCCCGCCTGGGGGATTTACCCACTTTTTCCCACGGGGTTTTGGTGCTCAGAAGTTGCGAGTCAGCGAAGAGTGCGGAGGGGCCGAACGGCAGGTCTCGGCTCTTAGAAGGCTGACATTAGCACCAATAAAAGAGGCGCCGCGGGAGAAAAACTCCCGCGGCGCCCACCGCGCTCGTGAGAGCGCGAGCTACTTACGGTTGGCGCGCCTGATGATCGCGTCTTGGATGTCGATGTAGACGGTGGTGTTTTCCATCCATTGTTGAATGTCGAGCCCCGCTGTACGGTCTGCATGTCCCTTGCCCTGCTGGAAGTGCGTGACGGCCTCCCGGAACATTGGGAGCGTCCGACCCGCCGACTCCGGCGTCTCCGGCGTCTGCAACTCGACGGCATGGCTATAGAGAGCATAACCGTGGTAGAACTCATACTGCTCCCGGAGGTCACCAGTGACCTCGAAGTCTTTGGCAAGCTCGTTCAAAGCGATGAAGCGGGGGTAGTTTTTCACCGTCGGCTGCACATAACTCGAATAGGCGTAGCTGAAGACCATGTTCCCCGCCTGGTCCGGCGAAGACCCCTTCGCAACCGCAGTCTGTAGTACCGGTACCGCCTCCTCGACGCGCCCTGCCTCTATCAACCAGCTACCCATACGAAGGTGCAGGTTGGGCCAATCCGGATCGATCTCCTCAATGGAAGCGAGTGCTGCTACCGCCTCGGCGACCTGCCCCGACTGCTTCAGCGCCTCCGCGTGGGTGGCTCGCAGGCTCACATCACTGGGATAAGCCAAGATAGCACGCTCGACGAACGCGATCGCTTCGTCGACCTGGCCCAATTGGAGCCGGGCGGCGGCTACATTGCGGAGCTGAGAAACCAACGTCTCCGCCCCCTTCTCGAGAAAGACCTTCTCGTACGCGGCGATCGCTTTCCGATATAACTCGGCGACCTCGGCCGTCACACCATCACTTCCGTCGACCTCCGCCTCTCTCCGTACCCCCTCCGCTCCGGCGAACGCGAAGTTTCCCAACTGCTCATAGAAGTCGAGATTGTCGGAGTCGACCTCGACTCCCGCTTCAATAATCAGCATACCTCCGAGGGGATCACCTTCCTGGGCTAGATCGTAGGCGACTCTCATGCGGACGGTGGCATTCGTCGGGTCCAGCTCGAGGTACCGGTTATAGAAGTCACGAGCCACCCCAGTTTGGTCGAGGTTGGTGGCCAAAAAACCACCGAGCAACAGGGCGTTCTCGTGGAACGGATTACGCTCGAGCAAGCGCTGGGTCTCCGCCAAGGACTCGTCGTAACGGTCCATCTGCC
>Ga0114996_10006882_pt1 | contig 13002 bp, 17 predicted proteins | sample ArcticOcean_MG_C_4_FD_87039 | JGI IMG/M metagenome (GOLD analysis project Ga0114996, IMG submission 87039) | Marine microbial communities from western Arctic Ocean - ArcticOcean_MG_CB4_134 | ecosystem: Environmental > Aquatic > Marine > Oceanic | place: Arctic Ocean: Canada Basin | collected... | reverse complement strand
GATCATGGCATGAGTTCCACGGCGAGGACGTCGACCGTTCTAGCACGGTTTGTGATAAGACGGTCGCAGCGTGATCGGCACCGGTCGCCACACGTTTTCTTTCCCTTCAGTCGACCACACTCATGGGCTACAGCGTGACGTGCGCAGGAAGGCGCCCAGCGCGCGCGCTCCTGGCCGATCTCGCCGCCGGTGGCACCAGGGAGGCCCTTGAGGCTACAGGGCGTTCTCAGGCTTCCTGCGCGCGCTGGCGACCAATCAAGGTTTTGGGCGCCTTAGCGCTGTCTATAAATCGTCGCGGGCGCAAAACTGCCAATCAGCATCGATTCGTATGTACCTCGAAAGGTACCGGGCCGAAGGCGATCCCCAGTTATTGGCTAATCGACTTTGTGATGCGTGCGGAAGCTGCGAAGCGCCGAACGCTACAATGACCGTGTCGTCGCCCCTGCAAACCCTGGAGTCATCACCATGAGCTACGAAGAGAAGTTCGCGGACTTCATCGAGCATTGCGCAGAGCAGCCCAAGGGCACGCTCGTGATCATCCATAACCCGAGCGCCATCGGCGACAACTACGCCGAGATCGTCGAGAGCCTCAATCGGCTCGCAGATGCCGAGTTGCCTCTTTTAATCGTCCCTCGCAGCGAACGGGGCAAGCCTGAGGACGTGCACCGGTGGAATTGATCACCGGTAGATCACCACTCTCAGCACCTTGGTCAGCCGCTCCCCACAAAGCACGTCATCGCCGGAACGCAGGTCTCGCAGTCGCTCGTCATCCACCGGCTTAATCAATGACGGCTTGTCGCGCCAGACAATGACCTCAACGGGAAGTGAGCCGCCGGACCCTTCGAGCGTGAAGAGAAGGGCGTGACAGGTAGCGAGGGTTGCGAAGGGGGAGCAGTCGGGGTGGCGGGCGATAGGCATGGCCAATCTTACACAATGGCCACCGTCCTGTCCGCTGCGTCCCGAAATACCGTCGTTAGATAGGACAGCGGCCAACGTCCCGCAACTTGGCTCACTTCTCTGGCGACTTGGCAGGACCATCTTGCCGAATTGCGTAACCCTTTTCATTGTGCCCGAGCCAGACATATGTCGCCTTTGCGTCCTCCGGTGGGCCTTCCAGGTAGTGGATAAACCACTTGTTCGGTTGCGTGCCCCCGAAGGCCGCGGGACCTGCGCTCGATAGCAGGCGCCTCACCAGATCGGACCACTGATTGGGCATTTCGTCGTGTACCTGCCACCGCCCGTCCAACGGGGAGGCGAACTTGTATTGATAACGCACAAAGACCTTGCCGCGTTTCCAATCGGTCACGCCCTGACGGATGCGGATATAGGGAGCGTCGTTCTGGCCGATCACGATTCGCTTGGTCGCAGTAAACTCCTCGCCGCTGTCAATAAACATGGCGTGCTTGTCACAAAAGGTCTTGTTCACCGGCAGATCGGACATCGCCGTCCCGTCGGCGGCAATCCATTGTCCCTCGGCGCTGCGTTTGGCGTAGTACATATTGTAGCGGTAGACGGCCTCGTGCATTCTCTGGTATTTCCGCTTGTTGCCGCGAGGATTGTCATCCTTGTAGACCCAGAAGCAGTGGACGGTCTTATAATCGGCCCCGGGAACAAATGCGTTGTACGAGCATGCTTTCTTATCTGGGAAGTCGCGCCGCATCTCAATGACGGGCTCTTGCTTGGTCCAGGACTGTCCATCGTCTTTGCTGATGCGCATCGACCAGGGCTCCAGGTGTCCACCGGCGCGATAGAAAAGGTAGATGCTGCCATCTGCCATCCGCATCGATTGCGGATAGGTGGCGCGCGGAGTCGGGCTGGGCATTTCTTCCCATTGGCTGATGTTGTAGGGAGCCGCTGCGCGGATATGTTTCATTGCCCTCCCGTGGCAACCGAAGAAGACGTGCAAATGTCCTTTTGAGTCAATGGTGATGGACGGGTTCCCGTGAGTATCGGCGTCCAGTCCGTTGCTGGAGGCCCTCACCGGCCCGTTCCAGGTCTTCTTCTTGGTGTCATACGCGTCAATGATCGGACACCCCTGACCATCCTGGTGGGCGGTGAAGACGATGTCCTTCTCCAAAACAGCGTGGGGAGCAATGTAGTTGTTGTAGAAAGTCTTGTAAGGCTTGCCGTTCCTCTGGACGGAGGCAAAGGCGGACTTGATGCTCGGCCCAGCCGCCTCATCCTCTGCCCCGTGGCACGAAAGGGCAACAAGAAAAGATGCAGACAAAGTTACCACGGTGAACGGGGATTCCTGCAAACACTTCGTCATGAATGTTCCCTCCGCTTTACGACTGTGCTGAGAGCCAACTTGTATTTATCCGACTTGAGTTGCACGACGCTTTCGACGCATTGTACTATCCAGTTCGTGCCCAGACGACCAGCCAACATCCGCATCGAACTCGTCCAGCAGCCCGTGGACGGCGGTACTGGGTCCGCCGTGACGGCAAGAACTCGGCCAAGATGCCAGAAGCGACTCCCAGCCCGATCGCCGAACACATCCGGCGCTGGCTGGCCGCGAACAGCTGGCCATCGTGGGCAGTCCCGAAATACGGTCTGTTAATGGTGCTCGCCAACAATCAAAACAACTTCTGACGAGTTAATGGGGCTGCTCGGCGGTTATGCCAATGAAAAACCTCGCCGAGCCGAAGGAGCTAGGCGGAGTCTTGGATGTCAGATGGTCTGGACGAACTACCTGCGTCTGCGACGGCGTCCTCCAGACCCTACCAGACCAATGGCTCCGAGAGCCAAGAGCATGACAGATGACGGCTCGGGGACAGCGGATACGGACCACACGGAACCGAATGAATTCCGTTGATCGTTCGAATGAATATCAAACTCACCTACATGACCGGTCGAATAAGCCTGGATCACTTGATCCGCGATTCTGTCGTAGAATTCGAAAAAATTGCCGGAACCCGGGGGACCCAGCAAGGGCGAATCAAATGTCGGGCCGGAAAAAAGAAACCCATCAATGTCTGGGGCGAAGGCCTCGGATATGTCGTACAACGCAGTTGTCAAACCGGGACCGATAGAAGTGACCACGTCGAAACTCGCCATCTCGCTTATCGTTACCTTATTATCCGCCATCACTAGTTCGTCCCACGTAGCCACCGCGGCCCAAGTAGTGCCGTCGTCGAACTCGCCCCCATAGGTCGCCGTGACCGTTAAGGCAAACGTGCTGTCGGTTGTGGAAAAACATCCTACGAAAACGAAGGCCGCCGTCAAAAGTGCTGCTCGTGTTCGAAGGAGGAGGGCGGTGTGGATCATGATCATTTCCTCCTAGTGGCTGGTTCTTAGTGGGTTGATTGGGACGCGCAAATCAAATAATTCGCGGGTCGATGCTGCTCTCCTTGTGGATGAACGGTAGTGAGTGGACTCGCACTACGAGCCGGTTTGGCGACATACGTTACATAAGGGTCAACGAAAAAAGGCACTGGGACCCTGTGCCACGCGATGCGTACACAGAACCTCAGTGCCTTTTTTATGCTGTAAGTTGTAACCGACATCAGTAGCTGCTCCTTTCGTTGCGGGGACGCCCCGCGAGCATATGGTCACAATGTAACCTACCAGCGAAGGCGAATCAATGATTTTGTTTGGAGAAGTTCCGGATTCCCTGGCAACTGCGTCGGGCGGCGTCCCGTCAAACCTTGGAATTCAGGCCGTCGCCTCGTATTGGAATTCCTATCAGTTGCTCGAACTGGCCAGCCTCGGTGCCGGCGTCATGCACAGCCGCTCGATCGAATTCGCCAAAAAATATGATGTGCCGATCCACGTTCGCAGCAGCGCGACCGACACGCCCGGCACGATGATCGTGGCCACGCCCGAGTCGCCCACCCAATCGGTCAGCGGCGCGGCAGTCACCAAAGACGAAGCCCTGATCACCATCACCGGCGTTCCCGGCACCAGTTTGGAAATCTTCTCCCGCATTGCCGACCGTAAGGTGACCGTCGACATGATCGTGCAAAACGTCGGCGAGCAAGGCAAGGCCGACGTCTCGTTTCGCCGTGCCCCGCGATGAATTGGAAGTGACGCTCGAAGCGGTCCACCAGGCGCTGGAAAAAATAGGCAACGCTCAGGTGACGAACGACGAAAACGTCTCCAAGGTTTCGGTCGTCGGACTCGGCATGGCTCGCCAAACCGGCGTGGCCGACTGTATGTTCCGCGCGCTGGCCGAGAACGATATCAACATTCAGATGATTACCACCAGCGAAATAAAAATTTCGGTGTTGGTCCATCGCGACGAAGCACAAAAGGCATTACGCACCGTGCATCAAGCTTTCGATCTCGATCAAGCTCCTGCCGATGCGGCTGGCGACGCGCATCAGGCTTTGCAAAATCGCTCGGCCACCGATGCGGCCGACGTGGTGGCTCGGCTGCAAGGCGTGGGTATGGAAGAGCTGATGATCGACGACATCGCGATGGATCCCACACAAGCCAGCGTCACCATTCGCGGCGTTCCCGACACGCCCGGCGTGGCCGCCAGGGTCTTTGACGAAGTGGCCCAGGCCGGCATCTTTGTCGACATGATCGTGCAAAGTTTTGGCCACGACGGCCTAGCCAACATGAGTTTCACCGTCCCGAAGGAGAAGCTCGAGGAAAGCGTCACCGTCGCCCAACAACTGGCTAAGACATTCAAATGCCAAGAGGTGACCAGCACCGCCGACGTGGCCAAGCTGTCGGTCTCTGGCATCGGCCTGCGCAGCCACACCGGCGTGGCGATTCGCATGTTCGACGCCCTCTCCAGTGCCGACATCAACGTGGCGATGATCAACACCAGCGAAGTCCGCGTCAACGTCATCATCGACGGCCCCCACGGCCCCACCGGCCTGGCAGCCCTACAAAACGCCTTCGCCGACGCACTGCGGTAGCGATTTTGTGGCCAGTCGGCCTTCCCCACCGTTGCGGATTTGATCTGACATGCAGTCAATTTGATTTGATATACAGTCAATTTGATTTGGTTCGTAGTCAAATTGACTCCGAGCTGGGGACGGGCAAAATGTGTTGCCAGACTCGGGCTTAAAATATTTCAGGCCCGCAATCCGCGGTATTTCCCCCGGTATTCCCAGGGTGTGGAGGCTCACTCGTCGCGAATGTTAGACGATTTTCCCTCGTTTTTCCCCAATAAAACACCCTTTCCTTGCATCGGCGAAAGTTTTTCTGCCCCGGCTGAAACAACCGGCCGGTTCCTACACCTAGGTCCTTCGAGGCAGGGCAACGGGCTCGACCGTCAATGAATTGGCACCGCGTTTGCGAAATGTATCCCCGGGAACGACAATTCGAAAGTTCCTCGAACCTTTACAACCTTTACCAACTTACGAATGGGAGAACTACCATGTATCGCAACATCACACGCACGATCGGTTTGGCACTTTTTGTAGGCCTGCTTCTCGGCACGGCCGCAGACAGCTTTGCCGCCAAAAAGTATTCGTTCAAAAGCAACTCGGTGCGAAAATTTTCGTCCGCGAAAAGCACCCGCTCTAGCTTTCCGAAAGTCACCCCGAATCGGGTGCTACCTTCTTATTCGTCGAATTTCAAAACCCCGACTCGAAAAGTTCACCCCCAGGTGAACACTTACAAGCCGGTTTACAAGCCCAGCAGCCGCAAACCTGTTTACAAGCCCGGCAACATCAAGCCCTTCAAGCCCGTTTACAAACCTGGCAACATCAAACCTTTCAAGCCCGTATACAAGCCCGGCAGCTTGAAGCCCTTCAAGCCGGTTTACAAGCCCAGCAACAACAAGCCGGTTTACAAGCCTGGCAGCATCAAACCTTTCAAGCCCGTATACAAGCCCGGCAGCTTGAAGCCCTTCAAGCCGGTTTACAAGCCCAGCAACAACAAGCCGGTTTACAAGCCTGGCAACACCGTTCGCAAGCCGAACTTCAACGGACTCGGACGAAAAACGTTTCGCACTCCCGTCAAGGGAATTAAGTTTAACCCCAACCTGGCCAAGTTCGCCGGCAAGTTCAACAACCGGACGAAGAAGGTCATTCCCTTGAAGCAACTCAACGGCAACTTCGCCGCCATCATCAAGAACGGCAAATTGCAGTCCAAAATCGGTAACCAGCTCAAAGCCAAACAGTTTGCTTTGAAGAACCTGGTCATTGCCAACAACTGCCACTGGTGGATCGACATGTGCATCGGCATGCACTGGCACCAACACAACCACTGCTGGGACTACTGCTACGATCCCGGTTACTGGGACTGCTGGACTCCTTGCAACTGGCAAGTCGTGTACTGCCCCAGCACGCCGATCTGCGACGCTTCCCGCTGGTACCTCGGGATGGATGGAATGATCGTTCCCGACACCGGCATGGGCGTTGAAAACGTCAAACCGAACTCGCCGGCCGCACTCGCCGGATTGCGACCCGGTCAAATGATCGTCGGCGTCAACGGCCAACGAATGGTCAGCGAAGAAGTCTTGATCGAAGCCATCGCGACCTCCGACGGCCACCTGGTGTTTGCCGTGTTGGTCGACGGCAGCGACGAGCCGGTCGAAATAGTGGTTCACCTGCGACGCATCGCCCTATTATCCTACTAAACGTCGATGCGCCGATAACTTCCCTCCCCCCACCGCCCGGATTCGTTCCGGGCGGTTTTTTATTGCGCGGAGCCTTCCCGGTGGTGCGGTGCAAATGAACCGTGGAGAGGACGCGGTGAGCGCAGAGGAAAAAGATAAAGAGAAAATTTTAGACAGGATGAACAAGATGAACGGGAGGCCGGCAAAGCGAAGCAGCTAGCGTCCCGCGATATCGTCAATAAGGCGAACAAGGCAAACGAGGCTGGTGAAGACTCGATCAAGATTACTGTCAAGGGTGCTGAGCAGAAAGTCAAGATCAAGAGCGATGTCGTCGATGATGCGTACAAAGAAGCGTCACGATTTACGAAGGGGCGAGCGCGTCCCAGTGAGTTTGTCAAGCAGCTCAAGGCGGGCGACCGCAATCTGTTCTCGCTGCAAGCCCCGGGCATCATGGGCTTCGGCACGGGACTCGGCGTCGAGCGGACAGACCTGCTTTCCTTTGGCGTTGGTGACGGAGCGGTGAAGTGGCAGTCCGCCGTTGACAAGGCAGCCGGTGCCTACGACTACTTCCACTACGGAAAATACAGCCCGCTGCCGATGATTCGTGGCAAGTACGGGAGCGGCAAATTCATCGACGGTACGACTACTGGTAATCAGGCTCGCTGGGCCAGTCGTTTACGTTTTCTTCTGCAAAGCAGACTGAGGCCGCCGATGCCCAGCAGGGTCATCGTCGCCGGTTCGGGAACTTCGGCCATGCCGTAGATTGCAACCGCCCCCTCAATATCGCCTTCACCTAGACCTAATTCATAATAGAGCCCTCCTCCCATCACCGAATCCGAAACCGAATTGTGGCCAAATCCCAAAACATGCCCCACTTCATGCATCGCGATTTTACGAAAATAAAACCCATCATCACTTCCCTGCGACCAAATATCTGCATCCGACCGAAACCGTACGTCCCCAGCCTGGGCTCGATTCGTTGCTAAATCCGTTGCAACCCCAGGTTCAGGGATATAAGTAGCCGAAGCAAAAACATTCGTTGAGATTACGGAGCTGTCATAAGCCATAAAACGAATATGGCCGACTCCGGCAGAAGGTCCTCGACTGACAATGTCTTCAACGCCACCCACCAAAACATCACCAGTTTCTCCGACATATCCCAGGTTTTGGATCCCCGAGATATCTGCCCACACATCAAGGACACTCTCAAGAGCACTCCTGTAGTCTTCAAAGCTGTCGAGCCCCACAGCAGTCAAATCCAGGATATCTTGAGTCACTCTGTCAGCGATGACATTTCCACCGGGGTAATACACAGCTAAAGTATTTCCAGGAACAATGCTCCAGCTAAAACCGGTCGGTTTTGACTCGCCGTATGGCGAGCGAATGGATGCACTATCGGGGCCAAGCACCCAAGCCATACTTTGGTGTTCCCACTCGTCGGCATAAGCCAGACTCGTCAGCATCACCGCCATTGCACAAATCGTTATTACTTTCATTTTCATCCTCTTCATCCCCATTTCTTTATGTTTTGTTTACATTATTATCTTATAAAAGAGCAGCTGCCCCAAATGGGCAGCTTACCTACCGGCGCAGCAAACAGCACCAACAAATCATAAGACGAATTTGGTAAGGAATGGGGGGGTACAGTAACGAACCCGCATAGCGCAGACCGAGGACAGCGCCCTTAGCACAATATCACCTACTCTTCCTCTTGCCTTCATCCCCACTCACTCCTCAAAAAGACTGTAAACTTTCGCGGGTATTTTAAGAGTTATTGAGCAACGCACTCAATGTCAAAATACCCATTTCTAATTCTATGATTTATAACATACTCATGATAGCATACTCAAGGCGGGACATCAAGCATTCGGGCGTAGTGAGTGCCGGTGCACTGTCTCAATACCGCATCACGCGCCGCGTAAGCCAGAGCCCCCACAGCACCAACATTCCGTTGGCCAGCCACATCGCGCTCGCGGGCCACTCACCCGCCTTGGTGCGGTCGAGCGAAATTGCCAGGAGCGGATAGTAGGCGATCAAGATCGGCATGAAGCAAGCGAAAAAGCTCTTCAGCAGATCAGCGTTTCGCAAGCGGATCGCCATCGGTGCACCGACCATGGCGAAACACAAACAGACTAATCCGTCGGACCAGCGACGATGTTTTTCTACGCTCAGTCGATGGAGTCGGCCTTGGGCGCTGGTCATCTCGCGATGGCTTTTCTGCCATGATTCGTTCGACAGTGCCGCGAAGTTTCCCGTCATCATGCCGTACGCCGCTTCGGCCGCCTGTTGCTGTTGCATTTCATCGAGTTGTGTTATCAGTCAGTTTCTTGACACGCACCGCCATCCTGTCCCATAATAGCGCTCGCGCGGGCCAATTCAGGCCGTCGCCTCGTATTGGAATTCCTATCAGTACCAATGAACCTTGAGCGAACGAACCAAAATTTCCCGATGCCGAGGCACTTGATCCCTGCGCAAATGATCCGTGGATTCCGCTGGCCGAGGTGACACCACCTTGAGCGAATGAGCCGAGGCTACCCGACGCTAAAACCGACGACCCTTGAGCGAACGACCCGAAATTTCCAGAGGCGTCGGCGTTTGATCCCTGCGCCAAACTACCGATCGTATTGGAATTCCTATCAGTCGAGTTTTTGGGACTGCACGGCGGTGGATGGACAGTTTTTTCCCTTCGTGTCCAACTCTTTCCCACCCCATCACCTAACAAACAAAACACCCGGCTGCGAGGGGCGAAGCCGGGCGTTGCGGTTAGCGAGTGCTCGAACCGTCCGTGGTTCGAGTTGCTTAACTCTGGTTTTTCATCGACGATTGCGTTGACGGCGGAGTCCCATCAGGCCCAGCAGGCCGAGGGCCGCGAGGACGAACGACGAAGGTTCAGGAATGACAGACTTATCGAGTGTCACATCGTCGAAGGCAACCCAACCTGTAAGAGAGTGATCTGCTGGGTTCTCCAGAGCGGCCAACCGAATCTGCAGCGGTTGTCCCGCCAATCCCGAGTGTGCGGGATTAGGGCTGTACGTAACCATTGAAGTCACGAAAGTGTCTACTGGGACGTTCAAGCTGTTGAGATCTTCGGCAATGATCGTTCCACCGTCTACCCAACCCTGGAAAGTAGCGCCACTCACGTTCGTTCCTCCAACCGCAAGCTGTAGGCTGTAGCCGAACCAATTCGGCGCGTAATTGGCACTTCCCGGCAGTTGGCCTACCTTGGCGGTCAATGTGTAGGACATCGTGGGGTCGAACGTCTCGGTCAGCAACTGTGTTGCGGCCTCAAAATGCCTTACCTGGGGAGGGTTATGAAATTCGTCATCGTTATAGCGGCTTCTGACCACCACAACCAATTCGCCCTCTGGTGCGTTACCTCCGAAACCTACGTCGGCGATGCCTTGGGTTGTCAGGTGGGCAGGATTTCCAGGATTCCCCGGACGCCAAATCCTTAAGGGCCCACCGTTATTGTCAACTTCCCAATGACGCCAGCTCTCCTGAGCCCATTTATTGTACTTATCTGTGCTCTCGGGAAACGACGTTACTGGATCTTCAAAGATTAGACGTTCCTCGAAACCGGCGTTAGGGACGGTTATGGATTCCGCGTTGGCCGATCTGGCGGTGAGGACGAGGCCGACCAGCGCCACGGCGGCGAGGGTCAAAAGGGTCTCGGTTCGTTGTCGAGTGTTCACGAGTCTCTCCCCAATTGTCTTGTTGTCGGTGGGTCCTTACGACGCTACAGATTCCGGCGACAGCCTATGGTGCCTGTTGCGTACGAGTCTATGTCCAAGGCCCACGCGACTTTGCGATGGGAGCCTCGAGCGTGCGGATTAGCCGGTTGCCCCAGGAAACAAAAGAGGCACTGACTGAAGGTATCGGTTCCTCGCAGCAGTACCTCGGTTCGTCCCATAGCTGGCCGCACCGTTCTTGGCGAAACCTCGTCGAGTCTTTGTTGTTCGTCTCATCGCTTTTCTCCCTCATAAGCAGATGAAGCCGTTGCACCGCGTGGGCACATACGACCGCGGACACGAAATGACAATCGCGACCTGAAAGCCAGCGTCCGATGGCTCCCAGATCAAGGACCTAACTTCACTCAACCCTCTGCGTGCAACGGACCGATCCCTCACGAGTCCGTCGAAGCACGCGGTCGGCTTTCTCCTTAACCTCACATCCGCTGTCTAGCAACAATATGTACCTGTACGTCAACGGATCACCGGCACGACTAAGCCGCCAACCGTCTCTTCAAGCGGCGTCGTGAGCCACAGGTCACGAAACCCATCAGGCCCATCATCGCCAGCAAAATGCTCGACGGCTCAGGAATTACGTTCCCCATGACCGTTGGGACCGTGAAGGTGATTTGTTTCTTGTCAATGAACGAGAAGCCGCCTTCACTCAGAGCAAAAAGCCGATTGTCCATCGTCACATCGAAGCCGGTTACGTTTCCGATAACAGCCGCAAAATCCATGACGAACCCACTTGTCCAAAGGGCCGTGTCAGGAGGTGTATCCGCTGCGCCGTAATCTTCAGAAAACGAAAATGGCATCCTGGTGGGTGGCACAACGGGGTTGCCGTCGACTTCGGTGATGTCAACCCAACCAAGGCCACGAACTCCAACGGCATTAAGTGTCGGGAGAGGAATCAGAGACCAGCTACCGGTTTCCGTCAGGGAAATTCCAGTGGCCCAGGTCCCGGGATCAGCCGTCACGGAAAAGGTCAGCAAGCCATCGGTGGCATCTACACCACCCGCCCCAAACGCCGTAGCGGCGAAGGAATTCGGATGCGGAAAGTTGAGCGTGTTGGGAACCGAGGTATCCGGATCCCCGTAGAGATCAGCGACGTCGCCCGGCGTTTGAGGCGTCTGAATAATGTCGCTAAAGCTGACCAACCCAGCTTCAACCGAAGAAGCGCACAGAACCCCGCCAAACAGCACAGCAGCAGCGATGCAATGCAGCGAGGTTCTTTGAATCATCACAGCCACGGCGCGTCCAAACAAGACGCCGCGGCCTTTGGCACGTTTTGTTTCAAATCTTACATTCATGATGGTCACCCAAAGTTGTTCCAATAGAACCGCTGATAAATTGCTTTCTCGCGACATCCCGCATTACGCGCGGCGATGCCCTTTTCTTCGCTTCAGAAACGTCACCGGACCTCTTGCAGTCGATAAACGAAAAAAAGGAAGCCAATCCACGGTGACCGTTTCAACCCTGGAGGCTGTTTCGGTCGGCAAGGATTGAATTCCTTCGATGTACTTCAGTTGTCAGCAGCGTCGTTTTGTCTCTAGACGAAAAAAAGGAAGCCAATCCGCGACGGCCGTTTCAACCCTGGAGGCTGTTTCGGTCGGCAAGGATTGAATTCCTTTTGAAGTAGTTGGATTGCCAGTAGCTGTACTCGGTCGCTCGCTGTGGACTCAGAAGTTCATGCCCCATTGGCCAAATTTGACCGGACAAACACGATGGTACTATGCCGGGGTGGGCGAATCAATGACTTTGTCGAAAAGTTTTTAAAATTTCTTTTCCGCCCCACGGCCCTCGCCCCGCCAAACCTTCCTTTCTTCGAGACTGCTCGACCTAACCTGTTATTTGACATAACCTTATGACCATCCATCACCGAATTGCCGTCCCGCTATTCAAAAACCTGTAAAACGTCAAATGTCGAGGTTTACGTTACCTCCAACCCCCCCGGAAGTATTTCTGCCCTCTCCCGCGCTTCTTCCCGGCCTGGCTCAAGGGCTGCCCGACGATCTGGTTCGCACCGCCCGATATCACAGCCAGGCGTTTCTTTGCTCGGACCATTCGGCCAGCTGCAGCAATGTGAAGCGGGCTGTCGGCTGCGCCTGCTCTAACACGCGGCGACGTCGGTGCCCACTGCACCGCTCTCTCTACATTCCCTTCTGTGAGCACTCACATGAAAACACCAGATCAACTAAGCCAACATGAATTGCTCGCGATCGTTCGGGACGTCCAGCGCTGCTTGTATCTTGACCATGACGACCAAGAAGCCGAGTTTTGGAACCCAGACAAACAGTGGAGCGGTGCCGACGTCTGCCAGGATCTGGCCGGCATTCTCGATCAACACGGCTTGGTGCCAGATCGCGTGGAAAGCTGCGTCGCTCCGTGACTCCACCATAGGCGGCCTGTACACCCCGGATGAAACGCCGGAACCTCGTAATCGAGGACTCGGGCTCCCATCCGAACATCGCCACAAATATATCTGGCAGTGAACGTCCCAGCCCCTGTCTACCTCCCGCGACAAGGTACTCCAACGGGTCCCATCTCTTTCAGTATTTCGCTATCTGAAACCAGGGCTGCCGTTACTTTGCGCGAGCCGATGGACCGCTATCCCGCCGCTAGGATCAGCGACTCTTTTTGCTGGCGTGTTAGTGCCTTGATCTCAAGCTCTCGTTTCAGCGCCTTGCTTTGACTGTCTCGTGCTTCCTGATAAACCAACTCGACCGGCAGACGGCTGCGGGTATAGCGTGAGGCGGT
>Ga0114996_10006881_pt1 | contig 13002 bp, 11 predicted proteins | sample ArcticOcean_MG_C_4_FD_87039 | JGI IMG/M metagenome (GOLD analysis project Ga0114996, IMG submission 87039) | Marine microbial communities from western Arctic Ocean - ArcticOcean_MG_CB4_134 | ecosystem: Environmental > Aquatic > Marine > Oceanic | place: Arctic Ocean: Canada Basin | collected... | reverse complement strand
CCACCTGCCAGGGAGTCTCGATGCCGAGAATACGCCGATACAGTTCGTGATCTTCCATCCAGGGATTGTCGCATGCCGGCCCACCAGACCCGCTTCAACCCACTACAATGCCGGAAGACCCCGAAAGGTTTATACCGAGGATGTCGGCCTCGTTCCGCACCATCATTACGCCGAAGATTTTCATTGCTTGCTCGATGATCGAACCCAGGGGCAAAAGGGACTCACCATAAGCTGCGCCGCGAGGAAGAGTGACGATGGATCGAGGGTGCGTTAGCCGCGATCGGCTGTTTCAGCGCTTCGACCGCCTCTCAGCTTTTGATCCAGTCTCATAAAGAATCCCAGAAGCCGCCAGGTTTTCGAATGGCGAATTTCTCCAAGTTGAGCCCATAGGTCGGCAATGACGCTCTCACTCCGGGCGGATTGGCTTTGCATCTGCTCGCGAAGCCGTGCCACGGTTTGAGTGTGTTCGATCTGTTGTAGCCGTAGTTTCGCCTGCGTCTCCAAGACAGCTTTATCGCGTGCCTTCATCCCTTCGTTGAGGCGTGCGTGCAGGTCATTGATTACCTCGTTGCACTCGCCAACCTTGGTGTGAAGCTCCCTTTGCAACCCCTGAATGATCTTGTCTCGTTCGCTTAGCTGCTCCGCGCGGGCCGCCATTTCATCGCGGACAACCTCTTGGAGAATGCTGATGCCTTTCGATTGGCGTTCGAGCCGGTCGAGGGGCGCCTCCCCATCGCTGTGTGTCATAGAGTTTCCTTGGGGTGAGGTTCCGTGCCGTGCTTCCCCGGCTCCGACCTTCTTCAGAAGAATCAGGATATCGACTTTGGCTACGGTCTGGTAACTGCCGGATTGAACGATTTCGTCCACGAATTGCTTTACACCGGGGTAGGTGTCCCCGTAGTCATGAAACGCGACGTAGCTACCCGGTGCGACCCATCGGTCGAAGTGGTGAAAGTCCGCTGACACGTTCTCGTAATCGTGAAGGGCATCGACCAGCAAAAGGTTCACAGGCTGGTCCCACTTTACGTCCAATGACCGCTGCCGTATGGGCTCCACCACGCACTCCAAGCCCGCGCGGCGAATATTTTCGAGAAATCGGCGGTAAGTCGGCTCTTCTGTCTCGAGGGAATCGCCGGGCACTGTGAGTCTCCCTTCATGCGGGTCGATCGAATGCACTTTCGTTTCTCCGCGAAGTTCTTTCAAGACGCGGCCGAGCACAACGGTCGAGCGCCCTAAATAGCTGCCCACTTCGACGACTGCGCCCGGCGGTCCCTGGAGCAGAGCCAACACGGTTCCCGTCACGAGAAGCCTGCCCTCGTCGGTTGTAAACCACCCTTCCGTGTTCTCCATGAGCTGCAGCGTACCGCTGAGGAAATTGGCTGCTCGCGCCCTCGTTTCCAATTTCAGTTTCAAGTTGAGCGCTGCCGGACTTGGGTCGGCGGGCTGGGTCTCGGGACTCGCTGTATCCACGCTGCCGATCCACGGAGCCACTGCGTCGTGAAGCCTGAAGTCCTCTACCAGGGAGTGCTCTACGCCGTATACATCGAGATAGCCCTCCTCATGGCTATTCGCCCTCCACTCAGCCTCCAACCCTCCTTCATCGGCGAGGCGCTGCCAGCGCAGCCAGTTCCAAATTAATCGATTGCCCGCCTCCTCCGCGCGCCGTCCTTGACTCGCCAGCGTCTCGAGGACGGATCGTGACCGCAATGCGGCGTGGAGGCAGAGGATTTGATTCGTGCCCTCCTGCGCACCCAGATGGCTCTGCACTGAATGGTTTCCCAGTCCTATCTCGTGCGCCAGTGAGGCCCGGCTCACGCACTTCGGCGGGTAGGCTAGCTGTACGTAGGAGGCTTGCCGCGATTCCGCCAGCTCGCGAATCCGTTCCAAGGGACCGACCGGTACCGGCGCACGTCTTGTCATGTGGAGCAGCGCCTCGGGTGACCTTTCCAGCTGATCTCTGTCCTGCGCGAAGTTCACGACCTCGACGCGCAGTACGTCGGCGGAAGTCTGCTGCAGCACCTCTCGCAGGGTGCCTCCCGGCGCGCACCAAAACTCGTCCGCGTCGATTGGGATGACCCAGTCGGCTCCTTGAAGGTACGCCTCGTGAGCCAGAGCGGTAGTGATATCCGATTGGTGATAAGGCCCGTCGTAGCTCTCCCATTCGAGAGGGATTTGGCGACTCAGTTGTTCCAGAACGCGGACCGTGTCGTCAGAAGACCCGTTATCGACAACGAGAAAGCGATCCACTCCCTGGGCGAGGTGATGCAGTAGGTTGACACGAAGAATGTCCTCCTCGTCGCGCACCATCATGAGGCCGAAAATTTTCATCCTAAGACCCTTCACAACTGTCGGCGGATGTTTCGACGAAGTCCGCATCCCAGGCCACCGGACTGAGGCGTTACTCAACCCCCGGCTCCGCCGCCAACCCTTCAGCCTCGGGTTCGGTTGTGTTGGAAGCAAACTTGTTATGCGCGTTCTCGGCTGCGATTTACATAATACGGGGCGGCAGAAAGATCCCTATTCTGGCAAAACGAACGTGTACAAGGAATGACCTGCTGCAACCGACACGTGCTGTTTACTTTTCACGAGATATGTAATCGGCGAGGCGATTACCCGCCCGCCCAGATTCAACTGCCATAAGAGCTTGCCCGTATAGGCGTCGAGCGCAAAGAACTGATGATCACGGTTGCCCCCGAATACGATCCCACCGGCAGTTGAAAGTAGACCGCTTTGGGTCACGTTACTCATCTTGAATTCCCATTTTCTTTCGCCTGTCCTGGCATCAAGTGAGCGAACGGCTCCATAACGGTCTGCTCCGGGGGCCTCCTTGCTGAAGCCACCGATGAATAAGTGCCCTTCCGTGTAGTTTGCTTTTCTCTTATAGTAGATGCTGGCATACTCCCAAACTGAGACGTAGTAGGAGCCTGTATTCGGATTGTATGAGGGAGCGTACCAATTCGTTCCACCCTGCACGCCCGGTCGCACCAGGCTGCCCTCTGCTGTTGGGTAGCTTGCCCGGTTTACGAGCGGCCGTCCATTTTCGTTTAGGCCTTCTGCCCACGTCTGATCCACAAACGCTTTGCCGAAGAGGAACTCTCCCGTCACGCGGTCCAGTACGTAGTAGAATCCATTGCGGTTTGCCCAGAACATTACCTTCCGAGGGCGTCCATCGATTTCTACATCCGCGAGGACCGGAACTTGAGCTGCATCCCAATCCCACTGATCGTGGGGGGTGAATTGAAAGTACCACCGCAGCTCGCCGCTGTCGGGGTCCAGCGCAACTACCGAATCGGTGTAGAGGTTGTCACCTAACCGGACATCGCCATTACGGCTGGGGCTGGGATTCCCGATGCCCCAGTAGAGCAAGTTCAGCTCGGCGTCGAACGAACCGGTGACCCAGGCGGGGCCGCCACCTTGTCTTCCACGATTCGCCCTCCCAGGTTTCATGGCCCTGCTGTCCCGGTCCCGGGATGGTGTAGAATCGCCAGGCTCGCTCTCCCGTTTCAGCGTCGTATGCATCGAGGAAGCCCCGGATACCAAATTCCCCGCCCGCCGGTCCCACGATGACTTTGTCCTTGACGACGAGCGGAGCGAGTGTAAGGGAATAACCCTTGCGGTAGTCGGCAACCTCAACGTCCCACAACAATGTCCCGGTTTTGGTATCGAGAGCCAGCAGGCGGGCATCGAGCGTACCCATGTACAACTTGTCGCCAAGGATCGCCAGACCGCGGTTTACCAGCCCGCAGCAGGCGATCACGCGTCTGGGTAGCTGATGTTCGTAGTGCCAAAGCACTCGGCCGGTTTCGGCGTCCAAGGCCAGCACATCATTCGGTGGTTGGGTGATATACATCACGCCATCAACGACCAGTGGTGTAACCTCGAACCCTTCGAGTGAGCGGGCCTGGAACACCCACTTCACCGCGAGGGACTTCACATTGTCTTGGCTGATTTGGCCGAGACTGCTGTAATGCTGGCTCTTGTAGGTCCCGGCATAGGTGAGCCAGTTTCCTGGTTCTTGTTCAGCCTGGAGAATGCGCTCGTAGGTCACTTGCGCCGGCGCAAGGGCTGCCCAGGAAACTAGGAAGGTCGCCAGACAGAAGAGATGCCTAGCTGCAACTCTTCGCCGCGGATATCGGTGTCGGATCACTCTTTCGGCTAGTATCTGAGAACGGTCACGAAAGCAACCAATGAACGAAATCCTTGTGCTAGCTCAGCGGAAGATTTGAAACTCTACACAGTTTGACACACTCCCATGCGCCTCCGCTTCGCTGACAACTTTCACGTTGAACTGGTGGCGGCGATAGTCAGGAATGGCGTTGAACTCAATGGGAAACATCCGGGCACCGATTTCTTCGCACAGGTTCCCACAACCCGCCGGACCTGGAGCAACGCCGCGGGAGTGACCGCGGAGCATCAAACTTGTCTGACCCAAATAAGCTGACTACCTCAGGAAGGAACCCCGTCCCCTCGGCCCGCCATGGGCGTAGGTGTCTCTCGCTAGACGGGTCGTTGACCTCCATTCGACCATCTAGGATCATTGGATGTAACCAAGCGATTTCAAATGTTCAATCGTCGCCGGATCGACTGACTCGGCGGGAGTCGCGTTACCCGCTCTTAACTCATCGATTCTCGAAACGATGTGCTGCGTGAGTGCCTTTTCCTCGATTCGCCCGGTTCCCTCCAAATTGTTCGCTTCGTATGGATCTTCCTTTAAGTCGAAAAGCTCCGACACCGCCTCGGTTTGATATATAAGTTTGAACTGGGCGCCCTGCACCGCATATTGCCCGTCGTCATGGTTCTCATTTGCCGCGGGTGTTTCTCTTTGAGAGAATGCGAGCTTCGTTGGGAATGGCTGGGCCGATGAACGCCACAATCGCCCGAGGGACGTCGATCGTTACCAAGACGACGTTTTTAACTTCCCTAACCCGGCCCGTGTCCTGGCATGAGACCAGAAGAATGCCCAGACTGACAGGGACTAGCCGGAGTGAGTGCAAAGTGTTCTTTCTCATGCTATTTATCCTATTTCAGTGAACCGGACTCCTAGCCCTCTTTTCGCACTGCGGGGGCGTTGCCAAGTGCGTGAGAGGCGCGTCAGTACGAGGCGCACGCCGCTCGACGACCCCACTCAGTCAAAGACCCTTACTTGAAAGTACGTTGAGCACGGCGATCAAGTGCAACGAGTGTAGTTGCGGGTCTGTCGCGTGCTTCGACCGCCAGGCGATGAGAAAAGCGGGCTCGCGTTCCAGTGTATCCAGTTCTTAGCTTAGGGCGCTACTTCAGGATAGGGTGCTTGCTAGGGCCCGTCCCGAATAGCTACTTCAGCCCACGCAAACCAGGAGGAAAGGCGGCGTGCGAATTCATCGCCGTCCCAATCCTCTACCATGAAACGCGGTAGCTGGTAAGGGTCTGTTGAGCCGTCTACGACGCCTGCATAATAGAGACAGCCAGATTGATAATCGGAGCTTCTCACGAGCTCGATGGTTTCTGGAGAGCTGCTCCCGTAGGGGAACGCAAATGCGGTTACCCTGCGACCTAGTAGTTCCTCTAAATGGGCCTTACTTTGTTCAATTTCAGCCCGCTGTCCTGATCTTGCGAGCGTTGGCAAGTCTGGATGACTCACCGTGTGACCGCCGATGTCAATGAGGTCGCCTTGAGCAAGGGTAGCCAATTCACTCGGAGTCAGAGTTCGGTGGGTCGGGCGAGCCGTGGCTTCGACTCTTGCCCAGGTGCGTATCTCCTGAAGCATTTTCCGCTGTTCACTTCCCTGCAAAGGCTGCAATAGCAAACGAAGCTCGCGATACAGAGCGTGGCGAGGTGTCGGGTCTGGATGCCAAATTCGCCAATGACTGTGGCGCCCGAACGACAGCGGGGAGTAACTGGCGCTGTTCTCGAGCTTCCAGTAATACGTTTCCCCGTTCAGCCTCAACTGCAAGTCGTCGGGCAGTTCACCGGGGTGCAACAAGACCCTCTCCAAATCGGCCCACCAAAACTCGTGCGTGGAGCCGATACCGGCCGTGACGACGAAGACAGTTGCCGGTATGTCATGTCGCTCCAGAATCGGCTTTGCGTTGTAAAGGTTATCGGCATAGCCGTCATCCAGCGTAACCACGAGCGGTCTTCGAGGGAGCTTCCCTTTTTCAATGCCGCTGGTGAGATCGCTCAGGCTCAGCGGCCGTCCGAAATCACGGAGAACTTGCAGGTGCTCCGCGAAGTGTTCCGGACTTACCGACAGAGCGAGAGGGTCCGGGTTCACGCGACCGATTTGGTGATACATAAGTACCAGTCCAATTCGCGCAAAGCGATCCCTAACCCGCGTAACGAATGGAAATACACGGTCTGTCAGCGTTTGTCTCGGTTTCCGGACGCTTACCCGTACGGACGCCAAAGTATGATTGGCGGTTAGTGGCTTTCCATCGGAAACGTCCTGCAGGAAAAAGACCATTCCATCAGTGACCCACGCCCCTGTCTCTTTACTTCCTGCCGGTCCCGACTGGGCAAATAGCGTGCCACCGGGGGCGTCCAAGCGGATCTCAACGCTTTCCGTGCCTTTGGCCTCCCAAGAAAGCATGGCCGCTCCCACCGCGAATCGAAATCCTGACACCTTGACCGGATTTGGGTCCGCCTTGATCGATCCGGTCGCCGGCCTCCGCGCGAGCCGTGTCCGACCGGTACTCATGAGTGCACTGATCCCGCGAGCTACCGCACCAGGGTACTGCGAGAGGCGATTGAGGAGAGGGTGCCTAAAGGACCAAAGCGCTTCTTCGAGGGCCTGTAAGACACGAGAGTCCCGCACGCCTACTTTTCCCAAATACTCCTCAAGCCACATCAGCGTCGCAAGCTGAGCGGAGCGTTCTTGGCCGCGCTTTGCGACCCGAGAGACGCAGGATTCGTCGTGGATACGGTACCACTGCAGGCAGTCTGCAGACAGATATACTTTTGTATGGAGATGTACCTTGACAAGAAAGACTTGGTCTTCTCCCCAACCAAGGAACTCGTCTTCGAATCCCCCGACTTCTTCCACCACTCTGCGCCGAACCAGTAAGCTACAGGTCTGCGGAGACGGAAACTTGCCCAATGGAGAGCAATGCAACAGCAACTCGGGCGGTTCCACGATGCGACCAGCAGCGAAGGGCAGAAGGGTCGTGAAATCCCGGTGGGCGTCCTCGGCTTTCCCGCTCCAGCTAAACCAGTACATCGTGGGGCTGTAGACCATACCGACTTCCGGTTCGGAGTCCAGCACGGCCACCTGCCGTTCAAGCTTTTGCGGCAGCCAAACATCGTCCGCATCAAGTATTCCCAAGAATTCTCCTCGCGCATTTCCCATAGCCGCGTTGCGCGAGGCACTCATCCCAAGATTCCGATGCCCTTCATGCTCGAAATAGCGGATGCTGTCGGGATGCCGCGCCGCATAGGCTCGCGCCAGCGAGGTGCTCCCGTCGCTTGATCCGTCGTCGACAAGGAGCAATTCCCAGTTGCCATAGGTCTGGGATAACACACTTTCGATTGCCTCTTGAATGAATCGTTCCGCGTCGAGAAAGATCGTGATGACTGTAACCAGCGGCCGGTTCGTCATCCTGGGTCACCTGCGGGCAAAAGGAAGGATGTGGGCTCTTGGGAGGGGGGCCCGGTGGGAATGAGAAAACGCAACGAGGGCTGCTTCCAGGCTCTTCCTCGTTTGGTAGCATCGCGAGAAAGTTGTATTTTCCAGGTCAATCTCACTCGATCCCTACTAGCCCTTGATCGACGACTTGCGGTCCCGATGCCCCAGAAGGAGTCGCCTTGCGGACTTAAAGCCGATCCGGCCCTCGATCTGATCCGGAGTGCGAACTCGAACTTTTACAGTATCCAAGGTGTTCCGAGCGATCAAGGGTTTGCTGGCGGAAACATCCTGCAAAAAGAACACCATGCCGTCGTGAACCCATGTGCCGGTCTTGGCTCTGCCTTTGGGGCCTGAGCGGCGAAATACGGGGCCGTCTGGGGCGCCGACTCGCACTTCCAGCTGGTCCGTCCCCTGGGATTCCCACGCCACGGTGGTCGCACCAATGCGAAAAGGGTGGATATAGCGATCGGACAGAGGTATCGGATTGGGCTGGGCTTGAATCGAGCCTCTCGAATTACCCAATGTCACCGATTTCAACCGGGAAACGACACGGCGAAATCCGTCAGGGAGGTTTTGAGTTTCCTTGCTGAGTTGTCGAGATACTTCCGCAAGGCGCTGCAACCGCGGGTGCTCGTGGGGCCATCGCGCTTTACGAAGGCCTTCCCAGATCACGGGATTCTGAACTTCCTCGCGCCAAAAATGGCCTTGCAAGAAGTCCAGTAATTTGAGCATGGCCAAGCGGAAATTGCCGGCGTTGACAGCGCGATGAATGTAAGAATCGGGGTGCATTCGGTACCGCGCAACACACTTTCCCGACACCCACACGGTCTTCTTCAGTAGCACCTTGAAGAGAAATGCCAGGTCTTCATAAAAGCCTCGAAAGGCTTCCTCAAACCAACCTACCTCTTCCACCACCTTTCGTCGAATAAGAAAGCTGCACATCGTGGGATCCGGAGCCGCGCCGAAAGGGAAACACTTAATAAGCAGTTCCGGCGGCCCAAACTGCCTGTCTTGTGGTACGGCTAGATTCTGCACCCGATCTCGTTCCGAATCCTCGGGGTCTTGGGTCCAGCTGAACCAATATTCGACGGGGCCGTACACCATGGCGGCCTTTGGGTGTGTATCCAGAATATGGACCTCGTGTTCCAGCTTGTGTGGCAACCAGATGTCGTCTCCGTCCACAAAAGCGACGTAATCGCCACGCGCGCTCCGTACGCCAACGTTACGAGATGCGCTCATACCCCGGTTTTGATGCCCGGCGTGCTCGATGTAACTCACTCGTGAGGGGTACTGCTCCGCGTATTGAAGCGCGATGCCGGTGCTGGTATCCGTGGACCCGTCATCGACCAAGATCAACTCCCATTCCTCGAAAGTTTGCGCAAACACGCTTTCGATCGACTCCCGCAGAAACTTTTCCTCATTGAGGAAAATGATGACGGCAGTGACTCGGGGTCGTGGGTTCATGTTCGGTCAAGGCGCTGCCGTTGCACTCGCATCTCCGCGACCTCGGAGAGGAAACGTCGCCTCGTTTCCTCAACCTTGGTTCGAAGTTCCGCTTGTTTCGTGCGAAGCTGATCTACGATTTCGAGGCGGTGATCCAGTACTCGCTTCAAGATCTGAGAAAATTCGCCTGGGCTCGTGGATCGAAACGGGATGGGTAGCCACGGCAAATCGTAAAGTTCCGCGACCCCGCGCATCTTTTGCTCATAGTGAGGGCCATGGTACATACCTAAAAAAGGGGTTTCCGAGCTGAGCGGGAAAATCCCACTGTGATAAGAGAAACCAAACGTCAGCATCGCGTCGGCCCCGAGATTGTTGGGAGTGATGCCGCTCAGGACTACAATCCGCGTTTCCCGACGCGGTTCGTTCCGGGAAGTCTCTTGGGCCCGCTCCCGCAGTCGTGGGCCCATATCTGGGAGCGAAAGGAGGTTCACAAGATCCCGTCTCAGTTTCTCAAAGACGGTTTGCCACTGACGATACGTTGTGGCGCCTTGTAGCGTTGCGACGCCTACCGCCACGGTGGCAAGCGTGTGGCTGGAGGTGCATGCAAGCCCTCCCGAAACATCTTGAAGATGGAAGACCATCCCATCTCTCACCCAGGGACCCGTTTTGGCGGAACCGGATGGTCTGGAGCAGGACAAGAGCGGATCAGAGGGAGAATCAACATGCACTTCGACGGCGTCGGTCACATGCGAGTCCCACGAAAGCGTGGTACGCCCAAGTGGAAAAAGGCCCTCAAAGGCGTGCGACGCATGGATGGGATTCGGGTACGCCCAAATGCTGCCGCTCGGCTTCATGCTAACCGGAGACCAGTCCACTCCGCAGCGGCGGATGGCGTAGGAAGCGAGAACGATGAAATGGGTGCAGCCACGCGTCATTGTTCCTTCGCGGGTTTCACCGCCCTTACCGTGATGCTGACCGCATAGCCTGGGTCGTGGTAGTCTAGTTATTCCACGCTCAGCTCCTCGGTCGCAAGCCCCTGGAGAAATCCAGTAGCCGTCAAGACGTTTCCGTGCAAGCCGATTCCTAGGTTGGCTGTAGCTAAAACCTCTTCAAAAAGCTTTCTTGACGATAGGGCTGTGAAGTTCCAGTACCAGGAATCCCCCCAATCCGGGTCGTAGATCTGGCTGATCCCAGGGAAAGTAGCCAGCAGAACGCCGCCCGGTTTTAGTATCCGATACAACGTTCGAATCGCGGACTTGACGTCGTAGATCAACTGTAGGGTTTGGGTGAAAACAACACAGTCAAATCTGTCCGACGGAATCTGTGGGGCATCAGCAATATCCCCCACAATCGTTGTCCCCGGGATGCCCTCACGCACGTTTAGTATATCGACTTCGACGACATTTCCTCCGAACTTCTTAGTATAGGAATCATCACCGAACTCTAACACCCGGCCCTTGATGTCCTCACGATGACGGGTAAGAAAGGCCTCGATGTAATACCGGTCGATGGGAAGGCCCCGGTCGAACCCCCACTCTCGACTGATGGGTTTCAGTCTTCGCAGATCACCGAATTGGACGCGGCCGATCGGCGGGGGCAATTCAATCTTGGCTTGAGAGCCTTCTCGCCGCATCCGAACGACAACCGAATCCAACGTGTCGCACTCGGCCAGGAACGCGCTAGAAGATGCATCTTGCAGGTAGAAGACCATGCCGTCTCTGACCCAGCGGCCGGTCTTGACGCTCCCCGAACCCGTTTGGCGGCTGAGTAAAGGGCCGTCTGGAGACCCGATTCGCACTTCGATTTCCCGAACTCCCTCCGCTGTCCAAGATAGAGTGGTCTCCCCAAAAGTAGAGTCTCCGTGCGGAAGTTGAATAGGATTGGGATCCGCTTTGATCGAGCCGGATGGATTCATCGCGGATCGCTAGCCTCGACACCTCTCGGCGTTTGCGGCTTTCCTGGTCGTACCATTTCAAACACCCTCTTCAGCTCGCAAACGCCGGCGGAAATGTAAAAACTCATGCCGGTAGCCCATTACCCGCACCCCTGTAGAAAGGGTTTTTCCCTCTTTTTGCCGGTCGCAGCCCAAGATACGCACGGTTGCGAAAGACTTCCTTGATAGTTTTTACAGACCTTCATCTTGACGGCTCAGCTTACCTGCTAGTCGTCGATCCGCTCGTCATGGACAAAACAATCCTTGGCGCAAAGTGTCGTAAGTCCGAGTTCTTTCACACTCTTCAAATCAACATCGCAACGGCTGCTCGGCCCTTCTTCTCGTTGATCGCGCTCCAGTTCTGCAATTCGAACTATCGCATCCCTTGGGGCCCGCGGGCAACCGCCGCACCCCGATTGCGAGCGCGTGAAAGTCCCTGGTTTGACTGTTCGGTCAGAGTCAGAGGGAACGGAGTCTGCAGCTTCCGCACCGCCGCCGCGGAGCCGTCACGGGAGCCGTCCACGACGACAATCACCTCGAAGCCGCCCTCGAAATCTTGCCGCGCCAGCAACCGCACCGCCGCCAGGTATGACTCGGACGCTCACCTCGCTCAGCGTATGATCCGCGGTGAGCGGCTTTCTCGACACGTCTTGGAGGTAAAAGCTCATGCCATCAACGACCCACGCTCCTGTCGTGTGGCGCCCCGACTCTCACCTCAACCGTCTCAGTGCCTTCGGAGTTCCACGTCAGCCTTGTGGTTCCGATTGGAGCGAGGTGCCACAGCTTTTCCGGGAACGGAATAGGGTTCGGGCCCGCTTCGATGGATACTTGAGCTTTCACTGAGAGTCCGTCGAGATTCAAGCAGTGGCAGAGCTCGATAAAGACCCAAACATTTCCTCGATCTGCCGAAGGTTGGTAATCTTCGAATAGGTGTCCGAGGTGTTCAGCTTTCCTGCGGGCCTCAGAAGCGTCATCACGCTCGAGGCGTCGTAGTTCGAAGCCTCGGTCGGGTAGCCGAGAAAATTCAGGATCCGTGAATAAATAGACAAGCGCTCCGCAATCGAGACGTCGTTGCCGAAGATATCCTCATAGTAGAGATCCAAACACGGGTTTTTCCCGGCCGCACGCCGAAGCCGCTTCTCCATCTCCGGGATGTGGGTCATGTACCACTCCAGCACATCCGTGTTGATGGCTCCTATCTTGGCTGCCCGAATCCTGGAACGATAGTTTGTACCCTCGTCAACATGGGCCGGCGCGTCGAAGCTTGGCCCCCAGATATCCGTCTGTTGTCCCAGAAGATCAGACACGGTCCGCTGCAGTTGGTTGTTTCGGCGAAGGAAGATGATCTTCTGCCCTCCGCGACCGAGCAGCGCCTCATTTAGCTCAACCCACCGCCGTGCGTGCTGATTCATGTCGCCGACACGGGGGTTGTGGTCTGAGCGGAAGGGATAGCCCGATGGATCCCACACGTGCTTCATCCCGGAGCCTTGGCCACGAAGAACCTCAGCTCTGTCGTGAAGCTCTTTCTCGGTACAGTTCGTCAGGACGAAGGGCGGTTCATTGAGACAGCTCAAATAAGAGTGATAATGCAGGACCCGACAAATCGTGGTGCTCCCGCATCGGGATAAGGAGAAGATAATGAAAAAGTCGGGCTTCGCCGGTAATTCAATCTTGGCTTGAGAGCCTTCGCGCCGCATCCGAACGACGACTGAATCCAACGTGTCGCACTCGGCGAGGGACGCGCTAGAAGATGCATCTTGCAGGTAGAAGGCCATGCCCTCTCTGACCCAGCGACCGGTCTTGACGCTCCCCGAACCTGCTTGGCGGCTGAGTAAAGGGCCGGCCGGAAATCCCACTCGCACCTCGATTTCCTGACCGTCCTCAACTGTCCAAGATAGGGTTGTCTCCCCAAAAGTGGAGTCCTCAGAGTTGTCCAATACAAGATGAGCCTGAAGAGGAGGAGTGTTTCCAGCACAAGATGAGCCTGAAGACAAACAGGACGGATCCGGGCACACTGCGGGTGAAT
>Ga0114996_10006880_pt1 | contig 13002 bp, 9 predicted proteins | sample ArcticOcean_MG_C_4_FD_87039 | JGI IMG/M metagenome (GOLD analysis project Ga0114996, IMG submission 87039) | Marine microbial communities from western Arctic Ocean - ArcticOcean_MG_CB4_134 | ecosystem: Environmental > Aquatic > Marine > Oceanic | place: Arctic Ocean: Canada Basin | collected... | reverse complement strand
TTCTCGCAGCGCTGCTTCGCCTCATCCCACGTGACTTTGGTAACGAATCGCTTGTACCAATGTCCGCCATACGCTACCGCGTCGGCCGGATGGCGTGATCGCTTTGTGGAAGACGTCTTCCGAGTCCCTGCTCGGCCAAATTGCTTTGCCGCGAGGATTTCCATTTCAATGATCTCGGGGCCCCGTTTTCTAAAGCTAGCTCGGGTGATCACCAGTCGGATCGATGCGGTGGTGACAGGGCGGCGAAATTTTAGGGTGACGAACTTGGTACTCGGGTCATCTTTGTTCTGCACGACACTGCCGCGTGTCACACGTCCTCCCACCACTTGGGCGACGACCACTTCTTTTCCATTTTTCTCAGCCCGAATTGAGAAATCCAACGGTTCGTTGCGACGAGCGGCTGCGATGAAAACCAGCAGACGTATCGCGTGAATCTCTCGCGGCTGTTCTAGCTGCACGTGAAGCCAAACAGGCAAATCGCTATTGGGCCACCAATTGTTACCTGGGTTGGTCCTGAGGTCGCCATCGATGGTCTTGCTCGGTCGCTGGCCCTGGCCGAAGTTATTGGCGGTGGCCGTGGCTCCGATCGCCACGTTCTCCAGTTCCTGCGTCTTGCCCGTGGCGCTGTTTCTCGGGGTACGACGCGATCCAAATCGCTTCGCTCCATAGATTTCCAATTCATAAATCGCAGGGCCCGTTCCGTTGATGCTGTCTCGAGTGATCACCATTCGAATCGACGCCGTGGTGACGGGGCGGCGAAATTTTAAGGTAACGAACTTCGTCCTCGGATCATCTGTGTTCTCTTTGGCACTGCCGCCTGTAACACGTCCTCCCACCACTTGGGCGATCACGACTTCTACTCCATTTTTCTCGGCCAGAATCGTGTAATCTAGCGGTTCGTCGCCAAGTTTCCCTCCACGTTTGGCCGCGATGGGAACTAGCAAGCGAATCGCGTGAATCTCTCGCGGCTGCTTAAGCTGCACGCGAAGCCACACCGGTGCTGCCTTATTGGGCCACCAGTTGTTACCTGGGTTGGTCCTGAGGTCGCCATCGATGGTCTTGCTCGGGCGCTGGCCCTTGTAGAAGCTAATGGCAGTGGCCGTGGCGCCGATCGCTACGTTTTCCAGTTCCGGTCTTCCGCGGCCTGGGATCTTCTGTACGCGAGAGAGGATCGATTCTAGTCGTTTTTCTACCTTTGCCTTTTCGAGGCCCGTGAGCTGCGGCAGAGCAAGGCGGTACCAATAGTCGGTATGTTCTAGGACGGCAAAAAGAGCCTGTCCTTCTTGCCCCTCCGCAATCTTCCACCAGCCATCGGCCAAGGCAACTTGCTCGTCGGAATCGTCGGTGCCTTTGATTTCGTCGGTGGCTAGTTTCTTTAGCTTGGCGTCACCCCCCTTGGAGAGCATCGCCAGCCCGCGATCCCATTCGCCTTTGACGAAGCAGAGATATTTGCCGGCCGAGGTGTTGGCGGACGGATCGTCGGGGGTGGTCTTGAGGGTGTCAAAGGCCGTGCGGACGGCTTCGTACTGCTTCGCCATTGTCCGGGTATCGATCACCAGTTGCTTGGCGGCGGCCGTGATGTCGCGGTCGCGCAGTCGCTTTGACGCCCGCTGCACCGCGATGGTGATCGTGGTGGCGTCGTCGTAACGGTCGGCTTCATTGAGTTCTCTCGCCAGACTTAGCGCCGCGTGGGCTACCTTCACCCGCTCGGCAGTGGGTAATTTGGCAGTCAGTGATCCGACGATCGCTTTGCTGCGCATCGCCATGGCATCGATTTCGAACCGCTTGTCCATCTCGCCGATTGCTCGCACGGCCGTGGCATAGTCGCCCAAGAAGACCGACATATCGCGGGCCATCCGCAGCATCGCATACTGTGTCACTGCGTCGTTGCCCGACTCCACCGCGGTCGAAAGGATCTCTCGCGTCAGTTTCACTCGCGCTTCGACGGTGGTCGCTGTCTTGAAGTCAAAGACCGTGCGGATCTCCGTCTTGGCCGCCTTCAGTGCGTTGTCGTCCGGGACCGTCGCTTTCTTTGGTTCTTCGACAATGGCCGGCTGCGGATCATCCACCGGCGGCTGCTCCGCGGCGACTTCGGCACCGGGAAGTCCAACCGGTGATACTTCTTTCTTGTCGGCGTCGTCCGGTTCATCTTCACCATCGACCACGGCAACGACCGTTGGAATCTCTGTCGGGGGATCCCCTTGACCTGTCGATATGCCGACGGGCGGATCGGTCTCGACGGGTTCGTCGTCGCTGATTTTTGGCGCGATGGTCGATACGACATCCTGCAGCGTCTTCGTCGTTTTAACCGCCACCTTCTTCGGCGGATTCTCCGTGCCTGGATCTCCTGTCACCACCGGCTCGTCACCACCGCCCAGCATCGCCATCGCGGCAACCCCTGCGACGATAGCGAGCAACAGCACACCAATTCCCAACGCGATCCACGGCGGACCCTTCTTGCGATGCCGAGACTTACCGCTGCGAATTGTCGGTGCGGCAACCGCCGGTTCTGCAGGAGTACCGACCGCCGGCGTCAGAACGGTTGGCACGGCCGCCAGTCTCGCTTGCTCGCCAGCTAATTTGCTCTTGAGCTTGGCGTCGTACGCCGCCTTCTTTTGAGAGTCAAGCAGCGTAATCTTTGCGGCGCTTACTTTGTTGAGCAGCGCCTCGCAATACTTGCCCCGCGGCCCGGTCTGAAAGGTGCGCAGATGGGCCATCTGCCGATCGACCGCACTCTCGATCACCTTCGGCTCGACCTCGAAAAGATCGATCCCCAGCAGCCGATAGTGATGCGGCGGCTGATCCCTGGGGCCAATGCCGAGCCACTCGTGATATGCGTCAAACGTTTCCGCCACGGTTGCGCCTTTTTCTGTGGAGAGAATCACGAGAGAATTCGCTGACGCTCCAGTCAGTTCATTATGTACGATCACCCCCCTCGCGAGCAAGGCGGCGTGGGAAAACCCACAACTCGCGTACCGTACTTGTGCTTCCTGGCGCAACTAAGCCTGAATCACCCCTACTCATCCACTGTCGGCGCCAACTCCACGATCGGCTCGGCGGCGAACATCTCGCGGATGTCTTCGGTGATCTTCATCGAGCAGTATTTCGGGCCACACATCGAGCAGAAATGAGCGCTCTTGAACGTGTCCTGAGGCAGCGTCTCGTCGTGCATCCGCCGGGCCGTCTCGGGGTCGAGCGAATTGTTGAACTGACCTTCCCAGTCAAACTCGAAACGGGCCTTCGAGACCGCATCGTCTTGAGTCCGGGCACCCGGCCGCTGACGGGCCAAATCGGCTGCGTGGGCCGCGATCTTGTAGGCGATCACGCCCTGGTGGACGTCTTCCTTCTCGGGCAATCCCAAATGTTCCTTGGGCGTGACGTAACAGAGCATCGCCGCGCCGTACCAGCCGGCCATTGCCGCGCCGATCGCGCTGGTGATGTGGTCATAGCCGGGCGCGATGTCGGTCACCAACGGACCAAGTACATAGAACGGCGCCTCATGACAGACTTCCTGCTGGCGACGGATGTTCATCTCGATCTCGTGCATCGGGATGTGGCCCGGGCCTTCGACCATGACTTGGGTGCCGCGCTCCCTGCCGCGCTTGGTTAGCTCGCCCATCACGTCGAGCTCAGCAAACTGCGCCTCGTCGCTGGCGTCGGCGATCGAACCGGGACGCAGGCCATCGCCCAGGCTCCAGGTCACATCGTACTCGCGCATGATGTCGCACAGATCGTCGAAGCTGTCATAGAGCGGGTTCTGCTTGCGGTGGACCATCATCCATTTGGCGATCAGCGATCCGCCGCGGCTGACAATCCCGGTGACCCGATCCATCGTCAGATGCATATGCTCGTACATCAAGGCGCAGTGGATCGTCATGTAGTCGACGCCCTGCTTGGCCTGATGCTCGACCATGTCGAGAAAGTGCTGGGGCTTCATATCCTCGATCTCGCCGCCAAGCTCTTCGAGCATCTGGTACAGCGGAACCGTGCCGATCGGCACCGGCGAGGCCGCGATGATCGCCTCGCGAATCGTGTCAATCTGCTTGCCGGTCGACAGGTCCATCTCCGTGTCGGACCCGAGGTCGACGGCCGCCTTGAGTTTTTCGAGTTCTTCTTCGCGGTCGCTCGTGACAGCCGAGTTGCCGATGTTGGCGTTGATCTTGGTCTTGGTCGCCAGGCCGATGCCCATCGGCTCAAGTCCGTGCGACAGGTGGACCTTGTTGGCGGGAATCACCAGCCGGCCGCGGGCAACCTCGTCGCGAATTAGCTCCGGGGAGAGGTCCTCGCGCTTGGCGACATACTGCATTTCGGGCGTAATTTCACCCGCCCGGGCGGATAGAATCTGAGTGGACATCGTGAGAGGACCCTCCGTGTGGCGAATCGCTCGGTCGACAGGCGTCGTGCCGGCGAAATGGCGTTTAGTCATGACGTGGCGCGGGGCAATTCCGCTCCAGTGGTCATGGTATCGCACCGGTGGGGATTGTCAATCGGACTCGCAAGCGGCGAGTCATGGCTCAGAGCGTCTTCAAATACTCCAGCACACTACGCCGCTGGTCTTCGCTAAGCTTGCCGGGGAAATCATGTCCCGTGGCTCGCTTGCCGAACGCGCGGGTATCGAAATGCTGCCGCTGGGCTCGTAGCGACCTGGCCGACTTGGGCACTTCCGTTAGCTCCGCCACGTTGAGCCCCACTCGCTTTCGGTCGAGTGAGTTGTCACGACGCACCCAAACTACCGGCCTTTTCTTTGGATGGAGCAGATGCCAGAGTGTGGGGACCGAGCCGTTGTGCAGATAAGGGGCACTGGCCCACACTCCGTCGAGCGGCGGCGCGCTATAGCCGGTTGGCTTCAGTAGGACCTTGTCCTTGCCGTGGCGAGTGAACCAACTCGCCCGAAGATGTTCAAGATGGGCGAGCGACAGCGCCTTGTGCCGAACCGAGTCGGTGCCGATGACGTCGATTGGGATCATTGGTTGACGGTAACGGGCGTTCTCGCCGTAGTGTCCGTGACACTTCGAGCAATGTTCGTCGAAAATTGACTCGCCCGCGTCGGCTAATTTGCGATCGATCTTGTAGGGATATTTCGGCGGGCGAAGCGAATCGAGGTAGGCATAGACGTCCTTGAACTCGGCTTCCCACTCGCGGAACTTCTCGGGCCCGTTGGCTCGTACCAGCAGAAACTGCATCAGGGCGCGATGCGTCTTAGGCGCGTGACCATCGACGTAGAGCATTTTTCGGCGATGAAAACTCCACCACGCAGGCGCATCCATGTCATGGTGGACCAGCTTGATTCGCGGCGGATTTTTCAGCACGTTTAGTTCAGCGTCGCGATATGCCAGCAGGACCACGCCGAACACCACCGCGTTGGTCGTTCCTCGGGCCGTACTGAGCGGAATCACCAACGAGCCCTTGTCCAACCGGCCGAGTTGCTTGGTAAGCCGGACCTTGGTGATCCGAACATCCTCGGTCAAGGTTTGCAGATCGAAGTTCGTATTGGGTCGACCCGGAATAATCTGGCCATCAAACGATCCGCCGTGACAAGCGAAGCAATTCATCGACCAGTTGCCCTGATCGTCGACGACATACTGCAGCGGCTTGCCCGAGATATCGCCGGGTCGGGTGGTCAGGCCGTACTGGTCGAACGCCATTTTACGTCGCTGCTCGGGCGTCGCTTTGGCAGCCTCTGAGCGAAGCGGTTCGTCCCACCGTCGCCACAATTGGTCGAAGACATCCTGATCGAAGTCGGGCGGCAGATAGGCTTTTTCGGTGAGTAGTCGATAGCCGCGCTGGGCGGCGGTCTCGGCCAGGATGGTCGAAACGCTCAACGAAGCAAGAAGCATCGCGGCAAGTCGAAAGAGTGTTTTCATGGCAAGGTATCCCTCATTGCCAATCTACTCCCACGATCGTTTCCAGGCAACCGATCAGCTGTGAGATAAACCGCCGCCGGGTCGGAAGAAATAACCCGTAAGAGAACGGTTGACAGTCGCCTTCCTCTCCGACGGCGGTGGAGTGGGGGTCTAATCGGAGAACGGGTTGGGTGTTTCAGGACGGTCCCGCCTTCCCTGTCCAACTCCCGCCGAGTGCGGGGCACTCGGTGACTTTCTGCTATTCCGCGCATTGAAAAAGAACCACTTATGCGATAGCGTGAGGATAGTCGTGGACCGCTCCGCGGTCCTGACGAGCGATAGTTAAAGTGAATTTCTCCCTTGGTCGTGAGGTTCTCGTGAGAACGTTAGGTCCCCTGTTATTCATAAGGTTCACGGAGCGAACCACGAAAAAACACAGAAAACTGTTTGACTCAGGGGGTAGAGCAATGCCCGTGTTTTCAAATTGCGGCGTTCGGAAAGGAGTGTCCTTTTGGAACGAAATTGGGGTTCGATCTAGGGGCGTTCGACTAATGTTCGGTGGTCGAACAAGGGTGTTTGAAAAGGAGGAGACATTGTCGCTGGTAACTAACCAGCAATTGGCAGCCGGGCGCGGTTGGTCACGCTGTAACTCGTTGACACGACGTGACGTTACGTCGAATCGTGCCCCGGCGAAAAAATCGCTTACATCCCTCCGGCGGCCGGCAAGTGGTTCTGATCAACTTCGCCATTTGGCCGCAGAATTGGTCAACCCCTCGAATAGAAAAAAAACACGCCGGGGTTTGAAAAGATTTTTCGCGGCGGAAACGGCAACAGAACCGTTCAGCCGGCCCAGGTTCGTTCGACCCACTTGGTGTCGACCTTGCCCTGGACAAAGGTCGCGTGACTGAGGATCTCTTGATGGATTGGCACGGTCGTGCGAATTCCGTCGGTCCGCAGTTCTGCCAGGGCGCGCTGCATCGTCTCGATCGCTTCGGCTCGTGTGTTGCGATGGACGATCAGCTTGCCGATCATCGAGTCGTAATATGGCGAGACGGTGTAACCGCTGTAGGTGTGCGAATCGAACCGAACGCCCGGACCGCCCGGTGCGATCAGTCGCTCGATCTTGCCAGGGCAAGGCTGGAATTTCTTAGCGGGGTCTTCGGCATTGATTCGGCACTCGATCGCGGCACCGGTGCAAGTGATCTCCTCTTGCGAAAACGGCAGCGGCTCGCCCGACGCGATGCGAATCTGACTCTTGATCAGATCGATGCCGGTGACCATTTCGGTCACCGGGTGCTCGACCTGAATTCGCGCGTTGACCTCGATGAAGTAAAAGTTGTTGTCCTTGTCGACGATAAACTCGACCGTACCGGCGTTGGTATAGTTGGCCATCTTGATCATGCGGACGGCCGCCTCGCACATCGCGGTGCGGGTCTCTTCAGGCAGATTCACGGCAGGGCTCTCTTCGATCAGCTTCTGGTGCCGTCGCTGGACACTGCACTCGCGCTCCCAGAGATGCACCACGTTGCCATGATGATCGGCCAGCACTTGGACTTCGACGTGACGAGAGCGGTCAAGGAAACGCTCGAGGTACAAGCTGCCGTCGCCGAAGGCGGCAATTGCCTCGGTGCGGGCCTGTTGCACGGCGGAGTTCAGCGCCAGATCGTTCAGGGCAACCCGCATCCCTTTGCCACCACCGCCGGCCGAGGCTTTGATCAACACCGGAAAGCCAATCTCGTGAGCGACCTTTTTGGCTTCTTCTTCAGTTTCGATCAATCCGGCGCTGCCCGGCACGACCGGCACGTCGGCCTCGCGGGCCATCTTTCGGGCTTCGTTTTTGTCGCCCAGCCGGCTCATCGCCTCAGGCGAGGGGCCGATGAAGTCGATCTTGCAGTCGCGACAGACCTCGTTAAAGTGGGCGCTCTCGGCCAGAAAACCGTAGCCGGGATGAATCGCCTGGACGTTGCCGACCTCGGCCGCGGCGATCACGCTCTTGATCTTTAGATAGCTGTCGGCGCTGCGTGGGCCGCCGATGCAATATGCCTCGTCAGCCAGATCGAGATAGGCCGAGCCACGATCCGCTTCGCTAAAGACCGCGACCGTCTCGACGCCGAGTTCTTTGCAGGCGCGGATAATTCGCAGGGCGACTTCACCACGGTTGGCAATTAAAATTCGCTTGTACATCGCGGGGCGCTACTAACCTGTCTTGACGCGAAACAGCGCCTGACCGAATTCGACCGGGTCTCCGTTTTCGACGAGCACCGCGATGATCTCACCAGCGACCTCGGCCGGGATCTCGTTAAAAACCTTCATCGCTTCAACGATGCAGACCGTGGTGTCTTTGCCGACATGATCACCGACCTTGACATAAACTTCCGCCTCGGGGCTGGCCGCCAAAAAAAACGTGCCGACCATCGGGCTCGTGACCTCGGCAGTGTTTGCCGGCGGTTCGGCCGCAGCCGGTGTTGGCGGAGGCATCGGGGCGGGGACCGCAGCAGTGGGTGGCGGCGCAACGGGAGGAGCGACCGGCGCTTCGTGCAGATGCGTCGGCGGCGCCATCACGATTTCTTCTTCGCGACGAAGGCGAATCCGCTGATCGCCCTGTTGCAGGTCGACCTCGTTCAGATCGTGCTCTTTCATCAATTCGACAAAAGCGCGAATGCGATCAAGCTCAAAAACGTCTCCGCTGGGATCTTCCGAGCCGGCCATGGCATCTCTCCAAAAACCAAAAAAGTCGAGGCGGTTATCTTCGCCTCCCAGTTTCGTTCGTTGATATCGCGATACTACTCGATCGTCATCTCGTCGAGCTGTTTGGAAACGCTCGTGAGCACTTCGTGCCCGTCGCGGGTGACCAACACGTCGTCTTCCAGCCGAATCCCTCCCCAGCCCGGAATATAAATGCCTGGCTCGATCGTGATGACCATTCCCGGCTTGAGAACCGTCTTTTGCTTGGCCCCCAACCGCGGTGCTTCGTGTACTTCGAGGCCGATGCCATGTCCCAGGCCGTGGCCGAACTGTTTGCCGAAGCCGGCCTTTTCGATCACGCCGCGTGCCGCCCGGTCGACCTCTTCGCAGGTAACACCGGGGCGAATCGCCTTGATTCCTTTGAGGTTAGCTTTGCGGACGATTTCGTAAATCCGCCTGAATTTGGGCGGAATTTTACCGGTCGCAAGCATACGCGTCAAGTCGCTAACATATAAGTCGCCACGTGCGCCCCAGTCGATCAGCACAAATGGACTGTCGCCGATTAGCCGCTCTCCAGGGACCGCATGAGGCAGTGCGGCCCAATGGCCGACCGCCACGATCGAAGGAAAGCTGCTGCACTTTCCGCCGAAACGTCGTACTTGGGCCTCGATGGCGTCGGCGACCTCTTTTTCAGTCTGTTCGGGTCGCATTGATGCCCGGATCACGCCAAACGCCTTTTGGGCGATCGTAATCGCTTGGCGAATCTCTTGGACCTCTTGTTTGTCTTTGACCACCCTCAATTGTTCGACTAGCGAAGTGGTTGGTCCTATCGAGATCTTGGAGAATTGTTTTTCGAGCATCCCGTAGAACTGGACGGTCATCGACGAGGCTTCGATCCCCATCCGCTCGACCGACGTCTGACCGATTACCTTGGTGAGCAAGTTGATCATCGAAACGCCCTGGCCACGGACCGAAAGTTCGAGTCCCGGGCACTCGTCTTCCAACTGCGTACGATAACGCTCGTCGGTGAGCAGAATGGCGTCGCTGTTGGTGACCAGCAGATAGCTGTCGTCCCCGGTAAAGCCGGTCAGATAGGTGACGTTCGTGAAGTTCGTCACCAGCAGCGAATCGGCACCGGTCTTGGCGATCAATCGGCGAAGTTTGTCTCTGCGTTGTGCGTGTCGGCCCATGTTGAAAGTTGGCAGGGTTGAAAGTTGACCGGGGGAGAATCGAAGACCGCGGCGATGATGCCACGGGGCGGGAGCGCTTGTGATAAGCCCCCCTTGCTACCAGTTTTAGGGCCGTTTGGCAAGGGAACCGGCGAAAAGACGGGTCGATAAGTTGGTCCGGGGCCGTTAGGATGAACGATTATGGAACCCCGTGACGTCGAAAAACTCGCTCAACAGTTGCTCAGCGGCCAAGTGCCGTTGGCCGAATTTCTTGCCCAATTGGCAGGCCCGGCGATGGCTCAACTGCCTGATGCGACCGTCGACTTGGATCGACAACGCCGCTGCGGTTTTCCTGAGGTCGTCTATGCCGAGGGAAAAACGGCCGAAAGCATCGTCGAGATCATTCATGCCGTGCGAGCCGACGGATCGGCGGCACTGGCCACACGAGTGTCGGCGGAACAGGCTGCTCAATTGTGTGAGGCGTTTTCCGAGGGACAATACAACGAGATCGGGCGGACGTTTCGTATCGAACCTTCGGCACCGCATGCGACCCCGCGTGGTCATGTCGCGGTGGTGACCGCCGGCACGAGTGATCGTCCGGTGGCCGAGGAAGCCCACGAGACGTTGCTCTGGGCCGGCACCCGAGTGACGATGATTCAAGATGTCGGAGTGGCCGGACCACATCGATTTCCGGCGCATTTGGACAAACTAAAAAACGTCGACGCGGTGATCGTGATCGCCGGCATGGAAGGCGCGCTGCCGAGTGTCGTGGGCGGTTACGTCGACTGTCCGGTGATCGCGGTGCCGACGAGCGTTGGGTATGGCGCGGCGCTGGGTGGCATCGCGGCGCTGCTGGGGATGCTTAATAGTTGTGCATCGAATGTGACGGTCGTTAACATTGATGCGGGGTTCAAGGCGGGTTACGTTGCCGCGCTGATTGCGAAGCGGCGCCAAAAAAATAATTTGTAAAGCCGCGACCAGTGGTCGCGCAAATATTCCGGCGCGACCACTGGTCGCGGCTTTACAGTAAAGTGGCTTTACAGGGAAGTGGATACGTAACGGGAAAAAAATCATATGCCCTCCCCTGCCCTGCCCCAACTTGTGCCACGTCGCGCCGATGCCCACAAGGGTGATTTCGGACGCGCTCTGTTGGTCGGCGGATCACGCGGCATGTCGGGCGCCATCGCATTGGCCGGGATGTCGGCGCTTCGTAGCGGTGCCGGATTAGTCACGCTCGCGGTGCCGGAGGCGATTCAGCCGGTCGTTGCGTCATTCGAACCGTCGTATATGACGATGACGCTTCCACAGGACGAAGAGGGTCGCATCGCCCAATCGGCGACCGACGTAATCATCTCGCATGGAACCGCTAGCACGGCCGTTGCATGCGGCCCGGGGCTCGGTCGTTCGGCGGAATTGGATCAGGTCGTCGCCACGCTCTATGGGCAGCTTGCCTGTCCGATGGTGGTCGATGCCGATGCACTCAACGCATTGGCTGATCAGAGCGAGGTGCTTTCTTCGCCCGGCGGACCGCGCGTTCTGACGCCGCACCCGGGCGAGTTCGCCCGACTTGTTGGGCAGCCGCACGACGACCTGTCACAGCGAGAGTCAGCGGCGATCGCGCTGGCCGAGCAACTGGGCGTCGTTATCGTGCTGAAAGGCCATGCGACGCTCGTGACCGATGGTACTACGTCCGCTCACAACACGACCGGCAATCCCGGCATGGCGACCGGTGGCACGGGCGACGTGCTGACCGGAGTGATCACGTCGCTGCTCTGTCAGGGGCTCTCGCCGCTCGATGCAGCGAGGCTCGGCGTACACCTCCATGGCCTGGCGGGCGATTTTGCCGCGGCCGAGATGGGCGAAGTGTCGCTGATCGCAACTGATCTGCTGCGGGAACTACCCAGGGCGTTTGCGACCTTGGGCTGATTTCACGCCGTTTAATTTGTCAGCGACTGAGTTGACCGATCACCGTTGACCGATCACCACCCTGACCGAATAATACGTGATTCGTCTCCTGTACCATTCGCCGCTCTATTCGAACTTGATTCATGCAACTCCTTCGCACTCTCGACAATCTTCCCGACGCGCTCCGCGGTGGTGCGGTGGCGATCGGTAATTTTGACGGCGTCCATCGGGGACATGCCTGGATTGTCGAGCGGCTGCTGGCGATGGCCGAACAGGTCGGCGGACCGGCTGTGGTGCTCACCTTCGATCCACATCCGGTGCGGTTGCTGCGGCCCGACGAAGCGCCACCACCGCTGACATGGACCGAGCGCAAGGCGGAACTGCTTGTCGAGCTGGGCGTCGACTCGATGATCGCCTACCCGACGGACGAGACGCTGTTGTCGCTGACGGCTGAGGAGTTTTTCTCGCAGATTGTTGGCGAACGTCTTCAAGCCAGAGCCCTGGTCGAGGGGCCAAACTTTCACTTCGGTCGGGATCGGTCGGGCGATGTCGAGACGCTACGGCAGCTTTGCACTGCGTCCGATGTGTTGCTCGAAGTGGTCGAGCCGATCGAAATCGACAGCGAGTACATTTCGAGTTCGCGAGTTCGCACGCTGATCGCGGAAGGAGACGTGGCGACTGCCGGCGCGATGCTTACGCGACCCTATCGGATTCGCGGTCTGGTGACCCACGGGGCGAAGCGAGGGGCGAAGCTCGGTTTTCCGACGGCCAACGTCGAAGCGATCGACACCCTGCTACCGGCATTAGGCGTCTACGCGGGTCGCGCTTCGGTGCATGGCGAACAATATGCCGCGGCGATCAATCTCGGCCCGAATCCCACCTTCGGCGAGCACGCGACGAAAGTCGAAGTCCACCTGATCGGTTACACTGGACAGCTTTATGGTGACGTATTCGAGGTTGACTTTTTGGCCCGGCTGCGCGACATTCATCCGTTCGACACCGTCGAACAACTTCAACAGCAACTAAAGAAGGACGTTGCTGAAGCGGTTTCGGCGAATGTAGAATTTTGATTTCAGAGTGCCGTGGTGCAGGGCGTAGTGGCGCAATCAAGACAAGTGGATATTTCTTGTCTGTGTTCTGCGTCCACGCTGAGTCTTTGACCCTGACAATACAGGGTCTGGAAAGAACTTGGGAAATTGTCTGTGTGGAAAATCTTTGAGCACAAGTTCCGCGTAGACGCGGACGCGAAACATCACAGAGTTTGCTCTCGCTAGCGTAAATCATCAATCCAAAATCAACCATCGTCAATCCAATGTCCCATCCCTGGCTCTCTGACCGTGCTGGCTCGTTCGACAGTTCTGGTATCCGTCGTGTTTTTGATCTGGCGGCGCAGATGACCG
>Ga0114996_10006879_pt1 | contig 13004 bp, 13 predicted proteins | sample ArcticOcean_MG_C_4_FD_87039 | JGI IMG/M metagenome (GOLD analysis project Ga0114996, IMG submission 87039) | Marine microbial communities from western Arctic Ocean - ArcticOcean_MG_CB4_134 | ecosystem: Environmental > Aquatic > Marine > Oceanic | place: Arctic Ocean: Canada Basin | collected... | reverse complement strand
CGGTTGTTGGGCGTGCCAAACTATGGAATAAAGCAGCTCAATCCGCAAAAGGCGACAGTTTTATTTTTATAAACCAAGATGTTAGGGTATCTGAAGATTGGATATATCCATTAATTGATGGTTTAAGTGATGATGAAGATGTGATCTTATCACCTGTTATTTATGACCTTGATCTTGATTTTTGGTCATCTGATGGGCTTTCTGCTGATGCGTATGGCTGGCGATGGGATTTAAAATTACGGCCTAAATTATATGATTTAGCTGGCTCTCCTTCAGTTTCTTCCGCTTGCATTGTTATAAAAAAGAAGAGATTTAATGAAATTGGTGGTTTTGACGATAAGATGAAGCCGGGAGACGGCGAAGATATAGAAATTTCTTTAAAAAATTGGTTGTTGGGTGGTAGGGTTAAAATTGTTAAAGATTCAGAAATAGCGGTTAAAAAGAGTGATGTTGGGAATGAAAACAACACTTTATATAATTTATCTAGAATAGCAGAAGTGTGGTTGGGAAAATATGCATCATTTTATTATGAATCTTATGGTATGAAACCGGCAGATATTGACACAGGCAGATTGAATAATTTGATGGAAATTAAGGAGAAACAAAAGAAAAATTTAAAATGGTTTTTGGATAATCATCAACCAGAATTAATAAGTGTTTATGGTTTAAAGCATACGGCACACAATAAAACTATAGCAATCATTGCAGAAGGACCATCGATTGATTTTATTGATTCATCTATAATTAATAAACACGACATATTGATTGGCGTTGACCATATTGGGACTATTTTTAAATGTGACTATGTTGTAACACATATATCAAATATCGCTGTTGAGTTGATGAAGTCATATGAACACAACAAAATATTAGTACCCACAGTTTTGAATAGTTATAGTGATCAGCAACGACCTGTGGAATCGTTGTCGGAAGATTTAATTCATTTTGAATTAGATGAAATAGGGATTACCCCCAAAAGAATCAACCCACCGTTTTGCAATTTTGGTTCTCCTGTACACAGCGCAATTCATTTTGCATCTTTTCTTGGGGCGCATCAAATATTTTTATATGGCATGGACAATAAATTTATGGGCAATAAAAGTCATACTTCAAAAATAGAATTGTACAACAATGGTAATTACTGGCCAGATAATGAAAATACCAAAAATAAATTTAGGTTTTATGACCACGGCATTGATCAATTAGGCAAGATGTTATTAGAAAATAAAATTCCGTTAATAAGAATAAACCATGGATAATATAATTGTTTTGAATATTTATGTGATATTTTTAATTATTTTTTTGGTGTTTTTTATGTTAGTAACTCAAAAATTAAATAAGATAATTGAAATATTAGAAATAATGGTTAAAGACGATGAGAGAAGGAAGGGGGTTGCGGCACGACAGGCCGGATATTCGGAGCCAGTTAATACGCCAAGCGAAAAATCAGTTACCAAAATTAACAAAGTTGCAGAATTGCCGCCAGAAATCATTGCCCCAAACCTTAGAAGGCCGCCAAGGCCAGCTGGAGGATTCGGGTCTAGAGTTAGTGACACTCAAAGTGATACATAATTTTGACAAAAAGATATTAGTATCTAAGCAAGAATTGAAATTGCTACGTCCTGGTAAATTGACGCAGCAACTTGTTGTTCCAAAGAAAAATAATGAACTTCCTGCTTCCCCAAAACCGATTGTAGCATCCCCCAACCCACCAGTGATTAGCGAACCACAGTCAGAATCACAACCAGAGTTACTAAAATCTGAAGTAGTTGAACCCAAAAATAACCCAAATCATTATGAAGAGTTTAAAGAAGACGATCAGCCCCGAAACATTGGAGATATTTCGAATCACGCTAGGTTGATTCAAATAATTAAACCTTCTAAAAATCATGATTATGAGGTATATAGATTAGGCGATGTTCATAAAAGTAGGAGAGTTTTGATGGCTCATCTTGGTATCGATGTTGGAACTAAAACAGTAGTTGTCGCTTATCGTGGCGAGAATGATGAAATAGGATTTATATCAGAGATAAATGGATATTGGGTGTTTGAAAGAGCAACGCCTTTGGTAGAAAATATGCTCAATGATTCTAATAAAACTCGAAGTGATGGTACTAAGCGTCCAGCAAGATGGATAAAAATGCCAGACAGTGATCAAATATGTGTGCTTGGTAGGGATGCAGAAGAATTTGCATATGCTAAGAATGATACATTGCTGAGGCCAATGGCCGAAGGTGGCATAAGCGCCGATGAAGAAGCAATGACAATTCTTGCTAGTATTGTGCAAGGTCTTATGGAAATGGCTGAAAATGAGATTGGAAAATTTGGTAAAAGCCTTAAAATAGTGTATTGCACTACGGCTCCTGCTGTTAATAAAGATTCTAATATCGAATATCATAAAAGAGTTGTTGATTTGATCATAGAAGGTTATGAAACTGACACTAATATTGAAGCTGATTCAATTAAAGAGTCACACGCTATTGTTTTAAACGAAAGCCCAGATGGAACAGGGATTGGTATTTCATGGGGTGCTGGCACTGTTACTGTAAGCTATATTAAATATGGTCTTGAAATTTATTCGTTTTGTTGGGTTGGTGCTGGTGATTGGATTGATGAACAGGTTGCAATGCGGCATGGCTATAATCCGGAAGCTATGAAAACACGCAGAAAAGTTGCGAAAGAAACCCCAACGACAGTTGCCAAACGCAAAATGCAAATTGATTTAACGCCAGGAACCGAAACCGGCAGTCGTATTGACGTAGACATCAGATTGCATTATGACGTTTTAATAAGCCAAGTGGTTGATGGAATAGTGCAAGGATTTGTGGAACATGAAGCAGAAGCAAGAATAGATGATAGCATAAGTGTCTATATGGCTGGGGGAACATCTTCCCCAAACGGTTTTGAAGAGAGGGTCGCTCAAAAATTTGAAGAAAAAGATCCTCCGTTTGAAATTGCAGGTATTTTAAAATCTGATAAGCCATTGTATTGTGTTGCTGAAGGATGTTTAAAAGCAGCTGAAATGTTTTAGCATTTAATATTGGTAATATTAGCAATGCGCTCTCTGGTATAGTCTCTAAATAAAAATAACGTATGAGACTTTCGCATATACATGAAGATGATGATCTGTTCGACACCATGTTTTCTGATGTAAGAGAAAAGATCAAAAAACGTGGGAGTGTCGTAAAGTCGGAACGCAAGGCGGAAGCTTACACCCTTGATCTTTATCATGGTTCTAAAGCCGACATAAATTCACTGGAAAGAGAAGGGGACAATTTTATATTAAGCCCTAATAAAAGTGAACAGGGGTTGTTGTGGTTTACTCACATCTTTATCAGAGGGTATGATCCTAAAGAGTACGCCAAAGCACATGGAAATTGGGTTTTATCTTATCCCCTGAAAACTATAAAACATTATGATGAAATAGAATATGAGGATGGGTCTGTAGAATCTAAAGCACCAGAAGAAATAGTGGCCAAAGTAGACCCACTTAAAAATAGTAGACTCTCTTGCTTTGGAACCTATTGCATAGAACTTCCAGAAGGATGGTATTGGACTTATAAGACGGAGAAATTTATAGGGACTACTAACGAGATCTCTTTTACTGCAGATTCTATCCTTTAAATGCTTTCCGGACTTTTTTCTTAGGGTGCTCTCATTAAACTAGGCACCAATGCATAAATAGTGTGTTTGTATTTTAGAAGTGTTATGTGTGATCTTAAAATTCAATATTGTGATGAAAACATTACAGTTTTTGTTATATCCGATAATGAAAAAGAAAGACTATACTTCCTTATCTATGTGCCTGAAGATGGTGTTTCGGAAATATATGATAATTATTTGCGAAAAATGGATGTTATTAATATCGATAATTGGTTTCAAGTTAATACGCGACAAAGATATTCTCATAGAGCGGTGCTTGATATGTCCACAGCTTTTTTAAATGGCTTGAATTCTTCTTATTCTTTAGATGACATAACCACTCTTGCTAAACAATCATGTAGTGTTGTTAAGGATTTTTTGTTCCACACCGATTTAATATCAAAATATGTTAGAACTTATGATATTGAGTCTGCTGATGTTGGAAAAATAGATTCTATCATAACAAACATTAGGGACAATTGGGATATATTGTTGATAGAAATTGGTAGAGACGAATTTTTAAATAGACTTAAAAGATGGGTTAAATATTGTCGCAATAATCATTCAGACAGCGTCCCAATTTTTGAAAAATTTATTGATAGGCTATCTGGAGAAATGGGAGAACCGTTGTATCCAGATACTGGGGGATATGATAAACAGTTGGAAAGAAGAGTATTGGCTAATATATTAATTGGGCGAAATAAATTTAAAAATATTCCAGACAAATTATTGGGGCAAGTGGATGAATTACAAACCAGAAGATTATAAAGGTTCTACCGAATTTTGCCATTTGCATAACCACACAGTTTTTTCAACTCTCGATGGTGTTGCAACACCAGAACAATATGCAGAACAATGTTATGAGCGCGGATATCCAGCTATGAGCGCTACCGAACACGGCCATATGGCGTCTGTCCCCGATATGTATTTGGCATTTCAAAACTATGGGGTTAAGTATATCCCTGGATGTGAGATATACTTTAATGATTATGAATATGGAAATAATTGCGAAAATTTGCAAAACAGACAAAAGTTTGTTAATAATGAAGGTAAAATAAGACGATTAAGGTCTGAAGATCCATATTTATATGAAAGGTATGCAAGAAACAGGCATTTGACAATATTGGCTAAAAATGAAGTGGGGTTCGAGAATTTATTAAAATTGACTACACAGGCCCACAACGATCAATATGGCGCTGGCCGCACGAAATTTCCTAGAATTGGGTTTGAAAGACTTTGTGAGTTCAAAGAGGGGTTGATCATTTTATCTGGGTGTTTGAATGGCCCTGTTGCACATGAATTGAGGTTGAAACAGATAAAATCTTATGGCAAGGATGACGACGGTAATAAGACAGAAAAAGTGGTGTGGAATTCAGATGAAGACCATTGGGGGGAAGTTGGGAGATTCAAAGCCGCCGCTAGGTGGGTTAAGGAATTCAAACGAGAATTTGGAGAAGATTATTTTATAGAACTGCAGATGCCTGGTCTTCCAGAAATCCATGACGCAGAAGCGTTTCGTAAACTAGTTGCCTTAGCGGACTATTATAATGTTAAAACTGTTTTGGCAAATGACTGCCATTATTTAAGTCGTGAAGATTTTATGTTGCAAAAAATCATGATGGCGGTTGCGCAAGAAAAAACTATTGATGACCCAGACTTGTTTCACGTGAATAGTGATGAGCAATATATGAAAACTAGGCCAGAATTATGGTCAATGTTTAAAAATGGAGAATATAGCGATGGTGTTGGCGACACAGAATTTGAAACAATGTGTGATAACACATTGTTGATTGCTGACAGGTGTGAAGTGCTTTCCATAGACACATCACCAAAAACACCAGAAATAGAAGATGCTCCAACTAAATTGAAAAAAATTGTTGCCCAAAAGTTGGTTGAACTTGGGCTACATAAAACAAGCAGGAGGTTTTTGATAGATGGTAAAGAAGTGAATTATAAAGAACAGGCGTCAATAGAATTAAAGAGATTTATAGATAAAGGCTTTGCCAGTTATTTTCTTATAACCAGAGATTTAGTGCAATATGGCAAAAAACAAGGTTGGCCTTTCAGCCCAAGAGGCAGTGCTGGTGGCTCTTTGGTGTGTTATCTTTTAGGGATTCATGTGATAGACCCCATGCTGTGGGGTCTATCGTTTGATAGATTTTTGAGTCCGTCGCGAGGCGGGTATATGTTAGATGTTAGAATGCCTAGCTAATATGAAAGGGTAAATGTGACAACGCAAGAATTAAAACATTCCATTAAGTTGCATTTGTCGATGGCCGGAGGGCCATCTGCTGAGTTATGCATGTATACCTTAAAATTAATTGATTTTCTTGACGAAGATCCCAGCGATGAAGAAATAACGAATCTGTCTTATTCTATATTAAAATCTGTTGCTCTTAAAATTGGTGACACTATTGAAAAATATGCGGAAGTTGATCCTCAATTTCCATCTGCAACATTGGAGCAGGGGCAAGTGTTAAAGGATTGGCCCCCCGCAATAGCGGTAGGACAGCCTATTGACTTGATTGGTCCGTCTGGCAACGAGCCATTGCTGGCTGAGATAGCCAAAACGCTTGATATGTTGAAAGAACACACTAAAATAGAATATCCTCCAATCAGAGATGTTTCTGGTAAAGGTCTTTAAAATGCAGTTGAAGGTATATGCAGTTGGGTGTTGCTTAAACGAAGGGTATGTCACTCAACTTGCTGGTTGTGGTATATTGCTGGTTGCTATAAATGAAATAGATGGTGTTTATGCTGATTGTAGTTCAAAAATGATCCGGCGATTTTCGTACGGACTTGGTGATTCTGGGCAAGATTTGGCCGATTTACAAGCAGTTAGATTAGCATTGGCATCCGTGGGACCTGATTTTAGGAAATACCCAACCGAAATATTTGTAAATAATCAGATTGCGTTTGACGCTGTAGCCGCTAAGCCTGTGCCGGAAGCATTTAATGATAAAAACGTAATCAAGGGTTTACGTAAATGGGCTGGGTTTTATGATAATTTAACAGCCACATTATCTGGATTTACTTTAGATGATAAGAAACATATAGGGGAAGCTATGCTTTTGGCAGAAGACGCGGCAGCGCTTCAAAAGCAATCAGATAGTGGTACTGACAAAATTTAAATTGGTATTTGATATTTTATGAGCAAAATTCACGACGAATTGAAAGATTTAAGTCAGGATAAAACACGTAAAATATCAGGTGTTAAAGTAACAAGATGCAATAGTGAATTTATTATTGACGATCAATATTATACAATTATTGAGGCCGCTAGATTTATAGAAACGAATCAATCAATAGATTCTAAAAATCCATTTGACAGTTTGTCGTTCGTGTTAGTTCGCCCCGGCTGTGACCCAAACTACGACCCAAATGGTGCCCGCCGGGCGTTTCGTGTTGGTTCGAAAGCTGAGCGTGACGCATTGTTGAAGCATGCTAAATCTAAAAATTTTTATGTTTATGTTGGTAGTATTAAATTGGTAGATGGAAAACCACAAACGCATGGCCCATTCGCGTTTGCGTGGGATTCTATGCCGTCAGATACAGAAAAGAAACCAAGCAAGTGGCCTTCGGGTGATTTGCGCACAATGGAAAAGAAAAAGAATTCGTTAATTGAACTAGATTGTCCTTATTGTTCTTCAATATTCTCTAGTACATCTGGGAGAACATTACATATTAAAAGCAAGCATCCGGAAGAAATTAAATGAGTACTGTGAAATCTTATACAAGAGAAGATATTATAAAATTGGCGTGTGATGCTGTAAAACACCAATCCCTTGGCGGCATATATGCCAAAAAACTGAAATTTGAGATTAGCGAAATTGATAAGCAGGGCGCATTTGGATATTGGTCTAATTTGTTAAATGAAGGCAAGCATTTTGATAGTAACCCCAATCAGTTATTATTACCATGGTTGTTGGGTATAGTAGATTCGGATCCATTAAAGGATGTTGATGCATCTGATTTGTTGTGTGCTGCTAAATTTTCAAAAGTTAAAGAATATATACAGGACCATGGCCATTTGCCAACTGGCTTTATCAAAGATCAAGATATGCCAGATATTGATCTTGATTGTATACCAACAGCTAGAGATCCAATCAAAGCGTATGCTGCTAAGAAATATGGTGTTGATATTGATGATGGTTATGGTGCTGTGTGTAGTGTTGGGACATGGCAAACCTATAAGCTAAAATCTGCTCTACTTGATGTTGCTGCTGCCACTGACTTGGTTAGTAAATCAGAAGTGTTTGAGTTAACCACTAAGTTACCAGATAATGTTGATGAATTAAAAGATGGCGGGAAATCTGTTTGTCGTTCTTTGATTATAGAAGACGACAAAGAAAGAGAGTGTGGCACAATTCACAAAGATGCTGTGTGTCCGTTTTGCGGCGGTGATGCTACAGATAACCCAACAATAGGGAAATTATTAGAAGAGCATAGAATATTGAACCAATTTTATGAATTGCATTCAGAAGTTTTTGAGTATGCAGTGCGTTTGGTTGGGAAAATTAAAACCATGGGGATGCACGCTGGTGCTCTTATTATCGCAGACAGGCCATTGTATGGCAATATCCCGATGGCAAAGAGCGCTACTCATGGTTATTGGGTAAGTCTGTGGACCGAGGGGAGAAATGCGCAATTATCTAAATTTGGATATAACAAATGGGACATATTGGGACTTAAGAATTTAAAATATGTGTTTACTTGTTGTAGATTTATAGAAGAGAATAAGGGGATATCATTTGGCGAGAATATGAGTGGGTGGGATGATATAAACCCCGATGAAAACAGGGCCGGTCATTATTTTGAAAACGGAGAAAAGAAATATATTGAGCTTAATGATTCAGAAGTATTGAGATTGGCTAATGAAGCCAAAACTGATGCTATATTCCAATTTGATACTGAATTGGCCAAAAGTATTTTGGCCAATGGTGTTAGAAGTTTTGAAGATTTAATGTTGTTTAATGCTATGGGACATCCAGGACCCATGGCCTCTATTCCAGAAGCAGTAAAAAATCGTGATGATAGAAAAAAGAGTTGGGTTAAATTTTTAGATCCTGAAATATATGAAATTTTAAAAGACACCCATGGCGTTATTGTGTATCAAGAACAACTGCAGGCAATATGGCAAAAAATTGCCGGTTTTACTGCTCCAGAGGCTCAAGAAGCTAGGAAAGCTGTTGCCAAAAAATGGGTGCATAAACTTAAGCCGATTCAACAAAAATGGCTTGAAGGTGCACATAAAAAATTAGGCTCTGAAGCTGTGGTTGAATGGTGGGAAAAAATGGAGACGTTTGGCCGCTATGCATTTAATAGGTCACACGCCGTGGCTTATTGCTTGGTTGCACATAGGTGTTTGTGGTTGAAGGCCCATTTTGCTTCTGAATGGTGGGCTGCTGTCATGAGTGATTGCCACCCCGATAAATTGGTCAGGTATATGGGCGTAGCACGATCAGAAGGTATTGTGTTTGACACATTAAATGTTAATAATTTAACCGTTAATTTTTCTGTTGATGGTGAGGTTATCAACCCAGGGTTAATTGGCGTTAAAAAAATTGGTGAAAAAGCTGCTAAAGCATTTGGTGGTTTAAACAATTATCAAGATATTGATGAATTTGTTGCTGATAAAGGTAAGAATAAAATTGTTTTAGAAAGATTGATTAAGTTGGGGGCATTTAAAAAATTTGCTGGCCATGAAAACAGCAAAGCAGTTTGGATGTGGTATCAATATAAATATTGTTCTGGCGTGCTCATAACTAAACTAAGAAAAGAGATGCGAGAACAATTGTTGGTTTGTGAAGGTAAAGACGAAAAATGGATCGAAGAAGAAAAACAACGTCAAATCGAAGAATACAAGAATCTATACCCAAAGAGGAACAAAATTCCGAAAAAGATTTTGGATTTTAAACCAAAACCAGATGATAGTCGCAATAAAATTATGGCTTTGTATTCTGACAATTTTTTGTTATCTGAATTATTGGAATTTGAAAAAGAATTTTTGGGTTATTATTTGCATTCTCCGCTAGACTTATATGTTACCATATCTGGCCGCACAATTGAAGATGCTAAACAAAATTATTTAAATGGGTCTGATGCTTTGCTTGAGGCTGTGATTATTGATTGCGAATATGCTCAAACTAGAAATAATACTACTATGTGCAAGTTAATTGTGAGTGATGGAATACAAAATGTCTTATTGATTGTGTGGGAAAACGCTTTAAGACTTATTGTGAAAAGTAATTTGGAAATTGGTGCTGGTATTTCTGCGATTGTAAATTATGATGAAAAACGCAGGAGTTTTTCTTTGGCTCGTGGAGAAACAATAATTGGCTTAATAAGGCAAAACAATGCAACTTAAAAAAAGAGATGGAATAGCGTGTGATCTGTGCGGCATGTCTTATAAAACGGATTTCACATATTATTCTTTTGATATAAGATTGTTGAATGTAAATGACGATATGAGACCATCTTTGAATTCAATTTTTACATACAACGTTGTGTTTTCTTTAGATGTTTGTGAAAAATGCATGGCCGAGATGACAGAAACTATTAAGAAGAAACACAAAGCTCTGCGGAAAGGCATATGCTGCGATTTGACTGGAAAGACGATGAATGGTACTTTTGAATATTATCATTGTCAAGTTACCAAAGCTTTGGTAAAAATGACTGGGCAACCCAATATATGTGTAAATTGCAATTATCAAGCCCAAGATGATGGTAAAGTGTGCCCTCAATGTGATGGGGACGAATTTTTGCGGCCAGCGTCAATACAATCAGATGATAGGTATGTTGATCTTGATATTAGCGAAGAAATGTATAAAGAATTAGTAGATAAAGCTATGAACATGCGTAAAATTGCCGGAGAATGGACAACAACAACATAGAGGATGAAAAATGGGTTATAATCCGTATGACTTAATACCGGTTACGGTTAACAATGTTAGTGATTTATATGCAAGGCCGGTAGAATTTGACTCAGAAGTAGTTGATTTAATCGAAATGACGAATGCCGATGGCCAAGTGATAATGCCATCTAGAATTGAAACAGCGTGCCCAGATTGCGGTTCCGTTGTTTCTATGGAGGTGAAATTATTTAATCCTCCTTTTGATATTATTAATTGCATTTGTGGTGAATGTAATCCAGTTCCTGTTCCGGCAGCAGATCCTTTTATAAACCCAATTGAAACAGGTAGAATTAAACCATCAGACCTTGACCCAGTTATCCTTAATCCTGCTGAAGATATAGATGACAACCCCACAATTACTGTGGCAGATAAATTAAAAACCGGGAAGGCTGCAAAGAAAAAAGCCAAAAAGGCCAAAAAGGCCAAAAAATCTGTTGGAGAGACTCCGACTACAAAAAAAACCGAAAAGTCGGTTGGGGCCAAAAAAGTTAAAAAGAAAGCAAAGAGAGGGCCTTCGGAACCACCTGAAAAACCCGCACCTGTCTTTAAAGCCGGTAATCTTGGTCCCAAAATCACAGAAGATCTAAGTCCAAATATAACTTCTAGTTCTAAAAATCAACGTTTGGCATCACTGGAACCCGCAGAAGATATTGATAAAGAGTCGGATTTCAATGATGATGATTTAGTAGATTAATGAATATTATACTCGGTTCTGGCCTTATAGGTTTATTAGCTAAAGCTATATTTCCATCATGGAAAATAATTCCGTTTTATAGATCTAGGTTTTTCAGCTACAATCCTGCTTTAGATGATAATTATATTGTTAAAGACACCAGGCTTGATTCATTTGTGAAGGATTTGATGGGAACAGTTCCGATGGTATATCCTTATCTTAAGGCGTATTCTGTTGGTGGTCATTTAGTTAAAGAATACCATAAAGACCTTTGCGAAGATTGGTTATATAAAACATTTGGTGTTAATTACCCAAATCATGCGGAAAAATATTTTTCTACAAGAATGACACAATTTGTTTATAACATACGACTAAATCAATTGTATCAATCGTTGACCAATAAATATGTTAATGAGATAAAAGAGGAAGCTGCAAAAGGTGTTGTTGAAAGTGTGGGTAATCATTATTTTGTTAGAAATGGTAAGCGTGTTGATTTTGACAATGCGATTAGCACAATTCCATTAGATGCTTTGCAAAATTTGATGGGCGTGAATAGTAAATTAGAATCTAAACCAATGCATTATCTTCATATAAGAACTCGTGATTTGGATTTTGAGGGAGCGAATCAAGTTTTTGTGGTTGATAAATCTTTTGGGTTTCATAAAGTGACAAATATCGCTCCGGAAAGATATATGATACATTGCCATGAAGATATCCCACAGCCGGGGGCTTATTTTATGGCGTTCATGAAAAATTTTGATATTATAGATGGCACATCTATAAATGGTGTTATTCCGATGGGGAATTTGCCGAACATGGATGACACCACAGATAACGGCATATTTTGTGTTGGTAGTTATGCGGAATGGGATTGGTGTGCTGATGTTGGCACTTGCGCGTTGCGTCTTTTGGGCCATTCACAAAGACAACTAAAATCAAAACCAGTTTTTAATCCAAATGGGTAACCACATTGTTATACCAGCCAGGTTGGACTCTACCCGCTTGCCCAGAAAATTATTGTTATCTGACACGGGTATGCCATTAATTTGGCACACTATCCAGTGCGCCAAATCTTCTAGGCTTTCAAATTCGATAGTTGTGGCCACAGATAACCGTGAAATATTTGATAAAACTAAAAGATATGTTGATACTATAATGACTGGTCAATACAGTAGTGGCACTGAACGTGTCGCGGGTTGTTGTGATGCAAAAAATTTTAAACCCGATGATATTATAGTTAATTTGCAGGGGGATGAACCGGAATTAGAACATGATCATATTGATGATTTAATTGCTGGATTAAAACGAGATGAAAGTTGTGATATCATAACATTAGCATCATCAGCGTTACAAGACGAATATGTTAGCCCGAATGTGGTGAAAGTAGTCGTGGACAATAATAGTCATGCTATGTACTTTAGTAGGTGTCCTATTTCATATCAAGCGTCTGATAGTTTAAAACACATTGGGATTTACGCTTATAGAGTGAGTTTTTTAAACCAATTAAATAACATGCAATTGCCACGGGAATATCATAAAAATGAAAAATTAGAACAATTGCAATGGTTAGAAAACGGTTTTAATATTAAAGTGTTGGTTCGTAGCGTTAAATCTGTTGGTGTAGACACAAGAGAAGAATATGATGGTTTTGTAAAAAGATGGAAAGATCAAAATTAAGAGGGCGACGGTGTGATGGGGACACACCCAGACAATGGAAAGATTAAAAATAATAAATGGCGGTTTTTAAAACATGGCCGAATGTTAACCAAAGTTGG
>Ga0114996_10006878_pt1 | contig 13005 bp, 11 predicted proteins | sample ArcticOcean_MG_C_4_FD_87039 | JGI IMG/M metagenome (GOLD analysis project Ga0114996, IMG submission 87039) | Marine microbial communities from western Arctic Ocean - ArcticOcean_MG_CB4_134 | ecosystem: Environmental > Aquatic > Marine > Oceanic | place: Arctic Ocean: Canada Basin | collected... | reverse complement strand
GACGTCACGTTTGCCTGGTGGGCAATGCCGTTCCCCATCCTGCTCCACGTTCCGCCTCTCACCGCCCTAGCCGTCTGGGTAAGCACGCCTGCGGCAGTGGGAGTATTCATTGCTTTTGCGCTTTACCAAGCGACCTACGAGTACCTCCATTACTGCATGCATGTTCCCCATGGTCGCTGGTTCGAGCGAACGGGCGCGTTCCGATGGATCACTACGCATCACTTCCAACATCACGGAAAGCACGACACGAACCTCAATGTCATATTGCCGATTGCCGACTACCTGCTAGGGACGCGGCAACGGCCGGACCAACGCGCCCTAGCCCTGAGCCAAGGGTAAGCGGGCGGGCTTCCGCTGTGGGCAACTGGGACTACTTCAGTTACTCACGGCTCAGCTACAGGTTTACGGGGCAGCTATCCCTTGGCTTCTCGGATGGCGTTGTTTAGGAAGAGCAGGCTGCGGGTCGTGAATTCGACCATGTTTGCCTCCCGGCCGGCGAGGCCAGTCTCGATGACCTCAGTGCAGGCAACAGGGCCAGCGACGCTGATCGTCGTGCGCCCTGGAGGCGCGCCGAAGCGGCCTCCAGTCGGCCCCGCAAGGCCGGACTCGGCTATGCACCACGTGGCCCCCAGGCGCTCGCGCATCGACTCTGCGAGCGAGGTGAGCATTTCTGGCGTGGTGCCTTGATAGTTAGCGTACTGCTCGGGAGGTACACCGGCGAGGGCAGTCCGTGAGCCAAGCGTATAGACGACACCGCCCCCCGCGTAATAACGAGAAGCACCTGCCACTGACAACAGCGCTGCAGAAATCAATCCCCCCGCCGTGCCCTCCGCCACGGCAACCGTCTCATCGCGCGCGATGAGTTGCGCGGCTATCCCATGCGCCAACTTTTCCTGTTCGTCATTCAAGAACATGCCCATCGGAGCTCCTCCCGAGTCGCTAATACGCTCATGTGCCGCCCGCGCTCAGCGCGCCAGCCGCCGCAGGTTGGCTTACATACTTGCTCAAAAATAGCACGCCAGTCCATGCCGTACTCGCCGTGCATCATCTCAGTCGTTTCACTCGTTGATCCCCCGTTGCTCTGGGCTAGCTCGGCTCGCGTTTGCTCATCACCAAAAGCCGTAACCCGCACCTCGACAAGGCGAGCAGCTGAAAGGTAAGAGGGTGTGGGCTAGAAGCGGCGCCCGATATGGAAGTCCATGCTGAATGAGCCATAAGAGTCGCATGTTCTGATCATGCCTCCCTGGGATACGGTGCCGGCGCGGGCCACCTTTCCCTCCTGCTTTGCATCAACGCTCATCGATTTGGCGGTCCTGCCACTTCACCCACGGCCTGTGGCAGCTCGCGAAGCGCCTCGAATATGCGGCGGCGGGAAGGTCCTGCGCATGCCTTAAATGCTTCCGCGTAGGCCATGTCTGTAAGGTAAGATTGGCCCCCATCGCTCCCGCCAGGTTGGCTGTAGCGGTTGTAGCGAAACGAAGAAACCTGCTAAAGGGGTATCCCAATGTCGCTTACTGAAGAGGGGCTTGCTCACATTCCAGGCCTTATGAGTCGTTGGGTCAAGTTGCCTAGCGGAGCCAAAGCCCATTACGTGACGACCGGTGACGCCGGGCCAGCGGTGGTTCTCCTTCACGGCGGCGCGACCGGCGCCTCAGGCAGCGCAGTCTGGCGGAGCCTAGCGCCGTTCCTTGGTGCGAACGGGTTCCGCGTTTACTGCCCTGACATGCCCGGCTTCGGGCTCGCCGATACGCGACAGGAGTTCTGGCCAGTCGACGGCGCACTTAGCCACATGGAATTCATCCACGCGTTCGTCGATGCTGTCGGCCTAGACCGGTTTCACTTGTCCGGAAACTCCATGGGCTGCGCGAACACGATTAACTACATGCTCGCTCACCCCGCGCGGGTCAGTAGCTTCATTCTGATCAACGGAGCCCTCGGTAATTTGGTTGACGCCGCCAAGCACGTGAGCTCAGGGATAAGCCTGCCTCGGTTCGAGGGTACCGAAGCGTCGATGCGCGAGCACCTCAAGCCCCTGACCTACAAAAAGGCGAACCCGCCGGACGACGTGGCCCGGATGCGCACTGAGGCAGCCAACAGGCAAAAGGACTCGACCGCTGCCTTTCGAGCGGCCGGCCAGCGCATAGGTGCAAACCCAAGCCTCGGCCAAGTAACTAGCACGCAGAATCGGCTGGACAAGCTCACGATTCCAGGGCTCTACCTGTTCGGTCGCCAGGATGACCTCTCTCCTCTGGAGAACGGCTACAACCAAGAGGATGTGCTACCGAACGTCCAGTTCTTCTTCCCTGACGAGTGCGGTCACGTTGGACAGCAGGATCAGCCGGAGATGTTCCAGCAGGTCTTCTTAGAATTCTTCACGGACGGCATGGTCAGCAGGAGGACTGCCGAATGGGCTGGTGTGTCCAAGCGCCGCCCTGAGCTCGAGCAGTACGTTGAGCAGACAGCGGCTGCTGCGGGGTAACTTCAGTCAGGGCCCACGCCCAGCCCGGCTCAAAGTCGAATACGCTCGCGCCGCCGGCGCGAGCGGCTGCCGTTGACTACGCTATAGCGAGGTGTGCTGTGCCTGATGACTTACAGGGTGTGAAAGCGCAGGCCGCCAACGCTAACCGTGTGCTGGCGCTGGCTGGGATGGCGGAAGGCGTGCTGGCGTCGTTGGGCCACGCCTCCGTCCGAGTCCCTGGCGCGCCCGACCAGTTCGTGACCAAGGGCAGAGGCTACGCGGTGGATGCGCTGGCCCTGATGCAGCCCGAGGACATGGTCGTATGCGACCTTGAGGCCAACCTCATCGAAGGCCCGCCAGGAATCAGCCAGGTCAGCGAGGTCATGCTCCATGCGTGCATACTCCGTGCCTACCCAGAAGTAGGGGCGGTGGTTCATGTTCACCCACGCTTCGCCACCGTGGCCAGTCTTCTCGGCGGAGACCTCGTGCCGATGTGCAACGAGGGCAACGTTCTCGTGCGCGACCCGCTACCTTTGTACCCGCGCTCCCACCTCATCGTCACCGAAGAGGATGGCATGGCGGTAGCCGAGTACTTGGGAGTAAGCAGGGCCATGCTCCTCCGCGGCCACGGGGCCATCACCGTGGGAGCATCGTTGGAGGACGCCGTCGTCAGCATGTTGGAGCTGGAGGAGCAGGCGAAGATGAACTGGTACGCCCGCTGCGCCGCCGGGCCCGGCCATCCTCACCTCAGCGGCGAGGACGTGGACGACTGGGTCGCATCGTCGCGAATGCGAGGCCGCCTGCCCCACTTTAAGCAGGAACATGGCCCAACCTCGGCGAGAACGCAAGCGCAGAGTGGGCTCTGGGCGTACCTCAGCCAGTTGGCTGAGCTGCCCGGCGCCTAAGGGGTCTCAGCCCCTGCCATCGCCGCCGCCGCGGCGCGGACCGACTCTAGGATGCCAGCGTAGCCTGTACAGCGGCAAATGTTGCCACTCATATGGCGGACGATCTCCTCGTCGGTAGGCTGCGGGTTCGCATCGAGCAGCGCCTTCGTCAGCAGCACCATGCCCGGCGTGCAGTAGCCACACTGCAGGCCCCAGTGGTCGATGTACGCCTGCTGAATGGGATGAAGAGGGGCGTCTTGGGGTGTGAGGCCCTTACCCGCGGGCGTAAGCCCTTCTATGGTCGTCACCGCCCGGCCACGCACCTGCGGCGCCAGGAGGCTGCACGCTGAAGCCGGCTCACCATCCAGCAGTACCGTGCATGCACCGCACGCTCCCGAATGGCAGTAGCTTTTCGTTCCTGTCAGGCCGAGGTCCTCTCGTAACACGGACAGCAGCGTTCGCCAGGGCTCGACGTCGCCCGAGTGCTGCTCGCCGTTCACCGTCAGCTCGACCTTCATTGGGGTTTTCCCGGGGCTTCGCCCGCGACCGCCACAAGCGCCCTCAGCACGGTCTCTGGGTCCAAGGGGACGCTGTGAAAGAGCACGCCCGTCGCATCGTAGACGGCATTCAGAACAGCGGCTGGCAGCACCACGGAGCCCACTTCGCCCATGCCTTTGGCGCCGTACGGTCCTCCCTTGAAGTGTGGCTCGACGAGCGCGGTTGCATATTCCGGCATTGTCGACATTGTCGGCAGCGGGTAGTCCAACAGCGACGAGGTTAGCAACTGACCTGTGTCGTCCCACACGAGCCGCTCGAAGAGCGTCGGGCCCAGCTCCATGCCGAGCCCACCTTCGATCTGCCGGTGGACCGACACAGGGTTGATGGCCTTGCCGACGTTCACCGCGGAGGAGACCTTGGTCAATCTGACTTCGCCTGTCTCCGTGGACACTTCCACGTCGGCACCGGCCGAGGCAAAAGTCCAAAATGTAGAGCTGATGGGATAACTGCGGCCCTCGGTGTCGACGTACGTGCCCCCCACTTCACACTCGCCGAACATCGACAGCGGGCCGCCCTGCGCCCCCACCAACTCGGCGAGGCTGATGCGGCGCTCGGGCGCGTCAGCGACTCGAGCGCCTGAGCCGTCGAGCACGAGCGCCTCCTTCTCTTCCTCAAGCAAGGCCGACGAGACGTCGATAATTTCGGCCCGCAGCTTGGTCGCCGCGTCGAGCACCGCGTTACCCATGTGAAAGGTCGACCGGCTCGCCGTGGTGCTCGTGTCAGAAGGGACAAGCCCTGTGTCGCTGTGGACTACCCGCACGTTAGCTAGGGTAGCGCCGAGGGCTTCAGCTGCGATCTGCGCCATCGTGGTATCAGACCCCTGCCCGATGTTCACCGTCGCGACGCGCACCTCGTAGACGCCGTCCGCCCCTAGCGCGACTTCAGCCTTCGACTCGACGGAGCTCCTCGGCGGGGTGAGGGTGTACTTGATAGTGCTGGAGAACCCTCGCCCGCGCAGCACGCCTGGCGCCGGCGGAGGCGGGCGCTCGCCCAGCGCGTCAACGGTTTGCGCCAAGCATTCCTTGGCATGAGATGAGCGAATGAGGTCGCCGGTGACGTGCACGTCACCCTCGACCAACAGGTTGCGCATGCGAATTTCCACCGGGCTGATGCCCAGCTCCCGGGCGATGCGGTCCAACTGGGACTCGTAGGCCATCGTGTGCTGGGTGGTCGGCAGGCCTCGGTAGGGGGCAGACGGCGGCTTGTTCGTGTACACCGCGAGGCATTCCACGGATACATTCGGAATGCGGTATGGGCCGGTGGCAACCTTCACAGTGTTGTTGGCGCTCCGCGCCCCCGTGATCGCATAGCCGCCGACGTCAGTGATGAAGCGGTACTGGCGGGCGACAATGGTCCCGTCGCGCTTCACGCCGGTCTTGAGCCAGCACTTGAACGCGGGCCGGATGTACCCACCGAGGAATGTTTCCTCCTGGGTCAGCACCAAGCGAACCGGGCGCCGAGCCAAGTTGGACGCGGCCGCGACCACCGCCTCGATACGGTCTCGGCTCTTGCTGCCGAAACCGCCGCCAACGTAGGACACGATGACGCGTGCAGGCCGTTTGAAGATGCGCTCCAGCTCGGTTTTGAGAGGGAACGGGGCTTGGCAGTTCGTCCACACCGTCATGTCATCGTCCCGCACGTCGGCGATGACCGCGTGCAACTCCAAGGCGCAGTGTTGGACAGGTGGCGCTTCGTAGATATCCTCGAAGATCGAGTCCGCCTCCGCGAAGCCCTTCTCCATGTCGCCAGTCTCCAGCGTCGTTCGGTGGCAAATATTCGTGCCGTCAACCGGGTGCAGCTCCGGGGCGATGGGCAGCATCTCGTCGTGGACCAAAGGCGCACCCGGCTCCATGGCCTGCTCCGCGTCCAATACGTAGGGAAGTTCCTCGTATTCAACATCTATGAGCTCTAAGGCCTCTTCAGCGGCCTGGAGGTCCTCAGCGACCACCACAGCAACGATATCCCCCTGGTAGCGCACTCTGTCGAGCGCAACGAGCGGCGAATCACGGAAGACGTACCCGTACATGGCCTCCACGCGGGGGTCAGCCAGCAGTTCCTCGCGGGTGAGCACGCAGATGACGCCGTCTAGGGCGTTGGCTCGCGAAGCGTCGATCGACACGAGCCGCGCGTGCGGAAGTGGGCTCCTAAGTACCTTGGCATGCGTCATACCAGGCACGTCGAAGTCAGGCAGGTACACGGTGCGTCCCGTGACCTTTTCCGTGGCCTCGATCGTTGATGGGGAAGTGCCAACTACATTGAGGCTTTCGCTCGGAGTATCGCGCATTGCAGCCCCCTTTCCACCAGCACCTTTACGATGCGGCGCTTGTACCACGCAGAACCGCGCAGATCGTCGATTGGCTCGGCGCCCTCGCTAGCCGCTCGCGCAGCCTGGCCAATCTCGCGATCGGATGGCTTCGCGCCCCGTAGCATCGCCGCAGCCCGCTCCGCGATGAACGGCGTCGGCCCGACGGCGCCGGCTACGATCCTCACGTCTTCGCACACACCTGCCGCGTCTAACCGCACGATCGTCGACACGTTAGCCACAGGCTTATGTTCAATGGACCCGACGGTGAATTTCACATGGCAGCCGCCAGCCCTCAAGCCCATCGGCGGAATCTCGACCTGGGTAACCAGCTCGCCGGGAGCGAGATCGGTCTCGTAGGGCGCGTGGAAGAAATCAGCCAGCGACACCCTCCGCTTACCGTCGCGGGAGACCACCTCGACGGATGCGCCTAGCGCTACCAGCGCCACCGGCACGTCAGTCTGCGGTTCACCATAAGCGATGGCGCCGCCGACAGTTGCGGCGTTGCGGACGCGTACGCTGCCCACCTGTGCCGCAGCCTCTGCAAGGATCGGGTAGCGGCTTTTGATCTGCTCGGATGTTTCGAGTGCACGCACGCTTGCCAGGGCACCGAGATGGTAGTTGCCATCGGCCTCCCCTGCTCCGTGCAGGGCCCCGACGCCGCCGATGTCGACGACGAGACTGGGCCGCAGCAGGCCGAGGTTCAGCAGGACAACGGTTGCTGTTCCCCCGGCGATCACCAGCGCGTCGCTCTCGTCGGAGAGTAGCTGGGTAGCCTCGTCGATGGTCTCCGCCTGGGCGTATTCGAACTTATGCATGGGGTGCGTCGAAGGCCTTTTCATCTGGTTTATTGAGGCCCCGCTCGAGGAAGGTTACCCTAGCGCTGGTGGCGTAGCCAGCCTCGTGAGGCGCTGGCGCCTCCGCCAACATGCTAACCACGCGCTGGCCGCAAAAACTGACCAGGGCGTTAGGGCCGTGATAGCCTCGCGTTACTCTGAATAGCCTCGTACTATCTTGAAAGGCACGCTTAAGTCCATGGAGTACGGCCTTTACCTTCGGTCTTTCCTGACCGACCGCACGCGACCCTTGCACGCCCAGATCGACGATTTGATCGAGATATGCCACGTTGCCAGGGATGCGGGCTTCTCGACGGCAACGATGCCCCAGCACTGGGTGTCCTATCCGACCATCTGGCCGCAGCCTTTCCAGATGCTGGCCCGGCTGGCTCCGGAGACGGGCGACATGCGCTTGCTGACCGGCATTCTGTTGTTACCGCTGCATAACCCCATTCAGGTCGCTGAGGATGTCGCGACCCTCGACCAGATATCCAAGGGCCGGGTGGTTTTCGGCGTCGGGATTGGCTACCGCGAGTCGGAGCTGGCAGCCGCGGGAGCCACGCGCAAGGACCGTGTGCCTCGGCTCGTGGAGTCCATCGAAGTCATGAAGCGGCTGTGGTCCGGCGAGGAGGTCAATCACGAGGGCGCCTACTGGCAACTGCATGGTGCCAAGATGGGGTTCCTTCCTTTCCAGCAGCCGCATCCGCCCATTTGGATCGCGTGCCAAAGCGATGGCGCCGTGCGCAGAGCGGGCCGCATCGCCGACGCTTGCTACTTGGCTCCGCAGGTCGGTTTCAGCGACCTGCCGGCCCTCGTCTCGGCGTACCGGGACGAGCGAGCGAAGGCAGGGTTGGACGGCGGACGCGTCACGGCATCGCGCGGAGTGGCTTTCGCGGCGGATAGGAAGACGGCTCTCGACCAGGCTCGTGATGCCGCCGAGTCCTCCTACCGCATGTACAGTTCGTGGGACATGCAAGAGGACACGATGGTCCGCATCAACATCAGCTCAGAGTCGAACGTCGAAGACTGGGCGGTGGTCGGCAACGGCCAGGACTGCGTCGAGGGCTTTTCCGCGCTCGGCGAGCAGGGTGTGGACTTTGTCAATGTTAGCTTTTACAACATGCCGAAGACGCTGGTTGAGCGCAAAGAGTACCTTCAGCGCTTCGCCGAGGACGTCATCCAGAGCCGAACCTAGAGGTACTGCATGGAACTCAAAGACAGTTTCACGGTGAGCGCACCTCCCAGCGAGGTTTGGGCTCTATTCTGGGATTTGCCACGAGTCGGTCGCTGCTTACCCGGCTGCGAAGACATCCAGGCCCTGGATGACGGCAGTTACCGGGCTCGACTGGCCCAGCGAGTGGGCCCTTTCAGCGTTTCGATGGATATTGACCTAGCCGTTGAAGAGGCTGTCGAGGCCGAGCGTGTGGTCGTGACTGGCAGCGGCCAAGACCGCATGGGGAATCGCCTGAAACTGAACAGGCTCTCGCTTGAGCTGAACGAGGCACAAGGCGGAACCCAGGTGCACTACTCGATAGACTTTGCGCTCTTCGGCCGCCTGGCTTCGCTTGGCAACTCCGTCGTCAAACGGAAGGCGGAGGAGGCTCGCCGCGAGTTCAGCCGGTGCATCGCCGCCGAGCTGGGGTCGGCGTAGGCCCAGTTATGTTCGTACGGGGCTTGTGCGGATGGACGCACCGTGGCGCGGGCCAGGGCGAACTGCCCTGCCTCAGCCTCTGTCATCCTCATTACCGGCGCGTGCTTCAGGTTGCCTAGCTTGCTTGAACGAGTGGAGATCACCGACCCGACCAACCAAGGAGTGGACAGGGCGGCCGACTTTCCTCGGCTCGCTGAGGCAGCTGGGCTCGACGGAGTAGGCATGCCTGACCATCAGCACAGCGGCCGTGACGTGTACGCGCGTCTCACCGTCGCCGCCACCCAGACATCTCGCATCTCGCTATTCCCCTGCGTCACCAACGTGCTAACGCGCCATCCCATGGTGCTCGCCTCGATCGCGAACTCGATGGAGGAGTTGGCACCGGGCCGCTTTCGGCTGACCGTCGGTGCCGGGGACCAGTCCGCCGCGCACATAGGCCGGCCGGCCGCCACGGTCGCCGAGTTGCGCGAGGCGGTTGAGATGCTGCGCGCGCTGCTCACGGGCCAGACGGTTGCCATAGGCACCAGCGAGGCCGAGCGGTTGGCGAGCGTCAGCCCGCGGCCTGTCCCGGTCCACGTCAACGCCAGCAGCCCCAAGATGGTCCGCATGGCTGGCGAAGTAGCGGACGGCGTGTTGTTGATGGTCGGCAGGCACCCTGTGGCCATGGCCATAGCCATCGAGGCGCTGCGCGAAGGCGCCGAACGGGCGGGCCGTGCCCTCGACGACCTTGACGTGACCTACGCCCTACCCACGTTTATCGATTCGACCACCGAGCGGGCCCAACAGCGCGCGCGGGCCATCCTTGGTTTCTGGTTGAAGCGCCCCACGCGCATTTTCACGCGCCACGCCAAGGAGACCGGCGCAAGCGAGGCGGCGCTGCTGGACGGCATAGGGCTCGTAGGAACGGCCGAAGAGTGCGCAGAGCAGCTCCGCAGTTTCGCCGAACAACCCGGTGCCCCCAAGCACGTCGTCTGTCAGCTCTACCGAGGAGATGACGACCCGCGCGGGCTCATCAAGGCTTTCGAGCGTACCATCCTGCCTTGTGTGAAATAAGCAATGGGAGAGCGAGCATGAGCATGCAACCGAACGGCGGCCTGATGAAACTTGCATCACAGCGGTTCGACCGATCGGCCCCGCTGTTCGCGAGGACCGTGGCGATGCCAGGGATTCAAACGATCCACGTACCGCCCGGCTCGCCCGGGGTGGAAGGCGTGCAACAGCCCGGCTTCTTCGACGCCGCGGAGATGCCTCTCGCGCGTTACGTGTTCCTCAAGGATCAGGGTGACGCCCTAAGTGCCGTCCCCGTCTTCCCTGACCGCCTGATGGTGCACCAGTACGTTTACACCAGGACCGACAGCGGCATCGAAAGCATGGCCGACCTCCGAGGGAAGCGCGTCCTGCTTACCGGCTACTGGGTTACGGCGTCCTTCTGGCACCGCACCATCCTCGAAGAGGAGTACGGCGTGCCCATGAGCGAGGTTCATTGGCACGTCACCGGGCCGGAGCTCGACCCTCGCCAGACATACCCGCCCGGCGTCGAGGTCACGGTGGCGCCCGGGCCGTTCCAGGGCATGGAGGTGCTGCTTGACGGGCGCGTGGACGCGCTAATGAGCGAATCGACACCGCCAATTCCTCTCGACCAACGGCACCTAGTCAAGCGCGTTATCCCTGATGCTCAGGCTGTCCAGCGCGAGTGGTATCGCCGAACCGGCTTCAATCCCATCGTGCACCTAGTCGTCGTGAGGAAGGATGCGCTGGAGCGTTGGCCGGACTTTGGCTACGAGCTCTGTAGCGCCTATGACGAGGCGATGCGCCAGACGTATCTCGCGCTGCAGAACGAGCGCTTCACCAGCTTGCCCTTCATGCGCGCGTACTTAGACGACGCGATGGAGATAGGTGGCGACAATCCGTGGCCCTATGGCGTGGAGCGGAACCGCGCCGAGATCGAGCGCTTCCTGACCATGGCACACGAGCAAGGCATGACGCGGCGCCGGGTGGGCTTCGACGAGCTCTTCGACGCGCGGTCCCTGGACTACGCGTTCACGGCGCGCTTGGAACCGGGCTCGACGACAGACGGCGGCAGCGTCCCGAACGCCTATCGCTAGGCGCACGAGCTTGACGCAGGGTCGCTCTAAGTAGCACTCTCGGCCTTTCGCAAAGCCATGGATGCGCGCAACCATGCGTTCATACGGGAGATGACAAGCAATGCCAGACACTCCTCCGCGCCCCATGAGCCTCGCGGCACAGCGGTTCGACCGCACCGTGCCCATGTTCAACCGCAACATCCGCGTCGAGAATATCCAGGCAGTGCATACCTCGGCCGGCAGCGCCAGCGTCGAAGGGCTGATGCGCGGCATCTGGGATGCGGCGGAAATACCTGTCGCCCGCTACGCTTTCGTCCGCGATCAGGGCGACGACTTCACGGCGATCCCTGTCTTTCCCGATCGCATCTTCGTGCAACCGTACGCCTACACGCGGACTGACACAGGCATCAACGACCCCGCGGACCTGCGCGGCCGAAGGGTCGTGGTGCCCGGCTTCTATTACACGGCTTCCTTCTGGCACCGCGCCATCCTCAAGGAGGAACACGGGGTCGACGCCAGCGAGATCGAATGGCAGGTGCCCGGTACCGAACTGGACGAGCGGATGCGCTATCCAGATGGCGTGAGTGTGACCACGATCCCTCGCGTCTCCTCCGTCGCCCAGCCTCTCCTAGAGGGCAGCGCGGACGTGCTGCTGACGGAGATGGCGCCGGTGTTCCCTTCAAGCGAGGAGCCCCGCATCAAACGTATCTACCCCGGCCCAGACGCCGGGGTCCGTGATTACTACACGCGCACGGGCTTCTTCCCTCCCGTCCACGTGATCGTGGTCCGAAAGGCATCACTTGAACAGTGGCCTGGCTTCGGCGAAGCCCTGTGCCGCATGTATGACGAGTCGAAGGCCGAGACCTACCGGGTGCTCCAGAACGAACGAATGACCAGCCTGCCGCTGATGCGCGCACACCTAGATGAATCGTTCGAGATGTTCGGCGACGACCCGTGGGCCTACGGGCTGGAAGCGAACCGCGCGGTGCTGGAGAAGTACCTCGACCTGGCCCACGCCGAGGGCTTCATCAAGAGCCGCCCGGCCGTCGAGGAACTGTTCGATGAGCGCTCGCTCGGCTATCGCTTCACGGCGAAGATGGAGCACGGGTCCTCACCCGGCGGCGGCGCTTTCGTCGCAACCAACATCTAGGTTTCCGTAGCGTGCCGAGCGCTCTGGCCATGGGTCGGCCGAAGTCCGGCCTGCCAGGGCGACGCGCCCTAGAAGTTGCGGAAGCGCTTCAGGACCAAGCCTCGCATCACCGCAGCCATGGTGAACAGCGCGACCATGATGACCACAGAGATCGCTGCCGCCTCGCCGAATTCACTCTCAGAGAGCCGGTTCCACATCAGGACGCTGAGCACCATGCTGTCCCTACCGCTGAGCAGGAGGGCGAGTGTGAAGTCACGGAAGGCCAGGAAGAAAATGAGAAGGAAAACGACCATCAAGTTCGGGGCCATCAACGGGACAATGATCCGCTTGAATGTGCTGAGGAACGAAGCTCCACTGGCTGCCGATGCCTCCTCAAGCTCACCGCCAATCTGCGTAAGCCCCGCCACGTGGACGCGGTATGCCAGGGATAGCCGGTATGAGTAGGCCAGCACCAGAACCCAAATGGTGCCCCAGATCGGGATCCAACGCGAGATCGTTAAGTAAAAGATGACGAAGGACAGCCCTGCGACGACGCCGGGAATAGCGACCGACGACGACGCAATCAAGTCGAGCAGTCGTTTGCCCCTGACGTTACGACGCACGACTATCCAGGCGACGATGATGGAGACGAAGGAGACCAGCAGCGCGCTACCAAACGCGACAACGAACGTATTGCGCAACGCGAGGCCGAATCGGTCGTCGGCGAAGATGCTTCGGTACGAATCGAGCGAGAGGTCGCCAAGCGCGGAGATTGACGGCGCGGCGAAACGGCCTAGCAGGCTAGTCCACAGAAGAATGGACAGAGGGAAGACGATCTGGAAGAGCCCGAAGACGATGATGCCGGCCAACGCTGGGTACTTCCAGCGTCCTAGCTGCTGGCGCCTTGGCCGGAATCCTTTGCCGGTCACGGTCGCGAACCGGCTCGCCCTTTTGGTAAGGCGTGAGTAGTAGTAGAACAGTATGTAGGTAATAGTCAGGAAGCTGAGTGAGAACGCAGCAACTTCGCCGTACCGAGGCAACCCTGCCGCCGGGTTGAGGGCGAAGTAGACGGTCCCCGCGAACACCTGCCGCCGAGCGCCGAG
>Ga0114996_10006876_pt1 | contig 13005 bp, 6 predicted proteins | sample ArcticOcean_MG_C_4_FD_87039 | JGI IMG/M metagenome (GOLD analysis project Ga0114996, IMG submission 87039) | Marine microbial communities from western Arctic Ocean - ArcticOcean_MG_CB4_134 | ecosystem: Environmental > Aquatic > Marine > Oceanic | place: Arctic Ocean: Canada Basin | collected... | reverse complement strand
GGCTTTGTCACAGTATCACTACGTAAATCAACGAGCATTGCAACATTGTAGCAGGGGGCTTATTCGCAGAAATGCGTACCAGGTACACATTGAGTTTTATGCAAGTTTTGGAACGCAGCCACCTCTACCAACTTCAATAGACGCGCGGGCAAGTTTGCGAAGGCGTTGAATTCTGCATAAAACAACGGACATTGACATATTAAGTACAACGTGGATTTCCCATGTTGAGAGGCGTTCTGCAAAGTGCAGGGCGAGTATCTGTCGGTCTGTCCAAGATAAATTTGAAAAAAATGTTCCAAGTCGATCGGGTTGGAGATCTGTTTGAAGGCGAAGGGCGGGTGTATTTACCCTATTTTCGATTGATTTGGGACCAATTCGGTCTAGTGGTGCTGTGTCGGCGATCATGGGCGACTTCCTGTCTAGTTAGGAATGAGCACTCCGCTCATTCGTATAGATAACCCGCTTCTCACGTTTTTCGCTCAAAAAAATAAAAATTGAAATAATCGAAAAGATTCGCAAGCAGCCTGCTTGTCATTGAAGTGGCACACAAGCCATGCAAACATTACATTCCCTCCTCTCTTTTTCCCTCCTTCTCTCCCCTGCGAGCCTCCGCCTTTCAAGTCGGAGGCTCGCGGCGTTTAAAGGCACACACTCGATGATCTAGGCATCTCGTTTGAGCAAACCTCAGACCAACTTTCGACATGTGCTCCGAGTATTGCAAAGCGGTATGCATTAGAGTTACATTGAGATATCGGACGTAAAAAGTGCTCTGATAGCGTACCAGCACGCGTAGGTGAAATCTCCACTCCAACAATAAAGAACGCTATTAGTTAGAAGCGCTTACTGGGTGCCGAAAAACCAGATACCGCAATGGTACCCATCATCATCGGGAGTGGAACTCGCCCAGGCGACCATTACAGGTTGGTTGACGGATTGCCCTTCAGGTAAATACCGAGTGATGAGGCCGGTCATGCCTTCATTGAGCGGTAATTGAGAGATAATTCGCAATCCACCCTCGCTCCGATCAACGACCGTATATCGAATTGGGGTATTAAAATCATGGCTCCAGCGCAAAACGGCTTCACCGTCATACTCTGCTCGCTCATTCCCATTTCGTTGATCTGTTTCTCGTTTTGGAGATGAATTTTGTATTGCTCTGTCATTGATCATGCTACTGTATTCGACACGTATAAAGGTCGTCTAAAGTCATATTTGACAATGAATTAGGTAATGGTTGGGTTATTCTGTTTATTTCCTAGATTCTAAAGTACGCACTTGCTCTTCGGCATGGTACGAACTCCGTACAAGGGGGCCTGCTTCAACAACTCGGAACCCAAGCGAAAGGCCAATTCGCTCATATTCATTAAATTGATCTGGATGCACCCACCGCTCGACCGGCAAATGATTACGAGTTGGCTGTAGATATTGCCCAATCGTAATAATTTCAGTTTGAGCTTTCTTTTGAATATCTTCAAGCAGCGTCACAACCTCAGCATCAGTCTCGCCAATGCCAACCATGATTCCAGTTTTACTTACAAGGCCAGCATCTCTGATTTGCTTTAGTACGCCCATTGACCTTTCGTATGTCGCTTGTGGCCGAACTGCTCGATGCATTCTGGGAACAGTCTCAATGTTATGCGCAAGAATTTCAGGCTTTGCATCAATGACAGTTTGCAACGCACGTCGATCACCACCAAAATCGCCCACCAAGACTTCCACGGAGGTATTTACAGCTTGTCGGTGTGTTTCTTCTATTGTTTGGGCCCAAATCTCAGCACCACCATCGGGGAGGTCATCTCGGTCAACACACGTAATCACAATATGCTTTAAGCCCATGAGAGCAACGGACTTGCCAACATTTGTTGGTTCATCGTAGTCAGGGGGAAGGGGCTTTCCGGTTCTTACATTACAAAAACCACAGGAGCGAGTGCAAATATCCCCCAAAATCATGATTGTTGCAGTACCCCTCGACCAACAATCCGCAATATTCGGGCAAGATGCCTCTTGGCATATTGTCGAAAGCCCATGCTTCTGCATGTTATCACGCATCTTTTCATACCCTTCACCTCCCGGAATCTGTGCACGAATCCATGATGGTTTTCTGGGTTGTGTAAGGTGGGTAGTAGAAATATTATTAAGGACCTGTTCGCTGAGATCAACAATTGCCGAACCTCTCGTATTTCTTGCCGTATCACCACCAAGAGGTCGTTGATGTCGGGCTACTGCACTGGCACCACTTTGATCTAGAGAAGGATTTGTTGCTGTGCGAGTTGAGGGCATCAGAGTATTCTACCAATGGTTTGCAACCTTTAACTTGTGGGCCTTCTTTGGTCGATAAAGTCCGATACCATCCGCGATATTGATGGCATGGTGGAAGTATGTCATCGTGAACGGCAAAGAATGACCCCGTATTTGGCTTAGGTAGGGTATTAGATTGACTGGAAGAATATGCGACAAAGAGTGATTATAAAAACCTTATTTGCTATGTCATTAATGCTACTTGTAGCAGTAGTGATGTCCGGATGTAATGCGAACGCGTGGATGGGGGATCCTGCAGCTGCTGGGTATTACAAACCAACACCGACAACAATCCCTATTCTCGATCGCATTGACATTATCGAAGAGCCACTTCAAGGGGTGCAAATCTCAAAGGTACTACCATCTGATCTTATGCCGGGCGACCTTACCTATCGCATTGTGCCAGGCGACGGAGTAACGGCAGATATTTATGGTCTTTACAATCCTCAGCAAAATCATCAAGTCACGAGACGCGTTGATCAAAGTGGATACTTTCGTGTTCCTGAAGTCGGAGATGTGCTCGCTGCAGGCTTAACCCAACAGGAATTTCAAGATCGACTTATTCAAGCGTATGGCAAGGTCATGTCAGCTCCAAGTATTCAAGTGAGCATGGCAGATTCGACAGCATTTACCTACACAATGTATGGAGAGTTGCAGCGGTGGGGCGTCTTTAATTTAGTAGATCCCAATCTACGCCTTGTCGATGCACTTGCGCTTGCTGGTGGTGTTCCACAAACAACGAACAAAATCTATGTGATTCGACAACTCCCCGTGAGCAGCGATGTGCTTCCTTCTTGGGAACAAGATCAAAGTAAGGCTGATGCAAATACACCCGTAAACAATACGCATGATTATTTTGTTCCAACAGCACCCGAGCCCCAGACGAACTCTTCCTCTGGAGTAAGCATTGAAGATTTAATTAATCAGCTTGATATTGGTGACACTTCACCACCTCTTGCAGAACCTGCACCCAAAGATGAGAACGAACCGGTAACAGTTGAGACAACCCAACCGCAGGAAATACCAACAACTCTTCCCGGCATATTCCAGAATGATCCAAACGAATTCATTGATATTGATGACCTTGTTCCAATAAGAGCGACTGGCAAACCTCCTGTCGATATTGACCAACTCATGTCTCCTACAGGAGATATTCCATCCGCAGCCCCTGCATTTATTTATATTCCTGAACGGGATGAATGGATTTCTGTTGAGACTGGCGGGGGTAATTCTAAAACCAGACAAGAGCAATCTGCGGATCGAGATGTTGAATCAAAGATGCCCGAATCAATGTTAGAACGAATCATTGAAATTCCTTGGAAACGATTAAGGCATGGCGACAGTTCTTATAACATCGTGATTCGTCCAAATGACCGTATTTACGTTGCAGCTTCTCCGCAGGGCAATGTGTACCTCCGAGGTGCAGTTGCACGTCCCGGCGTCTTTCAACTTCCTGCATCAGGAGGTTTAACACTTGCACGTATGATCGCTGCTGCTGGGGGTCTTGGACCAACTGCAAAACCTGAAAAAGTCAGCCTTACACGGCGAATTGGTGATAATCTGGAAGCAACTGTGACCTTAAATCTTGCTGCAATTATGCAGAAAACTGAACCAGATATTTTTCTTCGTGCTGATGATCTAATTAGTGTTGGAACGGATTGGGGATCAACCCCTATGGCAATTATACGAAATGGATTTAGAGCCTCCTATGGCTTTGGTTTCTTGTTAGACCGTAACTTTGGAAATGACGTATTTGGTGCGCCTCCAAGATCTGGTATCTAATGTCATTTAAACTATTACTACGTTCAGAACGTACGATTAGGCGTATGCACAATGTTGTAAAAACTAGATTTAAGATGAAGTCTTTTACTCCAGCAGACGACCAACGAAGTTTATGAATCAAGACCGATCCAATACAGTTGTGCATACACCAACTTCTCAACAATTATTTTTGTGGAGTGGATTACTTCTGGTTGCATTCGCGTGGATCTTTTGGGATTTTTTCCAAAGGCAAGTTCTCTTTGCAATCAAGCAACAAGCGGACTGGGGTCATACTTTGATCATTCCATTTATCGCGGGGTATTTTGTATGGTTATGTAGAGGCCGTCTTTTAGAAAAGCCGTTTCAACGTTCATGGTTTGGAATTGTTATTCTCATATTGGGCTTGGCTTCTTATACCTTGTGCGCCCTTGGACCAATGGTTTTGCATCACCACAACCTCATGGGATTTGGTGTTGGAACGTCCCTTGTGGGCATCGTGTTATTTTTATTTGGCTGGAAGTCAATGAAATACCTTTGGTTTCCACTTTTGTACCTCATTGTCTTTGGTCAAACAATATCAGACCGTTTAATGGAAGTAGTGACGTTCAAGCTTCAAGACATTGCATCGATTGGTTCTTTTTATGGGCTTTCATTTTTTGGCCTAGATGTAACGCGCTCTGGAAATACACTTGACATTTTATATAACGGAGAGCTGTACCCGTTGAACATCGCTGAAGCCTGTTCAGGTATGAGAATGTTGATGGCGTTCTTTGCCCTTGGAGTTGCGATGGCGTATACGGGCTTGCGACACTTTTGGCAGCAAGCAGTTCTCGTTTTGCTTGCAGTTCCAACTGCGGTATTTGTCAATATTCTTAGAGTCATGACTTTGGGGATGCTTAGTATTGCAGACAGCGGATTCGCTACAGGAGATTTTCATACGTTTGTTGGCACGCTTTGGCTTATACCCGCGTTTCTCATCTACTTGGGAATTGTATGGTTACTTAAAAACATTATTATCGAAGAAGATGAAGAAATTGAAGACTCAATTTCCACAAACAACTTCTTCCAATTCAAACAATCAACAACAATTGGTTTTGTTCTGATCATTGGATTGCTAGCAACTTCCGCAGTTGGCTTGCAGGTTGGTGTGCAGGCATTGAATGTGTATCTCCACAAAAAACCCGTATATCCACGGCAAGATTTTGCTGTTATTCCATCGACACTTGGCACATGGAAATCGGTCGGTGAAGATAGTCGATTTGATAAGGCGGGGGTCGAAGCCTTGGGAACAGATCTGTACCTTAGTCGTAATTACAACAATAGAGTTGGCGCAACGCCAATGGTGCAGGTGCACATCGCCTATTACACAGGTCAAATTGACGCAGTGCCACATGTTCCTGATCGGTGCATGGTTGCAGGTGGATTTGTTCCACTGACTGCTGAACCGGTGACACTTCCCCTTGATGTTGGCGAAGCATCTTGGTTGTTTGATTCGGATAAAGAACTTGAAGGTAAGGCATTTCCTTACGTGCGAAAGTTGAACAAGGTCACGGGCAAGGAAGAGGTTGTTTATATGCCACTAGGCGATTTTGAAATTCGAACAACAGAGTTTTCACATCCTGGCTTAGGCGACGACCGTGTAATTGCAGGATACTTTTTTGTTGCAAATGGAGAAACGACTGCGTATCCAGAACGGATTCGCTTGCTTGCCTTCGATCCATCTTCCAAATATGCGTACTATTGCAAAGTTCAGTTCACTGTACGGGGAGATCCAAATTTTTCAATTGACGAATTTTGTACAATCGTATCTGATCTTTCAAGTGAACTTATGCCGGATATCATGGCATGCCTCCCTGATTGGGTAGAAACAATAGAATTAGAAACCAACTGACAAAGAAGTTTTAAGAGGAGTTATTTAACAGATGGCTAAGAAAAAAACCAAATTGAAATCTAAGAAAAAAGCGCAAGCAAACAAGAAGTTGATCACAGTTCTGATCGCTGTTTCTGTGTTGACACTCGCTCTGGGGGGAGGATTCTGGTTTATCAATGTGTATCGAGGTACTGCGAGAAACATTTCTGCTGGCGATGTTCTAATGACAGAAGGTGAGTATAAGCAAGCTCGGAAAATGTATGGCCGAGCGGTTAAAAAAGAACCATCGAGCATGGAGCATATTGCAAAATTGCAGGAAGCAACTTTGGCAATCGTCCCCGTAACACCCGATGAAGCACGTGTTCTTTACAACGATTACATAGCAACGCTTGTGCATAAAGCGAGGTATGCCCCGCTAGATGCTGATGTCCAGTTTGCATTGGTGTATGAAATACACAAAACTGCAAGACTGAACAGTGAAATTGGTTATTGGCGCCAATTGCAACGTGTTGCTGAGACGGTGCTTGATCGGTTGCCCCTAGATCATCCGAGACGGTACGAAGCTAAAATTTATCGTGGACTCACTTTTTTGAAAATAAAAGGCGGTTCGATGATTGACAACTATGATGATGATGGCGACATTCGCTTTCCGGGCGAATTGGATTTACTTGATGCACTAGAAAGTGATCCGGGCAATCCGCTGGCTTGGAGTGCACTGGCGCAAGGTAGGATGGCAGTCTATTACAGGCTTATTTCTGATGGGCGAGTTGCACAAGCTGAAAAGAATCGCGAAAAAGCAAAACAAACTATGCAGGATGGCATGGACGCCGCTGGCGGGTCGTTAGAAATGGCGATTGTTTATGCCAAGGAAGTTATGCTTCATAGAGCAAGGGCGGTAGACGAAAATAAAATAAAGGCAGGTATACACTCTCTTGAAGTAATCGAAGCGGCACAAAAAGCAGCATCAGAAGCAATTAATAAAGTAATGGCTTCCTATGATCCTGCGTTGCACCATGATCAGATGCAAGAAACTATTCAATTTCTTATGAGTAGTGGAATAGATGGTTTAGAGTTAGCTTTAGATATTTTTAAATTGCATCTTGAATTGTATGAGGATGATCAAACTGCTCGATATTTTTATGCAAGTGTGTTGAGACAATTAGGCAGAAATGAGGATGCAGAAAAAGAAGCACTTCTTGTTCTTGAGGCGCCCCAACGCACCGTGAGTACTCGTGCAGTTCAACAGTTTGTTATTCGTCCACAAGCTGCAAATCTCTTGTTTAAGTTAGCGATGTCAGAAATAAAAACCGAAGAAGATGAAGATACGCGTGATCAAAAGCGATTGCTTGCGAAGGAAAGAAGAGATGTTGTTTTAGATTTTGTTTCTGGTGACCTTCTCCATCCAATGATTCTTGAAGCGGATGGCGATATTGCCTTGGAGCAGAGGAATCACTCTGAGGCTGCGAATAAATACGAAGAATTGATTTCAAGGTATCCACATCCGATATCAAAGCCTGAGGTATATCAAAAATCTTCAATTAGCCTATTTGAATCAGGGGCAAGAGGTCTTGCAAGAGAACGAATTACAGACGCAATACGCATTCAAAAAAATCCAATCTTCTATGTTCTACTTGCAGAAATTGAGATGGCACTTTCAGATTACGACGCAGCGTTTATGGCTTTGTCAACATTGCCTTCGAATTTTATCGAGGATAATCCAAGGCTGCAGCGGATGTTCGACAACATTGCGCTTCAGAAATCTGGCGGAGTTGTCAAATTTAATGATCCCATGCTTGCTCCGCTTTCATCTGCAGAATCATTAATTAGAGAAGGTAAAGCTGAAGAAGCAATCGCGCTGTTGAATTCGACAATGGAAGAAACTGAAGAGTCTGACTGGAGATTATTTCAGGCAACAGCATTAGCATACGATAGCCTTGATGATAAAACAAACTCAATCCTTTGGTTAGATAAAGCAATTGCTCTGAATCCAAAATCAAGTCAATTGGAACAGTTGAGAATTATTATTCTTTCAGAAAATCCAGTAGAGGCATTAATCTCAATCATTGAGAAAAGCGATATTCCAGAAGAAGAAAAGATTCCGGCAATTGCTCATAGACTACTTTTATTTGCACAATCGCAGGATGCAAATGCGAATAGGTGGAATAGAACAGGGAATGAAATTGCCGCAAAAGAAGCAAAGGAATTAGGGAAATTTGCACTTGCAGAGAGTTTGAAATATCAAAAAATGGCTGAAGAGTCTGGTATTGATACAGTTGATTTTATCTTCACTCAATTTGCTACTGAAATGACTAACAAAAATTTTGATTTGGCTCAAACTTTGCTGGAGCGTGCGAGGGACATTGGGGCCGATCCAATTATGCTTGGAAGTAACGAGATCCAACTCTTATTTGCACAAGCACAAGAAGCCGGTGCAATTGGGGAAAACAGTGGAGTGAAATTAGAGCGTGCAGAAAAAATGGCAACAAAACTGACTGAGGATTATCCGTATTCTGGAACATCGTGGCGGGCTCTTGGCACAATGTATGAACTTAAGGGCAACACGAAAGAAGCGTTTGCCGCTTTTGAAGAAGCATATAGGTTAGCACCAGATAATTCTGAAAACATTCGAGGGCATCTTAGAACATTGATAAAAACCAACGCAGAGTCACAAAGTATTTTGCGAGTTGTGCACAGGGCCAGAGCATCCTTTCCACGCGATAGCCAACTCGAAGCAATGTGGCTCGGTCTGGAACAACAGTACGGTGAAAAGAGTAAGGTATTGGCCCATCGTTCAAATGAGTATCTTATTCATCCCGAGAACAGCAACAATGCGCTTCAACTTGGTTTGTTTCTTGTCAACACATTACCCACGAGAGAATTGCTTTTGAGAGCTGATGGATCTGAGCGTTTTTCCACAAAGGCCTGGACGAGAATGCCTACTAGGCAGCGGGCATTGGCTCTTCAAGACTTGAAAAAAGCATGGGAAACCATTGTTGAAACAATAATAGAGAGGGAAAGCGCTAAGCCTTTAGTGGATCTTCAGGCGGCGATCGCGTACGCTTCCATTGAACGAGATCGAGGTCGATTAGAGGCAGCATCTGCAGTATTAGATAAATATATTTCTGGAAAAATTGGAACGGATGAATTCGCCTCGTCAACTATTGTTGTTGCGCAATTTCTTCAGAGAGTAGGGAGGTCTACGCAAGCCATTTTACTTCTTGAGTCAGCAAGAGAAGAGCAAAGTGAGAAGATGGAAATTAGTGCAGCCCTGGGTGCATTATTTCTTAATTCTGTTAATCGGGATTACGATCGGGCGGTTGAAGAGTTAGAACTCGCAGCCAAGGCAACCGGTAACCAATTGATATACTCTTCGTGGGTGAGGGGATTGGTGTTGTCAAATAAATTTGCAGAAGCAGAAGAAGCCTTGGAGGGATATAAAGGAACAAATCTTTCATACTCGAAAGCGATGCTGAAAGCGTTTATCCATCGCCGTAAAGGTGAAGTATTATTAGCACAGGGGAATTCGATTGCAGCAAAGAATGAACTTGAACAATATCGGGGATTCTTGACAAAAGCTATTTCAGAAGATGAGTCTAATCCAGTTCCAATTCTTGAACTTTGTACATCATTGATTAATGAATCTACACTGACTCAAAACAAAGATTTGCTCAAAGAATCCTTAGAAGTTATTGCTCGTGGATCTGTATTAAACGAATCTTCAGAAGAGTATGCAGTGATGCGCACGAGAGTATTGCAAGCAGACGGTCAGCTTCGACGAGCGATTGAAGACTTGGATGTATTTCTTGCAAAGAAACCACAATCAGATGTGATAAGGCAGAAGTTGATTGATGCCCATCTCGATGCTGATGACCTTGAGAAGGCGGTTGCCGTTGCTGAAGCTGGTGTGGCGGTTCAGCCCATGTCTGCAATATGGCATCGTAGATTAGGAGATTTGTATGTACGTGTTTTGGATGATAGAGCGGCCGCTGCTCATTCGTATTTAACTGCGATCAAAATTGAACCAACTATGAATTCTGTTTTTATATTAGATAGCATTACAAGAACAGATCAAGATCTGCCGTTTCAAGATATTTTAAAGATGGCAAGAGGACCATTGTCAAAGCAGCACCCAATTGTGCAGATAATCGAAGCCAAAGCGCTTCATGGTCTTGGGCAACATAGGGACGCATTAATTGCAATGAAATCAGCTTGGAATAAATACCAAAAAGCAATTGAAAAAGGTTGGCTCTCCTCATCCTCTACTTTTCCTTGGTTTGCAAATCTAACTATTATTTTTAGAGACGATCCAGAGGAAGGTGAATTGTTTGCAACGCACTTGGTTGGAGATGATCCGACATCAGAAGACTTAGTAGGAATGGCGAATTATTGGTGGGAAATAGATCAAGAAAAAATTGATCATGCAATTACTTTTCTTGACCAAGTAATACAAAATCCAGAAGCTAAAAATGAAGGAAGAATGAGGGCGATGATGCAAAAGGGTGCCTTTCTTGTAGAGTCCAGAAGATACAATGAAGGCGAAAAAGTTTTTAGGTTACTCAATGATGAAAATCCTGATTCTCCACTCATTCTGAATAACCTTGCTTACGTTATTGGTGTATACCTTAACAAACCAGAAGAAGGTTTAACTATTGCTCAAAGGGCTGCTGCATTGGGACCAAGAAATCCATCAGTGATTGATACAGTTTCTAAACTATATGAATTAGTAGGGAGCCCCGTAAAAGCTGCAGAGACTTTGGAATTTCTCTTACAAATAGACCCTGTGAATGCGAATGCAATGGCTCGGCTGGCACTCTTGTACACCGAAGACCTTGATCAACCAGAAAGAGGTTTGCTGATAGCAAAAAGAGCACGTAGCCAAAAACCGAGATCACCCGAGGCACTCGACTCGCTTGGATGGAGTTATTTCAAAACTGGTCAAGTGGCCAAGGGTGAAAGATTTTTACAGCGATCAATCGCAAGCGGGGAAACAGCTGCTGCGTATCTCCATATGGCACAGTTAGTTATGGGCAAGGGGGAGTATGATAAAGCCCTTGGTAATCTTCGTATTGCTGAGGAACTTTCTAAAGATCAACATACTTTAGACAGGATCAACGTGATAAAGGACGATATTCGAAAGACACAAACTGCAGTTGGTCAATAAAAAATCCAAAGGATAGAAACTTATGGCATCACCACAACAAGCAAATAGAGTAGTTGGAACTCCAAACCGTCCAATGCCTAAGGGACGAGCAATTGATCCAATTCGTGTACTTCGACGACATTGGAAAGGTGTTCCAATTTTTGGCATTCTGGGCGGAGTACTGGGTGTTGGTGTATTTTTTATCATTTCAATTGCCTATCCCCTCTACACGGCAGAAGTCATGTTCGAAGTTAGACCAGGTGTATCAGATGCCACTGACCTTGGAACTGTAGATACTTCGAACGATAAGATGGTCGAACGTGTTCAGGCTACACAAATTTATATTATAAAAAACCGAGGAACTCTTACAGAAGCTGTTTCGGATCGAACAATGCTACAGACCAAATGGCTTAAGAGTTTTGTTGATCCTAGTGGCGTATTGCTCATTGATGATGCGGTGGATGAACTTGAGTCAGATATTAGAACTCCAATTAAAAGAGGAACAAATCTTTATGGTATTAGTTGGTCGGGACATGTTGCCTCTGATATACCAATTGTTTTAAATGCAATTGCATCTTCATATCTGCAGAGAGTGAAAGAACTCGATAACCAAATTTTTCGAAGTAACGAACAGCTTTTTGATGAGGAAGGTGAAAATATCAAACTCGCGTTACAGGATCTCAATGACGAAATTCAAGCATATATCAGACAACAAGGGATTACTACACTTGAGGACACTCGATTTTCTCAAGACATGTTTGAGATCCAGCAATTAACTTCTGAAATAACGAGGTCGCGTTCAACTCTTAGTGCAACGCAGCAGGCTTATCTCCAAGTCGCTGCAAAACTTGATGGGACACTTCAACCAACGATGGAAGATCAATTGTTGGCTGAGCGAGATCCAATTATTGCAAGGCAGGTACAGACGCTTGAAGCCTTACAAGCAAATCTTCGAGCACTTCGAGAGCGACTTTCCATTTCGCATCCACAAGTAAGAGAAGTAGAGATTTCTGTCCGAGCAACCGAAGAGCAAATTGCTGCAAAGATAGATGAGATTATTCGCCGAAATCTGAATGCGAATCTGAAAGAGTTGTCAGATCTTCGAGAAAATCTGATAGTAGGTATTGATAGGACTGAGCAAGAAATAGAAAAGAAGGATGCTGGTCTTCGCGAATTAGCTGCTGGTCAAGCTCAGTTCGAACACATGATTGCTAGGCGGAAGCAATTAGAAAGCCAGCGAGACGATAACTTAAGGCTTGTCGCAAGTTTGCGCCTTATGAAATTACGTGCGGATGCAGGTCGAGTAAGGATGGCTACGGTACCGGATGAACCAAGAGAAAAATCCTTTCCGAAAATTGAAATTATAGTTCCAACTGGTGTGTTTTTATGTTGCGCTGCATTTGTGGGCGTCGTGTTTTTAAGAGAATTAACAGATCAAAAGATCAGATCCGCAAGCGATATTATGATTATTCCAGGTGCCAAAGTTGCTGGAGTTTTACCGGATATTGATGAAGATCCAGAAGAAATCGAAACACCTAAATTGGCTGTTCTCAATAACAGTGAGGGAGTATTTGCAGAGTCGTGCCGCCAAGCGTGGGTTGGAATTGATCGTTCACTTCAAAGATCATCTCACCAGACAATGCTTCTATTGGCTGCTGCACCTGAAGCAGGGACTACGACAGTCATCGGAAACCTTGCAGTTTCAGCAACCGCTGCAGGATTGAAGGTAGTGATAGTCGACTGTAATTTTAGGCGACCTGCTGCAGCATCAATGTTTGATATCGATGACGCTTCAACAGGTGTTGCAGATCTTCTTACTGGTTCTGTTGATATAGAAACCGTGATACATGAAACTGATTCTGGCGTTTCGGTTATTTCAGCTGGCACACCAGCAAACAGGTTGTACCAACGCCTTGGCAGCGAAAGAATGAAAAGC
>Ga0114996_10006870_pt1 | contig 13009 bp, 9 predicted proteins | sample ArcticOcean_MG_C_4_FD_87039 | JGI IMG/M metagenome (GOLD analysis project Ga0114996, IMG submission 87039) | Marine microbial communities from western Arctic Ocean - ArcticOcean_MG_CB4_134 | ecosystem: Environmental > Aquatic > Marine > Oceanic | place: Arctic Ocean: Canada Basin | collected... | reverse complement strand
GGCGCGCTTGCCGATGCCGGGCTTACGCGCCAGGTCGTAGCTGGGGCGCCCGGTCTTGGGGTCGAGGCTTGTGAAGACGTTCTGGCGCACAAAGGGCAACGCGTCGACGAAATCGATCCGGTCGCGGCCGCGCTCGAGGAACCAGAGGTAGCCGTTGCGGCCGGGGTGGACCAGGCCGGAGATCGTTCGTCCCTCACGCTTGAAGTCCAGAAGGAGCGGGGCGGAAACTTCGTCCCAGTCCCAGGAATCGTTCCAGTGGTACTGGTGGTGGGCGCGGATCGCGCCGGTTTTGACATCCAGCGCGATCACCGAGGTGGCGTAAAGATTGTCGCCGGGCCGCGCGTCACCCATCCAGGGAGCGCCGTTGCCGGTGCCCCAGTAGGTGAGGCCGAGCTGCGGGTCATAAGAGCCGGTAACCCAGATGGAAACGCCGCCGGTCTTCCAACTTTCGCCCTCCCAGGTTTCGCTGCCGGGTTCTCCCGGTGCCGGGATCGTGTAGGTCTTCCAGGCCTCTTCGCCTGTCATCGCGTCGAAAGCCGTGATGAAGCCGCGAATGCCGAACTCGCCGCCCGAGACGCCGACCATCACTTTACCCTCGGCGATGAGCGGCGCCAGGGTCATGTAGTAGCCCGCCGTGTAGTCCCCGACTTCGCTTTCCCAGACCACCTCGCCCGTGCGCGCGTCGAGCGCCACGAGGTAGCAGTCCGCCGTGGCCAGGTAGACGCGGTCCGCGTAGAGCGCCACGCCCCGGTTGGTGGGGTGCATCTGAAACTGGTCCTCGGGCAAGTCGCGGTCATAGCGCCACAAGAGATCGCCGGTTCGGGCATCGAGCGCGAGCACTCGGTTGTGGGGCGCCGAGACGAACATCACGCCCTCATTCACGATGGGCGGGGCTTGATGGCCCTCGCGCATCCCCGTCGAGAAGGTCCAGGCCGGAACCAGCCCACTCACGTTGCCGGTGTTTATCTGGTCGAGGGCGCTGTAGCCCATCGAATCGTAAGTGCCGCGATACATCAGCCAGTTCCGCGGCTCGGGATTCGTCAACCGCTCGCTCGTTACGTTCTTGTAGGCAGGCGCGGGTTGCGATTGCGCGAGGCTCAGGGAGGGCAGGCCGCCGGCGATGAGCGCGAAGACCAAGCACGCCGTGACGCGAAAAAACATAGGAAAACTGGAGGTGGAAAGTAGCATGGCTCTCGGCATGGCTCTCGTTTAGCAGGCGGGCTGCGTTAGTTGGGTTGAAATCCGACCCGGCGCGTGAATCCCCGAGCCACGCATAGCTCGCCCTCGGTGATCTCGAGAGGCAGCATCGCGAGCGGTTTCGGGGCCGGTCCGGTCATCACGCGGGCGCCGTCGGCGACTTCAAATTCCGATTCGTGGCATGGGCAGACCAGCCGGTGCGTTTCCTCGATCCAACCTTCGACATCGCAGCCCGTGTGCGGACAAACGGCCGAGTAGGCGACGATCCCGTCGGCGGCGCCTTTCGCGGTTTTTGCCGACAGCGTCGCCGGGTCCAGTCGCATCACCATCACACGATTGAGCCGCGACCCGCTACGCACCACGCCCGTCTCAGGACTCATCGGCCACGCCGTCACGGGCTTCTCATCCACCGTTAGCTCGTCTATTTGCAGCGGCTCGCCCTCGTGCGGACCAAACGCGAAAACGAGACGATCCCCAGGCTGAGGCCGCAGCTTTTCAGGCTTGGGACTCGCCTGTGCCAAGCACCGCATCGGCGCCGAAAAGGCCAACGCCACGACGGGTTCGAGGACGGCGCGCCGCGTCGAGCCTTGCTTGGTGCGCGGCTTCTCCGGCGGGGTGAGATTGTCGTTCAAGTTAGCCATCGTTCTCGACTTTCCCCAACAAGGGTGGACTACCGGCGGCAGTGGCTTTAGCAGGCCACTTGCGACCGTTTGAGAAGGGTTTGACCTCGTGCCGCCCCAGATTAGGTAGCGTAGCAAATTCGAGCTTCGGGGATCATGGGGCCATGGCGTTCTTCAAGTGCATTCACTCGAAGCAGGGTGCGGGACCAGAGTCCAAATCGTTTCCATCGATAGGAGCAAAGACGATAGGAGCAAAGACCGAGATCGGTACCGATGACGAGTCTCAGCCTATAGTGATATTGCTATAATCTAGGAGTGGTGTCGGAACCGCCTCTCCGAGACATCGTGTGGGTCGGATCGAGTCTGCGGGACTACCGAGATTTCCCCGAAGTCGTGAAGGACGAAATGGGGTATGCCCTCTTCAGAGCGCAGCAGGGCAAGGAGCATCGGCGCGCTAAGGCGCTCAAGGGATTCGGTGGAAGGGGCGTTCTGGAATTGGTCGCCGCCCATGACGGAGACGCGTACCGAGCGGTCTACACCGTCCGCTTCGAAACTGCGTTGTACGTCCTGCACGCCTTTCAGAAGAAATCGAAAGCCGCGGCCGCGACACCCAAGAAAGAGATGGAGTTGATCAAGAAACGCCTGCGGGACGCGGCGGCCATCGAGCAAGCCAGGAACGCACGGGAGCGATAGTATGACCAAGAACCTTCCCGACCACGAAATCGGCGGCGGCAACCTGTTTGCGAACACGGGCGTCGAGCAAGCCGACGAACACCTGCTCAAAGCTCGCCTCGTGAGCCGCATTCAGGATCGCATCGACGAGCGCAAGCTAAGCCAGACGGGGGCGGCAAAACTGATGGGACTAACTCAACCAGATCTTTCCAACGTCCTGCGCGGGCGCTTTCGCGGCTATTCGATCGAACGCCTTATGCGCGGCCTATCGAGCTTGGGAAGCGACATCGAAATCGTAATCCGGACCCGCGGAAAGGCTGACGTCAAGATCCCGGCCTACGCGGCACACTAGCCCGCATTTCTCACCGGGTGGCGAGGCAAAGTGCATCAGAGGCCTGTCAGTACGAGGCGCGCGCCGCTTGACGAGCGCAGGCGTACTCTCACAGTACGTTGAGCACGGCGAGCAAGCGCAACGAAGTAATGGCGGGCCTCTGATGTGCTTGGCCCGTCAGCCGCTGAGAAATGCGGGCTAGGAGTCTGTCCCACAGAAAATCCCCACCCCAACCAGTTGCGGTCGGTAGTGATCCCGGACCCAAGATGTGGACAACAAATTGGCTATTTTCGTTCTGTGGGACAGACTCCTAGCCCAAGTCGCTGCCGTCAACAAATGGCTCGGAGTCAGGGATACGGGAAAGGGGCTGCTGGTCAGAATAAGCCGATGGAAGCGCACGCAGCAGAATGGGCAGAATGGGATCTGTCTCCAGGCTCGTGTCGCATCGGACAAGACATCGGACAAGACAACTTCGACAGGCGTGGTCTGGTCCTGTTACAATCGCGCTCGTTGACTGACATCGTGGGGCGATGCGAGCCTGTCAGACGCCCGATCGCCTACTTCATCACCTTCTCCTGCCACGGAACACATCTGCACGGTAGCGCCGCCGGGTCCGTTGATCGCCGGCACAACGTCCCCGGTACGCGCTGGATCGAGCCCGACCCGCATCGTGAACTCGCCGAGACTAACCGCATGACGGCGGCCCAGTACATTTTGGCCCGGGGTGCGAGATCAACCGTCCTTGAGTCGTTTCGCAAGTCTTGTGCGATCAAGGGCTGGCTGCTGTGCGCGGCGCATGTTCGGAGCACCCACGTTCATCTCGTCGTCAGCAGTCCGGAGACGCCCGAACGAGTGATGGCCTACATGAAGCACTACGCCAGTAGAGCGCTGAACCGCCAAAACGGCGAACGGCGCCGGCGCTGGACCAGCCACGGAAGCACACGCTGGCTGTGGGAACCAGAGAACGTTGACCGGGCGATCGACTATGTCTTGCATCAGCAGGGCGTCCCGATGGCAGTTCATAGGTTGACAAGCCATTGGGCGGACACGCTCAAACCTTCCAAGTGAAGTCAGCAGCCCCACCGACCCACCCGAGCCGTACCGCCTCGCGGTACGGTCTTCCTCCGCCCAACAACCCCGCACCGCAAAGCGGCCCAACAACCCCGCGCAAGCGTGGACTTCCGTCCACGCCTCCGAAGTTACGTGTCGAAGTTTTTCGACCTACTTCAGCAACGCTTGCAGCTTCGAGCCGTTGCGGATGATCGTTTCGTCCCTTTCCGGGCCGGTGGAAATCGCTCCGATCTCTACTTCGGTTTCGTCTTCCAGGTAGGTCAGGTAGTCTTTCGCGGCTTGGGGCAGATCATCAAATTCAGTGATGCCTCGTGTCTTGCAATGCCAGCCGGGGCGCTCTTCGAATATCGGTTCGATAGCTTCGAAAACATTCGCGCGATCCGGCATCTCCTGGAGCACTTCCCCGCGGTAGCGGTAACCGGTACAGACCGGGATCGTCTCGCGATGGTCCAGGACATCGAGCTTGGTGACGATGTGGGAAGCCAGATGGTTGACCGTGTGGACATAGCGGCTCAGCGGGATGTCGAACCAGCCGCAGCGCCGCGGGCGCCCCGTGACTGTCCCGAACTCGCCGCCATGCTCGCGCAGCGTGTCTCCGTCGGCCCCGGTCGCTTCGGAGGGGAAGGGACCGCCTCCCACGCGCGTGCAATAGGCCTTGATGATTCCTACCGCTGCATCGACCAAGGTTGGGGAAACCCCCAGGCCGGTACAAACCCCGCCGGCCGTTGCGTTCGACGAAGTCACGAACGGATAGGTGCCATGATCGATGTCGAGCATGGTGCCCTGGGCGCCCTCAAAGAGGATGCGTTTGCCTTCCCGGAACGCCTGCCCAATGTAATGAGCGGTGTCACAAACGAAGGGCCGCAGGCGCTCGGCATACTCCTGGTATTCGGCGATGATGGCGTCAATGTCCCAGGGTTCGTGAATCCCCAGCGCGGTGGCGATGACGTTCTTTTCCTCGGCAACGGCGCGGAAGCGTGCGGGGAAGTTTTCGGTATCGAGAAGCTCGCCTAAGCGAATTCCCCGGCGCGCGATCTTGTCTTCGTAGCAAGGGCCGATCCCGCGGGACGTGGTCCCAATTTTTATCTGGCCCGCCTTGTTTTCCGTAGCCCGCTCCATCATGCGGTGGTAGGGGAAAATCACGTGAGCGCGATTGCTGATGAAAAGGTTGCCCGCGACTTCGACGCCCAGGCCCGTGAGCATATCAATCTCTTTTAGCAGCGCCGCCGGATCCAGCACCAGGCCGTTTCCGATGACGCCCTTCTTGCCGGGACGAATGATGCCGCTCGGAACGAGTGTGAGGACAAAGCGCTGTTCACCGACATAGACCGTGTGGCCGGCGTTGTGGCCCCCTTGAGCGCGGGCGATGACGTCGAAACGGTCCGAGACGAGGTCGACGATCTTGCCTTTCCCCTCATCTCCCCATTGCGTGCCTAGAATGACGATATTGGACATGGAAATCTCTTTCGCTCCCGCGGGAGCGACACACACCTATCGAACGAGCTGTCCGGTGAATTGAAAGCTGCCGGGTGAAAGCCGTCCAGAAAAAAGAACGCGAAGAAGTCGCGGAGGGGTGCTGCTTACTTTTCAATACTAGCGGGTCTGTGGGGCGGGTGTAAATTCGCCAGGCCGACCCCTCCGGTCATGCGTGGGGCTGTTGGTTGATCAGGTCATCAAAGTAGTTGTTGCAGGAACCTGTGTCGGACCGCCGTGGCTCCGCGGAGAGGCTGCCGAGCAGCAATGGCCGACGCTTGGTTCTGGCGGCCGCGCTGGGCGACTTACACGCTAACAGTTAAAGCTGCTTGACACACCCGCGGCCAGACCTGATATTTTCAAAACCTTGCGCGCTAGCCTTGCCCACGGCTTCGATACGGCCGGGAATGCCGCAGTGAGAGCCAAGGCAACAAAGCCTGCCAGCAGAGCGTACTCGACCACGTCTTGCGCGGTGGTGTCGCGCAGAATCTTTCGCAAACGATTTAGCTGTTGGGACATGTTCTGCCTGAGATGAAAAACGCCATCACGATTTTGAACTCGCAACCCACTTCTTCACAATGCCTCATTAGTCCCGATTAGCCTAGAGTGAACGCCGTATTACGACTAAACACCTCAGCCTAATCCGTCTTCTCGGTGAATGAAGCGGAGAAGCGGGGGGGGGCGGTAGTTCCATGCTTGATTGGGAGCGCGGCTAGCCCGCATTTTGTACCGCCTGACCGTGGAAGCAGGCGACAGGTGCGCCGTTACTTCGTTGCGCTTGCTCGCCGTGCTCGATGCAGGCACGGACGTACCGCGCTACGCCCCCTGGAGTTTCTACATTCTGTCGCACGGGCCCGCGGTTCGAAAGTCCAAAACTCGAGCGATCAGTCACGTAAGAACAAAAAATAGTTAAACTGCATATTTTCAATCGTTTACGTACACTCCCCGCCGCCGATCGAACCGAAAAACCGAACCCTGCCTGGTACAATACAAGCAGAAAGTCGGGGGGGAAGTGGGCCAGGAGACAACAAAAGGGTGGGGGGGACGCGCGGCGTAGCTCGCGCCCGGCGTGGCGCACGCTTCCAGCGCGCCGTATCGCCATCGGTGGCGGCATCTCTTTGCCCGCATCAGCTCGAAACCCCTGTCGGCGCCAGATCGGCAGATCAGTCGGCGCAAACGAATACTCAAAACCCCACGAAAAGCAGCTATTTTGTCAGGGAATCTGATACTCGCCCGCCCGACGTCCTCATCTCAAGTCATTGAAAACAAAAACACTATAGGAATGCACGAAATCAGAGAGACCCAAAACCAAGGAAAATGCCCTCAAAACCTGGCATATCATGACATTTCCTGACATTTTGTAAAGAAAATTTATATCTCTAGCTTGTAACCCCTTTAGTTTCAACAACCGTTTGAGGCAGTGATTGAGCGCTCAAGGCAGTGAATAAGGACCTCCTGACAAACCGCTGCCGCGGAGCATAGCCGTCCCAGGCCTGAGAAATGTAGAAACTCCAGCCGCACGCTGGAAGCGTGCGCCACGTCGAGCGGCGCGCGCCTCCCACGAACGCGCCTCTCAGGCACGTCGCCTCGGCGAGCGATGAGAATGCGGGTTAGCCATGGCTGGTTGGAAATATGCAGTAATTGCTCACCATGTGAGAGGCCAGGTCCAGGATGTCGACGGGCCAAGTCCAGGCGGATTCTACTTGGAACGTGGTCGCGATCAAGCTGATGATCAGATACAGCCCGATGGAGAATCCCAGCGTGTTCTGGAAGGCAGGCGGAAGTGGCGCTCTCTTTTCGCGATTGGTTCGTAGGGCTGATGGCATGGTTGAAATCTTTTCTCAGAAGGAGCTATTTCTTCGCCATACCGAAGGGCCTACTGCGAAGGAATCATTGCCTCTGGCAGGAAGACGACTTAAACCACTTAACCCTATGCTACTCGCCTGACGGCAGGTGTCAAGGCACATTTTTCTGATAGTACGTATGTACTAACTGCGTTTAGCTAGAAATGTAAACTGCCAAAAAACCGGTATTTCATAGCGTAAGGAGAACCTTTGCGAGCATAGCCGGCTAGTACCAATCAGTACTCATGAATAGAAGATAGTCATATGACTATTCTGTGATCGCTATATGCCAGGTGGGGTCTTGGATCGACAAGAGAATAGCCCAAGATTTTATGTTCAGAACCGTCAGCCAGCCAGTGAATGCAGACTGGCAGGCAGTGTGACCAGTCAAGGAACGATTGGTGCCAGGATGCACCGTTTCAAGTTGCTCATATTAAAACATTTAATGCGCCTACCTAGCTCGACAGATTGGCTTACGCGTCGGCGCAGATTGAACTGGCCTGACGCGGTCAGGGAGAGCTGCGTTCGAGAACTGCGTTCCATTCTTCGTTGGCCGATTTCCAGGGGTGCGAACTCTTTTAGGACCTTACATATTAGATCAAACTTCTACTCAGATCTAAGTGAAATCACCAATAACGACATATGTCTCTCTACCATATGCTAGCGGAAGCGGGTTGCGTTCCAGTACCTCGGCCGGCGGGGCCTCAATGCGGGACTCCGATTTCAGCAGCCTGCCGAAGAAGTAGCCCATTGCTAAATCGCGGGTATGTATCATGTCCCGCTGATTGTGATCCGTGATGACGGAACTTTCCATCGACGGTGTTTCATCCGGCTCCGGCAAGAAGTCCTGGGCTAGCCTGCGGCAACCACGTACTCGCGTTCTCATGTCGGCAACAGCGGGCTTGTTGTTCCTGCTGCTGGCCCGATGGTGGCTCGTCGATTTGCATTGGTCCGACCGTCAGCAGGAGCTGCGAGAGGTTCTCCACTCCGTACTGAGAACGACCGGGGCTTCCATTCAGAACTGGGCCTCGGCAATCGAACGGGATACGGTTTTGCTCTCCCAACGTGAGGGCATAATCGACGCGGCTCAGGAGCTCAGGGCACTTCCGCCTGATCGCGGCCCGCTGGCCTCGAGCGCCGCATCCAGCCGGCTGCGTCAGTTGTTGCTCGAGCCGCAATCAACCATTGGGACTGCTCACTCGCTGAACGACTATCTGCTGCTCAGCCCGACGGGTCTGGTCTTGGCAGCTTCCGATGACGCCGCCGTGGGTTCGATTGTTCCTCTCCCGGCCGGGTCCGCGATGCGATCCGCCGTCGAAGGCCAACCGCGAACGACAAGCGTAGATGCGCTGCCGGCAAGAGCTGGCGCTGGCAACGAAAACTCCTTCACTCAAAATCCCTCCACCGAGTCAACAGACGTATTGGCAACGCACATTGTCGCGGCGACGCCGATCCGAGACGCCTCAGGCACCGTCATCGCCGCGCTCGCGTTCCGGTTCAAGGGCCGTGACGAACTGCGGCGAATGGTCGATTTCGCCCGTGTCGGGAAAACGGGGCGGACCTTCGCCTACTCCGGGGACCGTTCATGGCTAACTTCGTCAGGCGCGTCCCAAGGAGCCTCAGGGGAGTCAAGATCAACCCCTTACTCGCGCTATCCAGTGGCTCGTTCGCTGGCGAGCACTCAGATTGACGGGGCGGCTCTGAGCTGCGGAGATAACCTCGACGGCTATCAAGGCCGTTTTGGCAACAAGGTCATTGGCGCTTGGTGCCTGGTCGACGGCTTAGGGATCGGACTTGTCACCGAGATGGAGTTCCAAGAGGCTTTTCTGCGGCTGCACCGGCTTCAGGGCATCATGGTGACGTTCAACATGGCCGCCACGCTACTGGTCATTGGGCTAGTTTTGGCAAGCCGTTATCCTCGATCCGCGTTAGCGGACTCGCTACCGGGACTCGACCGTCCAAAGGGGAGCCTGACGCCTTGGGCGATCCTAACGGTTTCCTTAGTTGCCACTGGCTTGCTCTGGCACGTCAGCTTGGAGCAGGTACAGGAGTTCGAGCAGTCCCGCTTTGACAACGCGGCTGAATCGTTTCGAAACGAGTTACTGGGCCGGATCGATCAGGAGAACAAAGTTCTCCGATCTCTGAGGGCGGCGCAAGAGACCTTCGGGGAAACCGACCAGCAGCAGTGGGAGCGCTTGATCACCTCGCTGAACTTGAAAGCGTCGCTGCCTTGGATCGAGTACATTGCCTTCGCGGAACCGTCCGCCGCCCCCCCCCCCGCGCTCGAAGAGTTGGGCCGGGGAGCGGGTAGAACCGGTTCGAATCGAACTCAACTGCTTCATCCGCTACCGATTCAGCCGCTCCCGATTCAGAAGATCGCACCACTGGCAAACAACGAAGAGCTGCTGGCTTTCGACATTGGATCCAACGCCGGAGTGCGGCGGGCCGCCGAGCAGGCCCGTGATTCGGGAGAGCTTTTCATAACCCCCACCGGGGCGGGTTGGCCGCCTCAAGGAAAGGGCGCGTCTAGCTTGCACTTGCTTCCCACGTTTCGAAACAGTGCGGTGGGAGCGACGGTCGAGGCACGTCGTGCTTCTTTGTCGGGCTGGATCGTGGCCTCGGTGGCAACCGAAGCCCTATTGAGAGGTCTCTATCAGCCGGAAGAAGGGATCGCGGTTGAGGTTTTTTCAGGTGAGGATCTGAGTCCCGAGGGACTGATCTACGACAGCGACAGCTTGCTCGATGCGGGGGATAACCGAAACGAAGCCCCCAGCTACCGAAAGGTTGATTCCGTCGAGATCGGCGCTCATGTTTGGACTCTGTCATTTGCTTCGACGCCCGAATTCGGTTTGGGCAGCCGTTCGAATCAGCCGGCCCAGATCTTGCTTGCGGGACTCGCGATGAGCGTGCTGCTATTCGACATTGCTCTGGTGCTTTCCTCGACACGATCGAGTGCGCTGGCGATGGCGGACCTGATGACGCGGCGGGTGAGGGAAAGCGAAACTCGCGTGCGGGCGGTGATTGAGCACGCGCCGGACGGAATCATTACGTTCGACAAAGGGGGCGTGATTGAAACATTTAACCCCAGCGCTGAAGCGGTCTTCCGCTATACAGCCAGGGAAGTCAGGGGTCTAAATATCCAAGAGTTGATGCCCGAGTGTACCGGCTTGTTATCCGGTCCTGCTGTTCTCGAACACGATTCAGCCACGCCGCCGAAGCAACCCGGCGAAGCAGACAAAGCACCGGAAAGCGGCCACGAAGTATTGGGCCGCCGCAAGGATGGCGTCGACCTTCCGGTCGAGTTGACGATCAGTCGCATGGGACTCGATGGGCGCCAAACGTTCATGGCGATCGTGCGGGACATCTCGGTACGCAAGCGCACCGAGGACCGGCTGGTTCACGATGCCTTGCACGATTCCCTCACATCGCTGCCGAACCGGGCGTATTTTATGTCGCGGCTCGAGTCGGCGGTCAGCAACCAGGACAGACGCAAGAGCCGCACGTTTGCCGTGTTGTTTCTTGATGTGGACCGGTTCAAGCTGGTCAACGACAGCCTTGGGCACGTCGTCGGCGATCAGCTCCTGGTCGGCATCGCTCAGCGGCTCAAGGGCTTGATAAGGCCCGGCGACACGATCGCGCGCTTTGGAGGTGATGAATTTGCAATCCTGCTCCAAAATCTCACCGCCCAGTCCGAAGCTGCGCATGTTGCCGAACGGATACAGACTGAGCTGGCGGTTCCATTCACGCTGGGCGACGAGGAAGTCTACGCCAGCGCCAGCATTGGCATCACTTTCAGTTCCGGGGAACGTGACAAGCCGTCCGATCTGCTAAGAGACGCCGACACGGCGATGTATCGAGCCAAGGCCTTGGGCCGGGCCCGATTCGAGACATTCCATCAAGGAATGCACATTCGTGTGAGGCATATCCTGCAACTGGAGACCTCGTTACGGCGGGCCCTGGAGCGCCAAGAGTTTCTCGTTCACTACCAGCCTATCGTGTCGCTCGAGAGTGGACGAATCGATACGTGCGAAGCCCTGGTTCGATGGAACCACCCCGATCGGGGCATCGTTCTCCCGAGCGAATTCATGTCAGTCGCCGAGGATACAGGCCTGATTGTTCCCATTAGCGAATGGGTGTTGCGCAAGGCCTGCGAGCAGGCGAAGAAGTGGCAGGAGTCGGGTTTGGATCCCGTATCGGTCGCGGTGAACGTTTCACCCCGACAGCTCACGGAAGAAGATTTCTACGAGAAAGTCTGCCGCGTGCTGGCCGACAGCGGCTTGGCCCCGGACTTGCTTCATCTTGAGCTGACCGAAAGCGCACTGATGGACGTCGCCGACGAGACGGTCAGGCCGCTGTTCAAGCTTCACGCCAAAGGGATCCGAATTTCTCTCGACGACTTCGGGACCGGATACTCGTCACTGACCTACTTGCGGCGGTTTCCGATCAGTACGCTGAAGATTAACAAAATTACAGCGGAGCCCGACGATGCGGCCATTGCCTCCGGGCTGATTTCGCTGGCGCATAGCTTACGGCTCAAGGTTGTCTGCGAGCAAGTCGAAACGGCATCGCAATTGGAGCTGCTGCGCAATAGAGGCTGCGACCAAGTCCAGGGTTACTTTTTAGCCCGCCCGCTCAACGCTCGATCCTGCACAAAGTTGTTGCGGGAAGGGATTGACAACGCTTGTCTAAACGCCAAGCCGAAAGCTGTGCGGCACCTGGTTGCGGTACCTAATCCGCGGCCGAAGCCAGCGGCTGTGGCGAGTAGCTGACGGGGAACGCTGTGTTGATCTCGCCCCCAAGCCACGAAGCGATCTGTTGATTGCGCGAGCCCACATTTTTCAGTGGCTGCGCGTCGAAGCACACGATAGGCTTGCCATGACTTCGCTGCGCTTGCTCGCCGTGCTCGATGCAGGCGCGGGCGTACCCTGCTACGCCCCTGCGTCGCGCGGAACGTCGGCCCGGAGGCCGACGCGACCGCCGGGAGGCGCGCTACCTCAGAGCGGCGCGCGCGTCTTACGGACTTCGTCTCGCCACGTGGTCAGCAATGCGGGTCAGCCGGGCCGGCCTACGCCTCGCGCGGCTCGCCGCCGACAGTCGCGGCGGTCTTTCGATCGGCCGGCGGACTTGGCTGGGGCGGCGCCTCTTCCCTGTGAAGCTCCGTGATGGTTCCGATGTAGCCGCTTGTCTTGCCAGCTTCATCTTTTTGAACGGCCGCTTCGCTGAGCACCCAGCTTGTGCCGCCGTCGGATCGCTGATAGCGATACTCCGCCTTAAATGCCAGGCCGCTACGAGTGCTCTTGCGCCACTGGGCCAAAACACGCTCACGGTCATCTGGATGGACGGCATTGGCCCAGCCGTCCCCCAAGGCCACTTCTTCACTCAGCCCGCCGATGTTACTCCAGCGCTCATTCACCGACAGGTACGATCCCGCTGGGTCGGCGTGGAAAATTCCAACCGGCGAGAGCCGAGTCAGGATGCGGTAGCGCTCTTCACTTGCTTGCAGTGCCTCTTCGGCGCGCTGACGCCCTGAAACCTCAGCCTCGAAGCGTCTGGTGAGGAACTTTGTGTCGACTACCGGGTTTTCGATCAGAATCTCGCTGACCATGCCCTCGATGCTCACTGCCTCGGGTTGCGGATCCTCCGCGGCGGCCGGAAGGATCTGCTGAAAAGTTAGGAATGCCGCGTCATGTTGCGGATCAAACGCCAGGGATGCCTGGATGCATAGGATATCGATGCCATGCTGGCGACTCAGCCATTCCGCGGCTGTCAGAACCTCGAAGCCGTAAGCCTCGGCGATCAGG
>Ga0114996_10006866_pt1 | contig 13011 bp, 8 predicted proteins | sample ArcticOcean_MG_C_4_FD_87039 | JGI IMG/M metagenome (GOLD analysis project Ga0114996, IMG submission 87039) | Marine microbial communities from western Arctic Ocean - ArcticOcean_MG_CB4_134 | ecosystem: Environmental > Aquatic > Marine > Oceanic | place: Arctic Ocean: Canada Basin | collected... | reverse complement strand
TACAGGCATCCACGCTTTGACAGCAGAGCACGTAGCGGCTGGCGTTATCGACCAGGGTGAGCGGGTCGATGCGCGTGCCGTCGCGGCACAAGAACCAGCCCTTAAAGTCGATCGATAGGACGTCGTTGGGCTCGACCGCGTGTGCCAAAGGCCGGCTGTGCGGTGGTGTCCGGCGGCGTTTTGTCTGAGGCCGGGTGAGCCCTTCGTGACGAAGATATACGCCGATGGTTGACGCTGCGGGAGGGTGTTGTTGAGGCTGTTCACGCCCCAGTATGGCGCGAATTTTGGGCGCGCCATAGAGCGGGTGCCGAGCGCGGATTTCGAGAATGCGGGCGAGCCGCTCGGGCGAGAGTTTTTGGGGGTGATGCAGCGGAGCACGCGAGCGATCGGCGAGTCCGGCGGGGCCATCGCGCAGGTAGCGCTGGACCCATTTGTAGCCGATGCGGCGTTGAATGCCGTAGCGGCGGCACAGCTCGGTCTTCGACTCCAGAGCTTCCTTCCATTCCAAGATGAATTGCATACGTTGATCCATGGCGTGTGTTTCTTTCCAAGGCATGGAAACATTGTTGTCTCCCAACATTTCCCTTGAAAAGTTGTTCACCATGTTCCCGGTCAGCACCCCGGCAGGATTGCCGGTCGCTACGGCGGGCGCCTTGGGCTGACGGGGGAAGTACAGGGCGGGTGCCTTGTATCGGCGGGGCCACTGACCCGCTTCGACCGTCACGTGGTGAGAATTGCGGGCTAGGGCAGTGTATTGTTTTGGGGCTCGCGTGTTCGGTGGTGATGATGGCTTTGGCCGCGCAGTTGAGTCCGCCTGGGGCCGAACGGATGAATCTCGTCATCGGGATTCTGGCCGTGCCCGGAGTTTTGGCAAACACCCGCCAAGCGTCAAGATGGGTCTCGACGCGGCAAGCTGAGAGCTTGCGCCACGAATTCGGCGGCAGCTCCGAGGACAACCGGAATAGCCTCCGCGCGGATCGAGCCGGCATCGATGCCCGGCGTGATCTGTTCGGTGCGTCGGGTAAAGCATTCTGGAATGTATATAAATATAACTTGAATAATCTTTAAAATGTAGCTATATTTGGTGATTCACCTCCTCTGCCAAACGGCATGCAGACATCCCGCCGGGGAAGAATCTTCGCCGCTCAGATTCTTCTCTGCTTCCCGTTTCCAGCCGCCGCTGACGCCGGCTTCCAAATTCAAGACAATCGGCTGCTGCTCGATGGCGAGCCCTTTCCCATCCGGGGGGTCGTCTACAGCAACGTTCCGGTCGGCGAAGGCTGGTCTGACCAGATCACCGCGTCGAGTTGCTTCTACGCGCGAGACTTCCCGCTGATCGGGGGGCTCGGCGCGAATACCGTGCGCACTTTGGCCATGGTGCGGCCAGAGGATGAGGCCTTTCAAAGCGCTCTTGACAGCAGTAACCTCTATTGGCTGGCGGGCTTTCCTCTCGACCGCTTTAATAATAGAGCGGCCAGTCTGTCCGCGGCTTCCGCGCAAGGGGCTGCCCTGCGCTCGGAAATCCTTGGTGAGTTTCGCGCTTACGTAAAAACTTGGAAGGGGGAGCCCCGGCTCATCGCGTTCGTCTTCGGCGAGGACGTGAGCGCGGGATACGCGGACAAATTCTCGGGCTCGGTTGCGGATTTCTATTCGCTGCTAGCAGAGGCGGCTGGCATTGTTTTAGAAGCGGGGGGCGAAACGCCGCCTTTGCTCACGACAACCACGTCGGAGGTTGCGGGAATTGGCTCGTTCGTCAACGGATCGGACGACGCAGGCCAACCGGGTCTGGCCTTCTGGTCGGTCAACCATCTTGGAGCGGAAACTCTCGAAGGCGTGTTTCAAGATATCCGGCTCAAGACCGCGAAGCCGTTCCTGGTCTCGGCGTTTGGCATCGATGCTTACGACGGGGAGAATCAACTCGTGGATGGGGAGGCCCAGGCGGCCACGGCGCGCTCGCGTGCTCTCGATATTCAGGCGCGCACGGGAGGCAGCTTCTTGCCCCTACTCGGCGGTCTCTGGGCCGGCTTCGTTGACGAGTGGTGGCGCGGCGGGGCGAACTCGCAACAGGACTTCAACGGAGTGCCCAACGAGAGGTTCCCCGACCAACAGATGCATCCAGAATGGATGGGTCTTTTTACCCCCGACAAGACCGGTCTGGCGGGGCTCGATTCCTTGCGCCCGCGTCCGGCCTACTTTGCCCTTGCCGAGCAGTGGGCGGCTTCGCCTCCCGATGAGTTGACCATGGCCGGCGCTCCGCGCATTGCGCCCGATGGGATCGCCGCCACCTCGAGCACGCAAAGAACTCTTGCCAAGGGTGGCCTCGTCACGTTTCGGGGAACTGAGTTTGCGTCGAAGATGAGGTCCGCCGACGCCGGAAACCTGCCGCTTCAACTTGGCCCGGTCAGCGCCTGCATCGAGGGGCAGCCTCTCCCCTTGCAATATGCGGACGAAGGGGAGCTTCGCGGGCAGGTGCCATGGGGTTCTCGTGGCGGATTGCTTTCCGCCGTGGTCTATCGGGCCGGAGTTGCCAGCAATGCTGTTCCCGTGGAGGTGGACGCCTTGGCTCCCGCCATCTTCGGCCGGGGCGTGTTTCGGCCTTCGCTGCCGTGCCCGGTTGACGAGCAAAACGGCGTGCGGCCAGGCACCTACTTGGAGATCTATTCGACTGGGCTCGGACCCGTCGACGGCGCGGTCGTGAACGGTTTGGCTCCAACAGAACACCTGCTGACCGCCGAGCCGCCAGCCGCGACGCTGGATGGCCGTCCCATACCGGTTCTTTTTTCCGGTCTGCTGCCGGGAGTGGTTGGGGTTTACCAAACAAACGTCCTGGTGCCGCTCGACTCTTCGGCAACGCTGGCCGAGCTGCGCCTGCAACAGGGAACCGCTTCCAGCAATCCTCATTTTGTGCGGGTTGTGAGTCAGTTGGAGACGCCGAGTTTCACCGTGACGGGCCCCGAGCCGGACGTGATCCTGCTGCAGCAAGGCGGACCGGCGCAAACAGTTTTCGTGGAGATCTTGGGCTTCAACGCTTTCTGTGACTTGGTGCGCTTCCAGTTGACGGGTCTTCCCGCCGGAGTGCAGGCCACCATACCGGTGGGAGTGCCGGGGCAGGTCGTGCCGTTAACCATCCGGGCTGACGCTTCCGCCCCGTTGCTCTCGGGAATCACGGCCACCCTGACTGCTTTGTCTTCCTCGTCGGCGAGCGTTAGCCGTTCTCTGCAGCTTTCGATTCTCCCGAGCCGCAGCGACGCGACCCTGCGGGTCATCTCGGGAGGCTGGCTCAGCATGGCGCCGGTCGCGAGCTTTGAGCTCGACGGCAACCTGCTGTATGAAACTCAAGGCGGGGGGCCGGGGCGAGGCTTCAATTTCTTGACGCTGGACCCGCGGACGGGCCAACTCGGGCCGATTCGCGCCTTTGACACCTTTGGCCAGCCGGCTGAGGTGGAAGCGATGGAAAACTACTTGCGGGCGCTGCCACTGGGAAGTGCCGTGCTGGGCGCGATCGCCGACGAAGGCACCCACCTGCTCACCGACCAGACTCGCCGGATCATCAAAGAGACGCTTGGGTCGGAGCTGATCGATTTCGTTGGCTTTCAGTACTCCTGGGCGATTATCACGCGCAAGAACGCTACCCAGCCGATCGCCGAGAGGCTCAGTCCGAATGGGCGCGTTGTGCTGGAGCGAACTCTGAGCTTTCCCCTGCCTTGATTCGCGGATCGGCGGATCGGTCCGATTTCTTCGACGGCTAGCGGGCGCCGGATACAATGGGAGACACGTTCGCGTGAGGCGATGTCGTCACGCGGCTACAGTTCTCGCGCGCGTTACTCAAGGCTCGGAGACCGAAATGGCGTTTTACGAACTCAGGCAATACAAGATTCTGCCAGGCAAGATGGACGCCTGGGTGCAGCTGATGGAGGGGGCGATTATTCCATTCCAGGCCGCCCAGGGAATGGATATCATCTCCAGCTTTCGCGGCGAAGAGGATGACTCAATTTATATCTGGATGCGCCGATTCCAAAGCGAGGAAGAGCGTGTGCGACTCTACGAAGCGGTATACCAAAGCGACCATTGGAAGAATGACATCGGCCCGCGGATTCCCGAGTTGATGGACCGGTCGGCGGTTCAAGTGACGCGACTGGTGGCGACACCGAACTCGCCCGGTCAGAGCCCGGAACGCAAGTGACGGGTCGGCCACCGGGCATCACGTTCGCTCCCGTTGGCATCACGTTCGCTCCTGTTGGGCATCACGCTTGCTCCCGTTGGGCATCACGTTCGCTCCTGTTGCGAAAAACTTCGGGGTGAGTGCCGCGGACCTTTTCGGGTCGTGGTGTGCGATGGCGGACCCGTCACTTGCGTTCCGGGCTCTGTTACTGGCCTAGCTCGTGGCAGAGGTAGCAACTGATCGAAGCTTTCTTTGCGACGTGGCAGTTCATGCAGGTGATCATGCTGGTGGAGATTTCCTTGGCGAGAACGTCGCGCTGCTTGACCGGGCCGTGGCAACTGACGCACTCCACGTCCGCCTTGACGTGGTTCGCGTGACTAAAAAACACGAAGTCCGGCACGCGGTAGACCCGGACCCAGTCGAGCTTACCCCCCTCCTGATGGATTCGAGTTAGTTTTTCTACCGCTGGACTTTCGGTCTTGATCGTGGTGTGGCACAACATGCACTTTTCCGCATCGGGCAGTCCGGCGCGCTCTTTCTTGGCAACGGTCGCGTGGCAGTCCTGGCAGGCGAGCCCGGCGGTGACGTGCTGTTTGTGGCTGAACGGGACAGGTTGGGGTGCTACTTCGATCGGCAGCGTCTCTCGAATTCCCTGATATGCCTGCTGGCCCTGAGCCGACGCGCTCCCGCCAAGGAACAGAAGCCCGCCATGGAACAGAACAACGATGAGTCCCATCGCGCCTCGCAAGCTGAATCCAATCCGCCGAATCACAGAACCCTCCCCTTCAAATTGTTACACGGATTCACGAGTCGTTCTGCCATCATGAGTGGTCTAACCCGCAATTCTCACCGCCTGACGGGGGAAGCACGCAATAGGCGCGCCAGTACTTCGTTGCGCTTGCTCGCCGTGCTCAACGGACTGTGAGAGTACGCCTGGGCTCGTCAAGCGGCGCGCGCCTGGTACTGACGCGCCTCTCACGCACTTCGCCTCGCCACGCGGTGAGAAAAGCGGGCTAGTTAGCGGCGGAGAGGCAATCGCATGGACTACGACATCATCGTCATCGGGGCCGGAGCGGCCGGGCTCAATGTCGCGACACCTTGCGCGAAGCTCGGTTTGAAAACCCTGGTTGTCGACAAGAACCCCGAGGCGATCGGCGGCGAGTGTCTCAACACGGGCTGCGTACCCAGCAAGGCTCTGTTGCACGTTGCCAAGCTCAAGCACGACGCCGAACGCATGGCCCCTTTCGGGATCACCACCAGCGGCGCCATCGATTTTCAGAAAGTCTTCGGCTATGTGCGCGACGTGCAGGCGTCGATCCGCGAACATGAAACGCCGGAGTTCTTGCGAACTCTTGGTGTCGAGTTCGCTTACGGAAAAGCGCGCTTCATCTCGCGTGACAGCATCCAAGTGGACGGCGAAGTTCATCGCGCCCGCCGCATCGTGATCGCCACTGGCTCCAGGCCGCGAGTTCCGCCGATCCCAGGCGTTGAGCAGGTCAGCTACTTGACGCATGAAAACCTGTGGCAGATCACCGAACTCCCGAAAGAGTTGCTCATTGTCGGCGCCGGGCCGATCGGAATGGAGATGTCGCAGGCGTTCACACGGCTCGGCTCGAAGGTCACCGTTATTGAGAAGGCCCATCGGCTGCTGCTGCGGGACTCCGAAGAGGCCGGCGAGCTGATCGGCCAGCACCTCTCCGCCGAAGGAGTACACTTCCTGCTGAATGCCGAGCTGCTTCGTTTCACCTCGCCCAACAGCGCCGAGATCCGAACGCCGGAAGGCACGATCGAGCAGAGATTCGACCAAGTGCTGATTGCCACCGGCAAAGGGCTCAACCACGACAGCCTCGACGTCGAGAAGGCCGGCATCGAAACAGACAACGGGCGCATGAAGATCGACCCCTATTTGCGAACAACGAACAAGAGCGTTTACGCCTGTGGCGACGCCGCCGGACAGATCTATCTCACTCACGTCACCGAGCTGCACGGCGCTCTTCTGCTCTGGAATTTTTTCTCGCCGCTCAAAAAGAAACTCAGCTACGACGATCTCAGTTGGGTGACCTTCACCGACCCTGAAGTGGCGACGTTCGGGCTATCGGAAAAGCAACTGAAGGAACGAGGGGTGAACTACCGCCGGGTCGTCCAGGGTTTCGAGGACGTCAATCGCGCCTCCACTGATCAGTACCCTGAATCCAAGCTCACCGTCTATATGAAGGGCGACTATCTCCTCGGGGGGACAATGATCGCTCCCAACGCCGGCGAGTTGATCCAGGAGCTTGTCCTGGCGAAGCAGAACAATATTCCTCTACGGAAGATTCTCGAAAAGACTTACGCGTATCCGACGGCGAGCCGCATCAACCGCTGGCTGGCGATCTGGGAATATGACCGCAAGACGACCGATACGATCAAGAAGGTTCTGCGCGGGGCCTTTCGTCTGTTGAATTGATAGGCCGTCTTTGGGACGGATAGCAAGTCAGTGGGTGGTGACCGGGGCGAGGCTACGGATGGGTTGAAACGATTCCGCTCCTGATGACTCACCTGGTGATATAGCGCTGTTGCCCTCTGAGGCGGGCCAGTTGCAGCGGAAAAGGGTCCGATGGGCTGAGCTAATAGCGTGCAGCGGGGAAGGCCGTGCTTACATCGGCCCAGAGGCCGACGCTGTTCGCGGGGAGCTACGCGCCTATTGCGTGCTTCCCCCGTCAGGTGGTGAGAAATGCGGGCTAGCAGCCGGACTCGACCGCACCCTTGTGGGCGCGGCTCTGTTGGGATGCCCGGCTCGGAGGCGGCGCGCTAGCTGGCGGGGGCTCGAAGTGTTTGTATTGAGCTGGTTGCGCTGTCGGGGCCTGTTTGTTGACTTGACCCCGCGCTCACGCGCGGGGCTCTGAGTGTCTTGTTGGGGCGGGCCGCTCTGGCGCGCATTTCTCAGCGCCTGACGCGCCTCTCATGCACTTCGTCTCGCCACATGGTGGGACATGCAGGCTAGGTATGCGAAGATGCCTCCGCTGCCATCGAGTTTTGCCCCGCACGACCACGGAAAACAAGTCTGTTCCGCGCACAAAATCGAATGGTAGTACGCATTTTCGCCGCGGACACCATGCGGCTAGGATTGCCTCAAAAACTCGTCCCGCGTGGTGCGGAGATCCTTCTTGATGATCTTGTTGAGAAGCCCTGGGCCAATTTCTTCGCCCGCGTGATGAGGAATCGTGGCTCGCCGACCGTCGGGATGCCTATACATCATATGGCTGCCCGTGGTGTGGGTATGAACAAACCCGAATCTCTCGACGATCTTGGCCAACTGCTTGCCCGCCAAACGGGGTAGTCTCGGCAACGGCTACACCTCGATCTGTTGGACGCCGACGAACTCCTCGGAAACCTCAAACTCTTCATCGGTTTCCAGGTACGCTTGAATCGCTTCTCTGGTTCGGGCAAGAAGCTCGTCCATTGTCTTGGCTTGGGTGTGGCAACCGGGCAACCCGACGACCTCGGATACAAGCCAACCCTGCTCATCTTTTTCGATGACAACCGTGTATTTTCGCGGCATGTTTGTGCCCTTTGTGGTGCTGACGGGCCAAGGCGCCGACAGCCCGCGGCGGCTAACCTTCGCCTGTCATTGTGACAAATCGGCCCTGGGGTAGGGCGCTCAAGACAAGGCGGTTTGTCCGAATTCGTAACTTGAGGCTGCTTTGGTTTCCGTGGTTCCTCTCCCTCGTGTTCTGTTAGCGCGGTCGTCGCGAAAACAGATACCCCGGGCCGTTGTTCATCGTCATTAATTATAGTCGACAACCCTGGTACAATCCTCGGTCAGCAGGTACTCATGCTCCTGATTGGCCCACCTGGCAGCGGAAAAACCCACTTTGTCTTGACCCGGCTGGAGGCCGCGATCCGCGCGGGACGCGCCTCCGAGGTGAAGCTCATCGTTCCGACCGCCAGCATGGCCCAGCACACGCTCCACACGCTGGCCCGCCGCGGCCTCGTCGTGCCCGGCCGCCTGGTCGCGACCATGGCGGACTTCGTCGCCGATCTCACGCCAACTTTGCAAACCCCGGCTCTAGCGGCCGAAGCCTGGCTGCTGCGGGGCGCGATCAGGGAAACAGGCCGCGAGGAATTTGCCCAGATCAAGACCTCGCTTGGCCTGCATGCCGCCGTGCTCGGAACCATACGGGAGTTCTGGGCCGAGGGCTCGGGCGCGTCAGCGGCGGCCCGCTTCTTGAAGACTCCCCAGCAAGAGGCCTTTCTCGAGCTGTTTCGCGACTACGAACGGCGGCTGCGGCAGGCTAATTTCGTTCGTCCCTCAGAACGCTTCCGGCAAGCGGCCCGCGGCATCAGGGACGGTGGTCTTGGGGCGTTGCTGGAGGTGTATTTCGACGGATTCGTGAACTTCACCGCCGGTGAGCACGATATCGTTCAAGCGGTACTCGATGCAGTGGAGAACGGGACGGTCACTCTGGCCGAAGACCCGGCGAAGAAGTTCGCGCGATCCCCGATAGAGCGTCTCGAAATCGTGCAGCGGCCGCAAATCCGCCCGCAAGTCATTCAGGCGTCCACCCCTCTGGGTGAAGTCGAGGAGATTGCCCGGCGAATCATCGAAGAGAAGCGGCCGTTCCACCACTACGGTGTCGTTTTGAGAACACCCGAGCAATACGCCCCGCTCATTCAGCCGGTCTTCGAGCGGCTCGGGATACCGTTTCGGCTGCGCCTGCCCGAGCCGCTGGCCCGTCACGGCGCGGCCCGTTTCCTCGCCGGCCTGCTTCGGGCGGTCTCGAAGGGCTTTCCCGCCGAAGAAACGCTCGATGTCCTGAAGCGCGCCGCCAGCCCCCTCGGTCTCGATCCAGCAATGGACCGGTTCGATTTCAGAGTCCGCGAAAACCTGCCGGGCAGGGGACTGGCGTTCCTCAAGCGGCAGGCCGGCAGCTCGGGTTCGCTGGGCCTGCTGCTGGCGCGGCTCGAACCCATCGCAGGCTGGCGCAACAAGAAGGCCGGGCCGCGCGAATGGGCTGAACGCACGCAGTCGGTGCAGCAATCTTGGCTCGCGATGCCGCCCGTCAGCGATGCCATTGCGATGGCACGCGTTCTTGAACTGCGAAGCCTCGCCGATGCCATACCGGCCATCGCTCAGGCGGCCAGCGACGCCGCCGAACTGCTAGAATACGACCGAATCGATCGAGCTTCCCTGTCTCAATACCTCGATGCATTCGAGCTGGTTCTCGAAAACACGATGCAGCGTTCGGCGGACCAGCGCCGCAATGTCGTCAACGTGTTGAGCATCTACGAAGCGCGCCAGTGGGAGCTTCCGGTGGTGTTCGTGCCGGGTCTGGTGGAGGGGCAGTTTCCTCGCCGCTACGGCCAAAACCTTTTCGTGCCGGATTCGGACCGGCGAGTGCTGCGCCGCAATGGCATCCGTCTTCGCACCACAAAAGATCAGGACGAGGAAGAGCGTTTCCTGTTTCGCATCGCGACAACCCGCGCCACGGAAAAGCTGATTCTCAGCTACGCAAGATTCGATGAGCAAGATCGCCAGCAACTGAGGTCTTTCTTCCTGGACCAACCGAAAGACGAAGACATCCCCGCGACGCCCGTCCGCCTGCGCGAATCGACCGCGCCGTTCCGCAAGCAGCGGCCCGCGGGTTTTGATTCACCCTCGCTCCAGGAACTCGTTCTCAAGAAGCACGAAAACTTCGCGCCGACCGCGCTCGAGACCTTCCTGCAATGCCCGTTTAAACACTTTGCCGAGCGCACGCTGAAGCTGCGGGAGCCTCCGGTCAAGCCCGAAAAAAGGCTCGATGCCAGCGTCGAGGGAACCATCGTTCACCGCACGATTGCTCTATGGAGCGCCGACCCGAGCAAGCCAATCAAAGACGTATTGGAGAACGTTCTCATCGAACAGTGCGAAGCCGCGTCCGTGCCGCCCGGCTTTCGAACGCTCGCCACGCGTTGCCGTCTGGAGGCGGACCTGGAACGCTTCGCCGCCGAGGAATTGGCGCGCCCCATTCCCGCCGCCCGCCAGCAAGAGCTGGAAGCATCTTTCGATTACCTGATCGACGACATGGATCAGGCTCCGTTTCGCATTAGCGGGCGCATTGATCGTTACGAGATCATGGGTGAAAACCTGGGCTTTGTCATTGACTACAAATACTCCGGCAAATTGCGGGTTGATCAATTGATGAAGGAACATTCCCTGGGCCGGCGGGTGCAGGCTCCGCTCTATCTGATCGGCCTGCAGCGCGAGAAGGGACTGCGTCCGGTGGGTCTGCGCTATTGGGGACTGCGCCACAAAACCACCATGCGCGGCTGGGTCGTCGACGGGTTGTGTCCGCCCGAGCTGATCCAGAAACAAGATCAGCGTCTTTCCGAAGACGGCTTTCAGGCCATGCTCAATGACGCCTTGCTGCGAGCCTCGGACGCCATTGAACAGATCCGCCACGGGAGAATCGAAGCCGACCCAGCCGACCGCACGATATGCAACACGTACTGCCATTTTCGGGACGTTTGCCGGATTCAACTCTGAGCGAAACCGCGAGTCAGCGCGAGGCCGTTCGCAGTTGGGGGCGCGGGGATATCTGCGTCATGGCGGGGCCCGGTTCCGGCAAGACCCTCGTGCTGGTGGAACGCTTCCGCTGGCTGGTGGCCGAGAAGGGAGTCGACCCGAAAAGCATCCTCGCGATCACCTTCACCGAGAAGGCCGCTAACAACATGCGTGAGCGGCTGGTCAGCTCGGCGGCCGACACCGCCACGAGACAGACCTTCGAACGAGCGCAAATATCGACCATCCATGGCTTTTGCGCCCAGCTCATTCGCGAGCATGCTCTCGATATCGGTTTCGATCCCGCGTTTGCTGTCATGGAGCAGTGGGAGTTCGCCCTCGAACGCCGCCGTGTGGTTGAAGAAGTTCTCGAACGAATGCACGCCACTCAACCCGCCGCCACCGAGCAATTCTTGCGCTCTTATCCGGGACTGGACGTGCATGCCCGGATCGAAAGCATCTACGAGTCGATGCGGGCCTCGGGCGGAACGCCCTTCGCGGATCCGCCCCTCTCTGAAGATAGCGGCAGCGATTTGACGTGGCACCTGGAGGAATCCCAGCGATTGCTTTACCTGGCTGGGCGCGAAGAGCCTAGGCTCGTCGGGTCTGAACGCGAAGGATATGAAGCCGAAGGGCCTGAACGCGAGGAGTATGAACTCGCACGGTCCGAACTCGAAGGGTTCGTCGAGCGCTTGAATACAGCGGCGTCTTCCGCCCGCCGGCAACTGGTCTTGCTGGACGATCTTGCCCGTTTCGTCGATGGCCTGGGTGATCTGGGTTTGGCGCAACAGGCAATCGATTTGCTGCGGGAATCGGCCCTGCCGCGCCGCAGGGCAGCGGTGGTGGACTCGATCCAGCAGCCGTGTCGCGAATGGCTTGTCGCGGTCCTGAAATTAGTGGAGGAGTCCTACGGCAGTTGGAAGCGCTCGGCTTCCAAACTCGACTTCAATGATCTGGAGCGATTCGCCGTCCGCGTATTGGAGACGGCGACGCAACCGAGGGAGAGGTTTTCCCACGTGCTGGTTGACGAGTACCAGGATACGAATCCTGTTCAGTCGAAGCTGATCGAGTTGTTGCGGCCTGGAGGGGGGCGAGGGGAGCGGGGGGCGTTGGCGACATCGGATGAGGAGGGCGGGAGTGGTGGAGCCGCAGCTAGCGGTTCAGGAGCTGAGGAGATGAGCGGACCCCTCACTCGCGTTTGGGGCTCTGAAGGCGCGTCCGAGGAAGGTGTTTCCGGCGACGGTGCATTCAAAGACGCTGCGTTGTTCGCGGTGGGTGACATTAATCAGTCGATTTACGGCTTTCGTCACGCGGAGCCGCGGGAGTTCCGGCGCTACCGCGACGATCTCAAGACGCATGGCGGTCACCTTGTCGAGTTGCAAGAAAACTTCCGCAGCCGTCCTGACGTTCTGCGTGCGGTCGATGTAATTCTCGCGGGAGAGGACGGCATCGATCCGCGAAAGCTCGTTGCCACGCGAGAATTTGAACACAAGGACGCGCCTAGCGTGGAATTCCTTTTTGTCCGTCACCTGGGCAAAGGGGCACATTCGCGGCAAGATGTTCTGCACGCCGCGGCCCGCATCGCCCAACTGCGCGCGGAGCTTCGTGTCGGCAAGCCGGGGCGTGCTCCCAAATGGAGTGACTTTGCGGTGCTGCTCCGGACACGTAAGCTGATCGATGAGTTCTCCGCTGGTTTTCGGCAAGCCGGTATCCCATATCAACTCTCGGCTGGGCGCGGATTCTATGATGCGGCGGAGGTCCGCGATCTGACGCACTTCCTGCGAATTCTCGTGAACCCAAGAGATGAGATCAGCATGGCGGCCGTATTGTGCTCGCCGCTCGCCGGAATCACCGACGGCGCGCTGCTGCGGCTCAAAGTAAGCGCCGACAAAGTAAGCGCCGACAACGAGCGCGCCGGCAACGAGCGCGACGGCAACGAAAGCACCGGCAATTTGGCCGACGGCCTTGAGCCGGATACGAACCAGGAACCAGAAGATCAATCGCGCCTCGAAAAATTCCGCCGCCTGCTCGCCGAATTTCGGCGGACACGCGACGACGTTTCGCCCGATTTGCTGCTCAACCGAATCATCGCCGCTACGGGCTATGAAACTTACCTGTGGTCTCAACCGACTGGAGGTCACCGGGTCGCCAACATTCGAAAGTTTTCGGAACTGCTGCGGCGGGTGTCGCGAAAATCGGGTTTGAGCTTCGATCAGGTCGTGGCCCGAGTCGAGGAACTTCGGGGAACGCAGTCTCCCGAAGCCGAAGCCGCTGTACACGACGACGCGGCCGACGCGGTCCACGTCATGACGGTCCATGCCGCCAAAGG
>Ga0114996_10006859_pt1 | contig 13020 bp, 12 predicted proteins | sample ArcticOcean_MG_C_4_FD_87039 | JGI IMG/M metagenome (GOLD analysis project Ga0114996, IMG submission 87039) | Marine microbial communities from western Arctic Ocean - ArcticOcean_MG_CB4_134 | ecosystem: Environmental > Aquatic > Marine > Oceanic | place: Arctic Ocean: Canada Basin | collected... | reverse complement strand
CTGGGCCTTCCACTTGGCGGCCATCGTTTTGTGGATGATGTCGATGATCTCGACGAGGAAGGTGCCAGTGCCGGTGGCGGGGTCAAGGATCTGCACGAAAGCGTGATCGTGTGAGGTGCCCTCGGGAATCTTGAGGTCCTTTTGGCGCTTGGCCATATCGCCCCAGGTGGTCGTGTCGGCAAGGCCGTCTTCGAGACCGAACTCAGTGCGCAGCAGCTCGTCCACCGAGCGCACGATGTAGGAGACCACCGGACGCGGAGTGTAGAAGACGCCGCGCTGCATCCGCTTCTTGGCGTCGTACTCCTTAAGGAACAACTCGTAGAAGTGGATGACCGGGTCTTCCTGCGGGTTCTTGTCGCCGAAGTCGAGGACGACGGCTTCCATGTTCGCGTCGTCGAGCAACTGCACGACTTCGCTGACACCCAGCTCATCGAAGTCGATGCCCGGGCCGCCCGCCTTGCCGCGCCGCCCGCCGACCTTGAGGAAGGTCTCCATCAGCTCGCGCAGGAACGGGTTGGTGCGCATGTGGCCGGCGAAGTCGTCGACCGTCTTCTTGTGAGGGTCGGCAATGCGAGCCGAGAGCAGACCGTAGGCAATGGTCTGCGCGTACATGTCGGCGAAGCCGTCGGCGTCGAGGTCGTGGACCAGCGATGTCTGGAATGCCTTCATCAGCTTGGTGAGCGGGCTGCTTTCGGTCTCGATGGAGAGCGCGGACTTGATCCGGTCGCGGATGTCGCCCGCCAACTTGGCCAGGTGGATCGAGAGTTCCTTCGAGGTGGTGACGACCTCGCCGTGGCGTAGGGTGAAGGCGCCGCGCCAGCCCTTGCGCCAGGCCTCGACATCGTCGTCGTCGTCGGGCCAGGCCAGATGCTGCGTCAGCTCCTTCGCAACGGCATCGAGATGCAACGCCGTGTCGCGGTTGTCCCAGCCGAGTACCTTGAGGGTGGGCAGGTCGTCGGCAGCCCAGGCGGTGCGGTTGGCGCTGTTGGCGGAGGCGCGCTTCTTGAGCGCCACCTGGCTCAGGATGCGACGTAGCGCCACCACCGGGAGTTTCTTCGGCTCGAACTTGATGAAGAAGATGCCCCAGGGCTGGCGCGAAGAGAGTGGCCGCAAACGCTTGATCTCGGTGATCTTGGCGGCGGTCTTCGGGTCGATGCCGAGCTCGTCGGCGGTGAAGTCGTAGAACAGATCGTCCACGTCCTCGAACGAGTCGCGGACAATCGGCCAGCCCATCTCGTCGCGCAGGTAGGCGATGAGTTGGTCGAAGCGCTTGATGTTCGCCAGTGCGGCGCGGTGATCGGTCGGCATTTCTCTATCCCTCGTTCAGTTCCATCCAGCAGCGGAGCGCCGGCTTGACCCCGACCGGAGCGTCCACCCGCTTGAGATAGGAGTTCTTGATGTGTTTCTCGATCTTGCCGCGCAGCTCGATGAGGGGCTTCTCCTCGGTCGTGCACTTGCGCGGCGTCTCGGGCTTGGAGCGGATGCTGGCGACGATCTCGCCAGCATCCTCGAGGATGGTGTCGCGGTCGAGGTCGTAGAGATACCAGCGCGTCGTGCCCGCCTCCTCGGTGAACTCGGGAGGATTCTTCTGCTTGTCCAGCGCGGGGAGCGCGTAGCAGAAGAACACGCCGCGTACCCCTTTGGCCACGCGCTTCCGTCCACTGAAGGTGGCGCCGGGCAGGCCCTTGAGCCGTGCCTCCAACCCGGGGTCCGTCTGCAGCAGGGCCTGGTATTCGAGGTGCATATCCTCGACCGCGGTCTTGGTGCCCTCGTAGGCGTGGTTGAACTCCCTGATCGCGTCGAAGTCGTCTTCGGGCGTCAGGAGCTTCTTGCCTTCGATCCCCAGCGTCTTCGAGATCAGCAGGGTCTTCTGGGTGACCTTGGCGTAGAGCGTGAGGATCGCGTTCAGCTCATCGGGCGGCAGGAAGTTCCAGAAGCTCACCTTGCCGCGCAAGGACGCGACTTCCGGATGATCGGCGACGAGCCGCTGCTCGACCTCTGGATTCATACGCCTATCAACGCGCCCGATGCGCTGCATCAGGCGCACGGGGTTCCAGTGGATGTCGTAGTTGATCATCCGCGAGGCGTCCTGGAGGTTCAGGCCTTCGGAGAGGACATCGGTGGAGATGAGGACACGGACCTCCGTACGGCCCTTCTCGGCGAGCGCGGGCGACGATGCGCCGTTGTAGTAGGGTGAGAAGCACTGAATGACTTCGGCGCGATTGCGCTTGGTGGCGCTATCCACCTGGGCCACGCCCTCGATGCCGGCCTTGTCGAGTTGCCCCTTGAGATAGCGAGCGGTATCGGCGAACTCGGTGAAGATGAGAACCTTCTGGCCGTCGAGTTCCTTAGTCTTGAGCAGCCGGATCAGCTTCTGCAGCTTGTCGTCGTGCTTGGGATCGAACTTCCGGGCCTCATCGAGGAACTGCACGATCTGGTCGAGATCGAGGAAGGTCTCGGACATCATCTCCTCGACCCGGTACTCCTCGCGGTTGAGCCGTTGGACGGCGTCGAGCAGCTCCTGCGGCACGATGTCCTCGTCCTCGGACTCGTCGCCATCCTCGCCCCAGAACCCCAGGTGGCGCTGAACCGCGTAGCCGAGAATCTCACTGTTCTGGGCCTTCCAACGATCCAGGCGCTTCTTTTCCGAGTCGGTCTCACTGTGGACTTCGAGGAAGGCAAGCAGCTTTTTCAGCAGGCGTTCACAGGAGAGTTCGAAAGCTACGACGGAGCTCTCGAAGCGTTTGAGAAAGTTGGTGCGGATGAGGCCGACGACCTGTTCTTGTCGCCCCTCATCCAGGGGATCGATGCTCTTGTCTGCCCCTGTATACCACGCGAGCGGGTAGTACATCGGAAGGGTGAACAGTGGATTCTTGCGGGTGAAGGCTTTCTCGAACATGTCGAGCAGGCGGCCGTAGGTCTTGCGGATCGAGTACGCAGCGACCTGCGGCGCCTTCCGGTCCGGGAAGACTGCAGCCTTGCCGGTTTCGCGGATCTGGCTCTCGCGGGCGTAGGCACGGCTGCGTTGGACGACGAGCTGCTTGAATATCTCGTCCGTCCCGAGAATCTGTTGCGCCTCAGTCATGTGCTCGGCCACATCGGTCGAATCGTGTCCGACTGCGGCCCGGAGTGTTTTTTCCATCTGGTTGAAATGCGCGCGCAGATTGTTCACGCCCAGCGTGCGGGCGAAGTAGGTCTCGTCGCGACGGGTGAACAGCTCGGCCATGTGGCGGAAGTCGCTCAGCCGGTTGTTGATTGGTGTGGCGGTGAGCATGAAGAGCGTCTTGGGCCGCTTCGCTTGGTCGAGCAGCTCGTAGAGCTGGTAGTAGCGCGACGGTTCAAGCTCTTCGTCAGGGTTGCCCTGGCGGCCCGGATTGCGGAAGTGGTGAGCCTCGTCGATGATCACGACATCGGCGAGCTCGGCGATCCGGCGGAACCGCTCCGGGAAGTCGCCCGTACGGCCAAGGTCAGTGTGGCTGAAGACGGCGAGGTTGCTGAAGTCCGCGTTACCGCCGACGCCGCCGATGTGCGGAAGCCAATCGCGCAGGTGCGGCTCCCAAACGCCTTCCTTGGTGGCCTTGGGTGCGAACAGCACCACACGCTTGCCTTCGTGCAGCACGAGTCGCTCGATCAGCATGAGGCCCACGAAGGTTTTGCCGAGTCCGACGCCGTCGCAAAGGAACGCGCCACCATGCTGCCGCGCGATCTTCATCAGCGCCCAGTAGGCTTCCTTCTGGTAGCGGTCGATCTTCGGGAACATCTGCGAGCGCGTCTCATCCCACTCGGTCGAGGTCAGCTCGTGGCCGCGGAAGTACTCCTGCAGCGCTTTTGCATAGACGTCGAACGGCGTGTAGAGATGCGTTTGGCGCGCCATGGTCGTGATGACGGCGTCAGTGACATCGCTGGCATCATTCCAGTGGATCTCGAACCACTCTTGAAGTTGCGCGACCTCTCTCGCGCTCTGGACCTGGATGTTGAGCTCGATGTTCTTGGTGAGGCCAGGTGACGTGAAGTTGCTCGATCCGACTAGGGCTTGTGAGCCGATCACTTCCAGCTTCGCGTGCGTGATGTACGCCTTCGCGTGGAACTTGTCCTTGTCGTAGACGCGGCACTCGATCTGGCCGGAGCGCAGCGCCTCGAGGAGCGCGGGCACGCCGTGGAGAAACGGATTGGAGTCCTTGGTCGCCTCGATACTGCCGTCGAGAATCTGAACCGCTCGTTCACGCACGACGTCGAGCAGCGCCTTCCGCGTGCGGTGTGTCATCTCCGCGCCCATCAGGATGCGGATCTTTTCCAGCCCCTGCCATTTGCCGTCGAGGGCGAGCAGTGCGCCAATCTCGAAGTACCCCGTCGCGATGTCGAACGCCTTCGCGATGCTGGTCCACTCTTCGAGATAGCGGAGCCCCGTCCAGCCGGAGACGCTGTTGTCTACGATGAAGAGGTCGCGGCCTTTGGATTCAACGGTCATTCGGATCCTTGCATCGAAGTGGGGCCACGCTGGGGACGCCTAACGTCCCGGTTCAGGCGCGCGGGCTTCATGCGCGTCGCCTGGCAACCGGCTGTTAGGGTTACGGCTCTTTTGAGCTCTTACCGAATACATAGCCCATCACCAGCGTAAGCAATGGCACGATGATCTTCCAGTATTCCGCAGCCGGAATGGCGCTTTGGAAAAACAAGACCGCGATGCCTGAGGCAGCCAGAACAAGAACCAACGTACCAGCGATATTCATGGGCGCATTTTTGCCTGAACCAAAGCACCGACCAAGCCAACCAGCATCAAGGTCCATTTGCTTCGAGCGAAGCACCATGCCGCCTTCGTTGGGGGTTTTGTTGAACTCAAGCTGTTCGCTCATGACTTGCCCTCTTTGGCCAAGCCCAAAGGGATTTGCGCGTGCTGCGTGATGTATCCACACTTGTCACAAACCACGATGATCGTCGGTATGGCGGGGCCGCCAATCGCAAAGACGTTGGGGTCTTCTTGGAGCGGAATGTTGGTTTCGCCGACGACGCTAAATTTCGAATTTCCGCATCGGGGGCAAGGCTTGTTGACACCTTTCTCCTCCAGCGTCTGTACGATCTGTTCAAGTCGCTTCTGTTCCATTCCGTACTCCCTGATTCGTAACCCTAACTAGTTATTGAGCGACAAATCTGTCGTAGAGCCTGTATGCTAGCAAAAATGAAACATATCCAGGCCCTTCTGGCGCGAGATTTGCCCGATCATTGCTCGACGCCAACCCCTTGTCTTTATATTCCCGCATTTGTTCATGGAAGTGTGAGAAAATGGATACACTGGCGTATACAATACTTCACATCCCAAAACAAATCAAGCCGAAAATAGCCCCGCCGAAAAGCTCCTTGATCAAGTCCGCGAAACGATTCGACGGAAACACTACACCCGATCCACCGAGAAGACGTAGGTACTTTGGATTAAACGATTTATCTTCTTCCACCAGAAGCGACACCCCCGGGAAATGGGAAAGGTCCGACCAGACTTAAGATGAAGATATATATAATGGAGAATTATGGCAGTCCGCACTCTACTGCGCTTCTAATCGCTCGATAATCTGCCGAACTATCTGATCGGCAAATTGGATATGGTCCAATTGCTTATCGATGAGGTAGCGCCGCAGATTTTCTATTTCCTGCTCCACGCCCTTCTTTTCCGGCTCAACGGCAAAAAACTCAGCCAATGACACCCGCAACGCCTGACATAACCGGTGCAGGGTTTCCAGGCTCGGTGTCGTCTGTTCGCGCTCGATTTTTCCTATCACATCCAGACTGACGCCGGCCTTGGCCCACCTGCAGCCGCAACTGCGGGTCGTCCAGATCTGCGCCAAGCCCCCCCTTAGACCGGAAAAATACTTGACGTTTATCAGTGTTACCCACTCTTTAAAAGATTAGGTCCAGCACCCAAAAGCTCATATATTGCTCCCCGTACAAAGGACATCATACCCTCACTTACGATACGTCCTAATCCCCAGTCCGGTTCCCTTTTACGTGCGTGTTTCCACCCTTGGTCTATGAGCTATAACCCGATACGATCCGCCCTGGCCTACCGGTCCAACCAGACCGCCTAATATACCTGTGCCCCAAATTCGGTGAACACGATAACGGGGTCGATAACCCCCATACCACTCCCAACAGCGGGAGTGGCTGAACAGGTGGTCAGGCTTTGGCTTGGCAGAGTTGAGCGTGTTTCCAGGGCGAGTTCGCGTTATGGGCTACCACGAGCGCGAGTGGGCCGAAGAGGCCGTCGAGGTGCTCTACCATCACAAGGGCAAACCCTACTTCGGCCGGATCGTGGCGCAGAGGAGGCGTTTGCGCTGAACTGATTGTGGGATGGCGACTGCGGCGGTCTATGGTGATGGCGAAATCTAAGCGGAGGGTTTTTTTAGAACTACTGCACGTTGGGATAGCTGCTGACGTACCTTCTTTTTGACCGTCCTGGGAATATCGGCGTCCTTGTCATAACGGCCATTCTTCAGCCACCGAACTTCTGAATGGCTGTAATTTTCAGGCAGCGGATCATGCACTACCGCACAAGCATACCGGTATCGACTTTCGGGGGGAGAAATCTCTTTCGTAGGAACGTCTTTTACGAGGAGCCTTACGATACCTTGATCAGTGTAACTCGGCAAGAGAACCCAATTGGGCTCGCTATATTTGCCGCGATTGACTGAAAAATTAGGCGCCCGGAAGGCGATACCGCTCTCGTGTCCTAAGCTACGTAAAGATTCAGTCGTCAAACGCCAATACAACGGTTCTTCTTGATCAAATGTTTGGTTCGGTGATCGTTCCCTTTGATACATCCCATCTGGGAGGTCTACGGACAAAGCTACACACCTTTGATAAGGCGGGAGCAAGGCTACGCGGACCTGTAATCTCCCAAGTGATAGGATCGCTTCCATCTTCGGCGCATAAGCCTATTATTTCGCCATCATTGAAAATCTCAATATCAGCGTATCTATTGTCTATGCGAAAAACCAGCCCGACCCCCCCTTCGGCGGAAGGAAGAATATCCGTTGGGGGGTACCCGGCAGCACACAACAAATCTAGCGCCGCCCGTCCCTGACTAATGGCCTGTTTATTTGGACGCGGTGCCTCATAGCCATCCCATCCATCGGACAGCTCCAACAGTTCCTCCAAGCGCTTTAGATGCACCTGTTCAACTGGTTGTGAATCGGCTATGCTGGGATTTGTAAATAAAACAGATCCACTCACCGAAGGAATCACATCGATTGGAATATCTGACAAGGTAGCAGCGCTATAAATACCTAAGTCCTTAAACATACTTACCCCATTTATGTTGAACCTGCTCATCGATTAGAAATTCGAAAGTCTTAACTATCATACTGTGAGCTCGGTCAAACCAATCCCGCGCAACATCGGCGCCATCGACCTCACCTCTCATACTCATCTCAGCCCGCAATACCCCCTGCTCCAAATCCCCCACTAACCTGTGAGCATTTGCCAATTGGACAGACATGTGCCCTTCATCTATATAAAACTGCGTCTCCCATTTCACCGCCGATCTCCCCATCATCCAAGAGGGGCGGTCTTTGCGACTAGTAAAATCTGGCAAGATATCTGCCAACTGATTTAAATTATCCTCGTCCGCCAGCGGAATAAGATCGATGTAAGACAATTCACAATAACCAGGGGCAGCTTCACTAAAGCCGAGTTCCTCTACATAAAGTCGAAACACTTCAAAATGCTGCCAAAATTCATTAATTAAGATTTCATATCCCGGGTATGTTCCATCTTCAAGTTGACGCCAATTATAAAAAAACACATCTGGCTGAATCTGGATTATTTTATGTCCTTGTTCACTAACAAACCAGATACGAGATGGGGCAACTGCCACAGTATTCTGTTGACCCATTTTCATCAGTGAGGGCAGAGGGGGGTGCTGCTCTGTGTGCGGGAATTCGGACTTGTATCGATCCCATAGTCCTCCCCAATATGGAGCGATAAGCTCTAGTACTGGAGGAAAGCGCACGCCGACTACTAACTCATTTATAGGTGGGTTCTCGTATTTCGGAAGTTCGCTCATAATTCTGCATTAAAGCATGGTTCCAAATTAGAATACAGGCTCTATAACTATAGTGTAATTAAATAGTTCCTTATTGCCTATCGGTAGGATCGTCAATTTACTTGAGCGCTTGCCCCCTGTCAAGTGTCTACAGGGGGACCACAACAATTCCTTACTCTCCCCCATACCCAAAGGACGTAATCCCCTTAGGGGGGTGGTCCCCACTGCATTTCCGACCGAAAAATATACCTGAAATTATTCCGCCGGCGCCAGGATTCACCTTCTTCTCATCTCCCCCTTGACTGAATTTGCCCCTGCAATGTAAGCTCTAGATAAAGGTGGCGTATACTAAGCGGGCGTCCGATCTATTTTAATTTTGCCCGCCCGAGTATTGAGGTACACAGCGGGCGGCTGGCTGGAGTCGTTACGCGTGGTCATCGAGAGCAGATTAGCTCGCATAAGCATGTTTAACGAGGTGCGATCGGCTGATTTCAGGCCGCTGGCGTCTATATGGCCGCAAAGGGTATGCATGACAAAATGAAGGTCTTCGTTAAGCGGCTCCTTGACCTTAAGATGGATGGTGCCCGAATCGGCCTCCAGATGGTAGCTGCTGTTGACTTGATAGCTATCCAACGCGAAGCGAGTCGTACCGTAGCGGTTGCGAATGATGATATCCCCGTGCAGATCAGACACGTCCAAGTCAGTAAACGCCAGATCCACTTGGACCGTACCGTGGATGCTTTTCAACACGGAGGGCGGTTGGGCCGTCGGCTCCAAATTAAAGCCGTCGGACATACTCCCGCCGATAATATCGTAGCGGCTTTGGAAAAAAGCGCCGCGGATGTTTTCAGCATGCCTCACCGAGGTATCAAAGAGGCGGATCTGGCCTTCTAAATCTCGCAATTCCAGATTTTTCCCATCCACTACGTTCAGGTTCGATCGCAAGCCGGTGACGCGCAATTTGGTGGTGCGCAGTACGGTGATCTCGACCCCAGTCGGCACGGCGACCACCAGATCAACGCGCCCCACGCCGCCGTGTACTTTGCCGTTGCGGTATGTATTGACGGGGGTGAAGATGCGACGCACCGACTCAGTCAGGGCATCCTACGGCAAGATGATATCGCCAATTTCTTCACGGATTATGGATAGGCGGGTAGCTGGGCCGGCAAGTCGCTTGAGTATATAAAGAGTAATGTCGTCTTCTCGGGTGCGCATTTCCTCGTAAAGGCGGCTGGTATGCCAGGTGCTATAATGGGGGGACTCGCGGAAAAGTCCGTCGTGAGGGCGAAAACTAGTTTGTGTTTCGTTCAAGCGCGTAATCCATTCGCTAGTCGATTGCGCAGAAGGGGAGATTTCGTTGGGAGCCATTAGATCGTCTCCAATGATGGTGCCGACGACCACCTGACCCGGGTGAGGGGTAAAAGCCCCCCACGTTACCCTGCTTTGAAGCAGCTTATGCTGTGCTATGGCGGGCTTATTACTAAAGACCTCTGATATTTTCGAAACGTGACATAGCGCCACTCTGCCGCGCTGAAGTTCGGCGGCCCCGGGACGAACCCTGATCAGGCGGGAATCGCTGCGCCCCCCTTCTTCTTACCTCCTTCCTTTCTGGGATGTATAGAGGCGTGCCAATGCGTTTCCGCAATTTTGAAAATCCACACGATCAAGAAAGTCATACACAGGTAGAAGAAACCAGCCGCAATAAAAGATTCGAACGGAACGAAGTGCCGCGAATTGACGATCTTGGCCGCCCCGAACAAATCGACGATGGTGATCACGCCGGCCAGGGCGCTGCCATGCAGCATGAAGATTACCTCATTGCCGTAGGACGGTAACGCCCTTCTAAAGGCGCTCGGCAGAATAATGCGCCGATACTGGGTCGCTCTGGACATCCCGTACGCTTTGGCTGCCTCGACCTCGCCGAATGGCGTCTGCTCCATGGCACCGCGGAGTATCTCGCTGGTGTAGGCCGCAGTGTTCAGCGAAAACGCAATGAGCGCGCACCAGTAGGCTTCCTTGAACACGACCCATAGAACGCTCTCCTTAAGCAACTCGAACTGTCCGGCACCGTGATAAATCATGAACATTTGCACCAGCAAGGGCGTGCCGCGAAAAAAGTAGATGTAGGCTCTCGGCCAGAACGCGATGAACCGACTATTCGATGTGGCCACCAGCGCCAGCGGTACGGCCAGAGCCAGACCAAAAATCAGCGATAGGACCACGAGCTGTACGGTAACCCACAGGCCCTCGACGTAGAGCGGCATATTCTCGATGATGACGTTGAAATCCACAGCCTACGCCTTCCTCACACCAACGCTGTAGCGCCTCTCCAGCCAACGCAGGCCGATGTCGGATACGCCGGTAATGATGAGAAACAGGATAGCCACGAGAAAGTAAAAGGCGAATAGTTGCCGGGTGGCGCCTCCGGCCTGCCCCGCGATATAGACCATATCCTGCAAGCCAATGACGGACACCAGCGCGGTAGTCTTGGCCAACACCAGCCAGTTGTTGCTGAAACCCGGCAATGCGTGCCGCACCATCGCCGGCATGGTGATCCGCAAGAAGACCTGGATCGAGGTCATGCCGTAAGCGTGTCCCGCCTCGATCTCACCCCGGGATACCGCCAATATGCCGCCGCGAAATGTCTCGGTTAGGTAGGCACCAAAAATGAAACCGATGGTGAGCACTCCGGCCGCGAAGGGACTCACGTCGATGTAATCCCACCCAAGACTATCGCCGACGTCATTAACCAAAATTTGGCCGCCGAAAAAGATCAGGGTCATGAGTACCAGGTCCGGCACGCCGCGGATCACGGTCGTATAGCTCCCTGCGATCAATTTTGCGATCCACGATCCCGAGAGTTTGGCGACAGCACCGATCAAGCCAAGAATGATGGCAATCAGCAGCGACAACACTGCCACCTCGAGGGTTAGCAATGCCCCCTTCAGGATTAATGGTAAATAGCCGTGTAGATCGAACACCGAATAAGCTCCAACAGTGCGTTAACCAAAAGAGCAACTACCGCCGTGCCGTCGGCTATGACTATTCACCGTTCATCGGGGTGCCCTGGTCGGCCCCGAAGACGTCGAATTCAAAGTATTTGGCGTTAATTTTCTGATATGTGCCGTTGGCGCGGATGGCCTCGATTGCCTTGTTGAACTTGTCGACCAAATCCTGGTTCTTCTTAGTGACCGCGATTCCAGCACCTTCGCCAAAGTATTTGACGTCGGTGTAGTCTGGCCCCACGAATTCCCAGCCCTTGCCCTTGTCAGTTTCCAGAAAGCCGTCCTTCAGCGCCACGGAATCGGCCAGCAATAAATCCAGGCGTCCGGCTGCAGCGTCCAGATAGGCCTCGTCCTGAGTCGCATAGCGCTTGATCTCTACACCGCTGCCGAACTCTTCAGTGATGAAGTTGTCATAGGTGGTGGCACGCTGCACACCGACGACTTTGCTCTGCAGACCCGCTTTATTGATTTCAATTCCGGAACCCTTCTTGCGCGCAAACTTGGCGGGCGTCTGGTAGTACTTGCCAGTGAATGCGACCTTCTTTTTGCGCTCCGCGGTGATGGACATGGACGCGATGATGGCGTCGTACTTGCGCGCCAGCAGCGCCGGAATGATGCCGTCCCAGTCTTGTTGCACCAAGGTGCACTTGGCACCCATCTCGGCGCACAGCGCATTGGCGATGTCGATGTCGAAGCCCACCAATTTACCGTCGGCAGTGATCGAACTAAACGGTGGGTAGACCCCCTCCACGCCAATGCGGATCGTTTTCCAATCCTTGGCGCTGGCAGTGCTATTGCCGAGTCCCAGAACGACCGAGGCTAGAGCGAGTGCGATGAGTATTGGCAATTTCCTGCTCCTGTTTGCTTTTATATCAGTTTGCATCACCTTGCCCCGCTGCGGCATGCCTTCTGAAGGATGAGTGTCAGTTCAACATTCCTGCTAGGAACTGCTTGAAACGTGCTGATTTCGGTTGGCCAAAAACCTGCGCGGGTGGGCCGTCTTCCTCGACCTTGCCTTCGTGGAGAAACATGACCTTATTGGACACATCCCGCGCGAATGCCATCTCGTGCGTCACTACCAGCATAGTGCGCCCCTCTTCTGCCAGGCCGCGTATCACCTTGAGCACCTCTCCCACCAACTCTGGGTCGAGGGCCGAAGTGGGCTCGTCGAAGAGCATCATTTGCGGCTCCATGGCGAGCGCGCGGGCGATCGCGGCTCGCTGTTGTTGGCCACCGGATAAGTGCGCAGGGTAGTAGTCCTTGCGCTCGTACATCCCGACTCGCTGCAATACCCGCTCGGCGCGTTCCACCGCTGCGGCCCTGGGCACCTTGAGAACGTGCATGGGCGCCTCGATGACGTTTTGGAGCACCGTCATGTGGGACCATAGATTGAACTGCTGGAACACCATGGCCAGATGCGAGCGAATGCGTTCGACCTGACGCTTGTCTTCGGGTACCCGCGCGGCGCCGGATTTCGTTACCATCTTGATCAGTTCGCCGTGCACGTAGACATTGCCGACGTCTGGGGTCTCCAGCAGGTTGATACAGCGCAAAAAGGTGCTCTTTCCCGAGCCACTGCTGCCGAGGATGGAAATAACCTCGTGCTCGTGCGCAACCAGCGAGATCCCCTTCAGCACCTCGAGGCTGCCGAAGCTCTTGTGCAGATCTTCGACAACCAGAGCCTCAGTCGATTCGCTCATTCAATCCCCTCGGAGAATCTTCTACTTCTTCGACCCACTGCGGCAGTCAAACGCTACCATTCCCCCGGTATAGCCGAGGGCTTACCCTGGATAGTAAAGTAGTTGGGGAGGCAATCTCAGGCAACTCGCGGCAGCCCCTCGGACGACGGTAATATGTCTGCGAACGGCACGCCGGACCTTAAGCCGCACAGTGGATATTTGGCCTGGGAATCGCCACTCGGTCTCGCCCAGTCCTGCAGCCAAAAAAATAAGCGGACAAAAGAAGCCGGGCCCAAGTGCCTAG
>Ga0114996_10006858_pt1 | contig 13020 bp, 5 predicted proteins | sample ArcticOcean_MG_C_4_FD_87039 | JGI IMG/M metagenome (GOLD analysis project Ga0114996, IMG submission 87039) | Marine microbial communities from western Arctic Ocean - ArcticOcean_MG_CB4_134 | ecosystem: Environmental > Aquatic > Marine > Oceanic | place: Arctic Ocean: Canada Basin | collected... | reverse complement strand
TATTGACCATCGTGACGCCCCAGGACAGTCCCGCCACAGCGTTCTGCTGGGCTGCCGGGTTGAGGTCGGCCGTCTCGCGCCGGATCATCTCCAGCGGGTGCCAGAGGCCGCTGAAGCCGGGGATGAAGTTGATCGGGGAGAAGTAGATCGATCTCCCCACCCCGTGCCAGAAGAAGCCGAATACCTCGGGATCCAGCTCCTCCAGTTCCTGGGCGACAATCTGCACCATCTCATCGGGCCGGGTTTCGCCATAGAAGGCCCCGCTGCGACAGATCAGACCAAGCGACTCCAGCGCGGCGCCGGCGTAGCCCGGCTTCGAGTTCTCCCGGCAGAGCCGGATGAACTGCTTCAGGATGTCCCGGATCTCGGCCCGCGGGCTTAGATGGTTGACCGGTTTCAGGAGATTCTGGGCAATCGACATGCCCAATCCGGCGTGAAGCATCGTCAGGCTCCCGGCACGCAGGTCGTCCGTCTCGGTCAGTACGCCTTTCGGCTCTTCCCCGCGCTTGTACCAGAGATCGGCGTAGTAGTGTCCCAGCCCCTCAATGGCCCACAGCGCCGGATACTCGCCCAGCTCATAGGCGCGGCCCACCAGTTCGGCCAGCGGCGGAATCGGCGGCTCATCCGGCAGGCTCAAGGTCTTGGGAACGCCGTAGACCAGGTTGAAGACAGTGAGCTTGTTCCGAAGCTCGCTCCAGCTCAACCGCCCCCGCTCGCCCGGCGCCATGCTCAGGGCGGCCTCCGTCGACCACTGGGTGGGGTCCGAGCTGAACCTAGACCCCTTCCCCGCGCGGGAGGTCGGGTAGAGCATGCCGAGCATCACGTCCGTCAACTCGCGCTGCGCGTCGTCCCCCGCCTGGAACATGCTCTGCATCATATCTCCCAGCTGCGACCCGGCCGCCAGCGTCGCTGCATCAAGTGCGGCCGTCGCCTTGCGGGTGGGGTTCGTCGGGTTGGACAGAAGCCCCATGACTTGGCTTGCTCCGAACAACGGCATGGACCAGGTGAAGCTGAGGATCGACTTCGTCAGGTCACGCACCGGATGCCTCCTCTTCGCAACGGGTAGGTTCTGCCCGCGCGGCGCGCGGACAACAGAACTTCGAGAAACCTCTGATGAAGTGTATGGTGAATAGACGTTCGAGTCATGCGCGGGTTACCGCCCACAGCAGGGACGCTCCCAGCAGTACGAACAGGGCCGCCCCGATACGGTCGACCCAGATACCCCCTGCAGCGCTTCCGGACAAGTGGTAGGCCACAACAACGACAGAGACGAGCAGGAACAGCAGGGAAATAATCACAGCCGAAGCGTTCCGCCGCCGGCGGTGTTCCACCGTCTCCCGAATCCGGATATCCAGCTTCACGTCGCCCGCAGCCGCCCGGGTCAGGAGTTGGTCCAGCTTCTGCGGAAGCTCCACCAACGCGGCCGCATACCGGTCGAGCGTGTCCGCACAGTAGCCGGGCTCGGCCATGTCGCGCATCTCACGGGCCTCCAGTCGGTTCTGCAGCACCACGAAGGCGTCCGCGAAGGGGTCGCCCTCCGGCGCCAGGAGATGCGCCGTCCGGGCGCAAAGAAAGAGTCCGCGCATGAACGACGCCAGCCCCGGATTTGGCCGGTAGCCCTGCTGGATGGCCGCCCGCCAGTGAAGAAAGAGATGCTCCGGGAGCGTGTCGTCCGCCTGCGGGTCGGACCAGCCGCCGTCGCGGAAAGGCACCACCTGGCGGATGCGATGCTCAAGGTCCTTGGCCTCGCCCCGGGCTTCGTCGGCCTGCATCTCGCCCAGCAACGCCTGGCAGGCCTGCACCGGGCGGTGGTTGGCCGAGGCCACCAGGTAGTCCCAGAAACAGGCTCGCTCCTTCGGCAAAAGCTTCACTGCAGGGCCCGCTGCGAAAGCGACGCTTCCGTCGGTGGAAACCACCACGCGGTCAGGAGTGGGCGAGGCTGGGAAAACGCCGGCGTCGAATACCCGGTCCAGCCAGGCGACGCACACCGCCACGGCTGCCGGGTACGATCGCTGCGTGGGGCGTGCGGGATCCTTTCCCCACATGGAGCCGTCGCCCGACAGCACATCGTCCAGCCGCTTCCCCGGAAGGCGCTCCACCGTCAACACGGTGGGGCCGCAAAGCGCCGGGTAGATTCTGGGCGTGCCCCGCTGCTTCCCTTCTGCTTCGGAATGAGCCAGGTCGTCCAAATCACGCGCGGCCAGGCGGAAATCGATCTGGCGTTCCAGATCGCGTTCGAACTGGGCCACCGTTTCCGCGAAAAGCGTACGCGACCACCCCGCCTCCCGCATCAGGGGGCGGAGCTTGCGCAGCAGCGGCAGATCGGCCTGCACGTCTCGGACGCTGCCCTGCCGCAGAAACTGGACGACCACGTCCTGGCCGTTGAACATCCGGGCGCGGTGCAACTGGTAAAGCAGGCCTGTTTCGAGTGGCGCGGGGTCGAACGTCGCAAGGGCGTCTTCCAGGGTGCGGCCGATCACCTGTTGGAACTGTTCCCGGATGTCGTCTGCCGGCGCGGCTTCCGCGCGTTCGCCCACCTCCGCAAGCATCAGGCACTCCGACAGGGGCAGCAGATCGGCGCGGGAGGAGAGATACGACCCGAAGGCGGCGAACCCGGAACCGAGTTGGGTGATCGTACGCACGAGCGTTTCGCCGGTGTCAGCGCCGCCGGAGGCCGCCCCGGCCAGCGCCCGCCGTACATCCTGCTCTCGGTGTCGGCGCTGCTTCCAACGGCACCATCTGCTTGGGGAGGCGATCATGGCATAACCTGTCTCTCAGGACCTTTCCGCCGCGGACGCCCGGACGAACAGCCGGCGAACCGTCTGGACCAGAAGAACGGTCGCCGAGACCAGCAGAATCGCTTCGGCGGTGAACAGGTTCACCCCCACCACCGGCGACCGAGCGGTGACGACGATCAGGAGGGAAACCCCAAGTGTAATCGCGGATAGATAGGTAGCCCGCGACCGGAGAAGGGCGTCGGTATCGGAAGGGGCCTCGCCGAAGCCGACCGGAAGCTCCCCGCCTGCAACCTGCTGGACGAACCGACTCAGTCGGAAAACCCCGTCCCGGAAGATATTCCCGCTGGACCGAACCACGGACGCAAGCTGATCGGTCGAGTAGAGCTCCGCACGGAACTGCGCCTTCAGATAGCGTTGGCAGACTGTCGCCAGGTATTCGCCCACATTGAATCCGGGGGCGAACCGGGTGATCAGGCCATCGATGGCAATCGAGGACCGGATATACTTGATAACATCCCGCTCCGGCCAGATGCTCGTCTTGTGCGACAGCCGGAGCATGTCCAGCATCACCAGCGTAAAGTTCTTCTGGAGCCGCTGCTTCCCGCCGGCCGGATCGTACCACTCCTCGGCGTAGCTCCGCAGGCCTTCGTGGAACCCCTGAATATCCGAGGTCTCGTCCCATTCCGTGACCAGCAGGAACGCTTTGGCCATGCCCTCCAGGTCCGCCCGCGTGTAGGCCAGCGTCATCTCGATCAGGTGCTGGCGCGAGTAGGGGCTGAGCACGCCTGTGATGCCGAAATCGACATATCCGACCACGTTGTCCGGCAGCACCAGCAGGTTTGCCGGATGGAGGTCGGCGTGGAACAGGCCGTACCGGAACGCGTCGCCCAGAAAGTTGTCGATAATGTTCCGGGCGAACGTCTCCGGTTCGTACCCCATCGAACGGAGCCTCTGGGCGAACGGATGGTCGTCCGACTCAAGGGCTCGGAGCACCTCCAGCACAGTCACGCCCTCGAAGAACTCCGCAACCAGAATCCGCCTGGTGGTGTAGCGCCACAGAACCGAAGGGACGCGCTCGCAGGGATTGTCGCGCGAATTCCGCCGAAGGCGCGCCATATAGCGCGCCTCGTTGCGGTAGTCGAGTTCTTCCCGTGTCCACCCCGCGAACTCGCTGACCGGCTCGATCATCCAGGTGAGCGGTTTCAGGCGGAACATCCGGATGAAGCGGATGACGGTGGTCATCAGACGAATGTCCCCGCCGAAGTCTCGCTCCACCGTGGGTCGCCTCACCTTCACGGCCAGCTTGCGCCCGCCCAGCGTGGCCACATGAACCTGGCCGATCGATGCGGTCGACAGCGGCTTTCGGTCAAACGTGTCGAAGATCTCGTCCGGGCTGGCCCCCACGTCCTCCTCGAACGTCTTCTCCACCCACTCAAACCCGAACGGCTCGATCCGGTCCAGGAGGTCGGCCAGCTGGCGGCAATAGCGCGGCGGGAGGATGTCCGGCTGCAGGGCCAGCATCTGGCCAAACTTGATGAAGGTCCCACCCAGTTCTTCAATTGCGAGGCGGAGTCGTTCGGGGCCGGTCAGTCCGGCCTGGGGTACCCGCGCCCGGAGGCTGGGCCAGCGCCAGAGCCACCGGTTGGCCAGGGCCAGCACGCCGTACCGGCCCCCGACCCTCACCAGGTGAAACAGCCGCCGCAGGTTCTGCTGCGCCATCAGTTCGTCTCGCGCTTGAAAATGGACCCGAAGAAGATGTGGCGGCGGCGTGCGAGCATGGCGTCGATGGCGCTCTGCATTCGACGCCGGACCTCCTGTGTGATCTGCTCCACCACCTCCTTGTCGTTGGCCGCCTCCGGAGGATAGGTCTCCTCAACGTGCAACGGCTCAAGGAACTGAATATGCCACTTCGTGGGCAGTGGAATCGGAAGCAGCGGGAAGGGGGGCGCAATGGGGAAGCACGGCCAGAGGCTGAACCGCTTCCACCACCGCCAGTTGATCTTGCCGAAGATGGGGAAGATCTCTGGCGTGCCCACCGTTACGAACGGGACGATCGGAGCGCGCCCTCTCAACGCCATCCGGACGTACTCGTCGCGGCCGAACCGCCCCAGCGTGTACGCGTCCCGGTAGTAGGTGAAGGCGCCGTGGATCCCCTCCGGGTAAACTCCAAGAAGCTCGTCTCGCTCCAACACATAGTCTGCGTTTTCCTGGCACGCGATCATGCCGCCCAGTTTCGTCATGAAATTGAACTGACAGGGCATCTTGATCAGGGTCGGATGGATCAGGAAGCGCGGGCAGCGCGACCGTTCTGCAACGATCAGGTGGAGCGTCATCACCGCGTCCAGCGGCATGAAGCCCCGGTGGACGCCGGCCAGAACCGCTCGGCCCTGGGGGATGTGCTCGAGCCCCCGATGCTCGATCCGCCAGTAGACGTGTCGGAGGAAGGCGATCAGGCTGCGACCATAGGACGCCACGTAACGCGTGTCCAGGCCGTAGTCGTCGAAGCGCAGGTCGCGAACCGTCGCCGGGTCGGGCGCCGCACGCGGCTTCGTGAGCTCCAGAAACGTCGCCAGCGCCTCAACGGAGCTCTGCGAGGGCGTGAACCCCAGTTCCGACCGCATCTTTTGGTTCCCCACGGTCCAGCTGTACCGAACGTAGTCCACCTGTTCCACGGGGTCCACGTTGGCCGCCCGGCGCAACAGCCAACGGCCGAGGCGGTGGACCGAACGGGGGAGCGGCAGGCGGCGCGTCTTCGCGAGCCGAAGCGCCGCCCGCAGCGGGATCACGCCGTCCGGAGAAACGTTGTAGATACCTCCCTGGCTCCGATCCAGGGCGGCGCAGATCGCGCCAACCAGGTCCTCCTGGCCCAGCAGCTGAAGGGTCGGGTCGTGCCCCACCAGCGTCACTGCGCAGCACCCCCGGAGCAGCCGGCTCAGGTAGCCGTCGCCCGACTCGGTCAGCACCGAGGCAGGCCGAAGGATGGTCAGCCGGACCTGCTCCAGGACCGTCTCCGCCAGTTCCTCCAGCGCGATCCATTCCCGGGCCACCGCATTGCGGCCGCTGTAGGTTCTCGGCCTCGTTTCGGCCAGGAACCCGACATTGTGCGGCCGTGGCCCGTAGACCTCGGCGCTGGAAATCAGGACCACGTGGCGGATGCCGCCCTGCGCCGCGCTCTTGAACAGACGCTCGGCCTCGCCCAGGTCCAGGGTTCCTTTCCTGCGCCCGGAAGGCGGCAGGCAGACCAGGCATCCGGCCTGCGACGCGGCGAGGACGGCGTCGTAGTCGCCCGGTCGTCCGGAAACCAGGGTGATCGAATCGGGCCCGCGCTCCGACAGGACTGCGGCCAGGCGTTCGGCCGCCGAACTCGGGCCGCCCGCGCCAGGGTCCACAACCGCCACCCTCATCGGTATATCCTCCGGCGGTATGTCCTCCGGCGGAGCCGGCTGCTCAGAATTCCCGGTCACCATGGGAGCCCGGAGGGGCTAGCCTCAATTGGACACTCTGGACGGGTTCTGCTTCTTTCGGATCGCAACGGGCGACGCCTTCTATGGATTGGAATTCAGGTACGCGGCGTCTGCAATGAACACATAGTATACGGTGAACCCGACGCAAAGCGTACAGGCATCGGTCCAGACTCCGTGCGGCCGCCTACCGGGCCACCGTAAGGAGCCGGTCCACCCCCGGAACGGCGACCACCTGCCGTTCGTCGTCTGGCCACGTCACCACCAACCGGTCCAGCTGTCCGGCGCGTCCCAGTCCGAACGTCACCTCCAGCTCCACCTGCGACAGGTAGCTCCGGGTGGGCATCACCTGTCGCCGCTGGACCACCCCGCCCACTTCAGCCTCCACCCAGGCCCCGATCCCGTCGCGATTGGGGGGCCTGCCCTCCAGCCGCACGCGCAGCCAGTGGTTTCCAAGCGTTTGGTCGTTCCTCAGAAGCAACGGTCGGTCGCCGACCTGGGTGAGCACCACATCCAGGTCGCCGTCGCCGTCCACATCCGCGTAGGCGGCCCCCCGCCCCACAATCTTCTGGGCAAGGTCACCCACGGCGTCCTCCGGAACCATGATGAACGTGGATCCCCCGGAATCCGTGTTCCAGAAAAGCTGGGCCGCTTGCTTGTAGGACTGGCTCGGGTCCATCTTCGAGATCTCCGTCTCGATGTGGCCATTCGCCTGAAGCAGATCCAGGCGGCCGTCGAGGTCCACGTCAAGCAGCAGGGCGCCGAACGTCAGGGCCAGTCGGCTCGGGGCTCCGATCCCTGCGCCGATGGCGTCGTCTACGAAGAAGGTCCGGTCATCCTGGCTCACGTACACCGACGTCATCTCGTTGGCGAAGTTGCCGATCACGAATCCCAGGTTGTGGTCATTGCGGATGTGGCCGGCGTCCACCCCCATCGCCCCGGTCGCTTTCCCGTTGGAGCCGTAGGCCAGGCCGTAGAACTCCGCCACATCCTCGAACGTGCCGTCCCCCCGGTTGCGGAACAGGTAGTTGGCCACCGTATCGTTGGCTACCAGCACGTCCATCGCCCCGTCCCCGTCAACATCCACAATGCCCAGGGCCAGCGATTTGGCGGCAGGCAGCCCGGTGGCCGGGTTGCGGACCTGTACACCGCTCTGTTCCGACACGTCGGTGAACGTTCCATCCCCCTCGTTGCGGAAGAGGTAAGGGAACGATCCCTCGTAGTCCTGGGGAGGCCCGTAGGCCCGTCCGACGCCCGTGAGCCGGAAGTCCAGCTCGAAGTCGATCTCTTTGGACCATCGTACGTAGTTCGCCACGAACAGGTCCAGATCCCCGTCGCCGTCATAGTCGAAGAAACCGGCGCTGCTGCTCCAGGCGTCGGGCGTGCCTGCCACCCCGGCCCGATCCGTCGCGTCCTCGAAGGTCGCTCCCGTATTCCGGAGGAGGCGGTTCTCGCCCAGCCCGGTCAGGTAGATGTCCGTCCAGCCGTCGCCGTCATAATCGGCAACGGCCGCTCCCATGCCGTAGAAGCTCACCGACAGCCCTGTTTCCCGGGTGACGTCCCGGAACGATCCGTCGCCGTCATTGGCGTACAACGCCATGGTCGGTTCGGGTCCGCCTTCCCGTCGGTGCGGCCAGAACGTGCTGTTTACGAACAACAGATCGGGGTCGCCGTCGTTGTCGTAGTCCAGGAAGGCGACCCCGCCTCCCATGGTTTCGGGAAGCAGCTTGTCTCCGTAGGCACCGTTCGTGCGCCTGAAGGTGATACCGGAGGAGGCGGTGATGTCCGTGAAGGGAATCTTCGGGGCCTCCGCGCGAAATACCGGTTCCGGGGCCACCGCCTCGATCGCCTGCTCCGGGGCGGATTCGTCAGACGGCCGGAACATGTAAACGCCAATCGCCACAAGCACGGCCGCGGATACAATCACCAGCAGCGACCAGCGGAACGCCGGCCCGATGACGGCGTCGTCTTCGGCCACCCACTCGTCTTCCGGCTCCGTGCCTCCCTGTGCGGGCTTCACTGCGTCCTCGACTCCTGGTTCGGGCTTCACTGGGTCCTTGACTCCTGGCTGATGGATGAGAGGACCGGAAGACCTTTCTGGGTCAGCTCGGGACGCGGCTGCAGTTCGAAGGCAGCCGCTTTGCGCAGGAGCGTATCGCCTTCGAACGACCCCTCCCTAGACAGATCGTAGATCACCACGGCTTCAGCCGCGTGATTGGCGGCGGCGTTCTGTCGCCGCGCCGCGGTCACCGCCCGATCGCGGGCGTTGTCATCCGGTTTGTACGTGCGGTACAGATCCAGGTGGGTGGCGGCGGCCTCGCTGCGCCCCAACTGGCGTTCAATAAGGCTCAGGTTGTAGTGGGCGGTCACGTTCTCGGGGTCCACCTCCAGGGCTCGCTCGAACCACTCCTTAGCTTCTGCGAGCAGGGAGTCCCGCGCGGCCCTGCGCGCCTGGCCGCGCTCCATCTTGGCCCGTTCGTAAATAGTTTGCCCCAGTTCGTTCAGGAGGCGGTAGTCGAGGCTGAAATCGAAGCCGCGTCGTCGCGTTTCCGCGTCGTCGGCGAAAACGATGCTTTTGAAATTGCTGATGGCGGCGTCCAGGTGCCCGTTCTGCTTGTTGACCAGGCCCGTAAACCACTGCACCGTCCATGGCGGCGCGGGAGGATTCGAGGCAGCCGCCCGGTCCAGCGCCGCAATCGCCTGGTCCTGAACCGTCCCCTGGAGCATGTAGACCCGCGCCAGGTTCAACGGGCCATCGGGCCTGCCAAGCGCCTCCACCTGGGCGAAGGCCGCCTCCGCCTGCGCCAGCTCTCCCTTCGTCTTGCCGCCTTTGCGGAGCAGGCCGATCCCGTAGTCGTTCCACCGCTGCCATTCGGGTTCGGGCGGCGGGTCGCTTGCAGGGCCGCCGTCTGCAACGCCCGTCACCGGAAACGTCACGTGATCCTCGGCCATCGTCACGATCGGCAGCTCGTTCACGGTGTCCGGGCCGTATACGTGCTTCATGTAGGTGGTGTCAAACTTCCGGTACTGCAGGCGCACGCTCACCTGGACCGGCCCGTCCACGTCCGGTGGGATCCGGAGGTCGAAGTGGACCGCATCACCCGCGCCCGGAGGGATCTGGTGATTGTAGAGCGGAACGAAGATGTCCTGCGCGTTTCGCCGGTCGATCCTGTTTCCGTCCCGGTCCAGCACGTAGGCGTTCACAAAGTGGGACCACGGATCCACCTGGTTCCCCTCGCCCAACCCCCCGCTCCGTCCGATCACCCGGTCCCCCACTTTCGCGGTCACGTCCAGCCACAGCTCGTTGGAATCTCCCGTTCCCTCCGTGAGCAGATGCCCCAGCTTGAGCGTTCGAATCACCACCTCCAGCAGGTAGTGGCCTCCTCGTCGCAGCACGGGTACTGTCGGCCGGATCGGCGCGTGCAGGTCCCCATCGGTTCGACCGCCGTCCCGTATGCCGAAGATGTCCACCCGCACCGCACCCTCGAGGAACGACCGGTGCGCTTCATTCACCCAGTCTGGCAACCCCACCAGGTGTGGGATGGCGGTATTGGCGCTGGGGAACATATGGTCGTGAGCCGTCCGTTCACCGCGTTTATCGAAGTCCTTCGCGGCGAACTGCTCGGACGGCTGTAGCGGCATGTGGCAGCCGTTGCAGTTGGGCTGGGCCTCCGGGGGGTAATAGAAGCTGGTGACCCCGTGTCCCGAGACGCCGCTGAGCAGGTAGGAGTCGTAGTGGTTCTGCCCGCGAAGGAACTTGTAGCCGTTCAGCTCCTCCGGAAGATGCACTTTGTGGCACGTGCCGCAGAACTCCGCCGTCTTGTGGAGAGGCTTCAGGAACGTCCGCTTGTGGAGCTCTGGCTTGGCCTTGACGAGCTGGCGGCTCAGCCAGGAGAGCGAGGCATTTTCACTGAACGTGAAGGGGTAGTGGATCGGCTCTTCAATCGTGTAGTCCGAATTCCCCCGGACACTGTTGATGTTCGTGATCGCGTGGCAGGCCGTGCACGTAATGCCGGCCTGCGAGGTCGGATCCTTTTCGTCGTCGAACTCCGGGTCGTCGAACTTGCCTGAAAAGAAGACCACCGGATCGTGGCAACCGGCGCAGAAGCGTGCGGCCTGAACGTTCCCGTCACGTTCCATCGCCACACGCCGCGTCTCGCGCACGGAGAACAGGTACGGCGGGTTGTTGAATGAACTGAACCGGTGAACGCTGTTTGCCCATCCCAGGTGGCTGTCCGCGTGACACTCCTTGCAGTAGTCGTCGTTCATCAGGATGCGCTGCGGAATGAAGTCGCCCGTCGCCGTGCGCGCCAGGGAGGGGAAGAAGTAAGCTTCCCCGGACGTGGGACCGGCCACGTTCCAGCTGCGCGGGTCCTGTGCCTGCCACACGAGCATGATCACACCCACAACGGCGGCGGCCGCCGCCCAGCGCGCCCCGATCCGCCATTTGATCCGTCGTCCTGCCAGCCGGTGGAGGACGAACAGCCACGCGGCGACAAGGGGGGAAAGCACGTGGGCCCAATAGGCCGCGCTTCGAACGGTCGCATCGTTGATGACGATGACACCTTCAAGCCGGGTCAAAACCAGGCCGCTGGCCAGGAGGATCAGGGCCACGGCGAAGAGGCTGTAGCCCACCCGCGCCGCCCTGCGGTTGGGGCGGGTGTGGGCATTCCGTATATGCGCCAGACCGAACACGATCACCGGCACCACGAACAGCGCGCCCAGCGCCAGGTGGACGATGAACATGTTCATGTAGAACCAGTTTTGGTAGGTCTGGCCGGTCACCGCTTCCATCACCGTCACGCCGGCCAGGTACACGGCATTGATGACGAGAACGGCAAACAGGCCAAACACCACGAACAAAAGCTTCTGCAGTCGTGGACCTATCACCGGGACGTAACGATGTCGTCCCCTGGGCGCCTGTTCTTCCACAGTACGGGCTCCTGCTAGCGGTTGCGGCGATCTGCAGCGCCGGTCATTTAAGGCCTTCGGTCAGAGGGCGGATCACGCGGAGGGCCGGCCGGGTGTTGTAGGCCGCCCGATAGCTGTCGTGAAGGTCGCCCACGGGAAAGACAGCAGGAAGAAAATAGGGATACTGCGGCATCTGATGATAGGGCAGGGGGTCTACGGTCTGCGAGAAGGCGGTGTTCGCGTCGCCGTCCTTCGCCCACCCGTCGACCACCAGCAGGTAGTCTCTGGACCATCCGGCAGGCAGGGACGGAAGCGCTTTCGCGTCGAACGCCAGGCGCAGCTCGTCTCCCGACCCCATGATCACCAACCGGTCGTCCACCTCGGAAAGCAGCGGGGTCACCTCGCCGTAACGGGTATAGGTGCCCGGTGTCGGATTCCAGTTCCAGAGCCGTTGAGGCCTCAGGCGGCCATAGATGAATCGTTCCGGCTGGAGGCGCTGAGGATGGACGACCACATCCGAGAATCCCCGGAAGGCCAGGTCGACCTGCCGGGCGTGGAGCGTCGTCAGCCGCGTCTCGGGAGGACGGGGGTCCGACCCCACGAAGACTTCGTCCCAGTACACGCACAAGTTCGTCACGATCCGGATGGAACGCAATCCTTCCGGGAGCAGGCCGGACAGGTTCACCACGATGGTCTTCGGCTTCCCCGCCGGAATCCCCATGTCTTCAATGACCGTCCGCCAGCCGCCGTCGGCGTCTCTCACCTGCAGGTACGGGAAAATCAGGCCCTCCGGATCCTCCTGCCCACGCCCCAGGAAGGTGCTCCCGTCCGCCCAGTCCACCCAGCCCGACAGCACGAGAATGGCGCTCTCTCCAATATCGTGAGCGAAGTCCAGCTCCAGGGAGTGGCGCTCGGCAACGCCGGCGTAGTCGCGGCTGTAACCGTCCGGATACCGTTGGTCCTGCGCAAGGAGCTTCGACAGAACGTCGGTTCCCCGGTGGTCGCGAGCGGCCGACGGGTAGATGCGGTCGCGCACCCCGTACAGGCGGAACTCGGGGAAGGGCGGGCCCTTGAACTTGTCGTTCGTAAAAATGTCGACGGGCGCAGGGTGGTCCACGGCCACCAGCTTCACCTCATCGAGGTAACAGACTTCGCGGAGCTCCTCGGTGATCCGAACCATCAGCGCGCCCTCCTTCGGCACAAGGGAGCGCCCCGGAATCTGAATCGCTTCGTCGTGATCGACGGGGAAATAGGTGCCGTCTCCGGCGCTGGCGCCCAGGGGGGCCACGCCCAGTACATCCGTGATGAACTCGAACTCGCTCCCATTCCAGGTGAAGATCATGGGGCACGAGCCCGACAGGCGCTGCGCCTCCTCGAAGGTTGCCGATTGCCCTGCCGCCTGCCGCGTCTCGTTCTGAATCGTGCCGTTCGGCCACGTAATGCGCACCGCGTCGATTACCGTATCGCGCCCCGTGCCGAACACCAGCGGCAGTCCAACATACGTTCGCTTCTGGTAGCGACGGCCGGCCTTCACTTCCACTTCGGCGCCCGGCGCCAGCTTCGGGTTCTTCACGCCCTGCAGGGCCACCCGCAGGTAGCCGCCCCGTTCCCCGCCGTTCACCAGAAGGCGGCCGTTGCCGGCCTCGTCCGCGACGGCCAGGTCCGCCCCGCCATCCACGTTGAAATCGCCAACCGCGATCGCGCGCCCGCCCACCTGCTCTGCAAGCGAAGCGGGTCCGAAGGTCCCTCCGCCCAGGTTGGCGTGAACGCCCGCGCCTGAAATCAGGTCTACAACCCCGCGGCTGTGGAGATCGGCAAAGGCCACCGGACCTGCCCCCTCAATGCGATCGACGCTGAATCCCCCCTGGTGATCGTTCCGCATCACCTGCAGCCCGGTGTCGGATCCCGCG
>Ga0114996_10006857_pt1 | contig 13021 bp, 7 predicted proteins | sample ArcticOcean_MG_C_4_FD_87039 | JGI IMG/M metagenome (GOLD analysis project Ga0114996, IMG submission 87039) | Marine microbial communities from western Arctic Ocean - ArcticOcean_MG_CB4_134 | ecosystem: Environmental > Aquatic > Marine > Oceanic | place: Arctic Ocean: Canada Basin | collected... | reverse complement strand
CGATACACCGAGGACACAGAGGGCACGTGGACACGGGACTTGTTCAACCCGCTCAAATACCGCCTCCCTATGACGGCCTTCGCTTGTTCACGGATCGCTTCGATCTGCGGGGAGGGGTCCAAGCCCTCGTCCAAGAGTTGATCGTACAGGCCGGATTCGAACAGAAAAGTGCTACGTTGGGCCGCAGGAACCGAAGTGACGCGTCCGCCGAGGAAGAGGGTCTCCTGAAGCTCTGAATTGAACCGGTAATTCCGGATCTCGAAGCGGCTCCGGATGACGCTGCCGCCCAGGAGCTCGATGATGGGGGGCTCCCGTCTGAGTTCGACCTCCTGGCGATAAGGAAGCCAATACTTTCCATCCCACAGGGAGTTGTCGATGGAGATGCGGATGTAATCCAGGCTTCCATCGACGTAAGAGGCGGGCGTAAAGGTGAAGCTCAGACGCACGATCGCCCCGGTCCTCCGTTCTAGGAACAGGTTCCCAATGACGCTTGGAGCCCCTGGGTCCTTCGGCCGAATCTCTAACTCGTAGGCCCAGATGTCGGGGTCGGGACTCGGAAGCGTCACGCTCAATGAGTCCGCGAGGCGGTAGTCGTAGATCGAGTCGGCCCCCAACGCGAGGGGATGAACTACGGCCTCGACTTCATCGCCATCGCCGAGGCGGATCCGATCGGCGAAGTCATCTTGTACGACGGTCAGATGGTCGAGGTGATAGTTGATGTTGGTGGGGAGTGCCTTGGCATCACGGCGGCCGACCAACCGCTGCATGGTCTGGCTGGGCGCCTTCCAAAAGACCTCGAGGGCCAACTGATCGGTTTTTACCAGCGTGCGTTCGTCGCTGTCGGTGCGATCGATGAAAAAGTACACGTAGCCGCGTGCGTCGGCCTGGTAGGCCCGAAGGGCCGAGTCGATTGCCGTGGCCTGACGGAGGGTCCTGGCTTGTTGCACGAGTTCGAGCGCCCTGTCGCCGTTCCACTCGGATGGGGCCTGTGCTCTTCCCGCCGACGGCGAGAGAAGGACCGTGAGCAGACCTGCGACGGCTACCGCTGGGGGCATCGAGACATTCACGAGGGTTGTACGTCGATCACATGGAGCCGGTTCCCAAATCTGGTTCGCCGCGATCACCCTTCCAGGCGTTGTCTCCAACGTTGGGAGCAAAAAAAGAGCCCCGCCTGATGCGACGGGACCCCGATCTCAGTGGAGACTCTGGCGTGTCAGTTCGCGCTCCAAAATCCCGACAACGACGCGCCGTGCGGACTTTCGCGTAGCTTTTCGAACGCGCGATTCCGAATCTGTCGGATCCGCTCGCGTGTTACGCCGAGCAGGGATCCGATCTCCTCGAGTGTACGCTCCTCGCCGTCGTCCAAGCCGTAGTAGAGGTAAAGAATCTTTCTCTCCCGCTCGGTGAGATAGCTGTCGAACATGGTGTCGAGGAAATCCCGGCGAGCGATGGCTTCCACGTCCTCCTCAATGTCGGTTGCCTCGACTCCGGCGAACCGCTCACCGAAGCTCGCACTGTTTCCGCTACTGCGGTCGATGGGAGCGTCGAGGCTCAATTCGCTGGCGGCCACCCTTCGAAGAGCACGGATCGTTTCGATCGGCTCCTCCATCTCCCGAGAAATTTCCTGGATTGTGGGGGAGCGGCCGAGCTGTTGTGTGAGGGCGGTATCGATGCGGGCGAGTTTGGCGAGGTTGGAATTCTGATTGAGCGGAATTCGAACCGATCGCGTTTGCTCTGCCAGGGCTTGGAGTACGGTTTGGCGGATCCACCAGACGGCGTACGAAATGAATTTGACGCCCTTGTCCGGGTCGAACTTCTTGACCGCTTTTAGTAGCCCCTCGTTGCCGATGCACACGAGTTCTGCGAGTCCCAAGCCACGGCCCTGGTATTTCTTCACATAAGAAATAACGAACCGGAGATTTGCCGTTACGAGTCGCTCAGCGGCTTCTTTGTCCCCGGATCGGGCCCGACGTGCGAGAGCCCGCTCTTCCGCCGGATCCTGAATAAGGGGGTATTTCTCGACGTCTTGCAGATACTGGTCGAATGAATCCAGGCCTCGGGAAGTCGAAAACATTCGTGAAGGATGCCTCGTCTTGAGGGGATGACGTGTCTATGTAAAACACTTCGCGGTAACGCTACTTACTCCCGAGGCAAGGGAACAGATGGTTCACATTGCGTCGCGAAGGGAAGATAAACTAAAACTTTTGTTTCCGACGTCAAAGGGCCTACTATCGGCCCGCCGATGGATCGGGGATAATGCCTGGGCCAACACCCGGTCGGCGACTCCGGTTCAACTGCCGATCTTCGACCCCACGCCTAAGGCCTAGCGTCTCGGATCGGGTTATGCGGAACGTGGGTCCGCTGAACGCGTCAGGGCCGTTGAGCGGGAACGCGATATCGACGCGGGTAACGCCTCGCGTCCCACTCGGCACCCCGATTCTAAGTCCGGCACCGGCGGTGGCTAATAAGCCTGAATCCGCTCCGAAGGGGGCTTCCCCGGCCCAAATCGATCCGACATCGATGAAGGCTGTCATGCCAAGATCCATGAAGTCCCCGCCCGGAGAACCGAGATAGATTCGGTCTTCAAGGGTGGCGATCAGTCGTCGTCCTCCCGGAAGGTCGTCCACACTGTAGCCCCTCATCGCCGATGTTCCGCCCAGCGTCAACTGAAACGGTCCCGTCATTGACCAGCCACCGGCGCCCGAGACCCGCGCGAAGAGGGTGTGCCGTGAGGTCTCCGTCGGGCGCCAGTAGGAGTAGAGATCGACCTCACCGAGTACGTCCTTCCATCCGTTCTCAGTGCCGCCGAGGATTTGTCGGCCCTCGATGCTGATCGCCGAGGCGAGCACCCAACGTCCGGGTGCCAGTCCCCCAAAGACTCGGATCCGCCCGAAGAAATCGGAGTCGTCCGACACGGTGCGTGATCGAAGAACCGGGATGCTCCGGCCGAGAACGAGCGCCGCTTCTGCGCCGACCGGAACATCTTGAGCTCCCAGCAGAGCATCGAGGCGGTCGCGCTGTTGAAAAGAGAGGTTCCTCTGCGCCAGGACCAGGTTCACGCGTGTGCTCGAGTAATCGCGGAGCTGCGGGGCCAAGATGTCGGAAATCGCGGGAGGCGCCGGCTCCGCGTTGTCGAAGTCCCGGTTCGTGACAACCTCCGCCTCCCTCGAGAACGTGGAGTACTCCCATCTTTCCGTAGAGAATCCGCCGCCGAGGATGGTGAGGCGGCCCGGACGTCCGATCCTTCCCGCAGCCGTGATCTCGCTCGACCGCTGCCTGTAGGGTTGTACGACGTGGGTGTACGTCCCTCCGGCCGGGAGATTGTAGGAGAACAGGTCCTCCTCCCGGACGAATGACTGCACGGCGGCATATCGACCGACCTCACCGACAAACGGGTAGAAGAGGCCCTGTTGGAAGGTATTCCCGGCCCGCGTGCTCGCAGCCTGAAGCCGGGAGTCCCAACGAGTGCCGAGAAGGCGGGTGGTCGCTAAGTTTCCTCCGACCGCGCGGCGCTCCCGATTCTTTCGGTAGAAAGCCCCCACCGTCACTCCTCTTCCGAGAAGATTCCTCTCGGCGACGTCGATCCCGTTGAACTCGAACCCCTCTTCAAACCGGGCACGCACGTTGAGTTGGAGGGTCCAACGGTCCCAGGTTTCGACGATGACATGCACCGATTCGTCAGGCTGGGGCACACCGGACACTTCCACCCGGTCGATGAAGCCTAGCTGTCGGATGAGGCGCTCGGATTCGTCCGCCAGAAACGGGTCGTAGCAATCGCCGACGCCAAGGAGGAGCTCGCCCCTCAGGAAGCCCTCGTTCGTGTCGGCGTGGAGCCCGTTCGCGACGCTATAGAACATGCCAAGAGCGCCCCGATCTGTGGAGGCATCTGTATCGAAGATGGAATGAGGGCTAACGAGAATCTCCGAAACCACCCCCTGGGGGCATATTTGGCCGGCGAGCGCCGTGGCAGAGCTGGCCCCTAGAAGAGCGAGTAGCGTTAAAGTATGTTTGGCACAAACGGCCATCAAATCTCTGGTCAGGCGTTCGACGCGCTAGCTTTCTGGTCGGCTAAACTAACTCATCCACTGTCCGCGAGGCTTCCGAATGGATGCTCTTAGCAAGGCGGCTCTCGAATATCACAGCACGGGCCGCCCCGGTAAGATCGAGGTGATTCCAACCAAAGGGCTCAATACGGACCGAGAGTTGTCGCTCGCATATAGTCCGGGAGTGGCGGCTCCCTGCCTCGCAATCCGCGATGAGCCAGACGCGGTATTCAAGTACACAGCACGGGGGAATTTGGTCGCAGTTGTGTCGAATGGGACGGCGGTGCTGGGTTTGGGGAACATCGGTCCCAGCGCTTCGAAGCCGGTCATGGAGGGCAAGGGGGTGCTCTTCAAGAAGTTCGCCGGCATTGATGTGTTCGATCTCGAGGTCGGATCCGAGGACCCGGAGGACGTCATCCGTTTTTGCGAGCTTCTCGAGCCTACGGTAGGGGGGATCAATCTTGAGGACATCAGGGCGCCCGACTGTTTCGTTATCGAAAAACGCCTCCAGTCTCTGGATATACCGGTGTTCCACGACGATCAACACGGCACGGCGATCATCGCGGCCGCTGCGCTGTTGAACGCGTTGGAAGTCACCGGTAAGAAGGCATCGAAAATACGGGTAGTGTTCAGCGGAGCCGGGGCTTCGGCGCTTTCTACCGCAGAGCACTTCATTCGGATGGGCGTCGCACGGAACCACCTGACCTTCGTCGACAGTGAAGGGGTGATCCACGCCGGGCGTGAGAAGGGGATGAACGAATACAAAGCCCGCTTCGCGATCGACACGGACCTGCGCACGTTGGCAGAAGCAATGGAGGGCGCCGACGTACTCGTCGGGCTGTCCGTCCAAGGGTTGGTCACCAAGGAGATGGTCGCCTCGATGGCGGCGCGTCCCATCGTATTTGCGCTGGCCAATCCCAATCCGGAGATCACACCGGAAGACGTCGCCGAGGTCAGGGATGATGCCATCATGGCGACGGGGCGCTCCGATTATCCGAATCAGGTCAACAACGTGCTGGGTTTCCCGTTCCTATTCAGGGGAGCGTTGGATGTTCGTGCTCGCGCCATCAATCCCGAGATGATGAGTGCGGCCACAAAGGCCTTGGCCGAGTTGGCGAAGGCTGCCGTCCCCCAGTCCGTGGCGGCCGCCTATGGCGGAAAGTCCTTTGAATTCGGCCCAGAGTACCTGATTCCCAAGCCATTTGACCCGAGAGTCCTTCTCTATGTGGCTCCGGCGGTGGCGAAAGCTGCGATGGACTCGGGCGTCGCCCGCGAAAATATCGACCTGGAGCTCTACGGGGATCGGCTCAAGGCGAGCTTGGGCCCCGGCGGAGATTTGATGAGGGGCTTGATCAATCAGGCTCGCAAGCGTCCGATGAGAGTAGTCCTGACCGATGGTTACAACGAACGAGTGATACGGGCCGCCGAGGCGATCGTGGAAGAGGGCATTGCCGTGCCCTTCCTCGTCGGACGTGAGGAGAAGATCGGGAGGATTGCCGCATTACACGGCCTCAACCTGGAGGGTGTGGAGATCCGCCACCCGACCCTGAACGATAAAGTACGGCACCGATATGCCGAGGCGCTATACAGATCCCGGGGAAGGAAGGGTCTTACGCGAGCTGAGGCACGCGCGAGGATGTACCAGCTACGCGATTTCGCCTGCATGATGGTTAGCGAGGGCGATGCCGACGCCGTAGTGGGGGGGGTCGAGTCACACTATCCGGAACTCATACGGCCGGCGCTGGAGGTCATCGGACGGGCCGAGGGAGTACGCAAAGTGGCCACGATTTACGTCGTGGCACTCAAGAATCGAGAGTTGCTCTTCTTTGGCGATACTGCCGTGAATATTTCTCCGGATGCGGATACCCTAATCGAGATAGCGGTGCTCACCGCCGCCTTCGTGGAGAGACTGGGGATCCTCCCGCGCATCGCGATGCTCTCGTTTTCGAACTTCGGATCCGTGCGTCATCCCGAGACGGAGAAGGTGCGACAAGCCGTGAAAGGCCTGAAGGAGGTTCGGCCGGATCTTGAGATCGACGGAGAAATGCAGGCCGATACGGCCCTGAATACGGAGACGCTGAAGTCGCGTTACCCCATTAGCGACCTGAAGGGAGCCGCTAATGTGCTCATCTTCCCGTGCCTCGCAGCGGCCAACACGGCCTATAAGTTATTGGCGGAGTTGGGGGGAGCGGAGGTGGTCGGACCCGTCCTCCTGGGGATGAGACATCCGGTACATTTTCTACAGAGGGGTTGCTCTGTCTCCGATATCATCAACCTGGTGACCATCGCCGCGGTGGACGCGCAGGATCGTCATCAAGGGGGTACATACGGCGATGAAGACGGAGGGTGAAGCGGAGGTGATCGGGACCGGCACCGTTGGTGTGGCTGAATCGGATATGCACGGGCTCGAGCCCCGTGAGGCGGTGCACTGGAATTTATCGCCCGTTCAACTCTATGAGAGAGCGTTGGAGCGAGGCGAGGGTCGCCTCGCTCACATGGGTGGCTTCGTTGCCATCACAACCCCTCATACCGGGCGTTCTCCGGGAGACAGGTTCATCGTGAGGGAGTCGCTGACCGGAGACACCGTGGATTGGGATTCCGTTGGTGTCCCTCTGAGTGAGGAGCACTTCTATGCGCTCCGTGAGGAGGTCATCGCCTTCCTGAACGGCCAAGAGCTGTTCATCCGAGACGTGCGGGTTAGTGCCGATCCCAATCACGCGCTTAACGTGCGGGTTGTGAATCATACCGCGTGGCACAACCTGTTCGCCTACAACATGTTCCTCCGGCCCTCGCCCGACGAATTGGCCGCGTTTCATCCTGAATTCACGGTGTTGCATGCGCCGGGGTTTCAAGCCGATCCCGCCAAGCATGGTACGGCCACCGGTACCTTCATCGTGGTCAACTTCAAGGAGCGCCAAGTTCTGATCGGTGGGTCCAGCTACGCCGGAGAGATGAAGAAGTCCATCTTCTCGGTGCTGAATTACATGCTCCCCGATCAGGGTGTCCTACCGATGCACTGTTCCGCGAACATTGGCCGGGACGGGGACACGGCGCTCTTTTTTGGCCTCTCCGGTACGGGCAAGACCACGCTGTCGGCCGATCCGGAACGAAGGCTCATCGGAGACGACGAGCACGGGTGGGGCGGTGGCGGGGTGTTCAACTTCGAGGGAGGGTGCTACGCGAAGGCCATTCGGCTGTCCCTCAAGAGCGAGCCGGAGATTTACCGTGCGACGCACATGTTCGGTACGATCCTGGAAAACGTGGTTCTTCACGAGGGGACCGGGGAGATCGACTTCGACGACGCGACGATCACCGAGAACACGAGGGCCTCGTATCCCATCCATTATATCCCGAACGCGGTGATTCCGGGCCGGGGTGACCACCCGAAGAACGTCGTTTTCCTGACTGCGGATGCCTTCGGCGTGCTACCTCCGATCTCCAAGCTGACCCCCGATCAGGCCATGTACCACTTCCTGTCCGGGTACACGGCGAAGGTGGCCGGAACAGAACGGGGCGTTACGGAGCCCCGGGCGACGTTCAGCGCTTGCTTCGGCGCACCATTCCTGCCGCGCCGCCCGGGCGAGTACGCGAATATGTTGGGTGAGCGGCTTCACACCCACGGGGCCCGGGTGTGGCTTGTGAATACTGGTTGGAGTGGTGGTGGCTACGGTGTGGGCAGTCGCATGAAGCTGTCCTATACGAGGGCCATGGTGCGCGCAGCCTTGGCCTGCGAACTAGACCAGGTGGAGACGGTGACAGACCCGATCTTCGGGTTGGCCATGCCCTCGAAAGTGCCGGACGTACCTCCGGAGATTCTGAATCCGTATGACACCTGGACGAACGGCGCCGACTACGACGCTGCGGCCGGGAAGCTGGTGGAGATGTTCAGGAAGAACTTCAGCCGGTTCGAGGCGCAGGTTCCGGATCAGGTGAAAGCTGCGGGGCCGAAGTAGGGGTTTTTCACTCGGCTTCTTGCCGTGGTTGCCGTGGCGATCCCCACGCATGCCAGAAGCGTGACCAGAGTCAAGAGCACAGACAGCCCATTCGTGGACGGAGTCGCCTTCTGAACCCCCAAACGGTCTTGGGCCCAAGGCATCGTCCACGTTTCGATCGGCTCGCCGAACGCGGCCGCGAACGCTTCCTCCGCAGTTAGATCCGAGGTTCAGAACCGAGCGGATCGCCCATGGTCATGGATCGGTGGGAACCGGTACGCACCGAGCCACCGAGACCGCCTGAGGCGGGGCATGGCGTCGTCATGTAGCCACCGCCGGGTGGCGGGTCCGGGGGATCCGTATACCATGCCTGGACGCGGCACCCCTCCAGCCTCAGCTTAGGAGCCCAGCGTCAGCAACATTGTGGCTCCGGGAGATGGACGTATGACTTGTACGGTACCGGACAGATGACCAAGAGCGAGGATGTCCTCGCTGGTCAGAGGGAGTTCTTGTTTCCTGCGGTCAGGCCGCTCTACGACCAGCCTCTGGTTTTGGACGAAGGCGAGGGTGTGCGGGTGCGGGACGTAGAGGGTCGGGAGTACCTGGACCTCTTCAGCGGAATCCTCACAACGTCCGTGGGCCACTGTCATCCCAACGTCGTCGAGCGCGTCCGGGCTCAAATCGGACGGTTGGGCCATACATCTCCCCTCTACGTCACCGAACCGCAGGTCGAGGCGGCCCGGCGTCTGGCGGAGATTGCTCCGGGGGGGCTGAGCCAGACGTTCTTCACGAACTCCGGGACCGAGGCGATCGAGACGGCTATTCACCTGGCGTTTCTACACACGGGGCGGAGCGAGATCATCGCGCTACGGCTGGCCTACCACGGTCGTAGCTTCTTGGCGACGAACCTTAACGCGATGAAGGCATGGAGGCCGCTCTCTTCCTCGTTCCCCGGCGTCAAGCATGCGATGACCCCCTACCCGTATCGTTGTCTCTTCAAGCAACCATGCGATGAGAGCTGCGGCGAGGCGTTCGCGCGCGACTTAGAGGATATCATAAGCACGACGACGAACGGCCGGCCCGCGGCGTTCATCGCCGAGTCCGTCCTGGGCGTGGGCGGCTATATCGTGCCGCCGCCAGGCTACTTCGCCCGTGCCGCGGAGATCATCCGATCGTACGGAGGCCTCTTCATCTCGGACGAGGTTCAGTCCGGGTTCGGGCGCACTGGAAGCCGTTGGTTCGGGATTGAGCACTGGGGTGTCGAGCCGGACATCATGGTGATGGCGAAGGGCATCGCGAATGGTATGCCTGTCGGAGCGACGATCACGCGTCCGGAGATCGCGGCTTCCTGGACGCCCAAAACCTTCTCCACGTTCGGGGGGAATCCGGTTTCCATGGTGGCGGCCTGCGCGACACTCGACGTGATGGTCACGGAGGACGTCCCGTCCCGCGCCGAGACTAGGGGCACTCAGCTCTCGCAGGGGCTCGAGGAGCTCGAGGATCAATACGACTGGATTGGTGAGTCTCGGGGCATGGGGCTCATGCAGGCGCTTGAAATCGTACACGACAAGCACACTAAGGAACCCGCACCAGAGACGGCTAAAGCCCTTCTCGAGGCGGCCAGGGAGGAAGGCCTGCTCATTGGTATCGGCGGCCTCCATGGACACGTGCTCCGCCTCGGCCCGTCGCTCTTGATTTCGGAAGCCGAGGTGGCCGAAGGACTGGATCGCCTCAGCCGGGCTTGCGAACGGGTGGAGCGAGTGGGATCCTGATTGCCTTCGACGGCTCGCTGTCCCACGGACATCGGTGAAAGCCAACCGGGTCGAAGTCGACGCTCAACTGAAAATGAGTTTTATCAGGCCGAACAGGCCACAACCCAGGAGTATTGTGATGTCCATATGTCTCCGGATGTCGGTCGCGACCCTTCTCGCCGGAATAGCGCTTGTCCAAGCGACCGCCTGGAGTGACGTTGCCGCTCAACAGGCTCAAGCGACGCGCGAGACCATTACCGTTCCGGGCCTGGAGCAGAGCGTGGAGATCCTCAAGGACCGCTGGGGAATCTCTCACATATATGCCGAGACGGAGCACGATCTGTTCTTCGCACAGGGCTACTCGGCGGTGCGTGACCGGCTCTTCCAGTTCGAGTTGTGGAGACGCCAGGCCACCGGTACGGTCTCGGAGATCCTCGGGCCGAGGGAAATCCAGAGGGACATCGGCACGCGCCTCTTCAAGTTTCGTGGAGACCTCGATCAAGAGCTCTCCCACTACCATCCGAATGGTGTCGAAATCATCAACGCGTTCGTCCAGGGCATCAATGCCTATGTGGACGCTGTGCTCGCGAATCCTGATCTACTGACTGTCGAATTCGAGCTCCTCGGCATTGTGCCCGGTAAGTGGACGCCGGAGGTCGTGATCTCCAGACATCAAGGTCTCTTGGGCAACATCACTGCGGAACTGAACTACGGACGCGCAGTAGCGGCAGTGGGCGGGGACGTGGTGAAGAGCCTTCGCATATTCGAGCCCGGTGACCCCTTGCTTGATCTGGATCCGGCCATAGACGGTGACCTGCTCTCGGAGGACATTCTCGGCCTCTACAACGCCTTTCGAGCGTCGGTGCGCTTTCAACCGGAGGATATAGCGGCCGAACACCGGTTGGCTTCGGGTGACGCGCCGGACCGCCTGGTCGACCAGCTAGATGCCGCTGCCCGGCTTGTCTCCCGGCCTGAGACCCGGGGATACGCCGGGTCCGCCGACCCGGCCTTTTCGGCAGAGCAACTATTGGATTTCCCATATGACGGTGATTTGGACATCGGGAGCAACAACTGGGTCGTCGCCGGAAGCCGAAGTGCGAGCGGCTACCCGATCATGGCGAACGACCCTCACCGGGCGCAGGCTGCTCCATCTCTCCGCTATTGGGCGCACCTCGTCGGGCCGGGGTGGAACGTGATCGGGGGGGGTGAGCCGGTGCTTCCCGGACTCTCGATTGGCCACAACGAGTTCGGCGCGTGGGGACTCACCGTCTTCCGCACGGACGGCGAGGATCTCTATGTCTATGAGACCAATCCCAGCGATCCGAACGAGTACCGATACCAGGGGCATTGGGAAGCCATGAACGTGATCCGCGAGACGATCACGGTGAGGGGTGAGGCCAATGAGTCGGTCGAACTCAAATACACGCGTCACGGCCCCGTTGTCTTTGAGGATCCCACTCAGAATGTCGCGTATGCGGTGCGTGCGGCCTGGCAGGAGGTCGGCGGCGCTCCCTACCTGGCCAGTCTGCGCATGGACCAATCTGAGACCTGGGAGGAGTTTCGGGAGGCCAGCAACTACAGCAACATCCCCGGCGAGAACATGGTGTGGGCGGACCGGGCCGGAAACATCGGCTGGCAGGCGGTGGGCATTGCGCCAGTGCGTCGTAATTGGAGCGGTCTAGTTCCGGTGCCCGGGGACGGGCGTTATGAGTGGGACGGCTACCTGCCCATCAAGGCGAAGCCGCATGTCTACAACCCGCCCGAGGGGTACTTTGCGACGGCCAACAACAATCTGACGCCACCCGATTATCCCTACATGGACGCGATCGGGTTCGATTGGACCGATCCGTACCGTTGGCTCAGGGCCGTCGAAGTGTTGGGGAGCGGCCGTCGGTTCAACATGACCGACATGATGAGCCTCCAGACCGACGCGCTTTCGATTCCGGCGCGCACTATCGTTCCGATGCTCGACGCCTTGTCGGCTACGGACCGTCGCACCGAAGAGGCACGACGGCGCCTGCTCGACTGGGACTATGTGCTGGATGCCTCGTCCGTCGAGGCGGGTATTTACGTGGCCTGGGAGAGGAGGATCAACACCAATCTTTATGACCTGATGGTGCCGGAAGCTGCACGGCCGTTCACGCTCTCTGTCGGCTTGCGGAAGCAGATCGAGTGGCTGACGTATCCTCCGGGTGAGTTCGGGGTGAACCCGATCGCGGTGCGTGATGCGATTCTCGTTCGGAGCTTGGAGGAGGCCATCGAGGATCTGCGGTCGAGTTTCGGTTCGGACATGAGTGACTGGCAGTACGGCCAAACCGGTTACCACCACGTTCTCCTCGCGCACCCGCTAAGCGGAGCGGTTGACGAACCGACGCGCGAGCGCCTGGAGGTCGGACCGTTTCCCAGGGGAGGGAACGGCTACACCCTCCTCGCGACTGGCGGGGGCGACAACCAGACGTCCGGCGCTTCCTTCCGTATCATCGTCGACACGAGCGACTGGGACCGAACGGTCGGAATGAACACTCCGGGCCAAGGCGGTGACCCGGATGGCCCGCATTACGAGGATCTTTTCGAGCTCTGGGCGACGGACCGGTTCCACCCGGTCTTTTACAGCCGGGACAAGGTTGAGGGGGTCACCGAGGCGCGTCTCATGCTGGAGCCGAGGCGCTGAGGACATGACCCCCGGACGGACCGCAGGCCGGGTGGGCGTAGCGATATTGCTGTGCATGCCTCAGATGCTCGGAGCCCAAGCCGCCCCGGTGGAACGCTTCCCCGATACGGATCGCACGAACAACGTCTGGACGAGAGACTAGTCAGTGGGCTTTTGGGAGGAACGTCTAATGCCGAACCGCACATCGTCGGCCTGTTCATATTTTTTCTCCGCGGTCTTGGTCACCGCTTTCTTCGGTGTCCTCCCAGCCACGGCTCAGGCTCAGGAAACCCTCGAGATCTACTTCATCGATGTCGAGGGTGGAGGCGCAACTTTATTCGTTTCGCCCGCCGGGGAGTCCTTGCTGATCGACACGGGGAATGGTGGACAGAGTGCTGTGCGAGATGCTAGTCGCATTATGGACGCGATGCAGGACGCGGACATTGCTGACATCGACCACCTGATTACAACCCACTGGCACGGCGACCACTACGGAGCGATGCAGGAGTTGGCGAGTAAGGTTCCGGTGCGACACTTCATCGACCACGGACCGAGTGTCGAGTCGAGCTCCGCAGCGGCGGACTTCCTCAACACGACATATCCGGTGTTGTACCGGGGTATCGAACATACCGTCGTTTCACCGGG
>Ga0114996_10006855_pt1 | contig 13023 bp, 10 predicted proteins | sample ArcticOcean_MG_C_4_FD_87039 | JGI IMG/M metagenome (GOLD analysis project Ga0114996, IMG submission 87039) | Marine microbial communities from western Arctic Ocean - ArcticOcean_MG_CB4_134 | ecosystem: Environmental > Aquatic > Marine > Oceanic | place: Arctic Ocean: Canada Basin | collected... | reverse complement strand
GCCGAGACCGCCGACAACAAGACGTTGCTGCAGATGGCCATCGTCTACAAAGACGACACGGTGCAGATTGTTCGTAACGGTAAGACCTATGCATCGTATCGGGCGAAGAATATCGATCTGTTAAGCGCCAAGACGCATATCGTCGTTTTCGGACTCCGGCACGTGGGAGCGATCAGCGGCCGTATGTCTGGAACGATCGAAGACGCTCGAATCTACCGCCGCGCCTTGACGCTCGAAGAGATCAAATCGCTAGTGCCGAACAAAAAATCGGACATCAAGCCCTACGCTTGGTGGGATTTCGAGGGCGACAAGATCAAAGACCGTGCTGGTCGGTTTGCACACAGCAAGTTGCAGGGGGGCGCGAAACTCGCGGGCGGCCGGCTCGTGCTCGGGCGTAGCTCAGTCGCGGTCGCGGCGGTTACGAAAGCGAACCTCGAGATGGCGACCCGTAGCGGCGGTGGTCGCGCGCCGACGGCACCCTACGTCCCCGAAACGCCCGCGATGCCGAAGACGGTGCCGGATAACTGGCTCACCTATCATCTCGCTCACCCGGGCCCGGGGGTTGGTTTTCCCGGCGATCCCAACTGCGCGTTTTTCTACAAGGGACTCTATCACCTGCACTACATTTACAAAAACCGACACGGTTTTGCGTTTGCCCACGTGTCAAGCAAGGACATGGTCACGTGGAAGTGGCAGCCGACTGTGCTGGTCGGGCCTCATACGGGACACGGTATGTTCAGCGGCACGGGGTTCTTCACCAAGAAGGGCCAGCCCGCGATCATCTATCACGGCCAGGGATCGGGACGAAATCAATTGTCGTTTGCCCTGGATGACACCTTGGACAAATGGACGCCACCGGTTGCCTTGATGCCGACGGACCGCAATGGAAAGCCGGCCAAGATGCGCCATTGGGATCCCGACTGCTGGCGCAATGGCGACACGTTTTACGGCATCTCGGGCGGCGGTCCGCCTCACTTGATGAAGTCTGTGGATCTCAAGAAGTGGGTACATCTTGGCGTCTTGCTGCACAAGGACACGCCGGACATTGGTGTCAACAAGAACGAAGATATCTCCTGTGCCAACATGTTCAAGATCGGCGATAAGTGGATGTTGCTTTGTATCAGTCACCGCCTGGGATGCCGCTACTACTTGGGCGATTTCAAGGACGAAAAATATCTGCCGAAGTTTCACGCGATGATGAACTGGAATGGTTGGGATTACTTCGCGCCGGAATCTCTGTTGACCTCGGACGGACGCCGTGTCGTGTGGGCTTGGTGCAACATGAAGGGTGCTCAGACCGCCATTCAGGCGCTACCCCGCGAGTTGAGTCTGCCCAAAGATGGCGTGCTGCGCATCAAGCCGCTCCGCGAGCTCGAAAAACTTCGTTATGACGAGAAGAACGAAGCGGAAGTTACCGTCGAGAGCGGCGGCCATCATCTGCTCAAGGAGATTTCGGGAGACACCATTGAGCTTCGCGTCACTGTGAAGCCCACCACGGCCGAGGAATTTGGCGTGCGCGTCTTCTGCGACAAAGACGGCAAAGGATTTCCCATCGCCATCAAGCCGGCGAGCAAGTCCTTGACCATGGGCAAGATCAAACCGCCGTTTGAACTGAAGAAGGGCGAAGATCTGGATCTTCGTATCTTTCTGGACAAGGGCATGGTCGAGGTGTTCGTTAACAATCGTCAGGCCGCCGTCTACATGCAGCCACACGCCAAGGAGAATGTCCGCGTCAGCCTCTTCAGCAACGGCGGCGAGATCGTGGCCAGCGTCAAGGGCTGGAAGATGAAATCGATCTATACGAAACCGTAAGCACGCCGTCATATTGACGACCGCAGGGCCAATGATCACGGGACGGCAGTGGCAAGAGGCTCCGAGTTTCAGCCGCCGCGTCAGTTGCCGAGCATCCAGATAAAACGGAGGTTGAGCTGGCCTTCGTTGTAGTGGGTGCCGGTGAGAAACTCGGTGCGGTGGCTCTCGTAGTCGACGCCGAATTGAAAGATATGTCCGTTGTGCTGCTTCTCGACACCGACACCTGCGAAGTATCCCACCTGCGCTGAGGTTGATACGGGCGAGACGATCGGCACCTGCACCAAGTTGGCGTTGAACGCGACTTGCCGGACGTCTGCTGTCACGAATCCGAACGCCCCGCCGGCGCGACAATAGAAGTTGCATTGATCCGTCAGCGGCATGCGCATGATCAATCCAGGAGAGACCGTCATGCCGAACGAGCAATCGGTCGCATAAATTCCCCCGCCCTTCATGTTCAGTTGCTTGCCATTGTCGATCGATTGGAAAAATGTGTCGAGTTGCACCGTCGGGCTGACGCCGATGACGGGACGATCGCCCGGCGCGACGAAAATCGGCCGCCAGTCGCCGACCACCGAGACGCCGCCGCCGACTTGGGGCAGATCCTTGTGGCCGCGGGTTGATATGGTCGAGAGCCCGCCGACTCCAAAGTTAACGGGCGTGAGGGGGCCTCCTTCGAGGCTGGAGAGCAAGACGCGACGTAGCGAGTTGCCAATGGTGGTTCCGTAACCTCGTTCCAAGGGCTCGACTTGGTTGAAATCGCTGTTTCGTTCGGCTTCGTCCTCGTCTCGTGCGATCGCAGTATTTGCGGCGGCAGAGGAGAGCGACAGGACTAGTAGGGCCATTGGGATTGATCGTGGAAACATGATTCAGCGACCTCCGTGAATTCGTCTTTCGGCCCGGTCGGACCAGATAATGCGTACAATCAGTACCAATTTCGCTATCGGCAAAGTGAATGCATGTGCGCAACATTACACGACTCGCTCCGCACAGTCCGCCAAGCGTCCCTAGATTACGGCGGTTTGGACGGCTGGACGATTCGTCGAGATGCGTGACGGCCAGGCATTTGCCTTGTGAGGGGTGGTGGCCGATGTGAACCTCCCGGCGGATACTGATCCTCTCGATCATCCCATCTGCATGCACCTACGAAGGTCCACTCGATGAACATTGCCGTTACCGGCGCCACCGGATTTCTTGGCCGCTATCTCGTTCGACAGTTTGCCGGCGCGGGACATCAACTTCGCTGTTGGCATCGGCCCGAAAGTGATCGCACGGGGCTGGATGGTGATCAGGATCAGATCGAGTGGCGCGCCGGACAGCTTGGCGACGTGGACTCGGCGCGATCGCTGGTCGAAGGTTGCGATGCCGTGGTTCACTCGGCGCTGTTTCGTACCAGCAAGACGTTTCAGGGGGCCGGAGAAGAAGAGGACGTTCTCGGGTTTCTCGAAAAAAACTTCATGGGCACGATTCGTTTAATCGAGGCGGCCCGCGCGGCGGGGGTTGGGCGGTTTGTGTTTGTCGCGACTTGTGCCGTGCACGAAAAGATCCTCGACGATCGTCCGCTCGACGAGACGCACCCGCTCTGGCCGAAGACGCATTACGGAGCCCACAAGGCGGCACTGGAAAAATTCGTCCACAGCTATGGGCTGGGGCAGGGCTATCCGATCTGTTCGCTACGGCCGACGGGGATCTATGGTGTGGCACATCCGGTTGAAGACAGCAAGTTCTTTGATCTGGTCCAGGCGGTTGCCCGCGGCGAAGACGTGAAGTGTCGCGGCGGCGGCAAAGAGGTCCACGCCGCCGACGTTGCCCGGGCGGCCGAGATTCTGCTAGCCGCCGAGGACATCGCAGGCGAGGCGTATAGCTGTTACGATCAATACATCTCGCGATACGATGTGGCGACGATCACCAAGGAATTAACCGGCGGCACAAGCGTGATCGACGGCCAACCGACGGAGCCGAAACATCAGATCGTGACCAACAAGCTTCGCGGTCTGGGAATGCAGTTCGGCGGGCGACCACTGCTGGAAGAAACCATCCGCGAGATGCTCGCGGCCCTATAGCAATACGAGAAATCGATGCCCAAAGCGAAACAACCCCTGGCCTATTACCTGATTCGCAGCGGCGGTGGCGACGACAAGGACGAGAGCACGTGTCCTGTCTGCACAGTTTGCACGGAAGACGGCGCTGCGGCGCTAGTGCTGTTGACCGATGGCGAGGCGGCCGAGCAGTTTCGCGACGACTGGGCGGAGGAACTCGGCTGGGAGGTCGGCTTCATGGACGACGCCCCGATGATCAAGTGGCTCGAAGAGCAACGCCGCGGTGGCGTTCACTACGTGCTGCTCGACCCAGTCTACGAAGGCCCCAATGATTTTGTCGGCGAGGTCTTCGAGATCAAATCGCTGATCGCAGCATGGCGGGATTAGAGGCCACTCGCTCATTTCCCCCCGCCGAACTTGGGAAGCAGTTTGCCGGTGCGTTTCGTGTATTCTTTGTAGGTGTCGCCGTGATAGGTGATCAGGTCGCGTTCTTCAAACACGATCGCGATCAGCATATACGCGGTGCAACCCAGGGCGAAATACAGATGGCCGACCGTCATCGTTGGAATGGCCCAAAACGCCGTCATCCAGCCGACGTAGAGGGGGTGACGGATGAATCGATAGGGACCCGGCGTACGGAAGGTGAGGTGGGTGTATTCTTTGCCGCGAAAATAAAGCCACACCTGCCGCAGCCCGAACAGATCGAAGTGGTTGATCAGAAAGGTCGTCACGAGCACGATCAGCCAGCCTAAGGCGAATAGGCCCCAGAGCACATTGCGACCGGTCGGATGCTGAACATCCCAAACCACGCCGGCGATCGGTCGCCACTGTATGAACAGCACGACCATCACGATGTTGGTCATTAATACATAAGTCGCTCGCTCGATCGGCTGGGGAATGATCTTGGTCCACCACTGCTTGAATCCCGGGCGGGCCATCACCGAGTGTTGCAGCGCGAAGGCGGCCAACAGCAAACTGTTGATCACCCAAGCAGTCGTTGTCGGTTCGTCTCTGACCGGCTCGTTGATATTCTTAAACAACAGAAACCCGCCAATGAACGGGACGGCATAGAGAAACACCCCCAAGAAAAACACGTAGCAAACGACCCCGTAAAGCAGCGCTAGAACTCGTGACATGTCGCTATCTCCCTGCGAAAAACGTGCGAGACGTTTGGTCCCTTCGATTGAGTTTCCACCATCTGCGTAAGATACGCGAAATGGGGCCGAGATGGAAATACCAAAGAGGTTGGAGCGAAAAAAGGGAGTTGCACGCTTCAATTTTTGAAGCACGCAACTCCCTTGGACTGATGCACGGTACACATTTGTCGAACTACTGCGCCGGCGCTTGCGGTCGGGCCGCACTCGGCAGAACCCGCTTCTGGACGTCCGTCTCGAGCACACCAAAGGCTGCTTCGTGACGTTGCAGCGACATCTGCAAAGCTGCCAGCAGACGCTTGGCCGTGAAGTAATTCACCACCAGACGCTGGTTGACTCGCAACGGCTTGGTCGGCGGGCCGAACGGCTGGGAATTGAGCCCGAAGTCGATGATCAACTCTTCCGGCGTGCCGTTGACGCGGCAGAAGTTTGCGTAGTGAGCCTCGACACCCGAATCATCCAGTTCGACCTGCTGTCGCTGTTGGGGTTCGTCGGCACCTTTGGCGGCAGCGGCTTGGGTGGTTTCTTCTTCTTTTTTCTTCTCGGCCATGAAAATGCTCCTGAGGAGGGCGATACAAATCAGCGGGGGGGAGGATCTGTGCCTCGGTTCGCCGGTACGTTTGTCGAAAATTGCTGCAAAGTGAGAAACCTTGATGATACCACGTAGGGTACCCTCCGCAAGGGAGAAGTGCATTTGCCCGATTAAGCCCCCATCGTCCCTGCCGGCCAAGATGGCTCTTCGCGGGACGAACGAGTGAATATAATGGCAGCACAGGCCCGCTGGTTTGCCCAGTGCACCTGAACCGAATTTTTGAACACGCCTATCACCATCGCCCTACTGCTCGCAACAAGGATCCCCGACCATGACAACGCTTCTCCGCCCCGGCCGACTGGCGCTCGTGACGTGCCTGATGCTTTCGACGCTAACCGCTCTCGCCGAAGACAAGTCGAAGGCCAAGACCGCTGCGCCCAAAAAGATCGTGTTGGCCGGCATCACGATGCAGGGAGGCATTCCTGAAACGGCCGGCGGCTCGGGACTGTTTGGCGAAATGCAGACGAGCCTGAGCGACACGATTCGCCGGCTCGATGCCGCGGCCAAAGACACCAAGGTCACCGGCGTGGTGCTCGACATTCAGGGCCCGCAACTTGGCTGGGGTAAGCTCAACGAACTGCGAGCAGCAATCGCTCGCACGCGCAAGTCGGGGAAAAAGGTCTATGCGAAATTAAGCGCCGCGTCGACGCCGCAGTATATGCTTGCCAGCGCGTGCGACGAGATCATCATGCCGCCGGCCGGAATGCTCAGCGTTACGGGACTCCGGGCAGAGATACTGTTCTACAAGGGTCTGCTCGACAAACTGGGACTCGAGGCCGATTTTCTTCAGGTCGGCAAATTCAAGGGCGCCGCCGAACCGATGAGTCGTACCGGAATGAGCAAACCGTTTCGTCAGCAATACGAGGCGGTGCTCGATGACATGTTCGACCAGATGATCCAAACGATCGCCAACGATCGCGAGATTCATCCCGCAAAGGTTCGCCGGCTGATCGATCAAGGACTCTTTACCGCTGTCGCGGCTCGCAAGGCCGGACTGATCGATCAGGTCGCCTACGACGATGAGTTCTACGGAAAGCTGAAAAAGGAGATCAAAGTCGACCAGATCGGCTTGGCCAAAGATTATGCCAAGAAGAAGATTGACACCGATTTCTCGGGCTTTGGTGGCATGATGAAGATGATGGAACTGATGCTTGGTGGTTCGCCAAAGCGGCGTTCGAGCCGGAACAAGAAGATCGCCGTGGTTTATGCAGTCGGCGTGATCATGCCGGGTGAAAGCTCGACCGACCTGTTTGGCAGCCAGACCCTGGGCGGCAACACGATCGTTAAGGCGCTGCGAACGGCCGAAAAAGACAAAACCGTTCAGGCCATCGTCCTGCGGGTCAACAGCCCGGGCGGATCGGCGCTGGCGAGCGATCTGATCTGGCGCGAGGTAGTGCGGATCAAAAAGCCGGTCATCGCCAGCATGGGCGACGTGGCGGCGAGCGGCGGATATTACGTGTCGATGGGCGCCGACAAGATCTTTGCCGAGCCTGGCACGCTGACCGGTTCGATCGGCGTCGTGAGCGGCAAACTGGCGATGGGCGGACTGTACGAAAAGCTCGGCCTCAAGACCGAGGTGATTAGCCGCGGCAAGAACAGCGGTATCTTTTCTTCGACCGGCAAGTTCACCAAGGACGAGCGAGCCGCTCTGGGGCGATTCGGACGAGACATGTATAAGCAGTTCACGTCCAAGGCCTGTAAGGGTCGCAAGATCGACCGCAAGACGATGGCGACCCTGGCTCAGGGGCGGATCTGGAGCGGACGAATGGCCGCCAAGAACGGGCTGGTCGACAAGACCGGCACGCTGGCCGACGCGATTGCCGAGGCCAAAAAACTGGCCGGCGTCAAGGGCGACGAGAAGATCGATATCCGTGTGCTACCTGAGCCTAAGACATTTTTCGACCAGCTCTTCGGCAGCAACGCCAAGCCGGGTTCGCCGCTGGTCGCTGAGATCGGACGACAACTGCGCACTCTCTCGCCAGAGCTATCGCGTCACGCCGCCGATCTACACATCTTGAGGCGGCTGTTGGCCGAGCCGGCGATTGTGTTGTTGCCGTATCGGGTAGACATTAAGTAGAAAACCAGACTGCAAGGCGTCAATTGATTGCGTCCCAAGCTGACATAATTCCCAACGCGGCGATTGGAAGCGCGATGGTCAAGAATACGCAGAGCCAGCAGATATTTTTCGCCTTCTGAGAAGCGATTTTGGCACCCTCGAGATCACCTTGGGCGAGCTTGTAATTGACCCGCCCGGCATGAAAGATGGCCCACAAGGCGACCGGCGACAAACACATCACGAGACAGAAGAACGCCTCGAGTCCATACGTCGGCACGGTGCCAGGCGGAATTGGTTCGTTGGTAATGACCGGTTCGGCGGGCGGTTTCTCCGAAGGCTCCGATGGGCTGGCGTAGGGATTCTCGTCGGGAGATGATTCGGTTGGCGACATAAGGTTCTCTAGGTCCTCAGCGAGAGGTTATCACGGTGGATTACTTCTTCGTAGGGACAATGCCCCAGTACATCGGCGATCTGGTCTGACTGAAGTCCCTTGATCCGCTCGATTTCCTTGGACGGATAGTTCGTCAGTCCGCGGGCAAACTCAGCGCCCTGCGTGTCGCAAACCGCGACGACGTCGCCCTTGGTGAACTGGCCCTGAATTTCGCGCAAACCGATCGCCAGCAGGCTGCGTCCGTTCTGTTCGATCGCCCGACGTGCTCCGGCGTCGACGATCAGCGAACCGCGCGGCTTGACCGTAAAGGCGATCCAGCGTTTCCGGGGCGAGATCGTTTTGCCTTGGGCCAGGAAGAGCGTCCCCGTTGTTTGGCCGGTAATGATCTCGTCGAGCACTCCCGGCCGGCGGCCCGAGGCGATCACGACGTTTTCTCCCGCGGCAGTCACCATCTTGGCTGCTGCGAGTTTACTTGCCATGCCGCCCTTACTGTGGCCCGTTTTCGTGTCGCAAACCAGCGCGTCGATCTGCTGGTCGATCGTGGTGACGGTCGGGATGATCTTGGCACTGGCGTCTTGAGGATCGCCGTCGTAGAGTCCTTCGACGTCCGAGAGCAACACGAGCAGCGGCGCCCGGAGAAGATTCGTTACCAAAGCCGCCAGATGATCGTTGTCACCGAAAGTGGTTTGTAGCTCCTCGACGCTCACCGTGTCATTTTCGTTGATGATCGGCACCGCGCCCAGCTCCAGCAGCGTGAGCAGCGTGTTGCGGACATTGAGGTACCGCGTCCGATCGTCGAAGTCCTCGACGGTTAGCAACACCTGAGCCGCATGGCGATCGTGATTTTGCAGAGCCCGATCATAGGCTTGCACGAGAAACGACTGTCCGACGGCCGCGACGGCTTGTAGCATGGCCAGATTGGTCGGTCGGGTTGTCCGTCCCAGTTTCCCCAATCCGGCCCCGACGGCCCCGCTGCTGATCAGCACCACCTTGCGACCGGAATCGATCAATCGGTTGAGTTGTTCGGCGAGCTGCGCAATACGATCCAGATCAAGCTGCCCGGCATCGTCCGTCAGCACGCGCGTACCGACCTTGACCACCAGCAGATCCGAAGCAGCGGCGATTTCCTGGCGCAAGAGGTCGGTCATGGAAGATGCAGGGGAAAGGGTGTTAGCAAAACACCATCATAACCAGAAGGCTCAGCGAAGGAGAGGTACGTTTCGTAGTCTCTGATGACGCGGGGCAAGTCCGACGGGGCTTACTAGCTGAGGAACACCGATCTTTCGTTCCCGCGTATTGAATTAGGACCACTGAATCGCTAGGGTGAAGATTGCGGCTCCCGATGGCTGGGAAATGCGTACTAGGTGTATCCCAGGCGAGGAATAATAGACACACAATAAACCGCCCATGAACGATCCCAACAGCAAGTCGATCGATGTGCCGAAGAGCCGCCAAAATGGCCTCCGGCGCGCTCGAAAAGTCGGCGACCTATCGAGCGCTTTTGGGGGTCCATCTAAGGGCGTTCGACAAGTCACGATCGAGTCGAATCGGATGTTCGGAAAGTCACCTGCTCGAACGGCCGGTTTTTCCCGTCGAATGCCCCATCAGGACGGACCGCTTGAGAGATCGATTCGTTGGCCCTACAATGACGTGCTCTGGTGCCGGACCAAGAACACGACCAATCTCTCGCCGTCAGAAGCCATGGTTGAGAGATTACGGTTGAAGGGTTACGGTTGAGAGGTTACGGGAAACGGAATCGTCCCCCGGTCGCCGGAGTAACTCGCCGCTCGGTTTTTGCGTTGCGATCAGACTCTACCCACCCCGCAGGTCACTAGAGGGCGTCTCAGAACTCATTTGCGACCGATTTAATACAAGCACGAAGCGCAAGCGAGTGGATTTGTGCAAGGATAACGTGACCGGTGCTCGATCCACTCGCTTGCGCTCCGTGCTTGTATTAGCTTTGAAACGCCCTTAAGCCAGGAAGGCGGACCGGACCATCCGATGAGCCAGTTGAACCACGAGTGCGGTGTCGCCGCCGTCTATCATCTTCCCGGCGATGAGGTCAGCCCGCTTTGTCCCGAGCAAGGCCCCGACGAAGTGTCGCGGTTGTTGCCGCGGATGCTGTTGGATATCCAAAACCGTGGTCAGTTGGCTGCGGGGATGACCAGCTACAATCCGCAACGCAAACAGCTAATCGATACGCACAAGGATATCGGCAGCGTCGGTGAGGTGTTTCGGCACAGTCATCGTGCCAAAGCGGAGAGCCTGATGCAGGAGTACGCCGGTTGTGCTGCCATTGGGCATGTCCGCTATGCGACCTGCGGCAAGGAGGATCGCAGTTACGCACAGCCGTTCGAGCGGCATCATATTCAGAAACACAAATGGTTCAGTTTTGGTTTTAACGGCCAACTGGCCAATTATGCGGACCTCAAGGCCGAACTGCTCAGCGACGGCAACAATTATCTGGCGCGTGAGACCGACACCGAAATCTTGATGCACGAGATCAGCCGCGAACTCTCTGCTTCGCGTCGCCCGGACCTGATCGACGTGTGTCGCAAGATGAGCCAGCGGCTGGATGGTGCCTATAGTCTGGTGATGCTCAACGCCCTGGGCGATATGCTGGTGGCCCGAGACCCGCTGGGAATCAAGCCGCTCTGTTACGCTCGCCAGGGCCCGCTGTTCGCCGCCGCCAGCGAAAGCGTGGCGCTGCTGAACTTGGGGTTCAGCCCCGAGAGCATCGAGTCGCTCTTGCCGGGTCAGGCCGTGACGATTACCGACGGCCAGCTAAAAATCGAGACGTTCGCCGCCAGTCCGCAGCGTGCCCACTGTTTCTTCGAGTGGATCTACTTTGCCAACGTCGCCAGCAGAATGGACGGATGTGGTGTCTATCTGGCCCGCAAGGCCCTGGGCGAAGAATTGGCCCGCGTCGAGCTTGAGGACGGCTCAGTTCCGATCGACGAGGACACGATCGTCGTGCCGGTGCCCGACACCAGCAAAGCGGCCGCTGACGCGATGGCCTTTAAGCTGGGCATTCCGTCGATGGAGGGCCTGATCCGCAATCGGTACGCGGGGCGGACCTTTATCGAAGGGGGCGACGCGCGCCGGAAGAAGGCCGAGTCGAAATATACGCCGCTTCGCGAGGTGCTCGAGGGCAAGCGGGTTCTGTTGGTCGAGGACTCGATCGTCCGCTCGACGACGATGCAGGTATTGTTGGATCGCATTCGCAACCAAGGGCGGGCCAAAGAGATTCATGTTCGCGTGGCTTGCCCGCCGATCGTCGCGCCCTGTTTCTATGGCATCGACATGTCGCGGATCAAGGAATTGTTCGCGACCCAATTTATGTCCGGCGGCGGTTCGCTCACCGACGAAGTCCATTTCGCCATGGCGGCCAAACTGGGTGCCAATTCGCTCCGCTATCTGCCGGTCGAAGCAATCGCTCGGGCGATCGGGCTGGATGTGGATCAACTCTGCCAGGCGTGCATCACAGGCAACTATCCAACCGAAGCGGGTCAGCGGCTCTATCAGTTGGCGCTCAAAAACATCGATTCGCTGGACGAGTCGCGCACGTACGAGGCATCACCGGCCAGTGCCTAACCAGGTACCGTCGATCAATACGCACCCCGACCGGTCAGCACGACCCAGGGAGTCTTGATCAGCAGCCACAGATCGGTCCAGAAGGTTTGGTTTTGGGCATACCAGATGTCCATCCGCACCCATTCTTCGAAGCCGATCTCGCTCCGCCCGCTGACTTGCCACAAACAGGTTAGGCCCGGTTTGATCGCCAGTCGGCGGCTTTGCCAGACTTTGTAGCGGATGACCTCTTTTTCGATCGGCGGCCGCGGTCCGACCAGCGACATATGGCCGACCAGCACGTTAAGCAACTGCGGCATCTCGTCGATGCTGGTTTTTCGCAGCCAAGCGCCGAGGCGCGTGATCCGCGGGTCGCGCCGGTTCTTGAAGATCGGCCCGCTCTGGTGCTCGTTTTCTACCTGATGTTGGATTTTGTCGGCATCGAGTCGCATGGTGCGAAACTTGATCATCGGGAATCGACAGCCTAGATAGCCGATCCGCCTCTGAATGAACAACGGTCGCCCACGGGTTGTGACCATCAGCGCCAGCAACGTGACGATCAACACGGGCGAAAGCACAATCAGTAGGCCCAATGATCCAACGACGTCAAACACACGTTTCGACGTTCGGTAGCCTTCCTCGCGATTCCCTTCGGGCGCGGCGACCGGCTCGGTGGCCTCAAGTCGCTCGCTCATCCACTCGGGGGCGACTTCCTCTTCTCCCTGACGCCGCCGCCGTCGGCGATCTTCGCTATCGCGCTCGCGGTCGCGGCGATTGTTCTCGACCTTCGAGACGGGAATCTCGTCGATAAATCGCGAGGGCCGCTGGGGGGTCGGTTCCATCTCGGGCTGGTCAACGTCAGGGGGGCTGACAGACATCGCGACTCCTGCGGATCAGAAAGAGGCAAATCGTGTGTGGAGACACATCGGGGTCTACTCAAATATATGTCATCCGCAGGGGCGTTCGCGAAGAGATTCATCGATTCGACCTGCGATAGACCCCGGAATATGAGGCCCGTTACTCGCGCAACCGCTTGTATCGATACGACCGGCCAGCAAACAGAGCGAGAACGGCTCGCTAGGCCGTCGACGATGCGGAGACGTCGTCCTTGCGAAACTCCACACGATAAACCGGCTCGTCGTTCAGGCGTGTCCGCCGCTCGAAGTGCGTGCGGTAGTCGAGTTCGCCGGCGGACGGTCGTTCCGACACGTCGTAAGGCCCTCGCAGATCGGTCACTTGGGCGATCAACTCCAGCGATGCGTCGAAATACTCCTTCACATCGGTCCAAAAGTGCAGCGTGCCGCCGGGCAGAAGTGTCCGCTGGATGTCCCGCAGCAGCGGCTCGTGCATCACCCGGCGTTTGCGATGCCGCTTTTTCCACCAAGGATCGGGAAAATAGACATGCACGGCGG
>Ga0114996_10006853_pt1 | contig 13024 bp, 9 predicted proteins | sample ArcticOcean_MG_C_4_FD_87039 | JGI IMG/M metagenome (GOLD analysis project Ga0114996, IMG submission 87039) | Marine microbial communities from western Arctic Ocean - ArcticOcean_MG_CB4_134 | ecosystem: Environmental > Aquatic > Marine > Oceanic | place: Arctic Ocean: Canada Basin | collected... | reverse complement strand
GATGTGCGTCTTGCCCGTGCCGGAGTTTCCCAGCAGCAACACGTTTTCGCGGCGGTCGATGAACTCACAGCGTGCCAGCTCCACCACCAAGTTCCTATTCAACGACGGCAGTGCCAGAAAATCGAAGCTGTCCAGGCTCTTCGTCACCGGAAACTTCGCCGCTTTGATCCTCCTCTCGGTGGCACGGCTCTCGCGGTCGAGCAGTTCCAGCTCACTGAGTCGCAACAGATAGCGCGGATAATCGACCCCTCGGCGGCGCACTGTCGGGCGAGCTTGCTGTACTCACGCAGGAAAGTCGGCAAACGCAGCGCCTTGAGATGCTCTTGAAGCAGAACCTGTGGCTTTGCCATCATTGCGCTCCTACCGCCAGCAACGCCAGATAATCCGCCGTCGAAGTCTGTGCCACTTCCGCTGCCGGCAGATGCGGATAGCTCGTCAGATCCAGTCGTGGAGGCCGCTGTTCGATGCGGCACAGCAACAGATGCTTGACTGCGTCGCAGCCGATTGTGCCCAGTTCAACGGCTTGCCGTACGGCGGCCACGACGTCGTCGAGTCGGAAGTCCTCGAGCAGACGCAACACCTGCACGTACTCGCGTTTGCCCGGCTTGCCCAAACGCGCCTCCAACAAACGCCGCAGTCGCCCGAACTCCGCGGGCAGTTCCCAGCCAGCCAGTGGGGCTGCCTGATCCAGTGCGTTCGTTTTTCTTTCCAGCAGCGCCAGGTAGTGCAGCGGATCGAAGATCAACTCTTCCCGCTCGTAGCTGCGGCGATGACGGGCTATCTGCTCGCAGCCGCAACTGATTACCACTTCCCCGACATAGCCTTTGAGCAGCACTTCGCGATGACCGTAAGCCACCGGCACCGAGTAGTCGTTCGAGCGGTAGCGCACCAGCGAGAGTGACGTCACCCGCATCGTGCGTTTGTCGCAAGCTTCGTAGGGTGCGAGCGGCAGCGGCAACAACGCTGAGCGGTCCCGTTCGAAACGCTCGCCGATGGTCTCGGAATGTCCCCGCAGCCGTCGCTCGCGGCGCTCGATACACTTCTTCTCCAGCCAGTGGTTCAACGCTTCCCAACTGGAAAAGCGCGGAATCGGCACGAAGAAGTTCCGCCGTGCATAACCCACCAGCCCCTCCACCTTCCCCTTGTCGTTGCCTTTGCCCGGTCGCCCGAAACGATCCTCGAACAGGTAGTGCGACTGCAACTCGCTGAAAACCTTTGTTCTCTGTCGCCGCCCATCCCCCAGGATTCGCGCCACCGCCAGCTTCGTGTTGTCGTAGACGATGCCTCGCGGCACGCCGCCAAAGTAACGCAACGCTTCGTTGTGGCCTTCGCAGAACGCTTCGCTCGTCTCTGCTGGAAACGCTTGCACGAAAGCATCGTCGCTTTGGGGCAGGTCGATCACCAGGTAGTGCGCTTTCGACTCCACCCCGGCGATTTCCACCCAAGCCTCACCGAAATCGGCCTGGGCGTCGCCGGGCGGATGCTCCAGCGGCACGAACATCTCCTGTTGGCCAAGCTTCTTCTCGCGGACGTAATCCTTGACGATCGTGTAACCGCCCGAGAAGTCGTGCTCGTCGCGTAAGCGCTCGAAGACCCGTTTGGCGGTGTGGCGTTGCTTCCTCGGCTGGGCCTGATCCGCTTCGAGAATCTGATCGATGATGCCCGTATAGCGATCGAGTTTCGGTCGCCTCACCGGCTGCTGGCGCCGGTACCCGGGCGGCACGGCGTAGCGCAGCATCTTGCGCACGGTCTCCCGTGCCAGCCCGAACCGCCTGGCCGCCTCCCTCTCGCTAATCCCCTCGACAAAAACACTGCGTCGCACCTGAGCATACAGCTCCACTCGATACATCCTTACCGGTGTGCCACAAAACGCCTCACAAATGTTTTATGGACACTCTCAGGCGGTCTAGTTTTGCTCCGCCACCAGCAGCCTCAAACGGCCGCCATGTGGTCTATTTTCGCTCCGGCGATTACAACTTCCGACGGCGGGCTGATCCTGGTTCGCGAGCTGGACGAGCGACTCGGACTCGGGAAGCTGATCGACGAACACCTCAGTGACCCACGGCAAGGCTTGAACAAGAAGTTCCCGCTGGCCGATCTGCTGCGGCAGTCGGTTTACAGCCGACTCGCCGGCTACGAGGACCTCAATGACGCCGTCCGAGTATGCGCCGATCCGACCTTTCGCTTGATCGGCTCACAGAAGAACTGGGATCGCGGCGGGGCGCTCACCTCGCGGCTACAGAGCTTCGAGACAGGGCTGCTCGCGAGTGAGGAGAATCTGCTGGGATTGATGGTGGTGAACCGCGAGTTGGTCGCGCAAGCTGAGACGAGGGACGACTGCGAACGCGTTGTGCTGGACATGGACTCGAGCGAGAGCCCGGTTCACGGACAGCAGGAAGGCAGCGCCTACAACGGTCATTTCGAGTCCGTCTGCTACCACCCGCTGTTGCTGTTCAACCAGCACGGCGATTGTCTGGCCGCCAAGCTGCGTCCCGGCAATGTGCACAGCGCTGACGACTGGGACGAGTTGCTGCTGCCGGAGATCGAGCGCCAACAGGCTGCGGGCAAACAGGTCACCTTCCGGGGCGATGCGGCCTTTGCTAAGCCGGAGATTTATGAGGCTTCGGAGGAACGCGGAGTGCAGTACGCCATTCGCATTCCGGCCAACAAGAGCTTGGAGTTGGAGATCGAAGACATCCTGTTCCGGCCGCCGGGCAGGCCCTCCCGCAAGCCGCTGGTGCGCTACAAGAGCTTTCGCTATCAGGCGGAGAGTTGGTCGAAGCCGCGACGCATCGTGGCCAAGGTCGAGCATCATCTCGGTGAGCTGTTCCCGCGGGTCGGATTCATCGTGACGAGCATGAGCTTGCCAAGCCGCTCGGTGGTGCGCTTCTACAACAAGCGTGGCACGGCGGAGCAGTGGATCAAAGAAGGCAAACAGGCCACACACTGGACGCGGCTGTCGTGTCATCGCTTCCGGGCCAACGAAGTGCGACTGCAACTGAGCGTGCTGGCCTACAACCTGGGCAACTTGTGGCGACGACTGGGACTGCCGCACAGGATCAAGAGTTGGTCGCTGACGAGCTTGCAACACAGGTTGATGAAGACCGGCGGTCGGCTGGTCAAGCACCCGCGGTATTACTGGCTGCTGCTGGCTGAGGGGTATCTGAACCGCAGGCTGTTCGGCGACATGCTGCGTCGGATCTGGGCGCTGCCTGTGCCAGGTGGTTAGGGCCGTCCCGTTCGGGCAGGAAATCTGGGCGTTGAGGAAGGAGGGTCGGAGGGGTGTGCGACCAATCGGCTGAGCAGCAGCGAGACGGGCTCAGCGGACGACAAGAACTGGCCATGAGTACCCTTCGATGCCGTCGTGGCCTGCTTTACTAGGCAAAGTCCTTGCCTTCAGGAGAAGAGAGGGAGTACCATGTTCGAGTCGGAGTTCAAATCGGAAATTCTGGATTATGCTAGACTCAATCATTTCGATTCCCCAGTTTGACCGATTCGGTTGCCGGAGCAAGGTTATGACATCACCATCGAAACTACTATCGACTTGCTTTTTGTTCTCAGTTCTCTCGGCATTTAGTGTTCCCCTGGCGTATTCAGAGGGAGCGGCAGTCAATGTAGCCAGTTACGCAAACCCCAATCTTCCAAATGGCAATTTGGCACAAGGCAGCATGTTCACGGTCTTCGCCCCCAACATCGGTCCGGCAACGTTAGTTCAAGCAACAGAATTTCCTTTGCCATTCGAATTGGGTGGAACCTCCATAGAGGTAACGGTTGGAGGGCAGACGCTGGACTGCATCATGATCTTTGCAGTAAGTGGCCAGGCCGCTGCGATTCTACCGTCGGCTACCCCAATTGGAGACGGCACTATGTCCGTTCATTTCAATGCTGTGCTGTCTGCAACTTTTGGTGTCACTGTGGTTCGGCACAGTTTTGGAACGTTTTCTGTCAATCAACAGGGCAATGGGCCAGCGGTGATTACTGACCCCAGTTTTGCTCTAAACACGCTAACCCACTCGGCCAATGCCGATGACGTTTGGATCATATGGGGAACTGGATTGGGAGCCGTTCAGGGCAACGAAGCTGCCATGCCACTTCCCGGAGAGCTGCCATACGATGTACGGGTGTTTGTTGGAAACGTAGAAACCCAGGTGATTGCTCGAAGTCGCTCGGGCTGCTGTGCTGGTATCGATCAAATTGCGTTTGTTATTCCCCAGGGAGTTGCTGGCTGTTATGTGCCGGTTCACGTTGTTGTCGAGGGGGTGACTAGCAATTTCACTTCGATGTCGATTGCACCGTCTGGAGGTTTCTGTACCGAGGGTGCGGTTGGGATCACTCCTTCGATTTTGAGCCGAGTAGAACAAAACGGTTCAGTCACAATCGCCTCTATCAGTCTCAGTAGACAACGTGTCTCAATACAAACCGCTTCGCCACTTGTAATCGACACTGCTAACGCATACTATACACGCTTCGACCTGAGTGGGCTTATCGCTTGGGGTGGTTTGCCGGGCAACATCTCGACTGTCGGCTCTTGTACGGTAATTCAGTACAGCCGAGCGGACACTAGCGTGCAAAACCCAGTTTTAAAAACTGTCCTTGACGCGGGTTCTGCGCTCCAAATGCAAGGACCGCGTGGAAACGAATCGATTCCTCGCAATTCGGACGGCACTTACGCGAAGACATTGACTCAGGTAACCCCTTTGGAACCAACATTTTCGGACTATCTCGATTATGGGATCTACACCGTTACTTCCATGGGAGGAGCGGACGTCAGCGCTCACAGCGCAGACATAACCATTGGAGAACCTTTTATCTGGAGCAACCGAAACGAGCTTACTACCATTGAGCGGAGTCAGCCTCTGATACTCCGATACACCGGTGGTGTCGCCGGTCAACAGATTCGTATTTACGGCAATTCCCCGCATACCATTCAAGAAGATACTTACGGTGGAGCCGCCTTCTTCTGCGTTGGAGAAGGCAACTTAGGCTCGTTTACCATTCCTGCCACAGTGTTAAACACATTGCCGGATAGTCCGATATCCGACACTGACCAACCCACCGGAGTACTGTCACTAGAAGGGGTGCAGTCTAATAGCTTTATTATTCCTGGGTTTGATCTAGCGGAAATCAAACACGTTGACCGTGAACTTGCGAACGTTGATTACAACTGATTCGAATTGTCAGTTCACGAGCCGGGCGCCGCAGTCCGGAGTTTCCAAGAACAAAGCACGCTTCCAGAGACTGGACAACTGTCGCAGGAAACGGTCGACGGCCTCATTGAAGCGCTGCGCCGACTCGGAGCACATTCTACAAGTTCGTCTCGGGTGGCCTCAGAACTACCATCGAACGCCTACAGCGCCCCTTCTGCAAGTCCCGGTCTTTCGCTAGTCGAGCCGAGGCCTGGGACTTGTCGGGGCTGACGCGTGATGAGCGCAGCTCGATCCAAGCGGCCTGTTACGACGCGAAGTGTCTCCAGGGACCCGCTGCGTACAATCGCTGCGTACACAGGCATTTTCAGAGCTAAGGACTTCATCCTTGGCCCAGCGGAACCGATTTTCAAGTTGACACTCTTTCTGCTTGAGAATGGAGAGGTTCCTGAGCAGGTGTATGGTCAGCGGAATGATGACCAATATCAAAACACCCAAGGCTTCGCGAGGTCCAAGCGGCAGATCTCCGCGAACATCCCGAAGAGCAAGCTGATAGGATCATCCAACAAGAAACTCGACCCTGCGAAGCAACTTCACGAAGCAGGATATCCGTTCAGTCACATCGGCACTGAGTTAATGAACCTGCACGGGAAATTTGAAGTCGTTTCGAACGAGGTGCTGCTTTTGAAGGACGCCATACAGGATGAAGCCAAGGCGCTCTCAAGAAAGGTTGATGACTCGCAGGCAGCTGCTTTAGAGAAGGTCGAGCATCTCTTTGACAGGAAGTTTGTAGGTATATCTCTGACGGGACTCGGATGCATCTCGCTCATGTTCGCGGCCGTCACATTCCTGCGGGAGCGAGGTTTCACTGGAACCGCTCTCGGCTGGGTAGCTCTGATCCCCGGTCTAGGTCTGCCAGCTTTCGCATACATGCTGACGCACCGCCTCCGCAGGTAATGAGCTGTCATCCGACCACCCAGACACCGCCAACAGTAACCCACTCTAGCGCCCGGCCAAGTACCCTTGCAGCCGGCCAAGGCAGCCGCTCCAGTCCTGGCCGTGCTTGTCGCGCCACTCGGTACTCGGGAAGCACTCGTGGGTCAGCAGCAGTTCGGTCGCCGACCCCAGGTCACCGAACTCGACCGTGACCAGCGAGCCGCTCATCGAGCCGTCTTCCCAGGACCAGGTGTAGACCAGCTTCTCGGGTTCGCTGACTTCCCGGTACTCTCCGAAGACTGTGTGGATGGCACCGCCGGTGTGCTTCATCTGAATGCGATACTTGCCGCCGACTCGAAGGTCGACCTCGGCGGCCGTTTCGTAGTCGGCGCTCGGGGCACACCAGTGCTTCAATTGGTCCGAGTCGGTCCACGCCTGGAAGACTTTTTCGCGCGGCACTTGGAAGGTGCGGCTGAGCTGCCGCTTGACCGGAGTAATGGATTACCTTTGTGACGGGTCTCGGACTCTCTGGCAGCTTGGGTCGTCAGCGTGGCGACGCCACTGAGGGTCCGGCAGCCAGGCCCGGGAAACCGACATAGCTCCAGGCCGCCTCGTCGACGTTGTGCCACCAGATCCCCGCCCCCGAGACCCCCGACAGGAATAGGCTCCCTCCTGTCGCTGCCGGTGAGACCGTCGTCAGCACTCCCCCCACCGCGGCCCAGCCCTGCCAATTACTGCCTACTCCTTCTGTGAAAACCTGATACCAGGGCGCACCTCCACTGTCCAGTGCCGTCACAAAGACCTGTCCTTGCGACGCTGCTACCTGCGGGTCCGTCGCTACGATCCCTGCTCCCCACGACCACTCCGTTATCCCCGAGCTGTCTACCCGTGCCATCCAGACCGAGTCAAACATGTCCCGGACCCCGATATACGCCGCGTCGTCGTCGCCTGCCGTTACGGAAGGGATCCCCTGCACCACTCCGCCGATGAACGTCCAGCCCAGAAACCCTCCGCCCGACGTATACCGGCCCATCCACAGCCCGTCGAAGTTATCCTTGCCCACCAGGTAGATGGTCCCGTTTGGCGCCGCTGCCATCACAGGATCGGTAACGAAGACTCCGCCCAGTGGCACCCAGCCGTCGAAGCTCCCTCCTGGAGTAAAACTGTTCAGCCAATAGGAGTTGAAGGCGTCGCGGGCTCCAAAGTAGCCTGTATTTCCATCCACCGCCATGGCAGGCACTCCTTGCACTGTCCCACCGGCGAACGACCACCCATTCCAGGCCTGTGTACCAACATCGAACACGTTCACCCACAGCCCATTGAAAGTATCTCGCGCTACCACGAAGGTATCGCCCGCTGAGCTTTGTGCCGCGCCAGGATCGCCCGCAAAGACGCCACCGGAATCCACTAACCCCTCCCCTCCGAAATAAGTGAACTGGATCCCGCCATTGGTGTCAAGGAAAACGGCAGTGGGCCCCGTAGTCACCTGGTCAAACGTGACGTTATCGATCTGGAAGAAGGCAGGTCCGGTGTAGTGTTGCGGAATGGACCAAACGAAATTCAAGTAAACCGATTGACCAGCGAATGCGGTTACATTCACCGAGGCAGACTTATTTCCCGTATCCAGGTTGACTGTACCTGCCGGAGCCGTCAAGACTGTCTCAGTCATGACGGGTGATCCTTGAGGAGATTCCAAGCGAAACAAAAAATACCGGGGCAGTGTGCTCGTCGACACATAGTTCACCATGTCCCAGCCAGCCCGATAGTTGAAATTGACCGTCTCTATAGTTAGCGGCAAGGTGAGTTCCTGGCCGATTTGAATCGTCCCCGGGCCGCCACCGTCGAAGCCATGCAGGGCAGCGAAGGAGCCATCCGTCGGGGCGCTAGAGAAGAGTCCGAAACCCGGTGAAAAACCGCTTCCCCCGACCTGAAGGGCAGAAAACGGAATACTAAGGTCCTGGATAGTCCAACCGACGAAGTTTCCCGTCTCGAAACTGGGATTGTTTACCGGATTTAAAGGATCCGGATTGACCATGATCTGGCCAGTATCCGCTATACGAGTGTTGTTCGTCTCGTTCTCTTCCGCAACGGCGGTCGAGTTATCGACAAAGGCCCAGACATCGAACGTTTGCACCACTGGCGAGACGAACGAGGCATTACAGCTATCGCTAACAGAGACTGCCAAGGCACTGATGTCACAGGTGCCCAGGAGCAGGGCCTCCGGTGTAATCGGGGCGTTTTCAGTTAGATAGAAACCGACCTGAAAAGCACCCGATGCCGCTGACCCACTGTTCTGCACGGTGGCGGTCATCGTAATAAGCTCGTTCCAGTTGACTTCCGTGGGTCCCGACACATTCGTTGGAACAAGATCCGGCCCTGAGCCGACCGGCGGGGTGCAGCCATCAATTCCCACGATGCCGATATCGATCGTGTCCCCAGCCGAAATAGGTGCCACCGTGGCCACATTCGTAGCTTGAATGGCTTGACCCGAAGCTTGAATAAAATTGCTGTTATACGTAGTTGAGTTGTACCGCGCAGCGCAGCGGGATCCGCAGGACGGAACTGCAGACTCCAAAGCTATTACCGTTAGGTAGTAGGAAGTGGTGCTCGGCAAGACGTTGAGTTCGAAAGATCCATTGAACGGTTCTCCGGACACTCCCTGTCGAAACTGGGAACCACTGAAAGACTCGACGTAATAACCACCTCCGGGCCACTGCACGTCGTGAGCCCAAATGGCTACTCCTGTAGCTAGATCACAGGCGGAGCCCTCCCTTACTTCGCCAATAATTCTCGCGCGCCCTCCGGTCGTTTGTGCGAGTCCATTGAAGCGGGAGTAGACCCGAAGAGCAGATGCAATATCATCTCCCGCAAGGCTCCGTTGCTCGATCGAGTTCGAGCTTACGAACGGGCCCATGGTAGCCGCAGTCGAAGCCGAAACTATAGTGTGGACGACGGAGTGTGAAATGCTATTTGAATGGCCGATTTCGTGAGTGGCGATGCTTTCTACGTCAAGGCCACCCGGGACGGCGCCGAATGCATAATTCTCTTGGTTATCCCATTGAACACCGCAGTCAATCACCGTACCGGCAGGATAGATCACGCCTACCGGGCCTGGGAAGGGGATGCCGGGAGAAGGTCCGGCAGGCAAGATCGTGTTGCCTCCACCGTCGTCGATCGTTGTAGCCGGAGCGGTAAGGGCCGTACAAGGAGCCGATGCTATAACTCCGCTCGGAGCTCCTGTGTACCAATTGACCGTGTTGATCCCATCCAAAACACCGGCGGTGGAGCTCGAGTCACTGCCCTGAGTCCAAGCTGGGATCAGCAACGTCCCCAGTCCAGTCGTTGCGTTTAGGGCCGACCAAGCATCATAACCCGCCTGGTGAGCTGTGGTGAAATCAGTCTGGTTCACACTCGAGGGGCGCTCGGAATCGTTGTAGCTCCACACGACGGAGCCGTTGTAGCCGGATGTGCCGTCGTAGAAACGCCGATCCCAGGCCCTATCGATTATGAAGCCGGCGCTGCTGGTCGTTTCCATATTGTCACCACCCCGAAGAGGCAACAAGAAAAAGAAGACGAGCAGGCCCGCGATTGAACGTATAAGAAATCTATTCACACTCGTCATGCTGACGGAAAGCTCCTCTTCTTCAACCACGAACCACGCAAGCAGTCAATTCTTGGTCCGACCAACTGCGAAGGAGCGGACCTCGCGGAGAAAGTCTTCCAGTTTTTCAGGGCGACCGCGCGCGTAAACGACTTGGTCGCCCGGCTGCTGCTCGGTCTCAACCTGGATAATGCCGTCGAACAGCCCGAGCGGCATGTAGTCAGAGCGTCCGGGCATAGGTTTGCCGAGGAACACAATATCCTGACCGATTTTGAGATCGGGTGCCCCTGGCCAGTCGGTTCGTACGTTGTCGATGGCGCCTCCGGGGACGGCGATGGTCACGCCTGCTTGGGCAGGACCTTTCAGCGTTTCCGCAACGACGATGTCATAGAATGTGTAGATTGTTCGTCCTATCCATGCAACCCGAGAGTGGGATAACGTTCCCCTTATCCCGAGCGGTGCTTCCTCCGCGAGATACTGGACGTCGATCGCGCCTCCTTCGATTGGCCGGGGGGACGACTGCTGCGCCCCGACGGGCGTAATCGCGGCGGCGAGAATCAGAATAGTCTTCGCCGTTACCGCTGGCAGACGAAGGACCAGCGCAACCCTAGAATTCTCCCGGAGCTGCATGGGCATTTGCCTTGAAAAGATCATCACCTAATTTCCCCTTGGGCCTCTGCCAAAATCACTAAACTAACAGGTTAGCCTATCTCATAGGGCCACTTCAATCGAGTTTATGGACAGTCGAGTCAATTCGAAGAGGCGACACGATTCCTGCGAACTCTTTCGGCGCCAAAAGCTGTTGACGTGTCAAGGGCGGTGGCAAATTAGACCGCTGGGGCGGAGCAAAATTAGACCGTTTGTGGGCTGAGGGGCCAGTTCTTTCAGTGTTTTCGTGGGGCGGCTGGAACGGAGCCTGGGGACGCCCGTGAGGGCGGCCCGAGGCGTAGTGGAATCCGTCTTCACGAAAACGGCGAGCAGCCTGGAGGGGGAGAGCAAAGCCGAATCAGTCGGAACGGAGCGCGGTTAGACCATCGATCAGGCGCGGGCTCGTTTGCTTTGCTTCAGGCGATAACTGTCCCCGTTCATCTCCAGGATATGAACGTGATGGGTCAGCCGGTCTAGCAGGGCTCCCGTCATGCGTTCCGAACCCAGGATCTCGGTCCACTCGTTGAACGGCAGATTCGAGGTCAGCAACGTTGAGCCGCGCTCGTAGCGTTGACTGAACACTTCGAATAACAGCTCCGCTCCGGTCTTGGACAACGGCACATAGCCCAACTCATCGACAATCAGCAGATCCTGCTTCGCCAACAGCTTCTGGAACCGCAAGAGCCACTTCTCATCGCGAGCTTCCAGCAATTCATTCACCAAGGCGGCGGCCGTCGTGAAGCGGACGCGATAGCCCCGCTGACAAGCCGCCAGTCCCAACGCCAGCGCGACGTGCGTCTTGCCCGTACCCGAGTTACCCAACGCCAACACGTTCTCTTGGCGGTCGATGTACTCACAACGCGCCAGCTCCACCACCAAGTTCTTGTTCAACGACGGCAGGGCCAGAAAATCGAAGCTGTCCAGACTCTTCGTGACCGGAAACTTCGCCGCTTTGATCCTTCGTTCGGTGGCACGGCTCTCGCGGTCGAGCAGTTCCAGCTCACCGAGTCGCAAAAGATAGCGCGGATAATCGACTCCCTCACTGGCGCATTGTTGGGCGAGCTTGCCGTACTCACGCAGGAAAGTCGGCAAACGCAGCGCCTTGAGATGCTCTTGAAGCAGAACCTGTGGCTTTGCCATCATCGCGCTCCCGCCGCCAGCAACGCCAGATAGTCCGCCGCCGAAGTCTGTGTCACTTCCGCTGCCGGCAGATGCGGATAGCTCGTCAGATCCAGTCGCGGAGGCCGCTGTTCGATGCGGCACAGCAACAGATGCTTGACTGCGTCGAAGCCGATCGTCCCCAGTTCAACGGCTTGCCGAACGGCGGCCGCGACGTCGTCGAGTCGGAAGGACTCGAGTAGACGCAACACCTGCACGTACTCGCGTTTGCCCGGCTTGCCCAAACGCGCCTCCAACAAACGCCGCAGTTGCCCGAACTCTGAGGGCAGCTCCCAGCCGGCCAGTGGGGCTGCCTGATCCAGTGCGTTCGTTTTTCTTTCCAGCAGCGCCAGGTAGTGCAGCGGATCGAAAATCAGCTCTTCCCGCTCGTAACTGCGGCGATGACGGGCGATCTCCTCGCAGCCGCAACTGATTACCACTTCCCCGACATAGCCTTTGACCAGCACTTCGCGATGACCGTAAGCCACCGGCACCGAGTAGTCGCTCGAGCGGTAGCGCACCAGCGAGAGTGACGTCACCCGCGTCGTGCGTTTGTCGCAAGCTTCGTAGGGTGCCAGCGGCAGCGGCAACAACACTGAGCGGTCTCGTTCGAAACGCTCGCCGATGGTTTCGGAATGTCCCCGCAACCTCCGCTCGCGGCGCTCCAGACACTTCTTCTCGAGCCACTGGTTCAATGCTTTCCAACTGACAAACCGCGGGATCGGCACGAAGAAGTTTCGCCGCGCATAACCCACCAGCCCCTCGACCTTGCCCTTGTCGTTGCCTTTGCCCGGTCGCCCGAACCGATCCTCAAACAGGTAGTGCGACTGCAGCTCGCTGAAAACTTTTGTTCTCTGGCGCCGTCCGTCCCCCAGGATTCGCGCCACCGCCAGCTTCGTGTTGTCGTAGACGATGCCCCGCGGCACACCGCCAAAGTAACGGAACGCTTCGTTGTGGCCTTCGCAGAACGCTTCGCTCGTCTCTGCCGGGAACGCTTGAACGAAAGCATCGTCGCTTTGGGGCAGGTCGATCGCCAGGTAGTGCGCTTTTGATTTCACCCCGGCGATTTCCACTCAAGCTTCACCGAAATCGGCCTGTGCATCGCCGGGTGGATGCTCCAGCGGCACGAACATCTCCTGCTGGCCAAGCTTCTTCTCGCGGACGTAATCCTTGACGATCGTGTAACCGCCCGAGAAGTCGTGCTCGTCGCCTAAGCGCTCGAAGATCCGTTTGGCGGTGTGGCGTTGCTTCTTCGGCTGGGTCTGATCGGCTTGAAGAATCTGATCGATGATGCCCGTATAGCGACCCAGTTTCGGCCGCCTCACCGGCTGCTGACGCTGGTACCCGGGCGGCACCGCGTAGCGCAGCATCTTGCGCACGGTCTCCCGCGCCAGCCCGAACCGCTTGGCCGCCTCCCTTTCGCTAATCCCTTCGACAAAAACACTGCGTCGCACCTGAGCATATAGCTCCACTCGATACATCCTTCCGGTGTGCCACAAAACGCCTCACAAATGTTTTATGCACCGCTTCAGGCGGT
>Ga0114996_10006850_pt1 | contig 13025 bp, 8 predicted proteins | sample ArcticOcean_MG_C_4_FD_87039 | JGI IMG/M metagenome (GOLD analysis project Ga0114996, IMG submission 87039) | Marine microbial communities from western Arctic Ocean - ArcticOcean_MG_CB4_134 | ecosystem: Environmental > Aquatic > Marine > Oceanic | place: Arctic Ocean: Canada Basin | collected... | reverse complement strand
TTCGGCGCTGCCCGCGTACACCATGACGGCGCCACTGCGTGCGCCGGCCCAGTTGCTGTCTTGCCATCCGACCACTACGTCCGGAAACCCGTCGCCGTTCAGATCACCGGGACCGTGCACTTGAATCGTTCCGCCCACCGCCTGATGGGCGGTCGGAACATCCAGCGCCGACACCACATCCACGGGGATCGTCACGCTCGGCAGGCTTTGCCCATCATCGCCGCCACAACCGATAATCGAGTCGGTGACCGTCACCGTCGAAGCGCCCGTAGCGATGGCCAACAGAGTACCGGCCTCGCTGTCGTATTCGACAGCGTCACCGTCCACGGCCACGTCAAACTGGCCACTTCCGAACGCGATCGGCACGGGGAAGGCTGCTCCCAAGGGCAACGCCAAGCGATCCATAGTCGACGCGAGCTCGGTACCCGCTTGAATCGTGATGGTGGTCTCGTCCGAACGATCGGTCAGCAGATCGCGTACATAGACGATGTCGGTGCCGTCCACTTCCCCGCCAATGTAATGTCCCGTGGGTGTGAGCGAGCCCACAGGCTCTGCGGCGATGAGCTTGTATTCAAATTGACCGCTACCACCCACCACCTGAAAATCCACACAGGTTTGGGGCGGAATCGACAGCATGCTGGGCACCAGATCGGGATCGGACACCACCGCAATGGCCGTCTCCACGCTGCCGATGCAGCCCACGTCCGTCAGTTGGATGGTGTCGGTCGTGTCTCCAGTCGGACCGGACAGATAAATGCCGGTCAATTCGTTCAAAATGGCACCCGACGGGTTCTCGACCAGCTCAAAGCGATAGGCTCCCGTCCCCCCAGATGGCACAAACATCACGGTACTATAGGTGGCCGTCACCGGCTCGAGGGGCTCCAGCTGGAGGGGCGGATCGCACGCGACCGGTCCCACATCCGCGGGTCCTACATCTTGGGGAGCAATGTCTACGGGTCCTTCGTCGGTGGGCTCGATCGTGTCCACCGGTGGGCCTTCATCGGGCACCACATCCGGTCCAATATCGGGAACCATGGTGTCGACCGGTCCCGCATCGACCGGTGACGCTGGCGTCGACGTGGTCTCCTGACAGGCCATTATCCATACAAATACCAGGGCAATTAACACTCGGACTGATAACCAGCGCACACTGTCCTCCGTTCTCATCCCAGACATTTGGACCTCGATGCACCGTAGTATAGTCGATTCCGAACCGACAGTGGAACCGGTTTTTTTGAATGGTTTTGTGGTGGGCGTCTAGGACGAATTTCGCCGTCCTGCCCTTCCGCTTCTTGTGACCCGATGCAGCCCGTGCTTCAATGCCGGCCATGCGGTTTGGACTCCTCTCTATCCTCTGCTTGGGCGTAATCGGCTGCGGCACCACCCGTTCCAATGTCTCAATGGGACCACCCCGTGCGATTCTTGAGGTCGTCAACCGGACAGCGGACGACGCCATTGTGTCCATGGATGGGTGGTGGTTGGGCGAGGTCTCCGCTGGGCAGCGCGGGCAATTCCGCGCCATTCGCCCCGGAAACCACCAAATTGAGGCCCGATTTACGAGGCTTAGCGAACAGAGATCGTCCGTCGATTGCATGAATGGCCAAGTGTGCCGGTGCACCTTCCTGCCCGGAGCCGATGAGGGCGTTGCGTTGCCCGCTCCGCCCGCGCTGGGTTCCCTCCGTGTAACCAATCCCTTCCCCCACATAGTGCACCTTCGAATCGGCGACAGAGAAGAACGACAGCTCCTCCCAGGGACCACCATCCACGCACAGGACTTGTCCGCGGGCGACCAGATCTTGCAGATCACCATCCCCGGGAGTCGGACCACGCAAGCACTGACCGTTCCGGTGGTTGGTAATCAGGAACAAGCGGTCACGCTCGCGCTGCCGACCGGCAGCGTAGACGTCATCAATCAAACGGGCGAAGCGGTTCGAATTCTTGTCGACGGATTGGAGAAAACGACCGTACCCGATCAACGTACCCAGACATTGGGGCAGCTCTTGGCGGGCGTACGAACATTGACCGCCATCGGGGAACAAACGACGCGCGTTCACCGCCATACAGTACATTTGTCGGACATATCTGCCACGCACCTCAAATGGGATCTTCGCGCAGCGTTGGGCACATTGTTGGTTCGAAATCAGAGCCCACATACGTTGTCGCTTTTTATGGATGGGAAAGCGTTGATGGACTTAGAGGCCTGTAAGGAACACATTTTTACCAACCTATTTTTGGGCGTCCATTCCTTTGAAGCCAGCCTCCCTGACCAGAGTGGCCACTGGCGGACCACGTTGTCGATTGCCACAGGTCACGATACGCAGTGGACCCTCGATGAGGGCCGAGGGACTCTCTGGCTCACCAATCACCTCACCGAAGCCGTGGAAGTACACCTCGATGAGGCGACCCTGGCCATTGTTCCGCCCCGCGGGTCCACGATTCTCGATGCGCTCCCGGCCGGCCAACAGTCCATCAGCGTGTACAGTACGGTGTCACGTCACATTCAGAAACGTCTTGTAAGCATCTCTCCGCATCACAGCGCTCGTTGGGAAATCACACAACCCATTGCACGCTTTCACGTGAAGAATCAGACTCCGGAAGAGGTGACGGTGTACGTGGACAGACAGCCTCTTGGCCGGATTGCCAGCGGGAAGGAGGTCATCTTCACCCAAGTGGCCCCGGGGCGCCGACTCGTTGAAGCCGCTGGCGCCTTGAGTGGTAAGTCCATTGCCTCCACCCTCGATATTCCGGCCTCGCAAACCACCGTCTGGGATGTGGAGTCGGCCACCGGAACCGTCATGGTCGTCAACCAAACCGACGAAGTTCTGATCGCGCCGCCTGGCCTCCGTCATCAGGGGGAATCCCTTGGCCCCAACATAAGCACGACCTACTCCATCGCCGCAGGAAATCGTTTGCTGCATTTCGTGGGACGCGCCAGTGACCAAAGCTATCAACATCGACTGTTGGTCGTTGAAGACACCACCACCACGTGGGAGGTGAAGCCACTGGAAGGCAGCGTACTGGTGTTCAACCGCACAGCGACTCCTCAGCAAATCATCATCGACAAGATCGCAGCCACAACGGTCGCTCCGGGCAAACGCCACACGATACGGCTACGTGCCGGCCCTCATCACATGGTGGCCGTGTCGACGGTGAACAGCCGGGCGGTCATGGCGACCTTGATGGTTCGGTCCCAGGTCACCGCCTCGTGGGTTTTGCAGCCCGCTCAGGGAACCGTTCGTATTGTCAATCACACCGCAGAAATCCTGGATCTTCGCATCAATGGAGCCCCCCTCGGGTATGTGGTTCGAGACAGTGAACGTGTCTTTGGCCCCTTTCCCCCGGGGAAACACAAACTGCTTGCACTGGGGCGCTGGACACACACGGTCTATGAAACCACCTCGCATTTGGTGGACGGACGAACCGAGGTTTGGGAGGTGCATCCTGCCCAGGGCCGTGTCGTCGTGGGCAATCGCCGGGATGAGGCCATACGTATCGTTGTCGATGGTGAGACACACCAAACCCTGGCTGCCCACAAAAAGGTCACTATGTCCCTGCCTCTGGGGGGGCACTTGTTGGAGCTGGTCGGTGTGAGCACTCATGAAATCTTTCGCCAACGCCTTCGAATTCAGCCCAACCGCACGTACGCGGTAGAGGCCCCCGCGGGGCCCGCTCAACTTCGAATTATCAACGCGTTGCCCGTGCCCCTCACGATAGAAATCAACGGAACTGTCACTGGTACGGTCGCTGCCCAATCGGAACAAGTTATAACGCTCCGAAACCTGGGATGGGTAGAAATTCATGCAAGGGGCCCGGACACCACCCTCAGTTGGTACCGTCGTCTCTTGGTGAACGACGATCGAGAACAGACGTGGCATCTTGAACCCTAGCGATCGCTCGTTGTTCGCTTCCTCCACACGCACACACATTGACGTCATCGCACAGCACTTTTATGCTCACCCCGTGCGTTGAAAGGAACTCTGTACATGTCGTTATCGAGCGTCAAGCTGTACCGTATCAGTCTCATCGTAGGGGTGCTCGTCGTCTCGGCGGTGGTTCTGTGGCGCATTCTCGACGCCATTGGCGACCGCGATGTGGCCATTCCTGGTGATGAGCAAGCCACAATCCGCCTCTTTAAAGAGGCCGCCCCGAGTGTGGTGAACATTACCAGCGTGTCCGTTCAACGCAACGCCTACACTCTGCGCATTTCGGAGATACCCCAGGGGTCCGGATCGGGTTTTGTGTGGGACAATGAAGGTCACATTGTGACCAATTTCCACGTCATCCAAAACGCGGCCACCGCCCTCGTTCGCTTCGCCGACAAAGAGACGTATCGAGCGACAGTCGTGGGCACAGCGCCCCACAAAGATCTGGCAGTGCTCAAGATCGACGCCCCCAAGGAGAAGCTTACGCCCATCCCCTTGGGGCGGTCCTCCGACCTCCAAGTGGGGCAATCCGTGTTCGTCATCGGCAATCCGTTTGGTCTGGACCACACCCTCACCACGGGGGTCATCAGCGGATTGGATCGGGAGATCGATTCCGTGACCAATCGCCCCATTCAGGGAGTGATTCAGACCGACGCCGCTATCAACCCGGGCAACTCAGGCGGCCCCCTGCTAGACAGCAGCGGACGATTGATCGGTGTGAACACCCAACTCTTGAGCCCATCCGGTGTCTACGCGGGCGTTGGGTTCGCCGTCCCGGTGGACACGGTCAATCGAATTACTCCCCAACTCATCCAATATGGCAAACCGCTCCGCTCCGGACTCGGAATCAAGCTTTTGTCCGACAAAGTAGGCCAGATGTACAACATTCCGGGCGTACTCTTTTGGAGTGTGGTGCCCAAGGGCGCTGCTGCCCGTGCCGGATTGCGCCCTAGCCGTGAAGGTCGCGATGGACGCTTTATTGCCGGCGACGCGATTATTGGCATGGAAGGTGAGCCCGTTGGGAATCAAAAGGACCTCTTCCGTCTACTGGACAACCATCGCACCGGTGAAACCGTCGAGCTTGAAATCCTTCGGAAGCAGGCCACCCACCGCGTTTCTGTCACACTGCAAGCCCTTCCCTGAAGCGCCCAGTCTCGCCCCTACAGCCAAAACTGCTGGCGAATAATGACACCAGCAAACTCGGCATAAAGCTTGCATGAGTTGCGCTGGGAATGGATGGGTTCCTTGACAGAACCCCAGTCCAGTGACAGGCTAGCGCCGCTCGACGGCAGCTAGAAGCAGTATGGAGGCCTCGTGGTTCCCTGGAAACCAGAACGAAATCGGATTCGAAATGGAATGCGTGTACCCACGCCAGCGCCCTTCGTGCGCCGGGTACAACCGTATCGCTGTGTTTCCTCATTGGACCGCATTGACCCACACGCCTCCCCAGAACCGATGAAGTTGGACTGGAATGAGTCCACTATTCCTCCGTCTCCGCTGGTCCTGGAACGAATCACGGCGTTTTTGAACAACACACACCACCTCAACTGGTACCCCGATCAGCGTGCACGCGAGCTCACCCAGAAGCTGGAGGAGTACACGGGTGTCGACGCGTCCAAGCTCCTCGTAACGGCAGGATCGGACGCCGCTCTGGACCTGTTGTGCCAGACCTACATCGGTCCCAATGACGAAGTGGTCGTGCCCTCACCGACCTACACCCATTTTCTCGTGTACGCGGGCGCACGTGGAGCACACATACTCCAAGTCTATGGTCGAGACCCATTCGAGTTGGACGTGGACGCGATCATGCAATCGCTCTCGGCCCGAACGAAGATGGTGTACTTGGTCAGCCCCAGCAACCCGACTGGGTTGGTGTATCCGCCGGCGTTGATCGCCCGAATCGCACGGGCTGCACCCCAAGCGGTGGTGGTGGTGGACGAAGCCTATTTTGAGTTTGCGGAAAGCTCGGCGATCCAGTTGGTAGAGACGTACCCCAACATAGTGATCACCCGAACATTCTCCAAGAGCTTTGGAATCGCTGGCCTCCGAATCGGCTACCTGGTCGCTCCTGAAGGTATCATTGAAGACCTGCGAAGGTTGTACAATCCAAAGAGTGTGAACGTCCTCGGACAGATCGCGGCCACAGCTGCCCTCGAAGACTTGGAGTATCTGTACTCCTACGTTAACTCGGTCAATGAAGCCAAAGAGCACATGGGCACTTGGCTCAGCGAACGTGGTTTCCTTGTTCGGGTCACGGCCGCCAACTTCATCATGATGAAAGTCCCCAACCCCGGCGCATTCATCGCTTTGTGCGAAGAAGAAGGGGTCTATATTCGAGACCGAAGCATGCAACCGCAGCTTGACCAATACGTCCGAATGAATGTCGGAACCATGAAGCAAACGCACGAGTTGTGCGAGCGACTCGAGCGCGCAATCCAACGTCTTCCCCGTCTTGCTTAGCGCCATAGTCTTTGACATGGACGGCGTCCTGGTGGACACGTCCCAGTCTTACCGAACGGTTGTCGTAGAGACGCTCCAGCGCTTACTTGCGCAGGAAAAACCTCCCGCTCTCCCGCAACCGACGACGGAGTGGGTTGCAGCGCTCAAACAGGTGGGGGGATTCAACAACGATTGGGACCTGACCCGGGCGCTCTTGCGAGGGGTCCTGAGCAAGGGCGTCGATTTTGACGTACAACGCTACGCAACCGGATTGCGGCAGTTGGGGGGTGGGGTGGATGCCGTCGATGCGCTCTTGGGAGCCGCACCGACGCACCCAGCGCTCCGTCCCGATCCCCTCGCAGACGACGGCGTGAAACGACTCTTCCAGGAGATCTACCTGGGTGAAACACTCTTTCAGAGCATCTATGCCAGCAGACGCACGCTGGTCGAGGGGGATGGTTCGGGGTTCATCGACCGTGAAACGCCACTCTTTTCCGTGCATCAACTTCGCACTATCGCCCAAGCCCCACTGGCGGTAGCGACGGGCCGACCCAGCGAAGAGGCACGATACACGCTGAAGCGCTTCGATTTCTTGCCGATATTCGACGCATTGGTGACACACGACGACGTGGTGGCAGCCGATGCGGTGGGCAAACCCAACCCATGGATCTTGGAGGAGACGCGTCGTCGACTCGAGCTCCCCGCAAAGAGTCGTTGCGCCTATGTGGGTGATCTACCCGATGACATGCACGCCGCCCAAGGAGCAGGGTTCATCCCCATTGGATTTCGTGCGAGCAAAAGCGCGGATGGTGGATCACTTGAAGACGCCGGCGCCATCGGTGTGGCAAGCGATCCCGACGAACTGATTTCGCTTTTGAAGTCGCTATAGCCCCGGTTTTTGGGCAGCGGTTTCGTCATAGAGCGCGTCCAAAGCCGGATTGAGACCACGAATCCGTGAAACCACGGCATTGGCCCACTCAAAGTACGTGATAATGCGCTCTTTCGCCCAGTTGTCGGGGGGATTGCCAACAAGGTCCTGGAGGTTGTGGATCTTGTCACACAACTTGAGCAGACGAGCTCGCTTCGACAGAGAAGCCGCATGGGATACCTGCAAGTCTTTGCGCTCTTGCTTGGGGAGAGCCTTATCGTCACTGACTTCAAGAACCAAGTCCGTGATGGCATCACCAAAGTGACGCCGAATATCATCTTCGGTGGCGTCGGTATCTTCAATGGTGTCGTGTAAGAGCGCGCCGCAGAGTAGAACGACATCGGTCTCGCCCCCCACCCTGGAAAGGATCTCTGCCACTGCGATTGGATGATTGATGTAGGGCTGACAGTCCGCGCCCTTTCGCCGTTGGTCGCGATGATATCCCGCGGCGAACCGAAGGGCACGGAGCAGAAGCGTAACGTCGTAGCCTGTCATCGACTCAGAATTCGGCATTCGCGCTGAGATTCCCAAACTTGGTGTACCGACCCACGAAGGCCAACCGTGAAGTACCCGTGGGCCCGTTTCGCTGTTTCCCGATGATCACTTCCGCCACGCCCTTGTCGTCCGTATCGGGCTGATAGTATTCATCACGATACACAAAAAGAATCACGTCGGCGTCCTGTTCGATGGCGCCCGATTCACGCAGGTCGCTTAGAATAGGTCGTTTGTCTTGCCTGGATTCCAAGGAACGGTTCAACTGGGACAACGCAATCACCGGGATCTGAAGTTCTTTGGCCAACCCCTTGAGACCACGACTCAGTTCGGAGATCTGTTGTTCACGCGACGAAATTCGTGCAGACGTCCCCATCAACTGTAAGTAGTCCACGATCACCAGATCGCACTTTCCATCCAACGCCAATCGCCGAGCGCGCCCCCGTATCTCAGGCAACGACAGGGCGGGCGTGTCGTCAATGAAGAGTTTGGCTTCGCTCAATTGCCCCATGGCCGCCGTCAGCTTCCGGAAATCGTCCATGCTCAACCGGCCGGATCGGATACTCTTCAAGTCGACGTGGGCCTCCGAGGAGAGCATTCGCATGGCCAGCTGATCGGCGCTCATCTCGAGGCTGAAAACCGCCACGCTCTTTCCGCTGTTCATGGCGATGTTCGTCGCCATACTCATCGCCAGCGCCGTCTTTCCCATCGCCGGACGGGCCGCAAGAATGATCAAATCAGAACGCTGAAGACCCAAGGTCAACTCGTCCAGTCGATCAAACCCCGTCGCGAGGCCTGAGATTTCACCGCCATCGCGGTGATTCGCCTGGATGGTCTCGATGGCCTCATGGAGCACCTCTCCCACGCTGCGCACCGTGCTTCTCGCGCCGCTGGTGACCACCTCAAAGATCTTCTTTTCGGCCTCGTCGAGAAAGTGCACCACGTCGATGTCCGACGCGTAGCCATCACTGGCGATCTCCGTCGCAGCGTGAATCATCTGACGCAGCTTGGACTTGTCTTTGACCACTTTCATGTGGTGAGACAGACCCGCTGTGGTACCCACCGTGTCCAGCAACTCTTGTATGTAAGCGGGGCCTCCCACCGACTCGAGTTGTGCATACTTGGACAACTCCTCGCTGACCATCACCTCATCCAAGGGCTCGCCACGCTCAGACACCGCTTTCATCGCAGCGAGGAGATGTTGATGTTTCTCCGCGTAAAAGTCCGCTGGATTGAGCTCGTGCCCATGGAGCGTCAGCAGAGAAGGATCCCGGAAAAAACTTCCAAGAACGAATCGTTCTGCGTCCAAACTAGTCGGTGATGAGGTACTGCCGTTGGCCATATTTGGGACCCTAGTATTCCATTTTTTTCCTGTCAATTGGGATAACGCAGCACACTGTTTTTTGGTCAAAAAGCCCGGGAATTTGGTCGGCATTAATGTCAGAGGTACACTGAAACTTGCCGAAGGAACGCTCCGTTCCGAGGCCACTGACATGGGGGAGTTCAAATACCATGAGTCACGTCTGGCTTGTCACGACCAATGACCGCACTCTTCTTCCGTGCATTCTTGCCGCCGCCGACATCACCGAAGATCAACTCTCGGCGTCCAAACCCATCAGCTATGGGTCGGCCATGTTTGCCCATGGCGGCGAGGTTCTCCTATTGAAACGTCCGCTGGATTCAGGCGTTCAATTCAATGAACTGGTGGCCCCTTCCATGCGATCGAATCGATACTTGGCGCTCTTCGAATCACTTCCAGACTCTGGATTCCAAATTCAAAACGCCCAACCTTTCCGACACAAAGGCTGGGTGATGGGCATGAGCGGTGATCAGCCACCGGCGGTCAAGATCGACTCGCTCCCGGAAGACGAAGCAAATTTCGTTCGGCTGAACACGCGCGGCCAGAGCAGCGAAGAGGTGTTCTTTCACCGCGTGATGGCGGGGCTACTCGCCCAGGGCACCACCGCGTTTGCCGAACCGACGCCGACACAGTTGGTGGACACAGTACAGTCCGTCTTGGATACGGCGATCAATAAGCGATTCGCCAAATTCACCATCTGGCTTACCAACGATCACTTCAGCGTCGTCATGGCGCACGGTCGGCCTGTTTCCTATCGGCGCATCACGATCCCCAAACACTGTCCACGGTGTTCCGATGGAATAATCGCCACGTCTACCGAGTTCGAAGGCATCGCTCATGCGCATTTGGAAGCGACGTTGGTGACCGACGGTTGGGATGTCCACGGAAACGCCTGGAAGCCATTACAACAAGGCCAAGCGCTAATCATTAATGAAACCATGGCCACGGTGTTGCTCACACCGAGCCCGCCCAAAGCATCCTCGTCGTAGAAGCGTTTAGCTTCGGAGATATTCTTGAATGGTGGCGGTCAATGCATCGGGGCGGAAGCCAAACTCTTCGGCGATCCGACCGGCAGGCGCGCTCACGCCAAATCGATCGATCCCCACGCTCAGGCCACCGTCGCCGACATAACGTTCCCAACCGGTCGTTGAACCCGCTTCCACCGCTACACGGTGCCGGACCGAAGGCGGGAGAACTTGATTTCGATAGGCCTCTTCTTGCTGATCGAACAACTCGAAAGAAGGCATGCTGACCACGCGTGTGTTGGGGCCCAACTGAGTAGCCGTCTCTAGGGCCAGGGAGACCTCCGAACCCGTGGCCAGGAGGATCACATCGGGTCCTGCGGCGCTCTCTTCCCGGCGCATGACGTAGCCACCTCGAAGCACGCCGTCATGGTCTGCTTCCTCCAACACGGGAAGTCCTTGTCGGGTCAGCAGCAACGCGGTGGGACCATCGTCTCGCCCCAGGGCGATCCGCCATGCTGCAGCCGTTTCGTTGGCGTCCGCAGGCCGCACAACCACCACATTGGGAATCAGTCGCAGACTCATCGCCTGTTCAACCGGTTGGTGAGTCGGCCCGTCTTCACCCAGGAAGACGCTGTCGTGCGTAAACACGTAGGTCACGGGCTGATGCATGAGCCCCGCCAAGCGAATGGACGGCCGCATGTAGTCACTAAAAATGAGGAAGGTGCCGCCATAGGGACGGAATCCACCATGCAGGCTCATCCCGTTAAGGATGGCGCCCATGCCGTGCTCCCGAACACCAAAGTGAATATTCCGGTGGCGAGGCGAGAATCCATCGCGCGTGATCGCGTCGTACCCTTTGAGCGTGGTCCCGTTGGACCCGGCCAAATCTGCGCTGCCGCCAATGAGCCCAGGCAGTGCCGTACTGAGCGCATTAAGGACCGCTCCGCTCGCTTTCCGCGTAGCGATCGACGCACCTGTTTCAAAAGAAGGAAGGTCATCCCACACCGCTGCACTGACCCGTCCCGAGAGCATCTCGTCGAGCTCCTGTCGGGCGCCAGCATCCAACGAGTCCCGCGCTTCCAGCCACGCTTGTCGTTGCGCGCCGCCACGTTCTGCTGCCTGACCAAAGAAGGTTCGTACTTCGGATGGAATCGTGAATGTTTCGCTGGTGGGCCAACCCATGGCTTCCTTGGTGGCACGAATCTCGTCGACACCCAAGGGTGCGCCGTGTGCTGCGGACGAATCCTGCTTGTTTGGCGCGCCATGTCCGATGTGGGTCCGGCAAGCGATCAGGCTGGGCTTATCCGATGCCGCTTGCGCTTCTTCGATGGCCTGAGCCACCGCCTCATGGTCGTGCCCGTCCACCTGCGATGTGTGCCAGGCGTACGCTTCAAAACGCGCCCCAACGTCTTCGGTAAACGAGCGATCGGTGCCCCCATCGATGGTGATGCCGTTGTCATCGTAGAGCACGATCAGTTTGCCCAACCCCAAGTGTCCTGCCAACGAAGCCGCTTCAGCAGCCACGCCTTCCATCAAGTCGCCGTCGCCCGCGATCACATACGTGTAATGGTCCATAACTCGGCGTCCAGGCCGATTGAATCGCCCGGCCAAAAGTCGCTCTGCCATGGCCATTCCCACGCCGTTGCCAAACCCCTGACCCAAGGGTCCCGTGGTCGTCTCGATCCCACCTGCGAAACCATATTCGGGGTGACCAGCTGTCTTGGCTCCCCACTGACGGAAGTTCTTGAGCTGCTCAAGCGTCATGTCCTCGTACCCGCTCAGATGCAAGAGCGCATACAAAAGCATGGATCCGTGTCCCGCGCTCAGCACAAAACGATCGCGATCCGGCCAGTTGGGATCGTCGGGGTCAAACTTCAAGAAACGAGACCACAGAACAGTGGCTGTGTCGGCCATGCCCATCGGCATACCCGGATGACCCGAATTCGCCGCTTGCACAGCGTCCATGGCCAACCCTTTAATGGTCTTGACGGCGAGATCGTTGATCGACACGGTGAATCCTCCCCTGAGATGGGCCGATATAACCCCACCCAGCGTCAGACCGCAAGTGTCCTTTTTGTCAATGGTCCGGTGCTGCCGACACACTCATCCCCTGGTCCCGAAATCGGCGGTAGCCAACGGGAACATTTTGGACATCCGCGCCCTCGTGCGATCGCTGTACCTGCTGACCTCTGGGCGGCGTATACGTGTGCCAAAACAAGACGGGTTCTTCCCGCAGATCGGCGTCGAGGACCAAGCGTCGGAGCATGGCCGAGAGCGCTTTGCCCGTAAATGTGCTGTCCAACACAATGCGTTCCGTGTCCGCCATCAGAGCCACAGACTCCACACTGGGTGCTGTGGGCACGCCGTATGCCGTACTGGCGGGAGCCTCGACGATCGCCACATCTTCGATCTGAATTCGGGGCACATTGCGCTCCATACCTGCTCGCCGCAACAAGCGAAGAGCCCCATTCGCCAGGTTGCGAATACGAACGCTTCGACAATTGTCCGCCGGCACAACCCGCACTCCGATCACTCGGGTCTGTAGCCCTGCAATCCGACATCCGGCGAGCAACCCCGCCATGGTCCCGCCCGTGGCCACGGGGACGAAAATAGCGGCCGGTGCCGGACTCTCCGCCCGATCAATCTGTGCTTTAAGCTCCAAGGCGGCCTCGACATACCCCAACGCGCCCCGCGGACTGGAGCCCCCCGCAGGGATGTACTCGCTGCGTGATTGAGCTGCCCACGACCAATTCCGGGCGTACTGCCAACCGACAAGCAGCGGTGCCAAAATCCGCTGGGGACACCAAACGATTTGTACGTTTTGTCCCTCGATGGCATGCATGGTTCGACGCACATAATCCGTGATTGGACGCGGATACTGGACCGCCTCCACCGCGAGCTCGTGACGCTGTGCATGT
>Ga0114996_10006849_pt1 | contig 13026 bp, 8 predicted proteins | sample ArcticOcean_MG_C_4_FD_87039 | JGI IMG/M metagenome (GOLD analysis project Ga0114996, IMG submission 87039) | Marine microbial communities from western Arctic Ocean - ArcticOcean_MG_CB4_134 | ecosystem: Environmental > Aquatic > Marine > Oceanic | place: Arctic Ocean: Canada Basin | collected... | reverse complement strand
GACAGGACGGGATTCGGAATGCGTCGGCGATCGGCTGCCTCCTCCTCGATGCGGAGGGTTTCAAGCCTTGCTTCCTGACTGCGGTAGTCTCCGCGTGCGACAAGCGCCGATTGCATCGCTTCGCGCAACTCCGGTGGCGTTTCGTCGGGAGTAAGTATTTCCTCGGCGACGATTGCATCCTGGGAGATGAGTTCCCCGAGGAAGCCAGCAAGCCGAGCGCGAGTTTCGGCGATGCGGCCCTCGACGCCCGCTCGTTCGGACTCCCTCTCAACGATCTCGTGCTCAGCCCGCAGCCTGTCGAACTTCGACCCCTCACCGGCCTGCTCGCGTTCCCGTAGGATGCGGACGAGTTCGTCGATTTCGCCGATATTCCGATCGATCGTATCCCTGCGCTCTTGTACGTAGATCAGTTGCTGAAACGCTGCCCGGAGTTCTGCTTCGAGCCGGCGAAGTTCGTAGTCGGCTTCGGCTCGTGTTGCCGCGACCGCCGACTCTCCTGCTTGGACCAGAAGCCGCCGACGCCCGTTGACCGGGAGGGGCTGCTCAAAGAGATAGAAGTCCGTGCGCCCGGCACCCTCAAAGGCAGCGGTAGCCGACGGATTGGGATAGAGCGTTCCGCGCCGCCTCTCGGCGCGAGTCACCTCCACTCGAGCTTGCAACTCGCGGTAGTACGGACTTTCTCGAAGGAGATGGAGCACCTGTCTTTCAGTCAATGTCTGGGCGGCGGCACTTGCCGCCAGACAACCGACCAGAAAGCTCAGGCGCACGCACACACGTGGCCTCGCAATCATGGTTCAACCTCGCAGACGGGTCCCTAGACCCAAAGAAGAAAAAGCAGTCTTAGGCGAGGGCTAAACGGGAGGAGCTCTGGGGATCGGGGGCGATCCGCCAGGTGGGTCGTGCGCACACGGTCGCTCCGGCAAAGTGGCGAACGATTGCGACACCGGAGCGGGGAAAAACACGAAAGCCTCGACGGCGAGCGGGGCACTGCGCGTCTTCGGCTGCTCGGACGTCAACCACGACAACTCAACAGCACTGGCGGACTCGTCGGAATCAGTCCACGTACTATCTTCGTGTTCCGCCGTTTCCGAAGAGGGCACGGCGCCATGTATGTGTCGCGCTGCTGTTTGGTGGTGGTCACTATCGACATGCTCTAGAGCATGCCCTGCGACATGGACGTGTAGAGCAGGGCCTTGCTGCAATGTTGCGAGCAGCACCCAACTTAGCGTCAATCCCAGGAAGGAACGCACCCCCTCAGTGTAGAACGTTTCCAGAATTCAGACTCAGCCGTTGGCTCCTCGAATGGGGATCGTCGGAAGTGAGTTGCGGCGCAGCCTAGATCCCATGTAACGGCGAAGGGTTGATTCAGGCTCCTCTTCAGGTCGTTCTAGGAGCCTCTTTGACAACCAGCACCGACAACGCGAAGACGCGACCTAAGTCGTTCAAAAAAGTGGACTTAAGCCACCCGGGCAGAAAGGTGTTGGTAAATCGCGTTCGCACTATGAATCTGCTGGTTTGCAGCATGCCGATGGGCCTAGCCTCGCGGGGCCTCAACGGCTTCTGGGCGAAGTGGTAGCCGTCCGACCCTATTCAGGCTTCGACGGCAGGAGACTGGCAGGGGCCCTTCAGCATCTCTTCCGGGATGTCCCGGCTTTGCTATTCAGATCGTCTAGCCGGTGGGTCACTACGCTTGGGGCGTCCAACACGACCTGGATAGACGACCTCGGCGGCGCGGTGACACGTGATGCCTCCGGCGAGGTTACCGGCGTAGACCTGCGAGCCACCTGGGTCACCTACACCGACCTACGCAAGCTGGCACAGTTCCCGACGCTTAGTCGTTTGGACCTCTCGCTGACGCGGATCACCGATCAGGGGATGCAAGAGCTGAAGGGTCTGCCCGGCATCGTCGACCTCAATCTGCGTTTCGCCGAATACGTGACCGACGAAGGCCTTGCTGCCATTAAGGAATGGAGGAAGCTCAAACGGCTCAACGTCCACGGCACGAAGATCAGTGACACGACGCTCGACCACATTTCGGAGATCACCGCGCTCGAGACGTTGGACGTGGGCTCGTCGATGGTGACGGATGTTGGCTTGGAGCAGTTGAGTTCATTGCCCAATCTCAAGGAGCTGACGATGGGAGGCATCGAACTGGGCGACGCGGGACTGCAGGCGCTGCGGCTCATGCCCGGCCTCACTTATCTCGACCTGAACGGCAGACAGGGGACAGACTCGAACGTGTGGACCATCAGCATGTCCGATCGGGGGCTGGAGGCTCTGCTCACGCTCAGGCAGCTACGAGAGCTGCGACTGGGATGTACGACGCTGGGTGTGGGACGGGAGGGCCGGCGATTTGCCACAGTCAACATGATGAGTGTGACCTCTCGGTGGCTCGAGCGGATGAAAGCCTTGACGAAGTTGGAGAGCCTGAAGCTGCAAGGCTGTGACCGCGTGGACGACGAGGCGATGAATGTACTGGCGGAGTTCCCTTCCTTGCAGGAAGTGGACCTTAAGGGGTCTGGCGTCACCGAGAAGGGGATCGCTATTCTTCAGGCAGCGAAGCCGGATGTCCGCATTCACTCGGGGCCTTGGGAAGCGGCCGCCGCGGCCTTCCGGAACAACTAGCGACGTATCTGTGTGCCCGCGGGCGGGCGCAAGACAGCGCTATCAATGCACCAGCAGGTAGTTCTCTGTCTCCCACTGGCTGATACTTCGGTGATAGCGCGCCCACTCCTCACGTTTCACCTTGATGTAGTAATCCGCATAGGTCGATCCCAACGCCGCCTTGATGACATCGTCTTGTTCGAGTTCGTCGATGGCTTCCTGAAGGGTGGTAGGCAGCACATCGATTCCCAGCCTGCGTAACTCATCAGGGGGCATCTCGTACAGGTTCTCGTTGTTCGGATTGCCGGGGTCGATCTGTTTCTCAATGCCGTCGAGCCCCGCGGCCAGCGTCGCGGCACAGGCAAGGTAAGGATTTGACGCTCCGTCGGCGGTTCGATTCTCGATCCTCCCTGGGCCGGGCACGCGGATCATCTGCGTGCGATTCGAAGGTCCGTAGGTAACGTAGACTGGAGCCCACGTAGCCCCGGAGTGCGGCTCGGCGCGGATGAGCCGCTTGTAGCTGTTGACGATAGGCGATGTGACGGCCGCCAGTGCCTTGGCGTGATGCAGAAGTCCCCCCATAAACCACCGGGCCGTTTGCGACAACCCAAGCGAGTCCTTCTTGTCGAGAAAGAGATTCTTCTTCCCAGCGGCGTCCCACAAGCTCATGTGATAGTGAGTGCCGTTGCCCGTTAAGTGAGCAAACGGTTTGGGCATGAACGTCGCCCACAGACCGTGCTCCTCAGCAACAGTCCGCACCATCCACTTGTAGAAAGTGTTCCGGTCCGCGGTCGTAAGGGCATCGCTATAGGCCCAATTGATTTCGAACTGGCAGTTTGCATCCTCGTGATCGTTGGCGTAGGGGCCCCAGCCGAGCTGCTGCATGTATCCGATCAACGTGGTCATCAGGTCGAGATTGCGATGGAGGGCGCGGAGGTCGTAGCAAGGCTTCTCCAAGCGATCATTGGTGTCCCAGGGCACGTACTGTCCCTCAACCTGCTTGAGCAACATGAACTCGGGCTCGACACCGACGTTAAGGGTGTACCCCTTTCCCTTCGCGCGCTCGAGTTGCCGGAGGAGGATCGTGCGCGGACAGTAGGGCCAAGGCTGACCATCGACGTGGAGGTTGCCGGCCAACCATGCCACATTCTTTCTCCATGGCAAGACGGTGAGCGACTCGAGATCAGGAACGCTCATGATGTCGGTATCGTGGGGCCCCTGCCCGAGATGTCCGGCGGCAAAGCCTGCGAAACCGGCACCCTCGGCGGACATCTCATCGAAGTTTGTCGCGGGGACCAGTTTCGCCTTCGGGGCACCGCTCATCTCGACGAATGAGCACAGGAAGTACTCAAGCCCGTCGCTTTCGATCTTCGATCTTACTTTCTCTGCTGTCATGGCTATCCCCAAGCGTTAGTGCGACACCGCCGCGGCTGCTTTCTCGCCAACAAGGCGGCGCCGTCGGAATCGATCCGGCGCGAACGGTGCAATGATATCAGGCGTCTTTCCGGTTGCAATCGATTCAGCCAGATAGCGGCCGGCGGCCGGCGCTGCCTTGAATCCGTACGTTCCCCAGCCAACATCTACTTGGAAGTTATCGAGTTCTTCGCAACGTCCGATGATCGGCGCGAAGTCGGGCGTCATATCGCAAATGCCAGCCCACTGCCGCAGAACGCGAATGTGGTGCAATTGCGGGAACAACTCAAGCGCTGACGATGCCATCTGCTCCAAAGTCGGCAAGGTTCCCTTCATGCTGTACGACTGATACGGATCGATTTCAGAACCGATCACTAGCTCGCCCCGCCCCGTCTGGTTCACGTAGACATGCAGGCTTGCCGAGACGATGACAGTATTCAGGAACGGCTTCAGCGGCTCGGTCACACAGGCCTGTAGCGGGTGTGACACGATCGGCATCGAGACACCCGCCATTTTGCAGATCGTCGATGCCCACCCGGCAGTCGCATTCACCACGGTGTCCGCCGAAACGTCGCCACGGTTGGTAAAGACACTTTCCACCTTGCGTCCGGAAACTCGAAAACCCGTAACCTCGGTGTGTGTGTGAATCTCGATGCCCATGCGGTCACAGGCGCGAGCCAAACCCCAGACAACCGCGTCGTGGCGAATAATTCCGCCCGGCGGATGGTACAGCGCCGCCATGATTGGGTAGCGCGGAGCACTGCTGCAATCGATATGAGGAACGAGCTTTTGGATTTCATCGGGCTCGATGATTCGACTGTCGACACCCAGTAGTTGATTTGTTTCCGCACGGACCCGCAACCCTGCGACTGCTGTGTCGGTGTGACCGAGCGTTAGATGTCCGCATTGGCTGAACATCAAGTTCCACTCAAGCTCAGCGGAAAGGCCTTCGTACAGCTTGAGAGCCGAATTGTAGAAGCGCACTCCCTCGGGAGTACGGTAGTTCGAGCGTAGGATGGCTGTGTTTCTGCCACTCGCGCCATATCCCAGATAGCCCTTATCAAGCAGCGCGATCTTGCGGACACCAAACAGCCGCCCCAGGTAGTAAGCTGTCGCAAGTCCATGAACACCTGCACCGACGATCGCGACGTCGTACGACGGCTTGAGCTCGTGAGTGCGCCACATTTGGCCATTGCTAAAGAGTTGCATGACGGCTAGGCGACTCCCAGAACCTTGTGTGCTTCGGACCCGAAGGGCTGCATACCGAACTCATGCCCTGCGTGGGACACGGTTTCCCAAAGCCATTCGGCGTACTCGCGACCGGTAAAGAGCACGTAGGCGCGCACAGACGGCAGGTCTTGGCGTGCAACGAGCGTATACACATGGTGAATTCCAGTCTGCGTGCAGGCGAGATTCGGTAGCCCCTCGCTCGAAAGGTCGAGGTCGACAAGTTTTCGAAGTACAGCCGCACTACGAGGACCAGCAAGCAGCAGCGCCGCGTAGACCGGCGTGACATCGCTGACGTAGACCGGCGACGACTCCCCCACGCCGGCCGCATACTGATCGAGTTGCGCAGCGACGGTTGCACGAGACTCCGGCGTGCAGGTCACAAGCGCTTGGCCATTTCGTTGCCGCCATATGTGAGCGTCATCATCCAATACGAAAGAGGGATCGAGATTGTTACCTCGGAGGTCGAACTTGGGTATTTGGCTCAGATCGGCAAGGCCCACCGATTGACGAACCGCCTGAGCTTCATCGTTGGGCGAGCTAAACGACAGGGCCGTATCCCAGCCATGCTCGTCGCCCAGCTTTGCGCCCAGCGCTTCCATCGTCGCGGCGAGCGGACTGCGCCGGCGGATCGACTTCTGAACAGCGAAGGAGTTGCTCATCGTCATTACATGCGCAGCCGGTCGCCGGCCGGATCGTAGAAGGCAGCGTGCTGAACACGGGCCGGGGTCGGTTCCCCGCCAACCCGGACCATGATTTCCTGTCCCTCGTTCGCCAACTCGGCCTTGACCCAGCCAAGTCCGATGACGGTCTTGTTTAGGAACGAATAGCGGGCGCTCGTCACTCGGCCCACGGGGACGCCGTCGCGAACAATCGAGGTACCGTCCTCAGGGACCCGGCTCGCATCGAGCATCGTGAATCCGATTAGCCGCTCGTTGGCAGGAGCCTCTTGGAGTGCCTGTAGCGAAGACTTGCCGATGAAATCCGGCTTGTCGAGTTTCGTCACCCACGGCATGTCCGCCTCGTAAGGATTACTTAGAGCGTCGGTATCAACCCCGACGATGACGTGTTTCTTTTCGAGGCGCAGCACGCGCTGCGTCTCCACGCCAAAGGGACGAATGTCATAGGGGCGCCCTGCTTCAAGCACACCCTTCCATACGTGGACACCATAGTCCGCCGGCACGTGGACTTCCCAACCCATCTCACCGACAAAGCCGATCCGAAGCAGAATGGCCGGTACTCCGGCAACCTCGCCCTGGCGGCACGCCATGTATTTGAACGCCTCGGTACCGAGGTCGATATCGGTTAGGGCCGCGAGGACTTCTCTCGATTTCGGCCCCGCCACGTTGATTGACGACCGGCCACCTGTCACGTTCGTGATATGGACATCCCATCCGGTTGCAATGAGCCACCATTCGAGCCACTGCACGACGAACTCGAGATTCCCCGTCGTTGTCGTCAGGAAGTAGTGGTCCTCAGCAAGCCGTGAAATCGTGCCATCGTCTAGGATCGTTCCCGTCTCGTCGCAGATCACCGCGTAGCGCACGCGACCAATTTCCAAGGTGCCGAAGCGGTGTGTGTAAACCTTGTCGAGCAGCCTGCCGGCGTCGCGGCCCTTGACCTTGATCTTGCCCAACGGACCGACATCGACAACGCCCGCTCTCTCCCTCACGGAACGGTACTCGCTCTCAATGCACTCGCGTTCGCTGAGGCTGGTGTCGGCGTAGTACCGCGGGCGCTTCCATTCGCCCATATTCAGCCACACCGCACCGAGCGCCTCATGCTCGTGGTGTAGCGGACTTCGCTTGACCGGCGTATGCGTGCTGCCGGCTAGGGCACCGAGCGAAACAGACGGATTCGGGGGGCGGCTGGTTGTAACTCCCGTCGCGCCCATCGAACGGCCCGTCGCACCGGCACAGATGCCGATTGCGGAAATCTGGCACATGCGACCTTGGCACGGTCCCATCGACGTCGTCGTGTAGCGCTTGATGGTCTCGATTTCGTTGAAGCCTTCTTGGATGGCGGTACTAATGTCGGATGTCGTGACATCTTCGCAATAGCATGTATAGCAACGCTTCGAAACCGGGTACACCGGCGGCGCGCTTACGGCTGGAATCAGATCGTCCCCCGTCACATCGCCCACGGCTTCGACGTTTGCCGGTAAACGAGTCGGCAGAAACGCGCCTTTCTCGTCGATCCAGTCTAGACTTGCTCCCGCCTGATGGAGCAACCCTGCGTTGGGAACTCGGTGACCGCACACCACGACGAGGTCACACGCGATGCGACCATCCGCCGTTCGCAGACCATCAACGCGACCCGACCCACTCGCGGATACAACCTGGTCGGGCCGAACCGTCGCTGCCACCACCGAGCCCGTGTCACGTAGTAGCGCCGCGATGCGAGCGGCGCGCGGCCCCTCGCCGACAATCACCGCCTGTTGGCCGGGAACGATCCGATAAAGGCCGATCAAGCGCTCCACGCCGCTGCTGAGCATCACCCCAACAAGGTCGTTGTTTTCAAACAGCAGAGGTGCTTCGAAAACACCAGTGGCGATAATCAGGCGTTCCGACCTGACGTGGGCGACGGATTCGGTCTCACGGCCTTCGCAAGGCAGTTGCACGACGCCGAGCAGGCGGTCCTCGTAGAACCCGAAGCAATGCGATCTCGTGAGCACCTCGATCTGCTCATCGGCATGCGCTTGCTTCACAAGCTCGTTTTGTCGCTCTACTTCCGATGGTCTGAAGCGGAGGTGCCCTCCAAGCTCCGTCTGATCGTCGACCAAAACGACACGGAGACCCTGCCGGGACGCATCGAGAGCGGCGGCGATTCCGGCCGGCCCCCCGCCGACAACGGCAACGTCTGTGTGTATATAGCTATGTTCGTACGGCGGCGTCTTCCCCGTGAACTCGGCCATCGCGGGCGGCGGATTCGCCAATCCGGCGGCCTTGCGAATCCATGGCTCCACGGTCTTCCAGGCCCCGCGATTGGTGAAAGTCTTGTAGTACCAGCCAACCGGCATCAGCCAGTCAAATTTCTGCGCCGCCGCCAGAACGTCAAAGTCGAGCGACGGGAAGACATTTTGGGGAGTGACCCGCACGTCCGGCCTCGCCGGCGCCGTGCAGACGCGCACACTGGGAACACCATCCACGTTCATCAAGCAGTTCGGACAGTTCCCCGCCACACACATCAGTCCGCGGGGTCGATGGTGCTTGAAACTGCGCGTAAAGACGCGCACGCCTGCACGGAACATCGCAGCGCCGATGCTGTCTCCAGGCCGCGCGTTGATCAGCTTGTCCTTGAAGAAGAAGGAGAAACCTTCGCTACGACTCACCTGTGCCAAGGTCGGCCTGCTCCTTCCCATCGGGGAAATAGGCGCGAATCACACGATTTGCATGGGTATCCCGCACCGCTTGCAGCCACTGCCTGCACCCGAACCGGTGATACCACCATTCGGTTTGCATTCCCATTTCGTTGCGGCGAACGAAGCTGTAGCGATACCAAGCGTCGTCATCCGCACCGGCTTGCGGACGGGCTAGAACCTCGCCGCCGAAACGAAACTCGTAGGCGCTACGTTCGCCACACTGCGGACAAGGAATGCGAAAAGACACGCTTGTGAATCCTCAAATTCGGTGCGTCAAGAACCCCACACCCGCCTCGTACCCGCCAACGGCACTTTGCAGATCGCTGACGCTTCGGGTGTAAGCGCCGCCATGTCCTCGGGCTCAAGGTGGTGGACATCCGACTTGCCGCAAGAGCGCGCCAGCATCTGGATCTCCAATGTCATAGCGCGCAGCAGATTTGTGATGCGCTCGGCGGCTTCATCAATGGGCAATCTCTTCATCAGTTCCGGGTCTTGTGTCGTCACTCCCACCGGACACTGACCGGTGTGGCAGTGATGGCAGAAATGCGGCTCGGTACCCAGCTTGTGATAGTCGTCGACGTAGAGCGGGCGGTTGCAGTTGAGGGCAATCAAAGCCGCCGTGCCGATGTAAATCGCATCCGCACCCAGTGCCATCGCCTTCGCGGCATCGACCCCATCTCGGATGCCACCCGCAATGATGAGCTGCACTTTGCCGTAAAGCCCCATGTCCTCAAGTGCGACCCGAGCCTCGCAAACAGCGGCCAGAGTCGGAATGCCTGTGTGGTCTTGGAAAATCGCGGGGGACGCCCCCGTTCCACCTTCCATTCCATCGACAACAACCACGTCCGCGCCGGCCTTGGCGGCAAGCTTTACGTCGTCGTAGACACGGCTCGCACCGAGTTTCACAAAGATCGGCACCTGCCAGCCCGTGGCTTCCCGCAACTCCTCGATCTTGATGATCATGTCGTCGGGGCCCAGCATATCGGGATGCCGAGCCGGACTACGTTGGTCAACGCCAACCGGCAACTCGCGCTGTTTCGAGATAGCATCGGATACCTTGGTCTCTAGCAGCAGGCCGCCCGTGCCGGGCTTTGCGCCCTGGCCGATCGTCAACTCAATGCCATCGGACATCTGCATGTGACGAACATTGATCCCGTAGCGGGAAGGCAGGACTTCGTAAATCAAAGTCTTGCTGCTCTCCCGTTCCGCTGCCATCATCCCGCCGTCGCCGGTTGTATTCGACGAACCAATCTCAGACGCTCCCTTGGCTAGAGCCACTTTCGCGTTGTAAGAAAGTGCCCCCCAACTCATCCCTGTGATCATGATGGGAATGTCGAGCTCAATCGGTTTCTCGGCGAACCGCGAACCCAGTACCGTCTTGGTCGAGCATTTCTCGCGATAGCCTTCGAGGGGGATGCGCGTGAGAGCGCACGGCAGGAAGGTGAGGTCATCGAACGTCGCCCAGCGGCGTTCACGGAGCGTACCGTAGCCGCGGATCCGATAGATGCCGCTCTCAGCTTTGGTTTGGATATCCTCGATCACTCCGGACGAGAAGATCCCGCTCTTCTGTAACACGCGTGGCGGAGAAGAAGATTCAGACATAGCGATCTAAAGTGCCTGCTCCCATGTCTTCCACTCGGATTTCTTGAAGTTCCAAAGCTTGCGGCCCGAGACGACTTTCTTGAAGTCACCCGCGCCGGGAAGATTGCCGCGCAGCGCGGCGGGGAGGTAATAGCTCAGCGAGGTATCGAGGAACTGCTTGTCCTCGTCGGTACTCTCAGCCACGATCGCGTCGTTACCCAGGTCGGCGATCGCGCCACCTATGAAACAGATTGTTTCATACATAGAGTCGCCGAAAGCCTCCGCGGCATCACCGCAAATGATCATCTTGCCGCCCTGCCCCATGAAACCGCTCATGTAGCCACAACTGCCCGTAACGATGATCAATCCATTCTTCATGGAAACGCCTGTGCGCGCTCCAGAATCACCTTGCACAACCAACGCTCCGCCCCGGATTGCGGCACCCGCGCTGTTTCCGGCGTTTCCTTCGACAATCACCTCGCCGCTCAGCATCGACTCCGCTAGGCCCCAACCGGCGCTGCCCTTGATGCGAACCCGCGCCCCATCGATCAAACCCGCACAGTAATACCCAACACTGCCGTCGAACACCACGACGCCCGACTCCAGCAGCGCCACTCCTAAGTTGTGACGAGCGCCCGGCGAACTGACCGTAACCGCTTCACCTTCCTTCAAGAGTCGCCGAATCTCGGCGTTGATCTCTCGGATGGTTCGACCCGCGCAGGCTAGTTCCGCCATACCTTCACTTCCCGCGCTCCCGCTTCCCGCACTTTCAGCTCGCCCCCGAACTCCGCTCGAACGGCGATCTCCTCCGTTGCCACGACCGCAAACTCATCAGTCTCGCCAAAGAGCAGCGGCTTATGAGCGAACGAATCCTTCACAAAACCCATCGCGTCAGCGGTACTGACCAGACAACTGAACGACCCATCCCAATCGATCACCGCTGATCGCAGGACCTCTTCGAGCGACAGGCCGCGCAATAGCCCTTGCGCAACATAGACACCTATGATTTCCGAATCGTTTTCGGTGTAGAAGCGAATGCCCTGCTGTTCGTACTGGCGGCGAAGCTTGTGATAGTTCGTGATATGGCCGTTGTGGACGATCGCAAGATCGGGACACCCGTGCGCCCAGAAGGGTTGAGAATGACTCAAGTCGACCTTCGATTCCGTCGACATCCTGGTGTGGCCGATCCCGTGGGGCCCCTTGTACTCAGAAATATGAAAGGTCTCCTCCAGCCGATCCGGAGAACCGACCTGTTTGACGATTTCGAGGCATCGGCCCATGCTCACGACCTCGACATCGGGCGTGGCTGATTCAATCGTCGCCGCAAGCCGAACCGGATCAAGCGACCCCTCCATCGTCAAGCGCAGGTAGCTCCCGGTCGTCGAGACGTCCTTCGGTTGGGATAGCGCGGATGCCTTTGCAATGACAGCCTCGGCACCGTCTTGAGAAAGGCCCTTTTCTCCGAGTTTGACCTGGAGAACGAGGTCTCCGCCCGCGGGGCTGTGGTACAGAGCCACGCCGGCCGAGTCGGGTCCGCGGCATCCCAGCGCCCTCAACATGCCCAGCACCGTAGATCCGATCAAAACCTCTGAATTGCCCGATTTGTCGAAGTATCCTGCGATTCCACACATGCGATCAACAAACGCACACGTCACGACCGACGCACGCTTTCAACTCCAAAATGCGGCCACGAAGTGATTTCGTTAGACGGGTAGACTAACACAATCAGACGGGCATAGTTTTCTTGGCAAATCTGATGCGCAGCCCAGGAGTGTGCCACTGCGAAGAAGCAGGAGAAACCTCCGGGCATTGGGTCAGTATTGCGTCGCGGTGAAGGTCTGATCGTGTGCAACAGATAGCGGACAAAAGCCGCGGCTGCGGACCACGAGCGGTCACGCTTTGTTGATGTGTTTGGAGTCCTGCCGGACACGAGCAACTTTCTGAAAGACCAAAGTGGCGACCAGTCCTACCACCGCGAAGGCGGCAACCACGCCGAAGACGTCTTGATGCCCCGAGGCGCCCGGCGAACGGTCCAATAAGTAACCCATCATCGGACCCGCAAAGATTTCGGGCGTATAGCCAATTACAGAAACCATGCCGACCGCGGAGCCAGTGAAGGCCAAAGGCACGCGGGCCTCTTCAAACAGTGCAAAATAAACGCCTCGCAGGGCGTAGATGCCGACGCTAGTGCCCGCTACCGTGGCGACAAGGAACCAGTGCATCCCGGGCTCAACGGCACCGCAGGCTATGGTGAGGCTACCGACAAATAGCGAGCCGAAGCTGAGTATGACGGCACGTGATGCCGTAATTCGATCACTCAACAACCCGGCTCCTATTGCGGCGACCGGCCTTACCCAAAACGAAATGGTACCGATCTGAGCAGCGGCAACGTCGCCATAGCCAAAAGCATCGCGGGCAAAGAGCGAAAAGTTGTCGGTACTCTTATAGGCGACGTAAGCGCAGACGACGATTGTGGCTTGCAGCCAGATAGCCGGCATTCGAACGACGCCGCGAACTCCTTTTAGCGTGAGCTTCTGCCGGGGACCAGCGAGACGATCCGGTCTGGTATCCGATACCGAGAGCCACACCAGCACAGCGGCCCCAAGGGTCAGTCCAGTGAAAATCCAGATGATCTGACTCAAGGCGGTGCCGCGCTGCTCGAGCGTTGCGGAGACCAAGTCGGCTGGAGTCAAGATAGCGAAGATCGTAACCGCGGTCGAGGCGAGGATCGCAGCCACAAGACCGCGTCCGCCATCGAGAATTCCATAGACGCGTCCCTGGCTCGTTGGTCCACCCAGTTCCCGAGTCGCCCGGATTAGCGCCGCCCAGAACAAGAGAAT
>Ga0114996_10006847_pt1 | contig 13030 bp, 38 predicted proteins | sample ArcticOcean_MG_C_4_FD_87039 | JGI IMG/M metagenome (GOLD analysis project Ga0114996, IMG submission 87039) | Marine microbial communities from western Arctic Ocean - ArcticOcean_MG_CB4_134 | ecosystem: Environmental > Aquatic > Marine > Oceanic | place: Arctic Ocean: Canada Basin | collected... | reverse complement strand
TGAAAATCTCAAAACGCCAACTCAGAAGAATCATCAGAGAGGCAATCCACGATTCTGGCGATGATGCGCTTATCGATACCCTTATATTTGGATGGGCTCAGTGGGCCGACGACAACGGCCAGCCTGATCCAGGTCTCTTCGCGGTGGAAGAGAAGGGGGACGCAGCATTGGAATGGGTTTCTAAGAATGAGCCAGATGTTGCACGTCAAATTAACGCACTTTCTATTCATAGACTAAAAGCCTTGTACGACGCGGCGTTTGACAAAGATGCAGACCGCGATCATAAAACAAGCGCGATGGACTGGAATAGATAATGAGAATCACCAAACGACAGCTTAAGAGAATCATCAAAGAAGAAAAGGCTCAACTTCTTTCTGAAATGAACCCCGCAGTTGAAGAGGGAATCTCACGCGGCGTACACCAGGGTGTATGGGACTGGCTTGAAGCCGAGTTTGATCAGTCCATGACCGGTGAAGATGTATGGGTTAACCCTACATACACTGAGAGTATCGCACACGCATTAGAGTCGGTTGCTAAAGAGGTCCGTAGTGCCGGCGCTACTCGCGGGGGCAGGTAGTGAAAATCACAAAGAGACAGCTAAGAAGAATCATCAAGGAAGAGAAGCGACGCCTGAATGAGCAACCAGGTTCCAATCCAGGTCATTCAGATCAGGAGATTCGGGATGCGGTTCTACCGGTCATTTTACCGCTTAAGAGATATCATGATGCCGAAATCATTGCAGATGTGCTTGAATCTCTTGCAGATCAACTTCGACGGGAGTTTATATAAATGAGAATCACCAAACGACAGCTAAGAAGAATTATTAGAGAAGCCTGGACGGCCGAGGATGAGAAACGCTCTAGAGAGTACTGGGCCACACCACGGAACGAAGATCCGGCCGCAATCGAGCATGGTGATGGTGAAGGCGGATGGATGGGAGCGCCGGAAGATAAGTCCGTTGAGGTCTGGGAAGCTGTGCAACAAAACGTAGAAGAGCCGTCATTCGCTGCGTGGCTTGGTAAAGAGTTGGGTTCCGGCCCTGATCCGGAGTATGTTATGGATGCTGTACAACAAAACCTGAACAACCAAGATTTTGTTGTCTGGCTTTACGATGAGTTAGGCTTGGGGGGTTAATGAAAATCACCAAACGACAACTGAGAAGAATCATTAGGGAACAGCACGACCGTGACGTTAATGCCGGCTGGGATTACGATCCGGACAGCGAGGCGGCGCGGGCCGGGCAAGCAGAGGTCGAGCAAATGCAGTACGACGAATACGATGCATGGGTGTTCCAGACCGGCCAGGTTACTCCAGCAGCTTCTTCTGTCATGGCAACTTATTTTGTGGAACAAGAACTCACCGATGACAAGGAACAAATTGACACGATTGCTATGGGTTACCGCGTTGACCCCCAAGACGTCATGAGAGATATTAAACGTCAACAATCTGAGCAGTCGGCAGTGGCGGGTATACCTGTCCAGGAAGGAATGTCGCCAGAGGATATGCCGGACTCATGGCGCCAAATATTAGGCGACTGTTTAGGAGAAAACAAATGAAAATCACAAAAAGACAACTAAAAAGAATCATTAAACATACTTTACTTGAGTCCTCTAGGGCCGGTGAGGCATTCGACGAAGGGTACTCAGATGCCACACAGGAACGTGGTCTAAATCCCCGCCGACAAGGCGACGTGGATTATATGCAGGGTTTCGAAATGGGTGAGGAAGATGTACAATATGATGTTGAACGTGCAGGCGTAGAGGACGACGATCCTGGTTTCGTATTACCGCGTCCTAAGGAAGATCCCATGGGTCGTGGATCAAAAACTAGCGCGCTGCGTAGGAGTGTAATGAGAAGATGAAAATTACGGGAACTCAATTAAGAAATATTATCAAGGAAGTAGCGGACAGCCTCTCATTTGAAGAAGTTGATGCCTTGGAAATGATTGAAGAGATGGGGTATGATCATAGTCTCCCAATAACGCACATGGAAAATCAGGTTGCTATACGCGATGCAATGGAAGGTTACGGGGATGAGATAACCATGGTGTCGATTGAATCCGCTGTCAGAAAAGAGGCCGTCAATATCGCCAATCGTCCAGCACCCCTTGACCCTGTGATGTTACAAGTCTTGTATGAAGTGACCCCTGCAGATGAGATGGAAGGTTGGGACGATGACCCAGGCCTATGGTCACATATACGCGTTTATGCATATGAGAAAGGGTATCAAGAAGGTAATACTGTCGTTGATAGCATAGCGATTATCAACGCTAGCCCCCCCGTCGCATGGCAAGAGTTTGTCATAGCAGGAGAGGATATTAAAGAAGCAGGCGGCCCAGCTGATGGTGGTAAGTTCTTTGACTGGCTGGATGACCAGGGTGCCAAGGTTGTATATAAGATCGGCAAAGCCCCACCATGGGCCCTGTCTAAAGGGGGTTATTAAAATGAAAATCACAAAAAGACTTCTAAGAAGAATCATCAAGGAAGAATTGTGTTCAACATTAATAGAGGGTCTTCCAGAAGACATCGCCGCAGATCAGGCTCGACGAGGGTTTAAGCCTTCACCAACCGGTACACCATCGGCTAACCAGTACGACCCCAACGGAGATCCTGAAGATGAATATATCAAATTAATTAAAACGTTGGGTCCTAGGTCATTTGTTCAAGGGCTAATACGGGCCCTAGATGATATGTCAGGATATAGCAATGGGCATCAAGGAATTATAGAATTTATAATTCAAGAAAAAGGATAGGAAAGAATAAGATGAAAATCGCTAAGAGACATCTTAGAAAGTTTATTAGAGAATCACTCCTTTATGAATGGCAAAAAGGAATGGACAGGGATCCAAGCGGTCAGGAAGTCTTTGACCAGGTGGGTGTGTATCGTTCAACCCTTGACCCTGACGGAGACGGGTGGTCTGATGAGGCTTATGATGCTGGGCAAGCTGCCGGTGTCGCTGGTCTGGCCGCGTGGTTAGTGAGAGATCCAATGCAGTATGGCTATTTATTTGGCACTGGGATATGGAACGGGATGGCAGAGTATATGCGCCTTGATCCTGAAATGGTTCGCGCCGAAGTAATACAGTTAGATCCTCAGGCATTTGATGAGGTACAATAATGAAAATCACCAAACGACAACTCAGAAGAATCATCAAGGAAGAGAAGGTGAGCCTCGTTAATGAGATTACCGCCAGAAGGGATGTGAGACAATTGTCTCTTAATCAGGATGAGGTTGATCAGGTATTAGCCATGGCCGATTCCCTCGAACCGATGTTCAACATATTTCGACAAATTCATTCCATTCCACAGCCATGGCTAGAGAATGGGAATTACGAAAAGATCGAAGAGATGCTATTGGATTTACCCGAGGAATTGCGGGAGCTGGCCAAAGATATGAAGAAGGGGGGTATCTAATGAGAATCTCAAAAAGACATCTCAGACGAATTATCAAGGAAGAGAAGCAGAAGCTCCTGAAAGAACAAGCTTCCGAAACTGTACAGATCAGCCTAGAAGATCTTTCTGCGATTGTCAGGCTAGCTGATAGCGCCAAGAATACTGCATGGGCAAAACTAAACGTTGATGGTCAGTCGATTAAAGACGAACTCTTAAGATTGATTGATATCGCTGTTTCCGCAGGAGCTCAACCACCAGTACGGCGACCACATCCGAATCAAAGACGAAGTAGGTAGATAAAATGAAAATCACAAAGAGACAGCTGAGACGCATCATCAAGGAAGAGAAGCAGAAGCTACTCCGAGAAGCACCCGCCTGGCCAGAGGTGGAATTCCCATCAGAGAATCCGTATGATGATAAAATAGATCCCGAGACGAAGAAAGATATCGAGCTCGATATGGATGAGCTCCTTCAAATTCTCGATACGGCTGCAGCTAAAGCGAACGAGATCAGGACGAAGATGGATAATTCAAATTATGCCGAATGGGCTGGTGGCCGAGAGGCTGATGACTTACAGTTGTGGCTCATAAAAGTCTGGCGAGCAATGGGCTTCGAAGGTGAGGACCTATAAAATGAAAATCACCAAACGACAGCTAAGAAGAATCATTAGGGAGGCCGGCGGTTTTCGTGATTATGGTGAAGGTGAAATAGAATATACTTCCCAGGCAGGCACCGTCGGCGAAACTCACCCAGAATATCAGGGTCTTCCACAGAGTGATATTGATTACTATGAGCTGACCGATGATTATACCCTATGGGTTGAAGATTTTGGCCAGGGTGTTGAGAACCCAAACCACCCCGGGGTCATGGCGACATACTTTCTAGAACGTGGCGAAGAAGATAACCATAAGCTACACCGTACGCTTGGTAAAGCGTTTGGAGTTAAACATGGTGATATCGTAAGAGAACTTAAACTCCAAATGGCAGATCAAAATGCTGCTGGATAAATTCTACCCACTAGGATAGTTAATCGGTACAGTGTTACCAGAAGGAAAGAATAAAATGAAAATCACAAAAAGACAGCTAAGAAGAATTATTAAAGAAGCAATTGCTGATTCACCTTCAACACCTGGTTCAGGCACTAAGTGGTTCATGAACCATTCAATTGCTAAGCCACCTTCAACACCAGAAGAATGGATGTACTGGGGTGATGAATACGGTCTAAGTGCTGAAGTGGACAATGACGGTCAGACCATGTTTTATCTATCAGCTGATCAACCAGACAGGGCTAGAATTGCAGCAGAGGCCGTAAAGGCTGGTGCTCAAGTAGATACTGACAATGATGGAAATGATATGATTTATACCGGTGTGTATAATAACGCCGAAGGAGGCGTTTGGTCCGATGAAAAAGATTACGAGGCTGGGTTTAAATCATAGTCATGAAAATAACTAAACGACAGCTCAGAAGAATCATCAAGGAAGTAGTTGGTGAAGCTAAAAAACCACCTACTGATAAAACTATCAAGCCACATATGAGTCAGTATCAGGTTTCGGATGATCCTTTAGAGGTGGCTCAAGAGCTTGGTAAAAAATACGGGTGGAACCAAAAACAAATAGAGACCGCTGAAAGGTTAATCAGAAAGAGGTATATTAGATAATGAAAATAACAAAAAGACAAATGAGAAGAATAGTTAAACATACTTTATTTGAGTCATCTAGAGCAGGTGAATCGCATGATGCGGGTTACGAAGATGGATCCCATGGGGTAGATCCCAGATATCCAGACGATATGGATTATATGTCAGGCTGGGAGATGGGTGAGGAAGATATACAATATGATAAAAAGGTATCTCAAAAAAGTATCATGGAAGCCAACCCAGTTTACCCGAAGCACATGTTTCCAGATAGAGACCCAACGGCGAGACAGATGTCAACGCCAGAGCAAAGAGATCCTGGTGCTGGCGGAACTGCAGATGCTGCAAGGCTTCTTAACGGTATCCTAGACGACTGGATGAATGAGCCAGACATGAACTCGACTGTCGCAGACAAGTATTTTGAAAGGGTAGAAGATGCTTTCATCATACTTAAACAGCTAGGAGTAGAATAACGTGAAAATCACAAAAAGGCAGTTGAGAAGAATCATTCAGGAGTCATGTTCCCTAGAGACCCCTACTATGTCATCTATGGATACTACTGATATACAATCGATTAATTCGTCAAATATTATGGTGGATATTCCTGTGCCTGAAGATTACGAGAAAGCCCGCAAAATGATGGAACAAAATCCTGAATTGGTGGACATAGGCATCAATATGGTGATGGAATTGGCCGGAACTTCTTGTGAGAGATCTACGGCACAAGCAATCATAGATCATTTATATGATATGCTATATACAGATGAAGGACAAGAAGAATTTTCATTTATAGGAGACACCACAGAACTCCCTGGAGATGAGATATTTGGAACCGGTTATAGGGCTGGAATAAGTCATAATATAGACCTTGATGAAGGTGACTGATCTTAAGCAATCTTTAAGTCTTAAAGAAAAAAATAGTCAAAAATATAAAACGCTTATAAAATATTTACATTAATATACAATACTTTATGTTAAATAAAAAAGCGTTTTGTTTTATAGTGATTATTGTTTGTTGTTTTTATTCAAAAAACACATTTGCTAAAAATATATTAAAATTCGTTGCGGTTGGTGATAGTAATACAACAGGTATATGCACGGGTAACAAGTCTTACATAGATATTTTAGGCGGCCATAAATTTGCTGAGGGAAAACGTGCCAGCTTTAGGCTCCACAAACATTTAGGTGAAGCGCTGAAAATAAACCCAGATTATGTAATAGTTTTTGTTGGTATTAACAACCCTATGTCTACACACGGATGTAGAAAAAATTGGAAAGACGAACTTAAGTCTGATCTATCTCGTATGTATATCAAAATTAGAAAACATAAAGCTATATCAATTGGCATAACTCTTTTGCCTGCAATGAAAGTATGGAAGAGACATTATAGACTGTGTCCCCCTCAGTTAAAGTCTAGTCCTAAGGGAACCCATTGCTGCATGACTAAAGAAAGAAGAAAAAGAAGAAACCCCAATAAAATTTATACAAACATACTTGAAATTAATAAATTTATAAAAGGAAACGCAGATATCGTAATTGATAACTCCGATATGTGGGATATTGATGGGCTATATTTACGTTATGGATTACTGGATGGCATTCATTTAAATAAAGCAGGACAACAATATATCGCAGATAAAATATTACGTTCGGTAAAATGAATGTCGGAAATTTAGTAAAAATAAAAAGTACAAGCATATCGAAATCTTCAATAGGTGTAATTGTAGATTTGCTAGAAGGTGAAGGTGGCTGGTATCATTTTGAAGTTATTTATACTACTCCAAATGGAGAAAGCTTTTGCGACTGGTTTTCAGATTTGCAATTAGAAGTTTTAGACTAATTTGTGCAAAAACAGTACAGGTGTTGTATAATATAAATGTAAGGATGGTAGAGAGAGGAAGTAGTTAAATGAAGAAAATTTTATTTTTACATGGATTAGAGTCATTACCTGGTGGGACAAAGCCACGCTTTCTAAAAGAGAAAGGGTATGAGGTGCTAAATCCATTAATGCCAAGAAATTCGTTTGATGAATCTTGCGATATTGCACAACAATTAGTTATACAAGAAAAACCAGATATTGTCATTGGTTCAAGCAGAGGCGGCGCCGTTGCCCTCAATATTAATGTTGCCGATGCCAAACTTATTTTAATTGCTCCGGCATGGACGCACTACCCAGTCAATGTAAGTTCAAATTTAAACGGGTCTGTCATTTTACATTCATCAAATGATGACATTGTTGATCTGCAGGATAGTTTAAAATTGCTAAGTAACGGTGCCAGGCTCAAAGTTTGTGGCAAGGATCACCGCATGAGTGACGATGACTGCCTGAACAATTTATATAATTTTATAAAGAATTACTAAAAATAATTCAATTTTATATTTTTGAAATATCTATTTTAATATTTAACATATGTAACACTGTTGTTGCTCATTAAAAATTAAGGTATAGATGGTTTTATTAATATGAAAATAAAGCTTTATTCTTTTCCGATCATGGTAATTTTATTTTTTGTAATGATTGCTGTGCTAGCGTCAGTTTTTGCACAGGCAATCTTTATACCGAAAAAAGCAAATTCATATCAAATAAAAGAAAATTCCACAATATGTTAAGTAAAAAATTAATATTGTATCATAAATTTGTGCAAATTAATGATCCCCATGGTATAATATAAATGTTGGACGGGAATGGATCCCCGAGACAGGAGAAATCTAAGTGGTTATTCAATTTTTTGATCATACTTTTATCCCGGATGAGGCTTCCCAACCTCAAGGTGATGGCGCTCTACTGGTGCCAGTTGAATCGCTTCCGGATGGCTGGTTCGACCAACCGCCGCGCCTACTTGCCGTAGAGGTCGATGGAGTCCCGCGGGTGTTTACCGGCGGTGGACGACTCTCCTACTCCGACTCTAAAGCTGGTACTGAAGAATTCGCCGGCTGGTCTTATTGGGAACGTGACGCCTCTTTTGATTGTCGTCCTGGTGCTGCCTACGTTAACCTGGTGGTTCTTGCCCCTGGTTATGATGTAGCTAATTGGCCTTCTTAGAGGAGTAAAAAATGGGTTATGGAAACTATCGCTGGTATGAAGATGAGGTCGACGACGACCATGGCGGAAACGACGAGTATTACTCTGAGTACTGTTCTTGTTGCGACCAGATCACCGAGCATGATGTCTGTACAGACGAATGTGTCGAGTGTTAAAATAAAGGAAAAGAACTAATGGGTACACATGCACAATTACGCGACAGGTAAGATCTTATCTAATGATCTTGAGTTTTAAAAATTAAAATAGGAAGAAAGATGTATATTCAAGAAGAAGTTCAAAAGAAGGTCAATGAATTGTTAACCATGGTTTGTATTCGTAAAACAGATCCTGATACATACGAATTTGTAATGAAGGAATTGACACGAATGGCAATGCTGGGAACACTTCCTGCGAATAGCCGTCAGTGTAAGTGATATGAAAGTCGGTGATTTGGTAAGGGTAGCCGGAGATCTTTGGTCAACGTATTCCAGACAAGATCAGCTAGGAATAATCATCCGCGAACCTACCGCGCTGCTGGGGATGTTGGTTCAGTGGAGTGATGGTACATCGGTCTTCGCTCGCCCAGATCATTTGGAGGTCATCAATGAAAGTCGGTGATCTTGTTCGTCTTATCAATGAAAATGAATTGGGAATTATTATGGATATAATCATAGATGAAACAGACGACCCCCTTGACATGATGTTTCCTTATAACGTCCATTTTGTTAATTACAATGATGACTGGTTTGGGATTAAATCACTGGAGTTGATTAGTGTCAGTCGGTGATCTGGTGACTACAGACGATTCTTCGGTTGGGCCTGTTGGCGTTGTTGTAGAGTTGACCAAACGTCTTTACATTCCCGCCGCCGAGGTTCTCATTGAGGGTGAAGTGATGGAATTTGATATTGAAGAGCTTTGGAGATATTATGAAAGTGGGTGATATGGTACGATGGCCTGTCGGCCAATGTGATGCCCCAGGATTGATTCTTGAGATAAGGCCAGCAAAGAAATTAAATGTTCCAGAGGTAAGCTTTTCTTCTGCTGGGTTGGTAGTATTAGCGATGATACCTGAACTTAATAATAATCCTGAATGGTTCCATGAACGTGAGCTAGAGGCAATTTCATGAAGGTCGGCGATTTAGTAAAAATAAAGTACGACGTTTGGATTACAAAAAAGTCAAGAAAGACTCGGCCAGAAAATTATATTGATGTAGGCCTCGTATTCTCTATTGCAGGCAAAGGATTGAAGATTCTCATGCCTGATGGTAGAATTAAAATTGGATTAATCGATCAATGGGAGATTTTGGTTTGAAAGTTAATATTGATGATATTGGCGGGGAAATTGTTAAAAATAATGAAAGGTATATTGTAATTGACAACACGAGCCTAAAGGGTCTTGTTGTATCTAAGACAATTCTGCACCCAAAAAAGGAAACATCAGGTCATTTGCACAAAGGCCAAGAGGAAGTATATCAATTTGTTCATGGTCATGGCAGGATGACGATAACTCCAGGAAAAACGTTTTTCGTTTCATCAGGAGATGTTGTCTTAATTGAAGATGGTGTATTTCATAAAGTATATAATGATAGTGGGGTTGAAGACCTTGTATTTGTATGCGTGTTCGATGGCAAGCGGAGTCATTAATGAAAGTTGGTAAGTACCTAACAAGGTTGGGTCCGTTCAAGTGGACATTACATAATGTGGTGGCACATCCATTAAGCGAGATAATGTATTTGGTTGGATTACAAAAGGCTTCTAATTGGATTCATGACGTTACTATACCTGAACATGAACCTAATACGGGACAGGGATAAGATGAAATTAGTTAGAGATAAAATCCCCAACATCATTAAAGAAAGTGGTAAACAATGTAAATATCATGTAGCCGACTACGACGAATACAAGGTTCGACTATACGAGAAGATGCGTGAGGAGCTTGACGAGTTTATCAATACTCCATGCTACGAAGAAGCTGCCGATATGTATGAGGTTTTCTCTTCGATATGTGCCATACATGATATGAATATGATAAAGGTAGAGGTAGCTGCCGTGGATAAGCGAAGGGAGCGAGGCAGTTTCGAAAAAAGAATTGTTCTGGAGAGTGTAAATGAAGATTAAAGGGTGGGCCGGTCAATGCCAGCAATGCTTTGAGGAAACTAGCGCATACATAATGTCCATGTATTCGACGACGTTAATATGCATGGAATGTAAGGATAAAGAAGAGCGCCGCTCGGATTATAAAGATGCAGTCGATGCAGATATTGCTGAGATCAAGAAAGGGAATCTTAACTTTGAGGGAATTGGTGAGAAGTGAAAGTTGGTGATTTGGTTAAGCCCGTGCCTGGCAGTATTGGTGGCGTTTCATGTCATGAAACAGCTCCCATTGTTCTTCAATCTTGGGTAGGCATCGTTATAGGATTTAGGGATGATTATGAGGGACGGAATCCAGTTGTGTATTGGAATCCAGAGTTTCAAGCTGAAGTGGAATATCCAGACCAAATTAAAGTAATTTAGTGCAAATTTTGTATGTGTATGTTATAATATAAATATAACAGGCCAAGAGGCAACTTTTATGAAAGATAAGACACAAAATATAATCATTGACGATCTTCTTTTAAAGCGCCCTAAGGGCCCAGCAGGTGGTTCCAAGCTTACCTATGCGAGTCAACGAGAATATAACTATAACCGTGGTCGGTATGTAAACGTCTCGGTATGTAGTGATCAAAGGTATGGTTATAGCGATGCCACTCTTTTCTCTTTAGGGCTTCGAAGTTCAAGTGATGTTAAAGCTTATATTCGAAATAGGTTTTTTGAAGGAAAGTCTGAATGGGAAATTGGTCGAAAGAAGTCGACCGTAACGCGCAGGACCAATAGGCTTTGGGAACGAATTTCAGGATCCATTAGTCGCGTCGAGCGAACTGGTGGCAAAGGAATTTATGCCGTGTCTCGTCCCTACAGCTCAGCTACTCTTGGGTATGTTTATAGTAGTAACACCGAAGAAGCTATAACGATGGCAGATATGTTTTTTCCACCGCTTGAGAATGACCGGTATACGGTTAGATTTATTGAAATTGGAAGTGTCGATCGGCTGTATTACTATAATACCAAAATTCGTAAAACTTACGAGGATAAGCTTGAGCGTCACAAGCTATCGATTGAGCAAGCCAAAAATAATATTGAAAAAATAACTAATCATATGACTATGTTGACAGTACTTGAGGGTCACCAGGTAGCCATTGAGATGAATACCTAGGTGCTGGGTGCTATCCTTGTTTGTTGTTTATCCTGGACTACTGCAGTACTTGTAAATTCTTTTATGGAAAACAACAAACAGAAATTAAATGAAATTCGGAAAAATGATCAAAAGCGAAGGCTGGATTTACTTTACGGAAGAATAATGTGAAGGTAGGTGACCTTGTATTACCTCATCCTGAGTTCACCACCGTTGGTATTGATTATGGCACAGGGATTATTTTAGATAAACAACAATATGATGGTGACATAAGAGTTTATTATCAGGTGCTATGGTCACATGATGACTCACAGTGGTGGCGTGACGGTGAGTTATTGCCCGTTAACAAAAGTGAATAAATAGTATAATAGAAAAAAATTTGTGCAAATCTTGTCTAGCAATGGTATAATATAAATGTTGGAGGGGAATGGATCCCCGAGACAGGAGAAAGAAATGGATGCTGAATCTCGTAGGCGGAAACAGTCTGCACTAAAGACATTGCTTGAGCAATTTAATGTTCCTGCAATGCGAGCGAACGAAATCAATGACAGCAATCTTCGCTGGTTGTCTCGTAATCTTGCTATCAATAATAGCACGAATCCGATGCTTGACACTACACTAATCATAGTTCACGAACTACTGCGAAGAGGATAATAAAGTAATGCAGATCGGTGATTTGGTTAAGCACAAATATGGCACCTACAGTGGTCATGGCATGGTGATTGAACTGCCTAATGATTCGTTATGCCATGCGGTCGTACTGTGGATGACAGGCCTCACACATACCGTAAGTGTAGGTTGGTTGGAGGCGATATGAAAGTCGGTGATCTAATTCAAGTTCGAGAAGAGATTCCCTTTGGTCCCCTAGTGGGTGCTATCGGAATTGTGGAGTTAACTGAAATGCAGAAGGTGTGTGTAAAGGGAGGTCTTATTGGTCAAACTCCCGAGGGTGGTGGTCCTGTTTATGCCGAGGAGAAATGTATTATGGCCATGTTTGCTGACATGTCATACCGTGTCTCAACATTTTACGATCGATATGATATTGTGGGGTGTGCCTAATGAAAGTCGGTGACCTGATCCGGATGCCTCAAAATCAAGGCCTGGGAATCGTGTATGCCATAGAATGTAGTAAGCCTGGTGATCCCCATCATCCCTACGAGACTGCTGTCGTGACAAGAGAATGGGGTCTGGATGTATGGGACGCAGATGCGTGTATGGTGATAAATGAAAGTCGGTGATCTGGTAAAGATTAGAAGCAGAAATGAACCCAATCTTATAGGGGTCGTTACCTGGATTGATATGCAATACCCACCTCAATGTGGTATTCTTATCGACGGAAAAGTTATTCTAGAAGACCAGCGTGTAGTAGGAGTGATCAATGTCTAAAGAGCAAATGGCGATTCGCGAAGCGTTTGATGCATTGTGTGAACACCAAAGCCCGTCAAGCACAGAGACGAGAAAGCAACTTGCTCTTGTACGATGCTGGCAGATTCTTGCCGCGGCAGTTCAGGCTGACAAATCTCCTCGTAAACGACTAAACAATTTTGTAAACGGCGGTGAGGAGGAGATATCATAATGAAAGTGGGTGATTTAGTAAAGTTAAAACCATCACGGCATCAGTTGCCAGATGAACCCTATTTCGGAAAGCTAGGCATCATTATAAAGATAGCAATACAGCCGCAGGACGACCTCGACGATCTATTTCCCTATCTTGTCCACTTTAATGACGGATATGCAGACTTTTTTGGC
>Ga0114996_10006846_pt1 | contig 13033 bp, 6 predicted proteins | sample ArcticOcean_MG_C_4_FD_87039 | JGI IMG/M metagenome (GOLD analysis project Ga0114996, IMG submission 87039) | Marine microbial communities from western Arctic Ocean - ArcticOcean_MG_CB4_134 | ecosystem: Environmental > Aquatic > Marine > Oceanic | place: Arctic Ocean: Canada Basin | collected... | reverse complement strand
TGATCCAGCGCGAAGAACCGGCGCCGCCGTCGAAGATCAATCCGCGGGTACGGCCTGATCTGGAAGCGGTCGTGCTGTGTGCGCTGGAGAAGGACCGGAAGAAGCGATACGCGACCGCCGAGGAATTCGCGATCGATCTCGCGCATGTGCTCGATGGCTCGCCCGTCAAGGCGCGCCGCATTTCGTTGCCCGCGCGCGCCACGCGCTGGGTCAAGCGCAACCAGCTCGTCACCGCCATGATCGTCGTCCTGGTCGTCGCCACCGGCATGGTCTCGTTCTTCCAGATGAGTGCCTCTGCCAGCCTCGCCCGCTTCGACAATCTGTGGGTGGGAGCGGCGTTGGACTCACTCGAAGCGCAGGCGGCCCAGACTCACCCGTTGTGGCCGGAGAGGTCCGACGAACTGCGGGAACTCGTGAATGCCGCCGAGACGGTGCTTGGCATGCGGCAGCAGCACGAGGTCGCCCTCGCGGCTCTCCGTGTCGGCTACGTCGTCGACGGTGAGGCGGACCGGTTCGGGCGAACCGCGCACCTGGCGATGGCGCGCATCGCGGAGATTCGTGGGCTGATTCGACGTCTCACGGAGCAGTCGAAGCCGAAGGACGTCCCCCTGAAAGCTCGCAAGGCAGTGGCGGCGGAGATCTCGGCACTGCGCCTCGAGATGACGGAGCTGCAGACCGAGCTTTCCCGGTCGAACCGCGTGCAGATTCCGGATGTGGCGGTGGCGGCACTTCATGATCGGTTGGAGAACCAGCTCTATCGTCTGGAGCACCTCGAGAAAGGAGTCCTCGCGGATCTACGATTCCGACTGGCGTGGTCCGAGAGCGTTCGAAAGAAGAGCATCGTGGACCTGACTGCGAAGTGGGCCGACGCCGCAAAGCGGGTGGCGAGTGACGGGCGGTTCTCCGGCATGTCCCTGACGCCACAGATCGGTCTCGTGCCCCTCGGCCCGGATTCGACGAGTGGATTGGAGGAGTTCGCCCACATGTTGTCCGGTGAGGTCCCGCATCGGGATGGGGACGGGAAGCTCTTGGTCGGCGTCGAGCACGGGATGGTCTTCATCCTGATGCCGCGTGGGACGCACGCGTTGCTCCAATGGCAGAACGATCCGCGGTTGGCCCACAAGAAGGATTGGAAGATCAAGCTCGATCCATTCTTCCTCGCCAAGCACGAACTCAGCCGTGCCCAATGGCGTCGTATCGCCCGCGGGATTCCGGGATTGCGATGGCGTGACGGCGGCGTCGCGGAGGTCCGCAACGAGGTCGAATTGCACAAGCCGGTCAACGGCGTGACGTGGGACATGTGCGCTGCCCTGTTCCGGACGTGCGGCTTGGACTTTCCCACCCACGCGCAATGGGCGTATGCCGCGTTGTTCGACGGCGGAATAGAGCAGTCGGATCTCCCGAAGATCGCCAACCTCCGTGACCTCGCCTACACGAAGGGCAGGGGATACCCGCCGAGGGCCGGGCTTCCTTGGAACGACGGCCACATAGCGTTGGCCAACGTGGCCTCGATGGCGCCGACGCCCGCCGGGTTTCACCATCTGCACGGCAATGTGAGCGAGTGGTGTCGCGATGTCCACAACCGTGAAGTCCGGCCCCGCGACGGCGATGGCCTGCGTGATTCGTGGGCGGGCAAGTTCGTGATTCGGATCAACACCGGCGGCCACTGGCTGGACACGCATCCCCTGAACTTCCTCAACCGCCGCATCGCCGCCTCTGCCGTCCGCAGTGTCGGCGTCCGCGCCGCGCGGCGCATCATCACGGAGGAACCGCGATGAGCTCGGGCGACGAATCCGGTGAAGCGATCACCGTTCTGCTCCGAGGATTGCACTCCGGCAGCGAAGAGAACATCACGAAGCTCCTCGCTCGGATCATGCCCTGGCTCCGCCAGTACGTGCACATGCGCGTGCAGGGCAAGCTGCGCGCGAAACTCGAAACGCAGGACGTCGTGCAGGACGCCGTGGTGAATTTCCTCCGCGACGCGCCGAACTTCGTGGTCCAGGGCGAGAACCAGTTCCGCGCGTTCATCCGGCAGGTCGCCGACAACGTGATCCGTGGCCATCACCGGTACTTCGAGCGTCAGCGACGTCGCCTATCCCGCGAGCGACCCCTCACGGGGATGACCGAGGCCGTCATGGATACCCGAACGCCGAGCAAGATCGCCTCGAAGGATGAGGGCGAGGCCCGTGTACGTCTCGCTCTGGAGATGATGGACCCGATCGAGCAGCGCATCATCTGCATGAAGATCTACGACGACAGCTCGTTCCGCGAGATCGGCGAGACGCTCGGTATGCAGGAGGAGGCGGTGCGGCAACGCTTTCGCCGCGCGTTGCCGAAGTTGCAGAAGAAGGTCAGCTGTCTGGCGGACGGCGACGTGTGGGGGTTCCTCGGGTCCGCGGATCCATTTCTGGGCGAGGTTGATAGCTGACGGTCAAGACGGAGTCGTAGCAGGTTTTGATACTCCGCGCATAGGCTCCTAGACTGCATCGTGTTGTCCCGCGCGAGCTGGATCCCTTTCCTCTGTCTTGTCCTATTCGTCGCAGTTGCGTGGGCGGTACGAGTGAACGCGACGTCCGCCGTGGTCGAGACGGACGGCATCTGGCTGCGTCACAAACTCCCCAGGTTGGGCGAAAACGCATCATGCTTCCCAGCGAGAACTCCTCCGGGCGGGGGCGACCTGCTAGCGGATGTTCTCGATGAGGGCGGCGTACCGGGGGTTCTTCTCTGTGAGCCACCACGAGCTGAGACCTTTGTACGTGCGGCCTCCGGCGGGGATGGTCTGCCAGGCCCAGAACCAGTAGCCACCGACGCGGAACTCGTCCCCTGCCGTGATCACTCCCCGAGTGCGGTCGACCCAGCTGGCGTTGTTCTCCGGCGTGTTCGCGCTGTGGTCGTAGCCGAGGACGAGTCGAATCCGACCCGCGGGAACGTCCTTCTGGATGCGCTGGCTCCAGCGAGCCAGGTGATTGCCGTCGTTCCACCAGTTGATCATCACGACGTCTTCACCGAAGAAACCGTAGCTCCTCACGAGTGGCTTGCCGCCGTTGAAGCGCTTATCGATCACGCTCTGGACCCACTTGCCCCGCCACAGGAATACTTCGCGCTCGGCCTTCTTCTCCGTGTAGTCCGCGAAACCTCCGTTCACCGGGTCGCCGCCCTTCTTCAACAACGGAAAGACCGATCCGTAGTCCGCGTAGATTCGCTGCCTGACGCCGATCTTCTCGCCGAAGCGCCGGATCACGCGCACGACTTCCCAGATCGGCGCGAGGTCGACCGAGTTCTTCTTGTCTGGATGACTGCGCCCGAACGGTGCGTCGCAGATGTACCAACCGGCGACGAGCTTGCCACGCGGCGACTTGACGATCTCACCGAGCAGGTCGAAGAGTCGATCATTCTCGAGCCAGTACGGCGTCGCCATGACGTGTACGTCCATCACGCACTTCAACCGACCCTTCGCGGACTTCGCCGCGGACTCGAGATACTCCCGCCAAACCTGCCGGTACCTCCCGCCTTCCGTTCGAATGATCGGCGCCAGCGTGTGCGTGAACGCCGGCTTCCCGCCGGGGTCGCCTTCGACCAACAGGCGGATCTCGTCCTTCTTCTTCGGGCCCGGATGGTAGTAGGCCCCCACCTCCCGCCGGATCTTGTCCCGGAACAACAACTCGACGAAGGGGTCCACCTTCAACTCGACCATGATCCCCTTTGCGTCGATCTCCGTGCGGCGCTTCTCGATTCGATAACGTCGGGTCACGAACTCGCCGTTTTCGCGGTCCCATCCGAGCCGCAGCCAGAACTTGTAGGGCTCGCCCTTCTGCGTCTGCCTGATGACCAGCTTGTCGTGCCCCGCCCATAGTTCCACGTGAGGGCAGTCGACACGGTTCAGCCACTGGTCGAAGAACCAGCCGAGATCCCGTTTTGCAACCTCTTCGACGATCTTGATGAGGTCCTTCGTGACGACCGACTTGCCGGCGCTCCGCGTGTAGTAGGTCTTCATCGCCTTGAAGAACAACTCATCGCCCAACTCCCCGCGAAGCATGTGCAGAACCCACGCGCCTTTGGGGTATGTGTTGGAATTGAGTGCGCGATCCGGGTGCGCGAACTTGTCGTCGCGAATCGTCTTCGTCCGACCCTCGAAGCTCGTTCGCCAGCGCGTCCGCATCCGCACCATGCTCTGAGTCAGCGGCGGGCCGCCCGCTTTCGCGTGCAGCCACGGCCCGAAGTACGACGCGAAGCCCTCCGACAACCACACCTCGCGCCACCGTGAGTAGCCGACGCTGTCGCCGAACCACATGTGCACGAGTTCGTGCGCGAGGGTCCCGACGCCGGCTCGATCGTAGAGTTGCTCGGACAACTGTACATTGCCGGGTGCTTCGAACCCGCCCCAGCGCGTCGGACACTGGACGGTCGTGAACTTCCGGTACGGGTATTTCCCGAATGCTGCCTCCATCGCGGCGATCCACTTCGCGTGGTGTCGCAGGATGCGCTTCGCCTTGTCGACGTCCTTGGTGTACACGAGATGCGGCGTGATCCGCCGATCACCCTCCTCCGGCACGAGCGTGAACGGGCCGACGACGAGCGCAAACATGTAGGGCGGAATTTCCGCATCAGACGTCACGTTGGTCACCGCGAAGCCTTCCGGGGCCGCGTCTCCGACCGAGTTTTGTTCGGTGCCGTACACCACGGCCTCGTTCCCCTTCGAATACACGAGGCGGACGGTCCACTTCGCCCGGTCCGCGGGGTGATCCTCGCAGGGCAACCAGCCGCGCGCGCGAATCGAGTAGTGGTCCGTGAACGCCACGACCTGGCCGTACCGATTCTTCTTGAAGTAGAACCCGTCCACGGGCGTCCCCGCGAACCTCGCGGCCATCGTCAGCACCTGACCCTTGGCGACTTCGCGTGGCAACGTGACCACGACCGTGTCCTTGTTCCACTTCGCAGCCAGGATCTTCTGCTTCGCCAATCCATTGCCGTTTGGATCGTCCTGCTCGAAGGAGACCCGCCATGCCGCCGACCTCTTCGCGTGGAACCGCACCTCCCGAAGCGGCGCGAGTGCCTTGATCCGATACTCGACCCGACCCTCGAGATGCCGTTTGGCGAGGTCGACTTTCAACTCGAGCGAGTAGCTCAACGCGTCCTGGTCCGGAAAGTCAGGGAATCGCGGTGGTTGCGGTGACTGGAGAAGCGGCAGGGCCGCGGCGATCAAGGTGAGCATGACCGGCGCAGGATAGGGGTGAACCCTCGGAAACGGGACGCGTTCCACGGGGCAATCACAGGAGGCCACCGATGATTCGAATCCCGTTGCTCACAGCCGCGATCGGGCTGTGCGTTACCTTCCCGCAAATACTCCCGGCGCAGAAGCCAGCACAGAAAAAGGCTGCCGATGACACCATCGAAGCCCTGGCAGAGGTCCAGACCGCGCTCCACGCCGCCGAAGTCGCCCAGATAAAGCTGCTCAGAGCGGGGAAACGAAGCGGTCAGGCGCTCGACTCGGTCAACCGCGCGGTCAAGAACCTGACCGCGGCACGGGAGATCCTGCGTGCCCGGCTGGGGATCGCGGTCAAGGATCCGAGTCTGATGGGGTTTGGTCTGGAGCGGAAGAAGGTGGCCGACGTGAAGAAGAGGGTCCCGGTCCTCGCCCTTCCCAAGCCCGACCCCAACAAGGTGCGGATGGCAATCGAAAGGGGTCTGCGGTGGCTGCATGCGCACCAGGACCAGGACGGTCGGTGGGACTGCGACGACTTCGGCAAGCACGACCCGAAGGGCAAGCGCAGCGACAATCCAGGGAACGCGATCCACGATGTCGGCGTCACGGCGCTCGCGCTGCTCGCGTTCCTCGGAGATGGCAACACGACGAGTTCAGGCCCCTACAGGGAAGCCGTGAGCAAGGCAGTGCGATGGCTGCAAAAGCAGCAGGGTCGGAACGGGCTCTTCGGAACGAAGGCGTCGCACGATTTCATCTACGACCACGCGATCGCGTCCTTCGCGATGTGCGAGGCGTACGGGCTGTCGAAGAGCAAAGCCCTTCGCCAGAGCGCGCAACGCGGCATCAACTACCTCGAGTCGCACCGCAATCCGTACGCGTGTTGGCGATACCAGCCACGGGACAACGACAACGACTCTTCCGTGACGGCATGGTGTATCAAGGCGTATCAGTCGGCGAAGAGCTTCGGTCTGGAAACGAATGCCCAGGCGATGAAGATCGCGGCGAACTTCCTCGACGAACTCACCGATCCCGTCACGGGGATGATCGGTTACACGAAGCGCGGCGAACGATCCTCGCGACATCCCGGCGATCACTCCAGGAATTTCCCCGTCGAGAAGGGCGAGGCGTTGACCGCGGCGGGGCTCTCGTCCAGGTTCGTTCTCGGCCAAAAGCCCGAAAAGTCCGTGGTGATGAAACTCTCCGCGAAGCGGTTGCTCGTCAAGCCTCCTTCGGCGAAGGACAAGCGGGCGATCGACCACTACTACTGGTACCACGGCACGAGCGCGATGCAGCAGATGGGCGGGGAGTACTGGAACCGCTGGTCGCGGTCGGTCACCAGAGCGATCCTGACCACCCAGCGCCCAAGTGGCAACGTGGCTGGATCGTGGGACAGCGCGGGCACGTGGGGTGAGGACGGTGGCAGAATCTATGCGACGTCGCTGCTTCTGAACTGCTTGCAGGTCACCTGGCGCGACATGAAGCGGCGAGACCGCTGACCGTATCGGCGATAGCGGGTACGGTCTGGCTGTGAATCGCGTTCCCCTCTACGGGGCGGCGCTCTAGCGCTGAAAGATGGGGAGGTATTGCTTGGGGACTTGCAGGACGATGCACGCGACCGCTGTCGAGAACGGGTCGCCCGGACCTTCGTCGTTTAGCCAACGACCGTCGTCTTGCTGATCGGACAGGAGGTGGTCCTTGATCCGGTCGTAGTAGATCTTGAACGCGTTCTTTCGCACGAGGCGGTCGGCGTGAAAGAGTGCCTGGCACGCGTAGTAGTTTCCGTACCAGAACTGGTAGTGATGTTGGAACTCCTCGATCTCCTGTTCGAGTCGCTCCAGAAGGTGGTCGACGGGTCGCGCGAGCCACTTCTGATCGTGAACGCCGGCGGACAACAGCGACGTCACGGCCGCGGCGTTGATCGCGAAGTGCAGCTCCTTCCGCTTGCGTCGCCGGCCACTCGACCGCCTGGAGCCATCACGGTTGCGCCGAATCTTGTAGTCGTACAGCCCTGCGCTCGGCCCGGTCTCCACCCGGCTGTCGAGCACATACTTCACCGCGTGATCGATATTGCTCTTCGGGACCTGAATGCCGATGTTGCGCGCCGCGCGCAACGCCTGCACCTGACAGACCGTGATCGACAGGTCAGAGTCCGAAGAGAACAGGTAGTAGCGCCAGCCACCCATCGCGTTCTGGCTGTCGCAGATCATGTGCACCGCGTCTTCGAGCGCCTTCTTGATCCGCTTCTCGCGGGACATCCCGTAGACCTCCGCCAAGAACAGCGTTGCCAACGCGTGGCTGTACATTCGCGTGCCGCTGTCGGTGATCAGTCCGTTCTCGCCGACGTGGTCCAACACGTAATTCAGCGTCCTCTCCACCAGCGCCCCGTATTTCCCGCGACCCGGAAGGTGCCCGCCGGCGAGGAACGCCATGCCCGCGAGCGCGGTGACGCCGATGTGCCCTGATCCGCGCATCCGTTGCATCTCGACGGTCATCTCGCGGTTGTAGTTGTCGTACCGCCAGTCGTTGCCCTTCGCCCCCGCATCGGCAAACCAGAAACCACGCTTGTCCTGGCGCTTGGCGAGCCAGACGAGTCCACGGTCCACGGACAGTTCGACCTCACGAGTCCAGAGGGCGGAGAGCGTCCGCGCCGCGCGCTTCTCGGTGTTGGCCTCGAAGGACTCCTGTTGCGCCGCCAGCATTCCGCTGATCTGCAGGCTCGAGACCAGCGCGACAACCTCGATGACTCGACCGACGCGCACCATGCCCCGGATCATATCCGACCCCGGGCACGTTTGCCGCGCTGATACAAACGCGAAGCGGAAGCTACTTCGGCTCGCCTGTCGCGGGAGTGTCGAGGCTGGTCACTTCGCCCGAACCGTTCAAACAAGCCCGAGGAAGTGGAGGATATGATCGCCAAAGCGCGTGCGAACGGAGCTGCTCCGGATCGGCGAGAAAGACGTGAAGCGCACGAACGAGTCGATCCAGGAGTTCGGGAAGCACTTGCAGACGAAGAGCGGCGAACGACTGCGCCCGGTGCTCGAGGGTGTCGTCCGCGCGAGCTTGGGCGGTCAGCGCAACGGAAAATAGTCGACTCTCCGATGACGCCTTCTGGATATTGTGCCGGGCACAGTATCGCAGGAAAATGACCCATGCACGACTACCACGCGCCAGCGCTGACTTCGGCCCTCGTGTTTCTTCTCGTCACGACAATTTCGGCACAGGACGCGGACGCGGTGAGGCCACCGGACCCGGCGTCGAAGGGGAAGTGGAAGCAACTGTTCAACGGCAAGGACCTGACGGGTTGGAAGGCCAAGATCGTCGGGTACGAGCTTGGTGACAACTTCGCCAACACGTTCCGCGTCGAGGACGGAGTGATCAAGGTGGTGTACGACAAGGACAAGTATGAGAGTTTTGGCGGTCGTTTCGGACATCTCTTTTACGAGTCTGAGTTTTCGAACTACCGGCTGCGCGTCGAGTACCGGTTCGTCGGTGAGCAGGTCGCGGGCGGACCCGGTTGGGCGTTCCGCAACAGTGGTCTGATGTTGCACGGACAACCGGCGGCGACGATGGGCAAGGACCAGAAATTCCCCGCATCGATCGAGGTGCAGTTGCTGGGGGGACGCGAGAAGGGCAAGCGGACAACCGCCAATCTCTGCAGTCCCGGCACGAACGTCGTGATGAATGGCAAGCTCTTCAAGCGACACTGCACGAATTCCAGCTCCGAGACGTATCGCGGTGATCGTTGGGTCACGCTGGAGGTCGAAGTACGCGATGGCGCGTTCAAACACATCATCGATGGCAAGGCCGTGCTGGAGTACACCGGTGCGCAGTTGGACGAAGGCGACGGGAGTGCAAAAAGGCTCATCGCCGCGGGGCACTCGAAGATGCTGCTCCGCGGGACGATCTCGCTGCAGTCCGAGAGCCACCCGTGTGAATTCCGCAAAGTAGAGATCATGGAACTCCCCGAGGCGGGGTGGACGGATCTCCTCGCGGGCGGAGACCTCTCTAAGCACTGGCACACGAAGGGCAATTGGGTCCTCGGCAAGGACGGCGTCGTCAAGCTGACGCCGCGAAAGGGTGAGCGCGGCTGGTCGAGGTTCGATGCCTATCTCTGGCTGAGAGGCGAGTACAAGGACTTCGAATGCGAGTTCGACTACATGGTGCAAAAACGAGGCAACAGCGGGTTCTACCTCCACGTCGGCGACGAGACGAATCCGGTCAAGAAGGGGATCGAGGTACAGATCTACGAGTCCCACGCCAAGGGCAAGTCCGCGCGGCTCACGGATCACGATTCGGGCGGCATCATTCCCGGAATCCCCCCGAAGAAGAACGCGGCACGACCCGCCGGCGAGTGGAACCGGTTTCGTATCCGGTGCCGAGGTGGGAAGCTTCGCGTCGAACTGAACGGGGAACTTGTCAACGAGATGAGTCTCGACCACGCGAAGATCAAGGATCGTCCGGCGGCTGGCTCGATCGGATTTCAGGATCACTCGTTGCCGCTCGCGCTGCGTAGAATCCGGATTCGGCGTTTGTAGTCGACGCGCGATTGGGCTCGCGCAGGGACCGAACTTGTTGGCAGTCCGGAAGCGTCGATTGTCCGGCATCATCAGATCGCCCGACGCTCAGCTACTGCGGCAACGATCCGAGCTATTACAAGTCCGGCTGACGATGCAGGCACTCTCCACTGCCAACGGACGCATCCTGTCATCGAACGCCGTCCAGATCCAGTTCTGCAAATAGCGTACGGTCGTCCATCGCCCAGAGGCGGTACGATGCGCTCCTGCCCCTCTCCCTGAATTCGGCAAAGACCCGATGAATCTCCTCCCGGCTCTTCTCGCGCTACCGTTGCTGCTGTTGGCATCCGCAGGCCCCGACGAAGCCAAGGCGATCCGCGCCTTCAAGAAGGCGTTCCAAAGCACGGCCAAGAGACCGAAGACGACTGAGGACCGCCAGGCGGCTGTAGCACTGCTCGGAGACTACGACTCGAAGAATGTCGCGAAGGTGCTGATAGCCGCGTACGACGATGTCGAGACCGACGTCGTGGTTCTCGACGAGCTACGCATGGCCAATCTCCAGGAGTACAAGGAACTCCAGGCCACGCTCAAGAAGAACGGCAACAGGGGTTCCAACGAGCAGATCGCCCGGACGAGAGAACTCTGGAGCGGTTTCGCCACGAGCCGTGCCAAGGTCGACAAGCTGCGCGGATTGCAGTTCACCGTGCGCCGGCGGATCGAGCGGCTCAAGAATCCCGTGGGTCTGACCTACGCGCTGAAGACGGTCATCGGCAAGAAAAAATATTCCATCGGCATGCAGCTGACGGTTGCGCGGACGGCGGGCGCTGCAGGAGTCGAGATGTTGGACGCGCTGACCGCGGCGTTGTCTCGCGCCAAGAAGGTCCCGGCGAAACTCGCGCTTCTAAACGGAATCGGCTTGCTGGGCGAGGCGGCGAAGCCGGCGGCACCGGTCGTGTTGAAGTTGCTGAGCGACAAGGACCCGGAGATCAACGAACGGGCTGCGCTCGCGATGTCGCGGATGCTGATCCCCGACGCGATCGAGCCGATGATCAACCTGATGCTGCGATCGGAGGGCGCCCGCAAGCGCCGGCTCGCCGCGGCGTTGGAGGTGTTGACGCGCAAGCAGTTCGGTGCGAAGGCGTCGACGTGGCAAAACTGGTGGGCGAACGAGAAGGACAAGTACCTGTCCGGATCCATGCCGCTCGGCGGCGGCAAGATCAGCCAGCACGAGAAGCACAACCGTGACAACTACTACTTCGGCATTCCGCAGGAAGGCAAGGCGATCATGTACATCATCGATTCTTCGGGATCGATGAAGGCTCCGGTCAAGCTGAAGGTGAAGGGCGGCACGGTTGTTCCCGGGAGTTCGAGCGACACGACGACGCGGCTCGAGGCCTGCAAGAAGGAGTTGATCCGAGCGTTGAGCCGCTTGGACCCGAAGACTCAGTTCAACATCATCTGGTACAGCATGATGCCGAACATCTTCCGCAAGTCGATGTCGCGGGCGTCGAAGCCCACGGTCAAGACTGCGCAGGACTGGGTGCGGAAGCTCCAGCCCAACGGCAACACGAACATCCACGACTCGATGCAGATGGCCTTCCAGAGAATCGGGCGCGGTGCGCGCGACAAGGCCTACAAGGTCGAGCTCGACACGATCTTCCTTCTTACGGACGGGACGCCGACGACTCCGGACGGGAAGTTCGATTCGACGGAGAAGATCATCAAGGCCGTGCGCGAATGGAACCCGCTGAAGCGCGTGACCATTCATTGCATTGGGATTGGGAACGGGCTGAACGCGGCGTTCTTGAGCAAGCTGGCTCGGGAGAATGGGGGGGAGTTCAAGCGGTACTGAGGGGCTGAGTGCTCAGCAGCCCTCGAGCCGAGGCCGAGTGAGCAACGAACCGACCAACCAACCGCTCACTTCCCAGGATTCTCGTACCAAACAACGCCCAACCCCCGACTTCCCGTCCCCGCGTTCTCCTCGCAAGTCATCACGTCCAAGTCCCCGTCTCTGTCCAAGTCAACGAGCTCGATCCGGTCGAACTTCGTGCCCCCAGGCCCGCTGATGGCACGCGGTTGCCAGTTGCCACCGACCTTCTTCAGCCAGCAGATTCCCGGCTTGTTCTTCTCCCGGCCCGTGTTCGCCGTGTGCACGATGTCGAGCTCGCCATCCCCGTCGAGATCACCGACGCACACCGCCTTGCCAAATCGAACACCGAACGGGTTCGGGATCTTCACTGGCGCACCCGGGCGGAAGTCGAGCATGTGCCCGTTGCGCGTCGCGACCAGCGGATGCCCGGAGCGCCAGAGGTCCATGAACATCACCTCGTGCTTCGCACCGCCGACGTTGAGCCGCGCCCACTCTACGTCTCCCTTTGGTCGCCGCACCGGCTCGAGACGGTAGACACCCCGGCGCTTGCCCTTGCGGTCCGTGACCCAAACGGGGGCGAACGTCGTGGACTTCCCCGCCGACCGCAGACTCATGATCCACCCGGCGTCGACGATCTTGTGGAAGGTCCACGCTGCAACATCACGGCGATCCTTCGGGCAACGCAGCCAACCGACCGTCCCGCCTTTGCCCTTCGAACCGAGGATCAAGTCGATTCCGTTCACGCCATCGATGTCCATTGGCAGCGCGAACATCCATGCCTGCTTCTTCTCGGTAGCCGGCACGGCAACCGTGCGCCAGGCTCGCGAATCCAGGTAGTCGTCCGACACTTTCGGCGCCCAGTGGAAGTAGACCGTCTTCGTCCGACCCTCAGTGCAACTCACGACATCCAGGTTGCCGTCGCCATCCAGGTCGGCAAACACCGCGTCCTCCGCGCTCGTGACTTCACCGACAGTCACCGCCGGCCACGGTTGTGTGACCTTCGGCCCTCCAGGGTTCAGACACACTCGGATGGCATGGCCCTCCTCCCAGCCGGTGACCGTATCGAGCAACCCGTCCCCGTTCGCGTCGCCCAGTCGAACACCGTCGGCGCCCTTTCGCGTATTGGTAGACCCGTCGATCGTGTGCATCCGCCACGGCTTCGATTGACTCACGAGTGTCCGACGTCGACTCGACAACCACGTCAGCCCCGCAGTCGGAATCCCCTCGTGACCGCCGTCGAAGATCGTGATCCGCGCGGTACCTGACGTTCGTCGCACGAGCGGCTGTTTCTTCCCGTAGCTTGGATCTTCGTTCGGCTTGGCGACGCCCTGCGGCGCGCGACGCTCCCCGACCATGAACGCGATCTGCTCGGCGGTGAATCGATCTCGCCGAGCTGCGAGCGCGTTGAACGCCAATAGCGAGTGGCTGATCGGCACGGATCCGGTG
>Ga0114996_10006845_pt1 | contig 13033 bp, 10 predicted proteins | sample ArcticOcean_MG_C_4_FD_87039 | JGI IMG/M metagenome (GOLD analysis project Ga0114996, IMG submission 87039) | Marine microbial communities from western Arctic Ocean - ArcticOcean_MG_CB4_134 | ecosystem: Environmental > Aquatic > Marine > Oceanic | place: Arctic Ocean: Canada Basin | collected... | reverse complement strand
TGGCCCTTCGAAAAAGTCCGACCCCGAGACGACGGTGAAGAAACAGTAGGGGGGCGAACGTCATCACTTCTGTTTCGCGGCCGCGTCCACGCGGTAGTCTTTCGTGCGCGGTCCGGTTCGCAATTCATTGCATGGCGGGCGATGTACAGAAGGTCTTCCGGCAAGAATACCGCGTGGACGCGGCCGCGAAACAGAAGTGGTGAACGAGCTACGCCAACGTTGCCAAAAGAATTAACGATGTTGAGCTGAACACAAGCCTTGAGTTCCACGAAAGGATCATCCCATGATCGTTGTTACCAATCGAATTCCTGTGGCAAATGGGCACGAAATCGACTTCGAGGATCGGTTTCGCAACCGTGTCCATCTGGTCGACCAGTCGCCCGGGTTTATTCGCAACGAGGTGCATCGTCCTCGCCCGGTACGTTTCGACCACGAGGCCGGGGGATTCGTCGACGACACCGAGGCCGAGGGCTATTACGAAGTCAAGACATGGTGGCGAGCGATGGAAGATTTTATCGCCTGGACGCGAAGCGAGTCATTCGCCAAGGCCCACGCCGATCGGGCCCCCAAAGAGATGTTTCGCGGTCCAAGCCAGATCGACGTGCACGAGGTTTTTCTGTCGACCGACGAAACGGACTGATGATTGTAAAAGGCCGGCAAGGGCATCGATGACGCAGGACGTTACTTTGATTGCTTCTTCTTTTCTTTTTCGATGCGGCCGAAGAGATGGCCGCCGTGGTCGCCGCCGCTCCAGGTGCCGGCATATTTGCCGCGATAGATAATCACCCGGGCGGTGTACTTGCCCAACAGTGGAATCGCCATGTCGGTCAGTGTGATGATCGGCGTGTCACCAGCCCATTTCACCTGGACCGGGATCGGGGCGGTGATGTCTCGCGTGCCGTACTTGACCCGAGCTTTGATCAGCCACCAATCGTCTTTGATCTTCGTGACGCCGGTGATCGTGTAGCGTTCTTCTTTGAGGTCGGCGGTGTCGGTCTTTTTTCCGTGCGCGGTGAAGTGGCCTACGAGCGTTGCGCCGCTGAGTGCCGCTTGAAACTGTTTTTCGAGCGTCGCCCGGTCGGGATCGCCCTTCTTGGCGGCCGGTTTGTCTTGTCCTTGCGCGGCCCCAAGAGGCAAGCACAGCGCGAATAGAGCGAGTAAGAGGTGACGTTTCATGGCACGGCTCCTGGAATGAGGTGGGTTGGCGAAAGTCATTGTACCGCGCGGGGACTCGTCGTGCTGAATCAGTTCGTGGAGCAGGTCGATAACTTGTTGGCAAGATGAATTTCTGCCCCACGAGGCACTACAGTGTTTTCAGAAACTCCACTGCTTGTCCCATCTCGTAGAGCGGATCGTCGCCGCCATGGCGCGAGACGGTATAGTATCCACGATAGCTGTGCTGTTCGAGTTCGCCGAGCAACTGAGGAAACTCCGCGGAACCGCGACCTAAAGGCACCTCGATATCGCGACCCTGCGACAGGTCACGCACCGCGTCCCGCGCGTGAACGTGTATCACCGAGCCGCCGATTGCCTGGACCGTTTCTAGCGGCGAACGACTATGCAGGATTAACTCCGCCGGATCCAATTCGACGCCAATACTATTGGTCGGTAATGCCGCCAACAGCGGCGCGAGCGCCTCGCCGTCCAGCACACCTGTTCGTATCGCGAACGTCGCACCGACTCGATGCCCGAACGATCCGAGATCTGTCAGCACGCCAACCAGCCGGTTCCAATCCTCCCCGGAATCGGCGGCCGGCAATGCGTTGAGTTGATTAACCACCACCGACGCCCCCAGATCGGCCGCCAGCCGCATCGCTTGACGTGTCGCTTCCACACGACGGTCAAGGTCCTCGTCGACATGGTATCCGCGGCGCGTTTGAAACGAGATCGCCGCGACGCGCAATTGGTAATCGCCGAATAACTTGCATAACTGGCGAATCCCGGTCCGGGTGAGCGCCTGTGGCCGCAACTCGCCCCGGGCGTCGAGTTCTACGGCGCTGACCCCCAGCGAGGCCGCGATTGGCAGCGCTTTGCGAATAGGCTGACGCAATGCAGCCAACTGAATTCCGATTTTGAGTTCTGGCACGAATACTCCTTTCGGGTCGTGACACCTGGCAATGATCTATTCGAGCCGACCGCTTGCCAGCGTCGATGAATGAGACGAGCCGTCCTGCGCGCCAACGCGACAGGCGACGAGCAAAATCAATCTGCGCCGTACAACATCGCACGGATGCCTCGATTCACGGAAATCATGTCACGATGAACGCTCTGTTAGGTTTACTTATTGTATCGGCAGTCGCTGGCGAGCCCAGGCACCAGCGCCATCCCGAGGCGGTGACGTTGTTCGAGTGCGGATTCGAGGAGGATTGGGACAAGAACTTCGACGCCTGGCCCGACAGGTGGACTCGAAAGCGTTCCCCCGGCTATCCGCACTATTTACCGATCAAGATCAATCGCCAGCCGTCGGCGCAAGGCGAGCGGTGCCTGCGAGTCGGATTGAATGGCGGGGCCGCCACGGTACACAGTCCGCCGATCGAGGTCGGGGCGCTTTACAGTTATGTGATGGAGGCCCAACTCAAGACCGACGCGCTGAAATATGATCACGCCTATTGCACGGTCACGTTCTATGACGAAAAACGCAAGCCGCTCGAAACCTTCCACTCGGAGAAGTTCATCGATGCGTCGCGTTGGAAGAAGCTGCGCGTCGGGCCAATCACCCCAACACACGAAGACGTTCGCTACGCAGTGATCGCTCTGCACGTGGGTCCGATCCATCCGGAAGCGAACGAGGATCTAAAAGGCACGGCGATGTTCGACGACGTGTGGTTTGCACGGCTGCCGCGACTGACGCTCACCACCAACAAAAAGTACAACGTCTATACGGGACTCGACGAAGCGAAAGTAACGGTCGGGCTCTCAGGCGTCGGCGAGGCGAATCCTCGAGTAACGTTTGAGCTGTACGACATTTGGGGCAAGCTTGTCACGCGGAGCAAACAGACTCTAAAGTGTAAAGCGGTCGAACTGAATCAAAAAAGCGCCGATTCCTTTTTGCTGGATGACGCGGTCGGCGAAGAGAAAACCTACGCAGGCGAAACCAAGTGGACCCCACCGGTCAAGGACTTTGGCTATTACCGCCTGCAAGTAAAGATCGAAGGCGACAAGGGGTTGATTCACGAAGATCGGCTGTCGCTCGCCTACGTACCACCGCAAGCGCCCGTGGCAGGTGGTGAATTCGGCTGGACGTTACCCCATGGTGAACAGGGCCTTTCGCTTGGCGAGTTGGTTCAGTTACTGCGGATGGTCGGCATCAACTGGGCCAAGTTTCCGGTGTGGGCGAGTTCCAACGACCCCCATCGCGTCGAACGATTGGCCTGGATGGCCGAACGGCTGAGTTTCTACAACATCGAATTGGTCGGCTTGCTCGACAACCCGCCGGCCGAGGTCCGGGAACATCTTGGCGTCGGCACCGACGCGGAGGCAGCGACCATCTTCTCGGTCGAAAGTGCGCTATGGCAGCCTTCGCTCGAACCGATCTTGACGCGATTGTCGCTCAAGATGCGCTGGTGGCAACTCGGCAAAGACAACGACGCCAGCTTTGTCGGTTATCCCGAGCTGGATGAAAAGGTGGAAGCCGTCCGCAAGGAACTCGCCAAATTTGGTCAGGAGGTCAACCTGGGCATTGGCTGGCAATGGACCCACCAATTGCCCGACACCAAGTCGCCGGCCTGGAGCTACATGACCTTTTCGGCCAACCCCTCTCTGACCGCGGCAGAAATGGGGACCTATCTCAGTACGAAGATGCGTAACAACGGAAAGCGGTGGGTCACGGTCGAACCGCTCCATCGCGATCATTACTCCGTCGAACAACGGGCGGCTGATCTGGTGCGACGGATGATGGCAGCCAAGATGCACAAGGCCGACTGCATCTTCGTGCCTGATCCATTTAGCGAAAAACATGGTCTGATGAATTCCGACGGCACGCCGTCCGAGTTGCTGCTTCCCTGGCGGATCACCGCGGTCGCACTGGCCAACGCCGATTACGCCGGCAGCATCGCGATGCCTGGCGGTAGCCACAATCATATTTTCACTCGCGGCGGAAAAGCCTCGATGGTGATATGGAGCGACCGACCAACGACCGAGACGCTCTACTTGGGCAACAAGATCGAGCACATCGACATCTGGGGAAAACGCCTTTCGGTCGGCAAGGACAAGCATCGCCAAATCATTCAAGTAACCACGATGCCGACGTTCGTATTCGGAATCAATGGACCGGTCGCGCGGTGGCGGATGTCGTTCAAGTTCGCCCGAACAAAAATGCCAAGTATCTCGCGGCGTGCTCACGGTAATACCTACACGATGCGCAATTTCTTCGATCAGGGGGCCAGCGGCCAAATGACGCTCGTGACCCCCAAGGTCTGGAAAACCTATCCCACTACCTCCCGAATCAATATGGCGACCGGCGAGAAACAGTTGGTTCCGTTTTCAATCACGTTGCCTTTTGCGGCCGACAGTGGCACCCACGACGTTAGGGCTGATTTCGATATCAGCGTCGATAAGCGATACCTGTTTAGCGTCTATCGGCACATCGACGTGGGGATGGGCGACGTGACGATCAACGTCCGGGCCGTATTCAACGACAAGGGCGATCTCAAGATCGTCCAGAATCTAACGAATCACACCCGCAAACATATCCGTTTCAAGTGCTATCTGTTGATTCCTCGCCGTCAGCGGCTACAAACGCTTGTGCAGCAATACGGACGTGGAACCGTCAACAAGGAGTATCGTATTGCCCATCCCGAGGACCTGATCGGCGAAGAGCTTCTCCTGCAAGCCGAAGAAATCGGAAGCCAACGGGTGCTGAGCTACCGCATTCCGATTGGTCAGCCCAAGGCGAAGGGTGGCGAGTGACGAAGAGGCCCAAACCGGGCATAATAGGTGACAATGCACACCGACGCGATTGCTTGACGCTGTTTTGCACCCCATTTCGCCGCTCTTGCCGAGAGGCATCCCATTGATGGTTACCGTACGCTTGATCGCTGACTTTCTCGAAGAGTTCGCCCCCAGTGAATTGGCCGAGGACTGGGACAACGTCGGTCTGTTGGTTGGCGACGACCGCCAGCAGGTCGCCAGCGTGATGACCTGCCTGACGATTACCCCGCCCGTGATCGCCGAAGCGGTTGAGCGCGGCGCTGGGCTGATCGTGGCGCATCACCCGTTGCCGTTTCGGGCCCTGAAGCGATTGACGCGAGAATCACATGATGGCAGGATGCTGCTCGATCTGATCGCCGCGGGCATCGCCGTCTATAGCCCTCACACCGCATTTGATTCGGCTCAGCAGGGGATCAATCAGCAATTGGCGGACGGTCTGCAGCTTGTGGACGCCGCGCCGCTGGTGCCGGGTGAGACAACCTTGGGCAGCGGACGCTGGGGTACACTCTTCGCGCCGATTTCGCTTGGCGAGTTGGCCCAAAGAGCGAAAACGTTCTTGCGAATCGACGGGCTACATCTGGTCGGCGAACCAGACCGGCCTGTCACACGAGTAGCCGTCGCATGTGGCAGCGCCGGCGAACTGCTCGACGCGGCACGACAACAACAGTGCGACGCGCTGCTGTTGGGCGAAACTCGATTTCACACCTGCCTCGAGGCAGAAGCCGCGGGGATCGGTTTGGTGCTAGCGGGACACTATGCCAGCGAACGATTTGCCGTCCAGCAATTGGCCGTCGTCTTGGCCGACGCATTTGCCGACACAAACATCTGGGCCAGCCGAGTCGAACAGGACCCGCTGAGTTGGGTATAAGTTATGTCCACCGCGACACCAACCCGCATCAATACCACGGAGCTTGCGCGAGCAATCCGTCAAGTCGATCCGTCGGCCGTGTTGGTTGCAGAGCGGATTCTTCGGCGGGTGGTCAGTCTCGACCATCAACTCACTGGAATTGTGCTGCACGTCCCGCATCGCAAAACCTATCTGATTCGTCGTGACGAACTACTCGAGATGGTCGAGCCCGACGAACTCGGCCTAGCCCCCGGTGAGTCGCTACCCGAAAAGGTGCTGCTGATCGCCCGACCGAAGTCCAACAACCTGGTCGGCCTCAACGCGGCCGACGCCTTGGTCAAGGCGTGGCGACTGCTGTTTCACATTCGGGTTCATCAGGCTCTCGAGCAGAGCATTACGCGGGGCGACCTGACCGACGCCGACGTTAGGCGGCGTATCGCTCAACTGGGACAGGTCGAGTACGACGAAATTCGTCTGGTGCTTCGCCAGGAGCACCTGTTGCTGCCGCCGGTCACCGATCGAGGCATCTACGTCGAATTCGTCGCGACCTATTTCGAGTTGCGTCTGTTCGCTGGCACCCTGTTGCCGCGTTACTTCCCCACGCTCGAAGATCGCGAAATGATCGACGAGATACTCGCCGCGGATCTCGATGCCGCCAAGCTGTATCGCGAGACGCGCCCCGAAGGTGCTCCCGACCCCGTTTTTGCCGTGGACGAAGGCGACATCGAGGACGCCGATTTTGACTGGGCGGTCGAAGAATACTTTCCCACCAAGATCGTGCTCGGCCGGTACGAGAAACAACTCGAAAAGGCGATCCGCGCCAACCTCGTCGGCAACGATGTGGCCGCGGCCATCTATCGTGGCCGCGCTGCCAATGCGGCGCCGTCCGACATCGCGCGAGAAACACTCGAGCTAGCTCGACAGGACATCGAACGGCTTGCCGATCGTCTACAAAAGGCGCTCGGGCTGACCGATCGCAAAGCGTCCGCATGGCGCCGCGGACTACGTGCATTGATGAGTCGGGCGCCGACGGGCGTGTGGACCTACGAAGCCCGAATCTTGTACGATCTTCAAAACGTCTGCATCGATTGCGAGCGTGAGGTTTTTAAGATCGATCTACTCGAGTGGATTCGCACGACCGGCGAACGGCCGATTCAGCGCCCGCTGCCCAGTCATCGCGAAGTGCTCGTGAGCCGGCATCTACAGCGAGCGGCCAAGCGGTTACGGCGGGCGAGGATCTCGGATCGTCAACGCGGTCGGCTCGAGGTGCTATTCGATTCGGCCGTCCATCAGGCTGAGCAGCGTCTGCGTGATCGGTTTCGAGGCGAGATTAACGACGTGCTCCAACAGGTCGGCCTTACCCCGGCGAATGTGCCCGAACTGGTTGCCCAGCGCAAATTGACCGAAGAACTGCTCGACCGGATTGTCGAGCGCGGATTCTTGAACATCGGCGACTTGCGCGACGCGCTGTCGAGAAACAATCTAAAACTACCCGATCGTCGTGACATAATCGAGGTCTTTCAGCCCGACCAATTGTTGCGCATGGACAGCCAATTGTCACAGTCGTTGGACGGCGTTTATCGGCGGGGTGAATTTTACTTGCGCTGGCTACAACGAATCACGGCGGTGGTGTACGGAACCCGAACGGGTCGTTGGTGTGCGTTGAATCTAACGCTTCCGTTCGGCGGGTCCTATGTGACGCTGGAGTTTGTTCAGGCGATAATCACCAAAGTCGCGAAGTGGCTTTCGGTCGGTACCGTCAATCTGGTCACACCAACCACGGTCGTTGTATTGGGACTCTGTCTGCTTGCGCTGATTCGCTCAACCACGATTCGAAAGCAAGTGGCACAGACGTTCTGGACTAGCATGCGCGGAGTGCGCTTGGCGATGTTCGATGGTCCATTGCGGCTGTTCAAGTCGCCGTTCGTGCGGAAGATTCGTGAGAGCCATTCTTACCGGCTCGTCATGCGATTTCTGGTGCGCCCGCTATTTTACGCCGGACTCTCGATTCCGCTGCTGGCAATGACGTGGACCGGTTGGGAGACAAATTGGCGAAGCATCACACTGACCTATTGCGTCTGGACGTTGCTGTTCAGCACCCGATTGGGGCGTAGTGTCGAGGGCATTGTCTCGGACCTTGGCACGCGCGCCTGGAACCGCTTTCGGATGGTGGTGCTGGCAGAGTCGATCCGCTTCGTCATCCATTTTTTCCGACAGGTGCTCGAAACGGTCGAGCGGTTTCTCTATACCGTTGACGAAGTATTGCGATTTCGTAGCGGTGAAAGTCCCATTAAGTTGGTCGTCAAAGCCGTGCTCGGGCTCGTGTGGAACATCGTGACCTACGTCGTGCGGTTTTGTATTACGCTGTTGCTCGAACCGCAAATCAATCCAATCAAGCATTTTCCCGTGGTCACCGTGTCGCACAAGCTGTTGATACCGACATTGCCGGTCATTCTAATGCCGGTGTTGGAGCCATTTTATGGCGCACAGGCCGGCTGGATCGTGGGCGGCATCGTCTTTGTCACGCCCGGGATTTTCGGATTCCTGGCATGGGAGCTCAAAGAAAACTGGCGGCTATACGACGCCAATCGGTCGGAAAATCTCCGTAGCGAGTCGGTCGGTGCCCATGGCGAAACCATGATCCGATATGTCCGCCCCGGGTTTCATTCGGGCACCTTACCGAAGCTCTACAAACGGCTGCGCCGAGCCGATCGCAAGGCGGCCAAGACCGGAAGCTGGAAGGCGTCTCGCAAATATCGCGAAGGTCTGGTCGAGGTCGAAGAATCGATCCGTCGGTTTGTCGAGCGTCAACTGATCAAATTGCTCGACGAAAGCTCGAGGTGGGATGCCGCCGATGTGATCGTCGAGTCGATCCACGTCGGATCGAACAGCGTACGAATCGAACTGGCCTGTCGGCGCCTTAGTGACGAGTCGCTACAGATCGCATTGCAGGAACAAGGCGGTTACCTCGTCGCATCGGTGATCGACACGGGCTGGATCTCGTCACTCAGCGACGCACAGCTCGAAGTATTGATCAATGCACTCGCCGGTTTCTATAAACAGGCCGGCGTGCATCTGGTGCATGAGCAACTCGTCACGGCATTGGCACCGATTGCTGTGGCATATGACATCACCGACGAAGGGCTAACGATTTGGCCCGATGATTCGTTCACGGTCGCGGCCGTCTATGATCTCTCTGGCGGTGAAATTCTTGCTCCGTTGAGCGGAGCCCCCGCCGGCACCCCGACACTCAGGCGCTCGCAGTTGGTGTTCAACGAAACGCACATTCCCTGGCAGCGTTGGGTCGAAGTATGGCAGCGAGACGAGCAGAACCAACGGCCGACTCGCCCTCTGGCCGGAAACTTGCGGCTGATTCTGGAGCCCTCTGGCAGCGAAGACACGCGACGGCACGAAGTTGTTTAGTGGCCGAGGGCGATTCTAGCGTCCCGGGGTGTCGCCGGCTGGATCCTTCTTGACGTCAAAGTGATGACAGTTTCGTTGGTTCTCCCAGTAACCGATTTCTCGAGAAATCTCCTAACTCCTTACACACTAGGTGATTACGTTATTTTTCCACGTTTTTGGCACACCGTCTGCGATTACCTAGAGGCATGGCGAGGCCAGTTCGCCGAAAACCATCCCGCCCCTGGGACTCACGAAATCACCTTAAGAGGAGTTGGAACCATGAAACGCCTGATCATTATGCTCGTCGCCGTCGCTGCCTTTGCCGTCGCCGTTCCCGCCGCCCAAGCCGCTCACGGCCATCGCGGACACCATCGGTCACATCGGTCCCATCACAGCTATCATCGCGGTCACTATGACTATCATCCTGGCCACTATGTCCGCCATCGCGGCCACTATGACTATCATCCTGGCCACTACGATTATCACCGTGGCAGCCATTATTACTCGCGTCCGTCGTACAGTTTCGGCTACTACGGCAGCGGCCTTTCGCTCGGTTTCGGTTTCTAAGCCGCTCAAATCGCATACTCGCTCCGCCAGAGGCGTCCGGCTTGAATTACTCAGGTCGGACGCCTTTGTGTATTTTGACGGCACTATTTCCAGAGGCGATCTCCTCTGATTTACCCCAAAAGTGCCAGTCGTTTGGCACCGGTTGCATTCGGCGACCGCCAAGATGATCTTGCGCAATCAGCGGCAGATGAGGTACGATATCTTGTCTGCACGTTGTTCACTCGCCATACCGCCTTGAAGCGACCTCTATGGGCATCTATGACCGCGACTATTACGAGCCCCAACCGACGGGAATCCAACTGGGTGGCCCCAGGCGAATGGTGACCAATCTGGTCCTGCTGAACGTCGGCATTTATTTCCTCGACGACGTGCTTGGCGGGACGCTGGTCGATCGAATGAAGCTCTCGCCCGACCTGATTCAGCATCCGTGGCGAGCCTGGGAACTGCTTACCTATGGGTTCGCCCATGCCGAGACGCCGATGCATGTGATCGGCAATATGTTCTTTTTGTGGTTCTTTGGCCGCGAGGTCGAAACGGTTTACGGCAAGGCCGAATTCCTGCGTCTCTACTTGGTAATGATCGTGGTCTCAGGCCTGGCTTGGCTCGGCGTCCAGGCGGCGACCGGAGCAATCTCTGGCGGATTGGTCGGTGCATCGGGGGCGGTGACCGGGGTGATGGTTGTTTTTGTCTGTCATTTCCCCAAACGAAAAATTTACATCTGGGCAGTGCTGCCGGTGCCGGCTTGGGTGTTTGTTGGATTTCACCTGCTCAACGATCTGGCCGGCGCGACCCGCGCCGGCGATTTCGACAACACGGCGTACGAAGCGCATCTGGCCGGGGCGGCATTTGGATTTCTTTATCACCAGTTCCACTGGAACATCGGGCGAATGCTGCCGAGCCTTCCCACGATAAAGAGATTTCGTCGAGGCCCGAAACTCCGGGTCCATGACCCGGGGTCTCGCGAGAAGAAACAAGAAGATCAGGTCGACGAGATTCTCGCCAAGATCAGTCGCGAGGGCGAAGAGAGCCTAACCAAGAAAGAACGCCGAGTGCTCGAAGAAGCGAGCCGCCGTGCGCAGCGGCGACAAGAGAGCTGAGCGACAGCCCCGCGAAACCTTCTCGCAGCGAACAATTTCTCTCCGCGGCTGGCAATCATCCTACAGCCGCGTGTTTTGCTACGCCGGAAAGTACTCTCTGGCGATGGCAAAGTCGACCAGATAATAGCTCGCCGCGGCGGCAATCACCGGCGTCGCCACTGCTCCGCAGATGCCGATGACCGTCAAGAACTTCTGGCCGCCGGTGGTCGGCGCCGCGTCGGCATCGGGAATCGACACCAGCGGTGCGAATACCCCCGTGAGGATCACATGGCATACGATCCCGACGACGGCGCCGACAACCATCCCCAGCACACCGACTTCGGCACTGGCCCGCGACTCGGCGACCGATCCTGCGACGGCCCCACCAGTAACGCTGAAAAAGAATACGAGTTTGACTAAGTTCATGGTGGATATTCTCCCGACGAGAAATAGGGCCAGCGAATACGTCGGACTGGCGCTCTGTAGACCGTCAATTCTAAATACCAGCCGCTCCGTGGTCAAATTTGATCAAACAACGGCGGCAACGGCACCCTTCTTATACACATGCGACCGGCTTGTCCGGCTCATCACCGCGGCGTTCTCGCCGGCTGATTCCATAGCCGATAAGGGTCATTCAGCCGCTTCATCTCGGAAAGCAGCAACGCTTCCATCTCGGCCAGCTTATCGGCATGCTTCGGATCCTTGGCGAGATTCACTTGGTGTTTCTTGGGCTTCGCGCGAGACAGCGCCTTGACCTTTGAATCGTGGTGCTGCTGGAGAAACTCGTGCGGATTTTCTTTTAGGTTAAACAGTTGTGTTTCGCGGATCTTGCCGCCCAGCACGTCGTATTTGATCAGTTTCCAGTCGCCCCGGCGGACCGATCGCATTCCCGGCTTGGTCCCGCCACAGTAAACACCATAGAGAACATCACGGACCGTCTGTTGTTTGCCCTCCAGCACCGGGCGAAAACTCTTGCTCTCCATTCCCTCTGCCGGCTTTACACCGGCAAGATCACACATCGTGCCGAGCACGTCGAGCAGATAGATGTTGCCCTGTGCCCTGCCTTTTTTTACTCCCGGACCTTTGACGATGAACGGAACCCGCCAGGTATGCTCATACAGATTTTGTTTCCCTTGCAACCCATGCCGGCCAATCGCCATGCCGTGATCGGCCGTGTAGATAATATAGGTGTTGTCCAACTCGCCCATCTCTTTGAGCTTCTCTAGCACCCGACCGACTTGGATGTCGATATTCTCGCTACAGGCGAACTCTCGGCCTAGTTCATTGCGAATGGTCCGCTCATCGCGCCGTTCCCAGACGCCGCTCACCGAGACCTCGTCGCGCAATCCCGGATGGCCATGATGAAACGGATGCGCCGGCAGATAATTCACCGGCAGCGCAGGCTGCTTCGGATCGGCCGGTGGCAGCGACTTTCTACTCTTGTGATTCACTGCACCATATTTGGCCAACAGCTTGGGCTTTCCATCGCGGGTATCATGCGGATGCGAGAAGCCGAAATAGATTAGAAACGGATCGGTGTCCTTTGACGTCTGTCGCTTGTTCAAGTAGTTGAGCACCTGCTTCGCGTGCCAGCCACTGCCTGATTGGTCGGTCCCACCGCGTTTGGTGGCGTCATGGCGAACCGTAAACTGTGCGTTCGCCGCGGCGTAGCTGTTGCCATTCTTACAGGTCCGCATCGTGTCGTATCCCGCGCGATTGAAGATCGCGGCCATGGTGGACTGCGCCACTTTGCTATTGCGCGATTTTCGTCGGGGAAGATGCCACACGGTGCGGCCCGTCATGATCATATGTCGCGAGGGAGTGCAAACCGCCCCGGAATACGAGCCCATATGATACGCCCCGTCAAAAACCATCCCCTCAGCCGCCAGTCGATCAAGCACGGGCGTCTGTAGCGTGGAATCCGCGTTATACATTTTCAGATCAAACGGCGACTGATCATCGGCAAGGATAAAGAGAATGTTGGGACGCTTCTCCGCCGCATTTGCAATCGCCGGAATGAAGGCGGTAGCGAGCACGACAAATTTCAGAAACAGGTTGGCCATGGGTTTTTCTCGGTGTCTGTGCTTCGGGTGCTAAGGCAATTTGGTGACGGCCGACAACGCTCCCACGTCTAATCGATTTTCTGGGAAGGCACGCATTCTTGCTGGGATCACGGCAGCCGATTCAATAATACCTCTTGAACGAACTCACG
>Ga0114996_10006841_pt1 | contig 13036 bp, 12 predicted proteins | sample ArcticOcean_MG_C_4_FD_87039 | JGI IMG/M metagenome (GOLD analysis project Ga0114996, IMG submission 87039) | Marine microbial communities from western Arctic Ocean - ArcticOcean_MG_CB4_134 | ecosystem: Environmental > Aquatic > Marine > Oceanic | place: Arctic Ocean: Canada Basin | collected... | reverse complement strand
TGTCGTGCGCCCTGTGCGGCGCCCGGGATGTGGTGAATCATCTGAAGCAGACCCTCAAGATAGACGTTGGCGAGACGACGGAAGACGGCCGATTCACGATTGAGAAGGTCGAGTGCCTGGCGGCGTGCGAAGGCGGGCCGGCTGTCCGCATCAACAACACGCTGCACCGCGGCGCCACGGTGGAACGGTTGGAACAGATTCTGAGCGAACTGAAATAGACAGAGGACAAGCGATCGCCACAGGTGGCTTTTCCACCTTCGCAACAAGCCTCAAATTGTCGATCTACGATTTTTGCGGTGAAACCAGAGATACACGTCGAAACAGTACGACAGGACTCCCGACGCTATGTCACTAGAAGAAAAAAAGGTCATCACGGCGCTGTTCGGAGTGGAAAACCTCCAGGACATCGACGTCTATAAATCTAACGGCGGCTACCAGGGTCTGGAAAAAGCCCTGAAGGTGTCGCCTGACGACGTGGTGAAGACCGTGCAGGATTCGGGATTGGCAGGGCGTGGGGGAGCGTGGTTCAATACGGGAATGAAGTGGAGCTTCATGCCGAAGGAGCCCCAGGGGCCTTCCTATTTATGCGTGAACGCCGACGAGAGCGAGCCCGGTACATTCAAGGATCGCCAGCTCCTTGAAAAGAATCCGCACCAGCTTTTGGAAGGGGCCATTATCGGCTCCTACGCCATTCGGGCCTCCGCCTGTTACATCTACATCCGCGGCGAGATGATGGCTGAACTCTTCCAGATGAATGCGTGTATCGAGCAGGCCCGCAAGGCGGGTTACATCGGGAAAAACATCCTGGGCTCAGGCTACGATCTGGAGGTGTACACGCATCCGGGCGCCGGTGCATACATCTGCGGAGAAGAGACCGGGCTGATGCAGTCGCTGGAGGGGAAACGGGCGGAGCCTCGGGTGAAGCCACCTTTTCCGGCGCAGCGCGGAATCTTCGCCAGTCCGACGACGATCAACAACGTTCAGACGCTCTCCTATGTTCCTCATATCATCAACAACGGCCCGGAGTGGTTCAAGGAGATGGGGAGCGAGAAGTACCCCGGCACGTTCATCTTCTGCATCAGCGGGCAGGTCAAGAACCCGGGTCTGTTTGAAATGGATATTGGCAAGCAGACAATGCGCGATCTTATTTTTGAGAAGGCGGGCGGCCTGCACGATGGCCGTGAACTCAAGGCGGTGATCCCCGGTGGGGCGTCTACGTCTCCGATGACGCCGGATGAGATCGACATTGTGATGGATCCGGCGAATTTCCTTCTGCCCGGACGTGGAGAGTACAAGGGGATGTTCGGCACGGGCGGGATTATCGTCCTGGACGACACAGCCTGTATGGTGGACGCGCTGCTGAATCTGCTGAATTTCTTTGCCCACGAATCGTGCGGTCAGTGCACACCCTGCCGGGAAGGTTGTCCGTGGACGCGCGACATCGTCTGGCGGATTGAACATGGGCAGGGGAAGCCGGGCGATATCGAGGCCCTTCTGGAAGTGGCCGACAATGTAGCCGGTTACCTGAGCCCGAGGTATTCGACAATCTGTCTGTTTGGCCCGGCCTTTTCTTATCCGATACATGGTTTTCTGGAGAAGTTCCGAGGCGAGTTCGAAGCGCATATCGAGCAGGGCCGCTGCCCTTTGCATCAGCACGCAGCCGCGGCCGTTTAAGATGAAGCAGGCAACCGAGCCCCGCATATCCAACACGATGATCAGACGGTAGCTATGGCGACGTTTACATTAGACGGGAAAGAGATCGAGATCACTGAAGGCCAGGGCCTGATTCAGGCGGCCCAGGATCAGGATGTCCATATCCCGCACTACTGCTATCATCCGGGGTTAACCGCTCCGGCCAACTGCCGCATGTGCCTGGTGGAGATCGAATCGGGCGGTCGCAAGGGGCTCGTTCCGGCCTGCACCTCACGGCCTTCGGAAGGCATGGTGGTGGACACGCAGTCGGAGGTGGTGAAGAAGAACCAGGAAGCGGTGATGGAGTTTCTGCTGATCAACCACCCCCTGGACTGCCCCATCTGCGATCAGTCGGGCGAGTGCGGCCTGCAGGATTACAGTTTTACCTACGGCCCGGAGTCGAGCCGCTTTTTCGAGAAGAAGTCGGTTCAGCCGAAGAAGGACATCGGTAAGAATACGCTGCTCTACTCCGACAGATGCATCCGCTGCACGCGGTGTATCCGGTTCTGCGACGAGATATCCGGAACCAGCGAACTGGGCTACTTCAACCGGGGCGTGCACAACGAGGTCGATATTTTTCCGGGTGTTCCTATGGACAACCGGCTTTCGGGTAATACGGTTGACATCTGTCCCGTAGGCGCTTTGCTGGACAAGGAGTTCCTGTTCAAGCAGCGCGTCTGGTTTCTAAAGGAACAGGAGACCATCTGCCCGGGGTGCAGCGCGGGCTGCAATATTACGGTGAGTCACAACAAAGATCGCATCTACCGTCTCACCCCGCGCGAGAACCTGGACGTCAACGACTACTGGATGTGCGACGACGGGCGCCACGGGTGGGGCTACGTCCACCGAGACGATCGCCTCAACTTCCCTGAGATCGGGCGTCAGTCCGAAGGGGCGCTTGCCTTGTGGACGGCGGCGATGGATGCTCTGCGTGACGGATTCGCGAAGGTTCGCGAGACGCATGGGGACGGTTCCGTCGCCGGCATCGCTTCAGGGCACCTGACCAATGAAGAGAACTACCTGTTCGGCCGGCTGATGAAGGAAGGTCTGGGTGTTGGGCAGGTGGGGCTGGCCTCGGCCACGAGTTCTGAAGGGGATGTAGGCTTCAAGAGCGGGTTTACGATCCGGGCGGACAAGAGCCCGAATGCCCGCGGCGTTCACGAGGTGATGGGCGGGTTGGGTGTGGCGGTTGTGGACGCGTCGGAGATCTGGAAAGGGATCCAGGAGGGGCGAATCAAGGCCCTCTACCTGCTGGGCGGCGGCTTCTCGCCGGAGTACTCCGAGGCTGAGCGTGCGGCGCTCCGTTCCCTGGAGTTCCTGGTGGTTCAGGACATTCTGAGGACCGAGGCGGCCGAAGAGGCCGACCTGATTCTTCCTGGCGCATCGGCATTCGAGAAGGACGGGACGTTTACAAACGTCGATGGTCGGGTCCAGCGGATTCGCCCGGCATTCAGGAGCCCGGGCGACTCGAAGCCGGACTGGGAGATCCTGAAGGAGGCCGGAAGCGCTCTTGGGATTGCATTCGACTACTCAGATGCGAGTTCTGTTTTGGATGACATAGCCGTCCAGGTGAAAGCATTCGAGGGGTTGAGCTACGACAGCATCGCAGGGAATGGTCAACTCCTGGCAACAGTGGGAGAGGGTTAAGGGCTGATGGACTACGCGCTTGTGAGCCTGATCAAGATTCTCGCCGTCATCGGCGGGCTGCTGGGAGCAGTGGCCTACCTGGTGCTGGCCGAGCGGAAGATCAGCGCCTATATCCAGAACCGGCTGGGCCCCAATCGGGTGGGTCCCTGGGGCCTGCTGCAGCCGTTGGCCGACGGGCTCAAGTTCATGTTCAAGGAAGATGTGATTCCGACGCACGTGAACCGGGTTCTGTATCTGGCTGCGCCAGTAGCCATCCTGATTCCCGCACTGATGGGATTTGCGGTGGTTCCGTTCGGCGACACGATTACGATTATGGGCCGTACGATTCGACTGCAGGTTGCCGACCTGAACATCGGCATCCTTTACATTCTGGCTACAGCGTCACTCGGTGTTTACGGAGTGGTGCTGGCAGGATGGGCCTCGAACAGCAAGTATGCTCTCCTGGGTGGTATTCGTGCTTCGGCCCAGATGATCAGCTACGAACTTTCCCTTGGACTGTCGCTTATTGGCGTTCTGATGGTATCCGGTACGCTTGAGCTCAACGAAATTGTCGTCAGCCAGGCGACCCACTCGCTGTTCGGTTTCCTTCCTCGTTGGAATGTGTTCGCCCAGCCCCTCGCATTCCTGATTTTCACTGTTTCCGCCTTCGCAGAAGCCAACCGGCTGCCGTTTGATCTCCCGGAGTCGGAACAGGAACTGGTGGCGGGATACCATTCCGAATACAGTTCGATGAAGTTCGCCATGTTCTTTATGGCCGAGTACGCGCACATGATCACCGCTTCCGCCGTGATCGCCACGCTCTTCTTTGGCGGCTGGCATGTGCCCTGGCTTCTTGACCCTCTGGATACGTCACTGGTGGCCAGCCTTCTGAAAGTGGCGGCTTTTTCAGTTAAGACGGGATTCTTCCTGTTCCTCTTTCTCTGGGTTCGCTGGACGCTTCCCCGGTTCCGGTACGACCAGGTGATGCGCCTTGGGTGGAAGGTGCTTCTCCCGTTGGCGATCGCCAATGTCTTCATTACCGGTGTCTTGATGGTTCTGGGGCGATGATGGAACTGTACCTCTTTTACATGTTTGCCGCGGTGGCCATTGGGTCGTCCCTCCTGGTTGTTCTGTTTCGGAACCCGGTAAACTGCGCCCTGTCTCTTGTGGCGACACTCTTTTGCGTGGCGGCACTCTTCGTATTGCTCGAAGCCTATTTTCTTGCCGCCGTTCAGATCATCGTTTACGCCGGCGCCATCATGGTGCTGTTCCTTTTCGTGATCATGTTGTTGAATCTTGGTCATCCCGAGGTCCTCGAACCCTCAACGGGGAAATATCGCAAGCTCTCTGTTGTGTTGCTGGTGGCCATCCTTGCGCTGCAGATCACGTCTATGGCCACTCGCTGGATGGGCGGGCCTGCTGCAGAACCGGACGCGGGAATGCTGGAAGACAACATCCATTACATCGGCACCCTCCTCTATACCGATTTCCTGTTCCCGTTCGAGATCGTTTCACTGATCCTGCTGGTGGCGCTTGTTGGCGTGATGGTGCTTGTGAAGCGAGAGCCTCGACGCGCCACCGCCCCAAACCCCTGAAGGTCGAGGGGGAGTGCCGAGCCCCGAATGCAGATGACGTGGTTTCCGAAGGCGATGCAAAGCAGATTCAGAATCTCGATTGTTGGTTTGACTCTATGAGCGTGCGATGACGGTACCTGTTGCCCACTACATTATCCTGAGCGCCATCCTGTTCGCCATCGGCGTGGCGGGGGTGCTGACGCGACGAAACGCCATTGTGATATTCATGTGCATCGAGTTGATGCTCAATGCGGTGAATCTGGCGTTCGTGGCGTTCGGCCGGAATCTGGGGCATGGCGATGGCCAGATTTTTGTCTTTTTCGTAATGGCAGTGGCTGCGGCGGAGGTGGCTGTGGGCCTGGCAATTATTATCGCCCTCTTCCGAAATCGCGAGACGGTTGACGTGAGCGACGTCCATTTGTTGAAGTGGTAAGAGGCGGGGAGAGAAGAAGCGGGAAGAGCAAGACCGGGGTCGGGGGTCAGGGAAAATCAAGAGAGCAGAAGCACATCTACAAACACCTTAGAGACTCTTTGAAATGTTAACCAACGTACTCATCATCATTCTGGCGCCGGCGTTGGGTGCCCTGATCAACGGATTGCTTGGCAGCCGCTTGAAGCAGGCGGCCGGGTATATTGGCACGGCCATGATCGGGGTGTCGTGGGTGATGTCGCTGCGCGTGCTGGTGGCGGTGATGGGTGGTGAGACGTACGACGAGACGGTCTATGAATGGATCGCCGCAGGCACGTTCCGGGCACCGGTTGGGTTCCTGGTGGATCCGCTTTCGGCGATTATGATTACGACGGTGACGACCGTTTCGTTCTTCATTCACGTCTATTCGTTTGGCTATATGCATGGCGACCGGAGCTTTGCCCGGTTTTATGCCTATTTGAATCTGTTCGTTTTCTCGATGCTGATTCTTGTGCTGGCCAACAACTACCTGCTGATGTTCGTTGGGTGGGAGGGAGTTGGGCTCTGCTCGTACCTGCTGATCGGATTCTGGTACGAACGAAAGTCGGCGTCGGACGCGGGGAAGAAGGCGTTCATCGTCAACCGCATCGGTGACTTCGGGTTCCTGCTGGGCATTTTCATGATGGTCGTTCATCTGGGGACGGTGACGTTCTCCGAGGTGTTCGTGCAGGCTGGCGCCCTGCCGACGGCGACGGCGACGGCGATTGCCCTTCTCCTGTTCGTGGGCGCCTGCGGCAAGTCGGCGCAATTTCCGCTCTACGTCTGGCTGCCCGATGCCATGGAAGGCCCAACGCCGGTTAGTTCGCTGATTCATGCAGCGACGATGGTGACTGCCGGGATTTACATGGTGGCTCGCTCCAATGTCCTCTATACGATGTCACCGACGGCGGGCGCGGTTGTAGCCTGGGTGGGCGTCTTTACGGCCCTGCTCGCGGCGACCATTGCTCTTGTAAACACCGATATCAAACGCGTACTGGCCTATTCCACCGTCAGCCAGCTCGGCTACATGTTCATCGGAGTTGGGGTTGGGGCCTACACCGCCGGCGTTTTCCACCTGTTCACGCACGCGTTCTTCAAGGGGCTGATGTTCCTGTGCGCCGGCAGCGTGATGCACGCCATGTCGAATGAGCTGGATATGCGGAAATTCGGTGGTTTGATGGGGAAGATGAAGATCACGGGCTGGACGTTCGTGATCGGAGCGGTGGCCATTGCGGGGATTCCGCCGCTCAGCGGATTCTGGAGCAAAGATCTGATCCTGGCCGGCGCCTACTACTCTCATGTTCCCGGGGGCGGTTTCATCTGGTTCCTGGGGGTTGTGGGGGCGGTGATGACATCCTTTTACATGTTCCGGCTGATTTTGATGACGTTTTTCGGCGCTCCGCGAGACGCCCGCCTTCATGACCACGCCCACGAGTCGCCCCTGAGCATGACGGTTCCCTTGCTGGTGCTCGGAGCTGCATCTCTTGTGATCGGCGGCGTTGCGGGGTATCCGCTTGAGCATGGGTGGATCAATCATTTTCTCGATCCCGTACTGGGCGTATCGGTTCACGATACGTCCCACGGTCTTTCGCCGGGAATCCTCCTGGCTATTTCGGTGGCTGCAGGCCTGGCCGGTTTCGCGGTTGCGCTGGTGATGCATCGCCAGGGGAAGCTGGGCGCCCCATCTTCAAACCCACTGCATTCGGTTCTAGAGAACAAGTGGTACGTGGATGAGCTTTACCAGGCCGCCATCATTCGTCCGATCCACCGGTTCTCGACCGCCCTCTGGAATATCTTTGATACGATTCTGGTCGACGGCCTGGTCAATGGTCTGGGCTATTTCGTAAAGGCCGTATCCTGGGTGGTGTCTCGCTTCCAGACCGGTCGTGCGCCCACCTACGCCCTGTGGATGACCCTTGGGGCCGTGGTGATGATTTACCTTGTGACCGTTCCCTAGCCTTCCCATGCAGAACTTCCTCTTCCGGTCCTCATGCCTGGCACACTGACAACGATCATCTTTCTGCCCTTCGCGGGCGCCGTCCTGCTCCTTCTGGTGGGGCGGGGTCGCGATGGATTCTCGCGCCTGCTCGCCCTTGTAGTGTCAGCAGCCACCTTCCTGATCTCGCTTTCTCTTTATATGGGCTTCGACGCCAGCACCTCGGCGATGCAGTTCGTTGAGGAGGCGCCTTGGGTTGAGAGCATGGGCATTTCGTACTCCTTGGGTGTTGACGGCATCAGCCTCCTTCTGGTTCTGATGACGACGCTACTGACGACGCTGGCTATTCTGGCGTCGTGGAACATCAACAGTCGGGTGGCCGAGTATATGGCCGCAATGCTGGCGCTGGAAACCGGCATGCTGGGCGTCTTCTGCTCACTGGACCTCTTCCTGTTCTACGTTTTCTGGGAAGCGATGCTGATCCCGATGTATCTGCTGATTGGCATATGGGGCGGAGAGCGCCGCATCTACGCTACGGTCAAGTTCGTTCTCTACACGCTTGCCGGCAGCCTGTTGATGCTGGTCGCCATCATCTACCTCTACTTCCATCACGGCGCTGCGACCGGCACCTACACGTTCGATCTTATCGCGCTCTATGCCTTTACCGTTGAGCGAGGGGCCCAGTACTGGCTCTTCCTGGCCTTCTTCCTCAGTTTCGCCATCAAGGTACCGCTTTTCCCCTTCCATACCTGGCTGCCCGACGCCCATGTGGAGGCGCCGACGGCGGGAAGCGTGATCCTGGCAGGTGTGCTCTTGAAGATGGGTACCTATGGGCTGATCCGGTTCTGCCTTCCGTTGTTCCCTCTGGCGGCAGCTTACTTCACCCCCTACATCCTGGTACTGTCTGTGGTGGGCATCGTCTACGGCGCGCTGGTGGCCATGGTGCAGCCGGATATCAAGAAACTCGTGGCCTATTCGTCCGTCAGCCACCTCGGCTTCATTGTAGCCGGTATCTTTGCGCTAAACGCCCAGGGCCTGCAGGGCAGCATTCTACAAATGGTGAACCACGGATTGTCCACCGGCGCTCTGTTCCTGATCGTTGGGATGCTTTACGACCGCAGGCATACTCGTCAGATCGGGGATTTCGGCGGGCTGGCCAAAACGGTTCCTGTATTTTCCGTTTTCTTCATGATCGCCACGCTTTCGTCGATTGGACTGCCCGGGCTGAACGGCTTCGTCGGAGAGTTCCTGATTCTCCTGGGACTCTTCAAAGCATTTCCGGTGTTCGGCGTTATCGCCGCTTCCGGGGTGGTGCTGGCGGCGGTCTACATGCTCTGGATGTTCCAGCGTGTTGTTTGGGGTGAGCCGACCCTCCAGGAGAACAAGGATCTGAAAGACCTCTCTGGGAGGGAATGGGCCGTGCTGGTGCCGGTGGTGGTGCTGATGTTCTGGATCGGCCTCTATCCCAAGCCGTTCCTGGGGACGTCGAAGGCATCGGTGCGGCACCTGATTTCGCACGTCCGGTCTCAGCAGATGCAGGACGATGACAAGGCGGTGGCGAGCGATCGGCCGAAGTCGGAATACAGATTAAAGAATTCAGAAGGCGGAAGTCTGGTGAGTACCCAACAGATCGATTCGAGAGACCGATAAGCTGATGGACATCAACTGGACATTGCTGCTCCCGCATCTGATCGTCGCAGGCACCGCCCTTCTGGTCCTTTGCCTGGACATCGTGCGACCGCACTCGGATGGAAAGGCAGCCGCCTGGCTCACGCTTCTGGGTGTGGCCGCCTGTCTGATTGCGACCGTGAAGCTTTGGGGAGCCTGGGAGTACGGGTTCAGCGGGATGCTGGTTCTGGACAACTACTCTCTTTTCGCGACGGCAATTTTCCTCATTGGCACGGGGCTGACGGTTTTCATGTCCACCGGCTATCTCGCTCGCGAGGGTGGCGGGCGGAACGAGTACTACCTGCTGCTGCTGACGGCCACGTTGGGGATGATGCTGATGGCCTCCGGGACGGATCTTATCGTGATCTTCCTGGGCCTGGAGTTGATGTCGCTTTCCTTATACATCCTCGTTGGATTCTTCCGCGATCGCCCGGTGTCGAACGAGGCGTCGATGAAGTATCTGCTCCTGGGTGCTTTCGCAACGGGATTCCTGCTCTACGGCATTGCCCTGATTTACGGGACGATCGGATCTACCAACCTGCGTGAGATCGGGCTCGCCTTGAAGCAGGGGCGAGTGCAAGGCGATCTGATGCTGCTGGGAGGGGCGTCGCTTCTCCTGGTGGGTTTCGCATTCAAGATTGCTGCGGTTCCGTTCCACATGTGGGCGCCGGACGTCTACGACGGTGCACCGACATCGGTGACGGCCTTTATTTCAGCTGGCCCCAAAGCGGCAGCCTTTATCGCCCTCATTCGCATCCTGATGCTGTCGTTAAAGCCGCTGGAACATGAGTGGGCTTCGGTGATCTGGATTCTGGCTGCGGTTACAATGACGGTGGGTAATCTGAGCGCCCTTTCGCAGCAGAGCATCAAACGAATGCTTGCCTACAGCAGCGTGGCGCACGCCGGATATGTGCTGGTGGCCCTGGCGGCCGGCACGGATAGGGCTATTACGGCAGCCCTCTTCTACCTGCTGGCTTACACGTTCATGAATATCGGCGCCTTTGCAGTGATCATCCTGGTGGGTAAGAAGGGTGAAGAGAACCAGGACATTTCGAGCTACGCCGGTTTGGGATTCGAGCGGCCGGCCATGGGACTGGCCCTGGCATTGTTCATGATTTCACTGGCGGGTCTGCCGCCGACGGCCGGGTTCTTTGGGAAGTTTACGATCTTCAGCGCCGCCGTTGAGCAGGGCATGATTTCTCTGGCCATTATCGGCGTGCTGAACAGCCTGGTGTCTGTCTATTTCTACCTGAGCGTTGTGGTCAGTATGTACATGCGCCCGAGTACTGGGTCTTCGCCCGCAGCACTTTCTCCGATGGGTTATGTAACCGTAGGTATTGCTTCGGTTGCGACGTTGGTGATCGGCCTGGCTCCTTCCCGCTTTCTAGCGTTGGCCAGGGAGACGGTTGCGTCGCTGATGTGAAGAATCAATCTTATCTTCGCGCGGGGCAGGCGGGATAGGGGAGAACCGAACTAGACGTCTGTGCCGGAGGCTTCAACCTTCGCCGAAGGCTGCGGTTGACAAACCGATGGACGAGCGGGGCTGGCGAATGGCACCGGAACACAGTGGGTCATCGCTGGGCGAAGCCTATAGGGCTGCGGCGCCGTATTTGGGTTTGGGTGTGGAGTTCGCTGCCGCCGTTCTTGTCTGTCTGTTTGCCGGTCGGTGGCTGGACGAGCGGTGGGGGACCACGCCTTTCCTGCTTCTTGGAGGCATCCTCTTGGGGATGACGGCAGGATTCGTCCATTTCTTCCGGGCCGTATCGCACATCCAGGCCTCTCGAAAGCCGGGTGATCCCGGAGATGGCGAGTCTTCTGGAGAGCGGAATTGAGCGAACCATCAACGGCTGAAGAGGGAGCGACTTTCGGGTCTGATTCCGGATCGGCGATCAGACAGTTCCTGTTGCAGGTCCTTCTGACTCTGCTGGTTGCATGGGCGGTGGCCGCTTACCCTCTGTACCTGTACTGCACTCGCGAACAGGTTATTGGCGCAGCTATGGGTTGCGCCATTGTGCTGGTGAACGCTCTGGCCGGGTGCATGTCGGTGGTGTGGGCCTTCGACCGCAAGCAGACTGATTTCCTGAAGGTTCTGTTCGGCGGGATGGCCATCCGGCTCATGGCGATGGCGCTGGCCTTCGGACTTCTACTGGCCTTCACCGAAGTCGATCGTGTGGGCTTGACAGTTTCACTCTTCGTTTTTTATGTATTGTTTCAGGTGCTGGAGATTCGCTTTCTGCTGGGACACCTGAAGCATCGCGGGGTGCCGTCTCCAGCGGTGCAGGACCTGTCGACTCCCGAGAAACCCTAATGGGGTGTACGCGTAATGGCAGCTGAATCGCAGGGCGCTGAAGGTGGTGGTAACGTCAGCGAGATGATTATGGAGCACATTCTGGACTCCGCGGAGCTGCATCTTCCGGGTGTCCACGTGCACCTTCCTCATCTTGAGCTGTTCGGCCTGAACCTGTCGATCACGCGTCACGTGGTGATGATGTGGCTCGCCGGCGCAATCCTGATTCTGATCGGACTTGTGGTCCGCCGGGCGTCGGTTGTGCCCAGGGGCATGGGAAACCTGGTTGAGTCGCTGGTGGTGTTTGTCCGTGATGATATCGCTATTCCCAACCTGGGATCGAGTGCCCGTCAGTTCATGCCGTTTCTGCTGACGGTGTTTTTCTTCATCTTGACCTGCAATTTCCTGGGCCTGATCCCCTATGGGGCCGCCGCGACGGCGAACATCAATGTTACGGCGGGTCTGGCGATCTGCTCGTTCATCGCGATTACGATCGGTGGGATGATGCACAACGGGGTGTTCGGCTACTTGAAAGGCCTGATCCCTCACGGACTGCCGGTATGGCTTCTGCCGATAATGATTCCAATTGAGCTGGTGGGCCTGCTGACGAAGCCGTTTGCGCTCTGCATTCGACTCTTCGCCAATATGACCGCCGGGCACGTGGTGATCCTGTCCTTGCTGGGGTTGATCTTTATTCTTCAGTCCTACGTGGTGGCGCCGGTTTCGGTAGGGTTCGCGTTGTTCGTCTACCTGCTTGAGATCTTTGTCGCACTCATTCAGGCGTATATTTTCACCCTGCTGTCCGCAGTGTTTATCGGGATGGCCGTTCATCAGGAGCATTAAAGGCGGGCAGAAGGCAGACATTCTTGTCCCATCCGTTTAAGGAAGTTTTTAGATTCGCTCTGTATCGACCTTTTTAGAACAGGGCGCAACACGCTGGTTCCAAACGCATCGCAACGTATCAAGGAGGTGTTCTGTGGCAGCTGAAGTGACTGCAGTAGCAGCTGAAGCATATGGTTATCTGGCAGCCGGTATCGGTGCTGGGATCGTGACCGTTGGCGCCGGCCTGGGGATTGGTCGAATCGCTCAAGCGGCAATGGACGGAACGGCTCGTCAGCCGGAAGCCGCCGGTGACATCCGGACGTCGATGATTATCGCCGCCGCCCTGATCGAAGGTGTCTCTCTCTTCGGGCAGGTTGTCTGTATCCTTCTGGCCCTGAAGTAAGTCCGGGAGCACGCTATGCTTCTGAATATTGAGCCAGGGCTGATCGTCTGGACGATCATTACATTTGTCCTTCTGATGATTGTCCTTCGAGCCGTGGTCTGGAAGCCGATCCTGACGATGCTGGACGACCGCGAGGGGCGGATCCGGGAGTCGTTGGAGCAGGCTGAAAAGGCGCGGGCGGAAACCGAGCAGGCGGCGGAAGAAAACCGCCGGGCGATGGAAAAGGCTCAGGCAGATGTCCAGACGGCTATCGCTCAGGGGCGTGAGACCGCCGAACGCGTGGCTCAGGAAGTTCGTGAGCGGGCTGAAGCCGATGCGCGGCAGTTGCTGGATCAGGCGCAGCGGACGATTGAGCAGGAGAAGCAGCGGGCGGTCCAGGAGCTTCGGAACCAGGTGGCGGATCTGGCTATCCTGGCTGCGGGAAAGATCCTGGACGACAATCTGGATGAGAGCCGTAATCGGAAGATCGTAGACGACTTTATCTCGGATATTCCGCAATCCAATTAGATTCCGGATGCCCGTTTTGAACACTCCGAGGATGACGTGAATCTTACAGGCGTTACCGCTCGCTATGCGCGCG
>Ga0114996_10006833_pt1 | contig 13044 bp, 9 predicted proteins | sample ArcticOcean_MG_C_4_FD_87039 | JGI IMG/M metagenome (GOLD analysis project Ga0114996, IMG submission 87039) | Marine microbial communities from western Arctic Ocean - ArcticOcean_MG_CB4_134 | ecosystem: Environmental > Aquatic > Marine > Oceanic | place: Arctic Ocean: Canada Basin | collected... | reverse complement strand
GTCGATGTCGAGCATCGCCATATTGTTGCGGTGGGTCATGATTTCACCGACGGCTACTTCGTCGAGGTCGAGGATACCGTGCAGCATGTCATGCTCATGCTTGACCACCGCCCCTTCCTCAGCCTGTAGACTAATGGCGCCGCGCAATTCTTCATCGGCCTCGGCTTCTTTGTCGCCGTTTGCTTTGTGGGCGCCGAACGGCATCAGCGTTACATAGACAATCCCGCGTACCATCTGCACCAGGGGCGAGAGCAACCACACCAGGGCGAGCAGAAGCGGCGCGACGGCGAGGGCGAAACGGTCGGCGTTGCGGATGGCGTAGGTCTTGGGCAGCACTTCGGCAAAAATCAGAATCAGCAGGGTCAGGCCGACGGTGGCGTAGAAGATGCCTGTCTCGCCAGCAACCGATATGAGGAGGCCGGTGGCCAGCGCCGTTGCCAAAATATTGACGGCATTGTTGCCGAGCAGGATTGTGCCGATAAAGCGCTCGCGCTCGCGCATCAGCTTGCTGATCATCTGAGCGCGCCGATTGCCGTTTTTCTCAAGATGGTGCAGGCGGGCGCGTGAGGCCGCGGTTACGGCAGTTTCCGAGCCCGAAAAGAATCCGGAAATCAGGATCAACAGGCCGATCGCCACGACGGTAATGATTTGTCCGGTGTTCATGGTCCTAGCGTGGCGGCTTTTGCTCAGCGCCGTCAATGCTGAGGAATTCGTCCAGTACGGCGCGGATATCATCGGCGCTAACATCGGCGGTGACGAATGCTTGGCCTATGCCGTGCACCAAAATCAAATGCAGACGGCCATCCTTCATTTTTTTGTCGCGGCTCATATGTTCGATCAGCGCATCCCGCTGGCGCGCACCAGGCGGCAATTGGCCGGCATGGGTCGGCAAGCCGTGCGTCGCCAGGTGGCTGGTCACGCGCAACCCATCGGCGGCATCGCAGAGACCCATCCGGGCCGAAAGGCGAAACGCCAGAATAATGCCGATACTGACCGCCTCGCCGTGCAACAACGCACCGCCATAGCCGCTTTCGGCTTCGAACGCATGGGCAAAGGTGTGGCCGAGATTGAGCAGCGCGCGGTGGCCGCTTTCGCGCTCATCTTCGGCGACGATACGCGCCTTGGCGCGGCAACATTCGGCAATGGCATGGCGCCGGGCAGCGGCATTGCCGCCACCATCACCATGGCTATCACCATCAAGGATCGCCCGACCATTGGCTTCGAGCCAGGTGAAAAATTCGGCATCGTCAATCAGGCCGTATTTGATCATTTCGCCGTAACCGGCGGCCAGTTCGCGCGCCGGCAGGGTATTAAGCGCACCGGTATCGGCGAGCACCAGGCGCGGTTGGTGAAAGCTGCCGATCAGGTTTTTACCATGGCGACTATTGATTCCGGTCTTGCCGCCGACGGAGCTATCGATCTGCGCCAACAGGCTGGTCGGTAGTTGGATGAAATCGATGCCGCGCAACAGCGCACTAGCGGCAAAGCCCACCAGATCACCAATGACGCCGCCACCGAGAGCCAGCAGCGTTGTGCCGCGTTCCACCCGGGCGCCAAGAATTTGTTCCAGCAGCTGTTCGAACTGGGTAAAACTTTTGCTCTCTTCGCCCGCCGGCACAACGAAGCTTTCGTGAGTAATGCCATGCTGATCAAGAGACTGTTCGACGCGCGCCAGATAAAGCGGTGCGACATTTGTATCCGACACAATCATGGTGCGCGGCTGTGCCAGGAGCGGCGCAATATGTGCGCCAGCGTTCGCCAGCAGGTTATCACCGACGATGATGTCATAGCTGCGCGCACCCAGTGCAACATGTACCTTATCCGCTTCTCCGGAGTTCATGGGTGAGGTCTCTATGGGCTTTCGTTTGGCGGCGGATCACTGGTGCCGACGCGGGGTTCATTTTCCAGAAACTGTCGCAATGCCTTGAGCGCCTCGCCGACGGTCTCTTCATGCGGGCCATCCTGGCTTTGCACCGTAATATTGGCCTCGCCATAGGTCGGATAACGCTCTTCTATCAAGCCGCGTAAAACTTCTTCTTTATCATCCACTTTGAGAAGAGGCCGGTTATCGCGGCGCGAGACGCGGCGCAGTAACACATCAAAATCAGCGCGCAGCCAAATGGAAATACCGCGCTCTTTTACGTATTTCCGGGTTTCGGCATCCATAAAGGCGCCGCCGCCAGTGGCCAGGACATGGGCCGGTTGCGCCAGCAGCCGGGCGATGACGCGTCGCTCGCCGTCGCGAAAGGCCGCTTCGCCGTGCACTTCAAAAATATCATTGATGGAGAGGCCAGCTGCTGCCTCGATCTCGGCATCGGCGTCGATAAATTCCATGCCGATGCGCGCAGCCAAGCGTCGACCAATCGCACTCTTGCCAGAGCCCATCAATCCAACCAGAACAATTGAGCGCTCCAGCGGGAGGTCGCCGATAACAGCGTTCATTTCCGCGTTAGCCCTAAATTATGCAAGAAACGTCGTCCCGTGTTCACTGCGCTTTTTGTCCGCCGTATCAAATCGCAAACATTGATGCGATTGGGAGCGATCTTTAAACTATCCTCAAATAGGCCTAAACGATTAGGCTGTCGCAAAATAGCCATAAATGAGCTGTAACACAAACCGGAGCGTTTGAGAGGCCCCGGCGAACATCGGTGGAGTTAACGGCGGAGTGTATGGGATTTTTTACACGAATTATATTGGTGGTGTTGGTTCTTGCCATAGGTGGCGGGCTTGCATTCTTGCTTACTTGGGACATTCCGCCGCCTTCGGGGCCGATTGAAAAGGTGCTTCCTGATGCTCGATTCGAAAAGTAAGCGCCGCGAAATGAGTTTTTCACGACCATTTGCCACCTTATTGGCTGCTTTATTTATTGCCGCAGCGGGCTTTTTAATTGTCGCGGGCGGAGCCGTCGCTTTTGCCCAAACGACAGATACGGACGCGCCGATTCGTTTGGTGCCACTCGAGGAAGTCAGTCCGCCGAGCGAAACGCCGATCCCGGATTTGAACCCGGAGCCGATTGTAGAGGCGCTCGAATCTATAAAATCGACCGAATTCTTCGAGTCTCAGCCGCTCACCACCGTTGAGTCGCTTCTGCCGGTAGAGGAAACCAGCGCGCCAAGTGATTCAGGCGTTGAGGTTGGCGCCCTGGCCGAAATCAATGTGGATGATATTGGATTGTTTGCCGAAGAGTCGGGCGGTTTTCCGAGCACGCTTTGGCGGGGCAGCCGATTTGATCTTCTAACCCTGTTGCTGCCGCGTCTGCCGATTGAGGCACGCTCGCCGGCCATGCGCACAGCGGTGCTTAAATTGCTGTTGTCGCCGGGTGAAGCGCCGCGCCAACAATTGATTGCCGGTTCGGAGCTGGAAGGCAGGGTGGTGGAGAAGGGCGTATTGCTGCGTCTCAGGGCTGACATACTCGCCCAAATGGGTGAGTTCAACGTCGCCATTGGCTTGCTGCGCGCCGCGCCAAGCGGAGATTTCGAGGAAATTATTGCGCGCTACAATAGTGATCGTCTGTTTCTCAAGCTCGATTTTGAGCATGCCTGTGAATTGGCGCGCGAGCGTATCGATATCTCCATGGACGCCCATTGGCAGCGTGCGCTGATCTTTTGCCAAAGCATCGATCAGGAATTCGAAGCGGCCGGTCTCGGCCTCGATCTTCTGCGCGAGAGCGGCTATGCGCCCGAGGCGGCGTTTGTCACGTTGATCAATGGCATGAGCGGGTACGGCGAGGCGGAACTGGACTCCATGCCCAATCCTTCGCCCTTGTTGGTCGCGATGCTGCGCAAGATGGGCATTGAAGCGCCGCGTAATGCGCTCGATGCAGCCAACCCAGCATTGCTGCGCCTTATCGCCGGTGCCGCCGATAGCGATATCGAGCTGCGCCTGGCGGCGGCGGAGCAGGCCGAGGCGGTCGGTGCTTTGCCGGCGGCGAGTGTCGGTGCGCTTTATAGCGAAGTGCAATTCGCGCCCGAAGAGCGCGCCAATCCGATCAGTCAGAGTGAGGGCATGAAAGGGCCGTTGGCGCGCGCCATTCTCTATCAGGCGGTGATGGCCGAGACTGTGCCGACGGCACGGGCTGAAGTGATCGGCGTTGCCTTGCAGCGCGCACAGGACGAAGCGCGCTTTCCGACTATGGCGCGAGTGCTCTTGCCGGCCATGCAGGCGCTCGAGGCGCGGTCTGATTTCGCCTGGTTTGCGGCCCAGGCCGGGCGCGCCTATTTTGCTTCCGGGCGCTGGGAAGAGGCGCGCCGTTGGTATGACGTCGCCCTGGCTGAGCGCAGCAGAAATGCGGGAGCAGAACTGGCCGCAACGGCGCTATGGCCGTTGATCGCATTGACCGAGCAAGAAGGTGAAATCGATCCCGCCATGCTGGAGAATTGGTGGCAAGCGCAAGGCGGCGCTGGTGATCCGGATGCCTATCGCCGGGGCGGCCTGTTGCTGACATTGCTGACATCGCTTGATCATAATATTGCGGCGGAACAGTGGGATGTGTTGCTAGCCGGGCCATTGAGTGTGCCTGGCGCCGTTGCCTCGCCCGCGCTCCATTATTCCTTACGCGATGCTGCTGTGGGCGGGCGCCTCGGAGAGGCGGTCTTGCTGGCCCTGCTTGGCCTCGGCGCCGGTGGACCGGGAAGCGCCGGCCTGCTCACACTTGGAGAAGCCGTCGCCGCGCTCGAAGATGTCGGCCTCCACCGGGACGCCCAGGCGGTCGCCGTTGAGGCCGCGCTGGCGGGCGGGTTGTAATGCCCGCCGAGGCGGGAATCTAATCATGCCTGCCGCGCCCGGCGCGGAGCGACGAAATCATATCGATGATGCCAGAGCGCTTGAGCTGTTTTTGGAGATGCTACTCTCCGAGCGCGGCGCTGCCGCTCACACCGTGGCCGGATACAAACGCGACATCGAGCATTTTCAACGAGCGCAACTTTTGCACGGCACTAACCTTGTCAGCGCGGATGGCACCGCGATACGGGCTCATCTGAGCGACATGGCCAAGCGCGGCATGGCGCCGCGCACGGCGGCGCGCCGCCTTTCAGCACTGAGACAATTTTTTCGCTTTCTTGTGGCCGAAGATTTGCGCAGCGATGATCCAAGCGCTGCCATTGCCGGCCCGCGTTTGGGCAGGCCTCTGCCCAAAGTGTTGAGCGAAGAGCAGGTTGCCGCACTTTTGGCTGCTGCCGAGGCGCGCCTCCAGGGCGAGACCAGGAGCGTCCGTGCGCGGGCCGATGCGATACGCCTGGTGGCGCTGGTCGAGCTGCTGTACGCGACGGGTCTCCGCGTTTCTGAACTGGTCGAAATGCCGCTTGAAAATGTGGTTGAAGGGCGCAAATGCCTGCTTGTAAAGGGCAAGGGCGGCAAGGAGCGTATTGTGCCGGTCGGTGAGCCGGCAGAGGCGGCGCTCGGCGCTTATTTGCCGCTGCGCGAGTTGCATATGAGCAAAAAAGGGAGCTTAAAATGGCTGTTTCCGTCGCGCGATAGCCATCTCACCAGGCACCGATTCGCACAAATGCTGAAGATTCTCGCCGTCGAGGCCAACATACCGCCGGATAAAATTTCACCCCATATCCTGCGCCACGCCTTCGCCAGCCATTTGTTGGCCAATGGTGCGGATTTGCGTGCCGTGCAAAAAATGCTAGGTCATGCGGACATTTCAACCACTCAAATCTATACCCATATATTAGATGAGCGGCTAAAAGCCGTTGTACTCGATCATCATCCACTGGCTGGCGCGGCGCTGGGATTAACCCCTGACGTAGCGCAACGGCGCAAATTAGCGTAGTTTGATGACGAATCAAGACGGCACGGAAGGCGAAAATACCAGCACGATGAGCAGCTATTTGGATTTCGAAAAACCGATCGCAGAGATCGAAGGAAAAATTCACGAATTGCGCCATTTAAGCGATGGCAGCGGCGTGAATATTTTGGATGAGGTCTCCCGTCTTCAGGGCCGCGTCGATAAGATTTTACGGCAAACCTATAGCCGCCTCTCGCCGTGGCAGAAGGCGCTGGTGGCGCGCCATCAATTGCGCCCGCATTTTTCCGATTTTATCGCGGCGCTGATCGAGGATTTCACGCCCTTGGCCGGGGATCGCAACTATTCCGAAGACCGCGCCATCATCGGCGGCCTCGGTCGTTTTCGCGGCCGTTCGATCATGATCATGGGCCACGAAAAGGGCGCCGATACGGAAGCCCGCCTGAAGCATAATTTCGGCATGGCCAATCCGGAGGGCTACCGCAAAGCCACGCGCCTGATGCGCCTAGCCGAGCGCTTCTCCCTGCCGGTGGTCACCCTGGTTGATACGCCGGGCGCCTATCCCGGTGTCGGCGCGGAAGAGCGCGGCCAGGCGGAAGCCATCGCGCGCAGCATCGAAACCTGTCTTGATCTGCGCACGCCGATTGTTGCGTCGATCATCGGCGAGGGCGGCTCGGGCGGCGCCATAGCGTTGGCAGTGGCCAACAAGGTGCTGATGCTTGAGCACGCGACTTACTCAGTGATTACCCCTGAGGGCTGCGCCGCGATCCTATGGCGCGATTCAGCCCATACTCAGGATGCCGCCGGCGCGCTCAAAATGACCGCCCAGGATCTGCTTCAAATGGGCGTGATCGATGAAATCATCGATGAACCGGTCGGCGGCGCCCACCGCTCGCCGGAAGTCGCAATCCAGGATTTCGGCAATGCGCTGGAAAAGGCGCTTGATGAATTATCACCGCTGAGTGGCAACGAACTGCGCGCCAAGCGCCGCGAAAAGTTCCTCGAAATGGGTAAAATCGGCCTGAACTAGGCCCACCTGATCAGCATTGTCTGATTAGCACGGCGTGATCAGCTATGCCAATTTACCGTGGCACTGCTTATATTTCTTGCCTGAGCCGCACGGGCAGGCGGCGTTGCGGCCGGTTTGGTTCCAGGTTTCCGGGTTTTCTTCGTTGAATTCCGCGTGGCGCTTTGGCCCCAGTCTGGGCTGGGATTCCGGATCGGAGAAGGGGTCCGCAATGCCGTCGATATCGTCGCGCTCTTCTTCCGCCGGCGCCACGCCGGCGAAGGCCGGGTCCTGGCGGGTCTCAACGGTTTCCTGCTCGTCGCGCTGCTGAACCGTTTCGGCACCGTCTTCATTGAGGCAGAGTTCAATATGGGTGAGTAATTGGGTGACCTGCTCGCGCAGGCCCGACAGCATAGTCTCGAACATGGAGAACGCTTCCTGCTTATATTCATTCAGCGGGTCGCGTTGGGCATAGGCGCGAAGGCCAATGCCCTGGCGTAAATGATCGAGCGTCAGCAAATGGTCTTTCCAGGTCTGGTCGAGAATTTGCAGAAGTAGGCTTTTCTCCGCCATGCGCCAGATATCGGCGCCATATTTGGCCACCTTGCCAGCCGCCTGGCGGTCCGACGCTTGGGTGATGCGTTCGCGGATTTCCTCATCCGCAATGCCTTCTTCCTCGGCCCATTCTGGGATTGGCAAATCCAATGCCAGCAGGCGCAGGCAATCTTCCTTCAGCCCCTCCGAATCCCATTCTTCGGCATAGGCCTTCTCCGGGATATTGCCATCGACGATATCTTCGATGACTTCGTGGCGCATATCCTTAACGGTCTCGGAGACATCTTCGATGCGCATCAAGTCCTTGCGTTGCTCATAGATCACCTTGCGCTGATCATTCATCACATTGTCGTATTTGAGCAAATTCTTGCGAATTTCGTAGTTGCGTGCTTCGACCTTCTGTTGCGCCTTCTCCAGCGCCTTATTGATCCACGGATGGATGATCGCTTCGCCGTCCTTGAGGCCGAGCTTGGAGAGCATGGAATCCATCTTCTCCGAGCCGAAAATACGCATCAGATCATCTTGCAGCGAGAGGAAGAACACCGAAGCGCCGGGATCGCCCTGGCGTCCGGCACGGCCACGTAGCTGATTGTCGATACGCCGCGCCTCATGGCGCTCGCTGCCGATAATCAATAGCCCACCGGCGGCTAGGATTTTCTCACGCTCGACGGAGACCTCGGCGCGAATGCGCGTCACCTCTTTTTCGCGCTCGCCTTCGTCCTCGATCTCCTTAAGCTCATCAAGAATGCGGAAATCTACATTTCCGCCAAGCTGAATATCGGTGCCGCGACCGGCCATGTTGGTGGCGATGGTTACCGCGCCGAAGCTGCCGGCCTGGGCGATGATGCGCGCTTCCTGTTCGTGGTAGCGCGCGTTCAGCACCTTGTGCTCGAGTTTCTTTTCGATCAACAGGGCAGCGAGTTGCTCTGATTTGTCGATACTGGTGGTGCCAACCAAAATGGGTTGGCCGGTTTTGCTGCATTCCTCGATGCGGGTGATGATCGCATTCCACTTTTCATCCGCCGTGCGATAGACCTCATCATCATTATCTTTGCGCACCGCCGGCTTGTTGGTCGGGATTTGCGTCACGTCGAGCTGGTAGATATCGGCAAATTCCGCCGCTTCGGTCATCGCCGTGCCGGTCATGCCGGCCAGCTTCGGATACATGCGGAAATAATTCTGGAAGGTAATCGAGGCCAGGGTCTGGTTCTCGTTTTGAATAGGAACCTGCTCTTTGGCCTCCAGTGCCTGATGCAGGCCATCGCCAAAACGCCGGCCCGGCATCATGCGGCCGGTGAATTCATCGATGATGATGACCTGGCCGTCTTTGACAATATAATCCTTATCGCGCTCAAATATCTGATGGGCGCGCATCGCCTGATTGATGTGATGGACGATGGAAATATTCTCGATGTCGTAGAGATTGGGGCTCTCCAGCAGGTCCCGCTCAGCGAGTAGCTTTTCCGCCTTTTCCGTACCGATATCGGTCAGCGTCGTGGTGCGCGCCTTGTCATCGATTTCATAATCTTCTTCTTCGAGGCTGGGCATTAGCGTGTCGGCATTGCGATACATTTCCGAATGATCTTCAGCCGGGCCGGAAATAATCAGCGGCGTGCGCGATTCATCGACCAGAATACTGTCGACCTCATCGACGATGGCAAAACAAAATTCCCGCTGCACCATGCTCTCGAGCGTGAATTTCATATTGTCGCGGAGGTAATCGAAGCCGAACTCATTGTTGGTGCCGTAGGTGATATCGCTCTGATATTGGGCGCGGCGCTCTTCATCGGGCAGGCCGTGGGAGATCGTGCCAATCGTCATGCCGAGAAATTCATAGATCGCGCCCATCCAGGCGGCGTCGCGTTTGGCGAGATAGTCATTGACCGTAACGACGTGAACACCTTTGCCCAATAGCGCGTTTAAATAGACCGGTAGCGTCGAGACCAGGGTTTTACCTTCGCCGGTGGCCATTTCCGAGATATGGCCTTCATTGAGGACCATGCCGCCGATCAGCTGCACATCATAATGGCGCTGGCCGAGGGTGCGTTTGGCCGCTTCGCGCACGCTGGCGAAAGCTTCAGGAATAAGGGAATTTAATTCAGCGCCTTTTTCGAGGCGTTCGCGATATTCATTGGTGCGGGCGCGCAGCGCCTCGTCGGACAGTTTCTCAAACTCGGGCTCGAGCTTGTTCACCGCTTCCACCTGTTTGGCGTAGGCTTTAACTACACGCTCATTTGCCGTGCCGAATATTCGGCGCGTCAATACCCGCATCATGGGCCGACCTCGAATTTAGTCTAAGAGTTGCGCGCGACAGCAATATGCCCGCCGTTGAGAGATAAGGGTGCGGCAAGACAGTGTCAACGGCTGCTCCTCGGCGGGCGGGAGCGATATTGGCCAATTCGTGGCCAAGGTTGAATGAATTCTGGTGATATGCTTTAAGCCGTGCACGCAAGCGCCGCATTTGTCTGGCGTTATGCGGCAGAGGAAACGCATATGAATTTATCAAAATTATTTCCCCGCCGGGCCTGGCGTGCGTCGCTGATCGCCTTGGTGACAGCGCTGTTGACGGCAAATGGGCAGGTCGCAACCGCCGCCGACGATGATCCCATAGCTGCGATGGTCAATGGTGAGCCGATCACGCACACCGAAATATTGTTGGCGCTCGAATTTCTGCCGGTCCAGTTTCGTAACTTGCCGGGTGATCAATTATACCCGCTTATTCGCCAACAATTGATCGATATTAAGTTATTGGCCGCAAAAGGCGCGGAAGCTGGCTACGCCGATGATCCGCGAATCACCGTGCGCCGCGATTTCTATACCATGCGCCTCATTTATGATTATTACGCCACCACCATCGTTCAGGACTATATGACCGAAGAATTCCTGCATGAGAGTTACGATAAGTTTCTCGAGAATTTTCCGGGCGCTGAGGAGCTTAAAATAAGCCATATCCTACTTGCGACCGAAGAAGAGGCTGAGAAAGTCTTTGAGATATTGGCGGACGGGATAGATTTCGCCGAAGCGGCGCGCGGGCATTCGGTCTGGCCATCGGCGGCCCCAGGGTGGCGCGCTGGGCTTTATCCGCCGCGCCCAGGTGGTGCCGGAATTCGCCGAAGCGGCCTTCGCTCTTGAAGGCGGCTAGATATCGAGCCCGGTTAAAACCCAGTTTGGCTGGCATATCATTCAGGTATCAGAGCGCCGCAGCCAGGAGCCGCCAAGCTTTACCGAAATGGAGCAAAAACTCCGCGCCGAAATTACCGATCGCCTGGTTTCGTCAGCCGCCAAGGAAGCGCGTGAAACGGCTCATATCGAGCTGTTCGAGCTGAACGAAGACTTTTTTGACGGCGTCGTAGTTGCTCCTTAAGTGGCGCCGCTTAAATATTGCCGTTTAAGCATGGCATTGATGTAAGGAATTGAAGATGAGCGGCAAATCGCCTTTGGCGCCGAAAAAATTCCCGGCCATTCCCGAGATTGCCGGCGTGCGCCTCGGTGCGGCGGCGAGCGGCGAGCGTTATCACGGGCGTGATGATCTGCTGCTCGGCGAATTCGTTGCTGGAACGCGGGTCGCTGGCGTGTTGACCCAATCACAAACTCCTGGTGCACCGGTGAAATGGTGCCGCGAAATTCTGCCGCGGGGCCGGGCGCGCGGGCTGGTGGTTAATGCCGGCAATGCCAATGTCTTTACCGGTAAGGCGGGGTACGCGGCGGTGTGCCGTACAGCAAAGTCAGCGGCGAAACTCCTGAACGTGCCGGCGAATGAAGTTTATATCGCCTCGACCGGGGTGATCGGTGAGCCGCTGAACGACAGCAAACTTATCCAGGCGCTGCCGATGCTGCACAAAAAAATGGATGGCAAAATTGATGGCAAACCCTGGCAGGTTAGCGCTCGGGCCATCATGACCACCGACACCTTCCCCAAGGGCGCGTGGCGCCAGGCTGAGATCGACGGCGAGCGTGTGACCATCGGCGGCATCGCCAAGGGCTCCGGCATGATCGCGCCCAATATGGCGACCATGCTGGCCTTCCTGTTCACAGATGCACGCCTGCCGGTGCGGGTGCTGAATTCTCTGCTGCGCCCGGCGGTAGCGCGGTCGTTCAATTCCATCACCGTCGATGGCGATACCTCGACCAGCGATAGTTGCCTGCTGTTCGCCACCGGTGCCGGCGCACGTCACCGCGCCGTGACGCGAGCGGCCGACAAGCGGCTGGGCAATTTTCGGGGTGCCTTGCAGGAAGTGATGAACGATCTGGCGCAACAGATCGTGCGTGATGGTGAGGGTGCGTCCAAATTTGTCACGATTTCCGTGCGCGGCGCCAGTTCCGAGGCGGCAGCGCGACGTGCGGCGTTGGTGGTGGCCAATTCGCCCCTGGTCAAAACGGCGATTGCCGGTGAAGACCCCAATTGGGGACGCCTGGTGATGGCGATTGGCCGCTCCGGTGAGCAGGTGCGTGCCGAAAAAATGGTGATCGATATCGGCGGCCATATTGTTGCGCGTGGCGGCAAACGCGCTGCGCAATACAGTGAAAAGACGGTCGCCCGCCATATGAAGGGTGAGGAGATCAATATCACCATAGATCTCGCGGTAGGCGCCGGCGCGGCGACAGTTTGGACCTGCGACCTGACCCACGAATATATCAGCATCAATGCCGACTACCGATCCTGACCGGGGTTGCCGGGATGAGCCCAAGGGTTGGGATGGCCGCCCGATTGATACCGCAAATTTGCGGCTTCGCGCCCTCCAGCCGGCAGATGTTGCCGCCATCGTAGCATTGGCCGGGGATGAGGCGGTTTCCCGTACGACCGCCGAAATGCCTCACCCCATGACCGAGGAAGACGCACGGACTTTCATCGCGGCGGCGTGTGAACCGTTTGGGGAGTCTGGACGGCGGACCTTCGCCGTTGAGCGGCGGGCTGTGTCCGGTCTCATTGGCTGCGCCGGAATCATCGCCCAAGGCGACACCGCCGAGATCGGCTATTGGATTGGTCAACCACATTGGCGAAACGGCTATGGCACCGAGGCGGCGCATGCCCTTGCGCGGCTGATTTTCCGCAATCATGATTTTGTCCAGGCCGAGGCGGAGGTCATGTCCGTCAATGCCGCCTCAGAGCGGGTGCTGGTCAAAGCCGGATTTCGGCATCTGCGCGACGAGGAGGGGCAGCGTGGACGCTGTGCCGGCCAGCCGGTCCGAATTTATGTGCTCAGCCGAGAAGCATGGGAGGCGCGCGAGGCCGCCAAACCGACATTGTTGGTGGTCGCGGCGGCACTGGTCGACGTCGACGGACGGGTGCTCATGACGCAACGGCCCGAAGGTAAGTCTATGGCAGGCCTGTGGGAGTTTCCGGGAGGCAAGGTCAATGTCGACGAGACACCTGAGGCAGCACTGGTCCGTGAACTTGGTGAAGAATTGGGGATCGATGTTACCGCCAGCTGCCTGGCGCCGCTGACTTTCGCGTCGCATTCTTACGACGCCTTCCACTTGCTGATGCCTGTCTATGCCTGCCGGGTCTGGGGCGGAACGATCTCGCCGCGTGAAGGTCAGGCTATGACTTGGGTGCGCCCGGCGCGTATGGGCGACTTGCCGATGCCGCCCGCCGATTTGCCGCTCGTGGCCCTGCTGCGCGATTTTTTATAGAAAGCGGTTTGCCGAGCGGGTTTAGAGGTTTCGTAGGCTTTCCAGATAGACAACAAGATCGTCAACCTGCCGACGGGTGAGGTGTACATCTGGCATTGCG
>Ga0114996_10006829_pt1 | contig 13050 bp, 9 predicted proteins | sample ArcticOcean_MG_C_4_FD_87039 | JGI IMG/M metagenome (GOLD analysis project Ga0114996, IMG submission 87039) | Marine microbial communities from western Arctic Ocean - ArcticOcean_MG_CB4_134 | ecosystem: Environmental > Aquatic > Marine > Oceanic | place: Arctic Ocean: Canada Basin | collected... | reverse complement strand
TGGTTTCCTTCCTCCCATTCCGTCAATCGGAAGACCTGCATGCCCGCGTCCGCCGATCCTTCGACTACACTGTCACGGCTCCTCGAGAGCCGAGGGGTTGCCGCCGGTCTTTATCTTGCCCTGACTGTCTGCATGACGTTCCCGTTGGTGCTCCGGATGGGGGCATTCGTTCCGGCGGGCTCTGGAGATATCTGGCAGAATTACTGGAATTTTTGGTGGTGGGAAAAGTGCCTGTTCGAGCTGCAACAGAGCCCCTACCACAGCCAGCTCCTGTTTCACCCGACGGGAGCGAACGTCATCTTCCACACGCATTCTGCATTCAACATGATCGTCGGGATGCCGGTCAATGTGATCTGGGGGCCGGGCGCGGCCTATAATTTTTGCGTTCTCTTGGCGCTGTGGCTCTCTGGATGGGGAGGCTACTTGCTGGTCAAGGAGCTGACCGGCGATGCGCGCGCGGCCTTCTTGGCCGGACTCGTGTTCGCCTATTTCCCGCAGCACATCGAACAAACACTGGAGCACTTGAATCTCTTCTCGACCCAGTTTATTCCGCTGACGCTGCTCTACTTTTTCCGTTTGGCCCGGCGCGGCGGGACGCGCAATGTGGCTGGCTTTGGCGTATGCTTCGCCTTGAATGCCCTTTGTAGCTGGCACCTCGGGCTGATGCTCATCTTGACGCTGGCACCGTTGCTGATTTTGGCGAGTTTTCCGCTCTTTCCGTCGTTTCGCTTTTTTCCGTCGTTTCACTTTTTCCCAATGACGCGACCGAGCAGCATCCTCGTCCGTGACTTGGCGATTGCGGCCGGCGTGTCGGCTGTCATTCTTCTGCCGGCGGTGTCGCCCATGTTTTCGGAAATGGCGTCCGGTGCTACCTATTTCGACAAGCGCCTCGTCGACCGCGGCATTGATGCCAGCTACCTTCTCACGCCATTCTTTGCGCACCCTTTTTGGGGTGCTCTCACGACAGACGCCTATTTGAGCCGGGCGTACCAGGCTTCGGGGTTTATCTGCTACCTCGGATTCATCCCCGTTGGCCTGGCGGCTTGGGCGCTGGCGCGTCGCCGGTCAGGGACGGGGTACTGGGCTATCTTTACTTTGGTCACGCTGCTGCTGGCGTTGGGCGCTCACCCGTTCTGGGACGGCAAACTCCATGACGGCATCACGCTTCCTTTTGCATGGCTGAAGTTCTTTCCTGGGCTGGTTTATCTCAAGGTGGCCAACCGTTTCTTGATCCTCACAAGCCTGGGACTTGCGGTCTTGGTTGGCTACGGCTGGACGGCTATTCGCAAGCCGAGCGACCTCAAGTTTGCTTTGCTCGGAGGGCTAATCTTTGTCGAGTATCTGTGGGCGCCTTACCCGCTACAGGAAGTCCCGATTTCGCCCGTCTACGCCCAGCTACGGAAAACGGGACAAGAAAGCGCCATACTCGACATCCCTTTCCAGCAGCGAAACCGCACCGTCTCGAACCTTCTCGCTCAGACAGTCCATGGACGGCCGATTGCGGACGGATACCTCTCGACGATTTCTCCGCAAGCCTTCGAAGCTATCCAAACTGAGTCTGCCTTGAAGGATCTGGCCGGCGTACCGATGCTGGAACGGCCGATCGACCGCGACCGCCTGCTGGCACTTGGTTTCGATACCGTTGTACTGCACAAAGACCGAGCCGATAGCTACGCCAAACAGCGATTGGCTGACGTTGAGCCGCGCGATTTATTGGGACGTAAGTCGGCACTGCGTCTGGGCGGCATACCGGACGAAACCATGCGCCGCATTCGGGTCGAGCTGACCGGGCTGTGTGGAGAGCCTCAATGGGAAGACGAGCAGATTGCGGTGTTCGATTTACGGGTGCGATCGTCGAGCCCCGCGCGCTGAGGCCAGCGGTTTCAAGCACGCGTTAGCAGAACCGTCAAGCCGCGAAGCGGAACCCTGGCGCCAAAACCCCACCAGGTCAAGCCCGGCAAGCGGCGTGGGAGAACCAACGCATGAATCCGGCGACGATCAGGAAGGAGTACGGTGTTCTTTTGCCCGAAAAACGATGTATAATCGCTCCGTACACGAGGCATTTCTTCTCTAATAGTGCCTTAGGCGATGCCAACCGATGCCGGAACCAAAACTGCAAAGGGACGAGAGAGTAGCTACCCCAGATCAGCTTCAAGCCACTGAAGACGAAGCTGCTGCCGAGCCGCTCCCGCTCACCGCATACCGCCTGAAACCGGTCACCCTGAAGATCGTTCCAGCCCCTATCGACCGTGACTGGATGGACTGGCATCGAAACGGCGCCAATCGTTGTCTGCCTCTGCGAGTTGCCAATCAAGCCGGCTGGTTCATTCTCAACGACTGTGATCTTGAAGCGACCTGGACCGGCAGGCCTCAAATCGACAGCCTCAAGGTCAAATACGCCAAGGGCCGCGAATCGAAATTCATCCGCAATATTTTCGGCCACGGCATCCTCACCTGGCACATCCCTTACCTGTTTCGCACGCCGCCCGGCTACAACTTACTCGTACGCGGCCCGACGAACTGGATCAAGGACGGCGCTTGTCCGCTGGACGGGCTGGTGGAGACCGACTGGGCCGTGGCGACCTTTACGATGAATTGGAAGATCACGCGCCCGTTTTTCAAGGTGAAATTCCGGGCGGGCGAGCCGATTTGCATGATCGTGCCGCAGCGCCGCGGCGAGGCCGAAGCCTTTCAGCCGGAAGTTCGCAACATCGAGTCCGCTCCCGAGCTGCAACAAAGTCACCGCAAATGGGCCGAGTCGCGCCGCCAATTGATCGCTGAGAAAAAGGTCCTGGCCGAGGACGGCAAGCTGGGCGGAAAAGGCGTCGTCGCCCCCTGGCAGCCGGACTATTTCCGCGGCTCGGCGCCCGGCGGCGAAACGGCGCCCGAGCATCAGGTGAATCTGCAAATACGGCCGTTCGAGGAGATCGAGCCCGCGGTGGATGCGGCGACGGGCAGCAACGAGGAAACGTCCGAAGGCTACGCCGCGCCGGCGCCGGCACGGTCGTCCTGGCAGCGGCTCAAAGGCTTATGGCAGCGCGATTAGACTGGCCGCCGAATGCGCGGCGGATACGCTTCCCGCTATAATTCCTCTGGAATCTCGCGGACTCTCAATAGTGCCCGGACCTCTCTCGACCATCCGAGATCCGAGTTGTCCGCTTCGGAGCCTGAACCATGAAAGAGAAGCACGGCAACATCGATCGCAGAAACTTTCTGGCCACAACCAGCGGCGCCGGGCTGGCGCTGTCCGCTTTGTCGGCGGCAACTCCTTCGCGGGCGGCAAGCCCCTCTCCGCAAAACACGATCGCCAATGACACGATCCGTATCGGCGTGATCGGTCCCGGCGGCCGCGGCACTCAGGTCATGAAAGAGTGCATCGAATTCGGCAGCACCTACAAAGCGCGCGTTACGGCAGTTTGCGATATCTGGAACAAGCGCCTGGAGGCGGCCGCCAAGCTCGTGCACGAGTCCTACAGCGTTGAGCCGAAATCGTATCCCAACTACGAGCAAGTGCTTGCCGACAAAGAGATCGACGCAGTCATCATCGCCACGCCGGACCATCAGCACTCCAAGATGCTCAAGGCCGCGATCGAGGCCGGCAAGGACGTCTATCTCGAAAAGCCGATGGGCAACGTGCTCAGTGAGTTGAATGAAGCTTTCGCTGCGGTCGAGAAGTCCGATCGCGTCGTGCAGATCGGCACGCAGCGCCGCAGCTACCCGCGCTACCGCTCAGCGATCGACATCATGAACGAAGGGCGTATCGGCGAGATCGTCAAAGTCGACGTCATCTGGAACACTTACAGCAAATACCGCTGGGCCAAAAAACAGAAAGATCTAGACTCCCTCAAGGAAAGCGATGTGGACTGGAAAGCCTTTTTGATGGGTAAGCCCTATCGGTCCTTCGACCCAAAGATCTATCGCTCGTTTCGTCTGTTTCGCGAATTTTCGAGTGCCATCATCGATCAATGGATGACCCATGGCATCGACGTAGTCCACATGCTGACCGGCGAGCTGTATCCGAAAAGCGTCGTCGCGTTAGGCAACATCTACCGTTTTCACGACTACCGCGAGAACCCCGACACGATGCAGGCCGTACTCGACTACGGCCACGGCGGCAAGAACTTCCTGGCCAGCTACGGCACCTGCCTGGCCAATGGAGCGGGCAGCGCCACGCGAGTGCAAGGAACACGCGGCACCCTCGAAACCGAGAACGTGTGGCGGGTTTCAGGCGACGGAGTCGAGGGCGACCAGGCCCTCACGGAAGCGCAAGAAATCCCGGAAAAGCCTGGCACTCTTCATCACATGGCCAACTGGCTGGACTGCGTGCGGCGGCGCGCACCCGAAGATCTATACTGCCCCCCCACGGCGGGCTACGGACATTCCATCGCCTGTATCATGACAACCGATGCCATGTGGAGCGGCCACCGGATGGTCTTCGACCCCGCCCGCCGAGAGATCAGCGAGGGTTAGAAGTCCTCCATGCGTTGCTTCGGCTTCCCGTCTGCCGAGCGGAGGGTCGCGCTTCCCGAATTGGGGCGAGTCCCCAAGCTCGCCGCGTCGAGACTCCTCTCGCCGCCTATTTGAAACGGTTGGCGGCAGCGCCAATCGAGCAAGCGGCCCCGCTCTGATCCTTCTGGTTCAGATCCGTCTGGTTCGCCGTATCGCGGCGGGAACCCTCACCCCTGCGACGCGAACCCATACTTCTCACCACCTGGCGGGGAAGGCGCGCGAGATGCCCGCCATTACTTCGCTGGGCTTACTTGCGGTACTCGCGGACTGGGTCGAGGCGACCCCGGCCCGGGGACCGACGCCGTGAGTTTCTACATTCAGCGGCTTCGACGTGGGGCGGGCATCCTTGCCTGCCGTGTGTCGTCCGACGTGGGTCAGGCATCCTTGCCCGCCAGGGACCCGAGAGCCGGCGCTACTGTTGAACGGCGAGCACCCGGCTCAGGACCGGCAGTCACACGGACCCGGGGCATTGGGCTGGAAGCCCATGCGAGACGTCCCGTCAGGGACGAAACAGAAATAGCCCACGGCTTCAGCCGTGGTTTACGGGTCCCATTGCGATAAGCCCTGGAAAGGGCGATACAAGCATGCCGCACAACCTCGCTGACCTGCTGATTCATGTCTTCTTTTCGACGAAAGATCAGCGGCCCATTCCCCACTGAAGCCGTGGGCTATCGTTGTAGCGACCCTGCTGGGTCGCGCGCCACCTCGAATCGGGGCGCGCCTCGTACTGACGCGCCTCTCACTCACTACGCCTCTCGCGCGGTGAGAAATGCGGGCTGATCGTTACGCACCTTCGCCAATGGATTCACTATCTGGTAATACTACTTTAGTTTAGTTTTTCTATCACTTTGGTTGAATTGGCGCGTGGACTATCGTACTGGTACTATCGTGTAGTGCCAGTAAGGCTTGAGCAACATTCTTACTGACACCGACATCTGAGTGTTTCGTCTCCGGTACTGAATAAATGAACTCCACCGCCGTTCAGAGATCAAGCATTACCCGGCCCAAGTCTCTCGAAGGCCTCTTCTCGACCGTTTTGGGGCGGACCGACCACCGCTCCGACGGTTCTTATGTAACAACTCAATGGTTTTCGGTACTGATGGTAGCCATAGTACCCAAAGCTAGTTTCCGGGTCCGCGAATCAAAGAATCTACCGAAAGGCACATTTCAGGCTTGCGAAGAAGTCCGTCTTTGTCTCAGGCAGGTTTTGACTGTCTACTCGGTCTCGGCTTTTTGCGTGATGTGGGCTCTTCTCACCCCGTTCGTGGCGAGCGAGTATCTACTGGACAAGCCAATTTGGCTCTTTCTTATGTCCATCATGTTGATGTTGTGGGTCCCGTTAGCAATTAGCAAGGCGGTCCGGCGGCACCGGCGCCGGCGCAGATTGAGCCAGCTCAATGAAACATTCGAATCCCTGACCTACCGGGCTCGAGCGTAGGGGCCGCCGCCGGTTGTGATCCACCCGGGGCGTCTTAGGCCGCGCGAAGGGCTGTGTCGCGAAGGCCTCGCACCTGCGCCACGGGCTCGGAAAGACTTCCATAGATCTCTCTCAAAGAATCAACGCTAAGCCCAGCGTGCTCAATCGTGCCTTTGTCCAGCCAGGCCATCATTTCTTCGGCACTCCTCTGCCTGTTCCACGAGCGGCCCATTTGAATGCCGATATGAATCAGGTTCATGAATGTCTTGCCGTCAGCATCCAGCGCTGGCTCCCAGGGTGTTTCCCAGTATTCAGCCGCATCCACCAGAATGCGGGGCATACGCCAAGCCTCCAGCAGCCAGCGTCCGACCTTGCGCGAGTCGGCGCCGAACACCACGTGCTGCGCGGCGTAGTGAGTCATCTCGTCCTGCATGGAGACCGCGGCCTGGTACTCCTGCGTAAATTGGGACAGCAGGGCAAACTCGCCGATATTGTGCAGCAGCCCCCCGACGAGCAACTCGTCCGCGTCTAAGTCCGGAAAGAACTGCCCGACCGCCCTGCAACCCGCCGCCGCCGCCACCGAATCTTCCCAGATCTCATCGGCAAGCGGCTCCTGCCCGACCATGCGATGGAATAGTCCCGCGACGAACATTTGCAGCAGCAGCATTCGCAGTTTCATTTGCCCAATGACGGTAATGGCTCGTGAAATGCTGGCGATAGGCGACTGCATGGCATAGAAAGCAGAATTGGCCAAGCGAAGCAACTGGGCGGTGAGCGCTTGATCTACTCCCAATACCCGCTCCAGTTCCTGGAAGGAGCAAAGCGGGTCTTCGGTCATCTGCAAGGCTTGCTGGAGCACCGGGAAGGACGCCGGCAAGCGGGTCAGTTTCGTGACCGCGGTCTTTATTCGTCGAGGGTCGGGCGCCTCGAGGACCAACTCGTTGGTCTGATAGCGAAAGCTTGAGTCCACCAATGTCCATATCGGACACCGCGGAATAATCTAGAGAAAAACTTGGAGAAAATGCGAACCTGCTTGAACGGCGTTTGTTCGTCAGCGACTGATCTGGCCGCGGGCCGCCGATTCGTTGTACTTGTCGCGATTGGCACCTCACCTGCGCGGCGGGCGGGCTATGCTAAAGAGCCGCAGCGCGGAACATAGCGGGGCGAGGGCCGTCAAGCGGCGCTAATTTTGGGGGTAGACTTCTTTCGTCATGCCAACGGTAATGCGGTAGTTATCTTTCTCATGCCTGCAGTATTCAGCTACGCCGAGACCGCGATATCGGTAGCCTGACAGCAAGACCATGGCCGGTACAGGCACCGCTTCGGGCGCGGAGATCTCCAGCTCACCCTCGGCCCCGTTCTTGATCGCCACGCGGGCCCGGCCCACCGAACCATTCGCGGCGGTCCAGGTCAGCGAAACTCGCCCCAGCAGAGCCTGATCCGCTTCCATCTCCGCCGCCCGGCCGAGCTCGAGGCTGACACGGAACCCTTCGCCGATTTTGTCGCAAGAACGCACGGTACCCGGCATGCCATCCGCGGCCGGAGGAATCAGCCACACTTTTCTGTCGGTGTCGACGGGCTGCTGAATTCGCAAAACAACTTCGTCATCCGACTGTTCGATGATCTCGCCAGAGGTGAGGCCGGCGGTCGCATTTTCATTGAGCCAACCGATCACGGCCGACGGCTCCGCCTGAGTTTCGCCGGGCTCCTGGAGCGACCCTGGAGCTCCCTCTTCCAGTCCCAACGAACGTGCGGCGTGCCGCCACAACTTGCCAAAGCCTAACTTCATGCTTGAAGTATCCTCGATTTCCGCCCAGTCCGCAATCAGCCAGAAACACTAGTTTCCGCCTCCAGGAAATCCACTAAGCTGGCCCTAGTAGGTGCAAGGTTCCGTGTTCGGGCACCGCGGGTAGGGACGTGAAAAATAAAACCAAAGCACGGAATGCCCGGGTCGTTGCTGGATCGACGAGTCATCAGTTAACACATTGCTCGATTTCGCCCGCCTCTATTCGCCGGATCACGTGCAGTCCCACGAGGTAACCATCTTGATAAGGCGTGCAGTAGCAAGTGGACCCGAAGCAATCTGACTCGTGCCCTTCCAGCCGCACAACGGCGGGTACCGGCACCTGGTCAGAGACGTGTACTTGCACGCCGTAACCGGTGGCATCGCGGACGAGCGCCTTGGCCGCCCGTTGCCCGCCACCAGCGGCTTCCCAATGGAGCGTTCCGGTTCCGCCCGCTGGCTGCCTTTCGGCACGACGTCTTTCCCGAAGCACCCGTCTGATGCCAACGAAATACCCGCCGGTTTCCTCACGGCAATAGCGAACAACCCCTTTGCACCTCGTGTTGGCGTCTGTCGAGATCCAGACGGTCTGGCCGACACGTAACAATTCAACCAAACTGATCCCGAGTCCTGAATCGGACACATCGCGAATGTTGATCTTCATCTCATGGCGGTCGCCGCCCGAGTTTAGCCACGCGACGCTGCCCTGCTCATTCGTTGGTAAACGAGCCCGGTCGCGCCGATCGTCGCGTTTCTTAGGCCCGCGGCTCCGGGACGCACCCAGCGCGAACGGGGCCCGACGAATCACCTCAGCTGTGCTACGAAGAAAACCCCAAAAGAAACTCGGCACATTACAATTATGCGGGCATTTACCTTAATCATCAACCCCCCGCAAGTACTAAGGTTTCCGGTACTAGTAGCAGAGCCGAAGTACGACTTAACCTTGACAGGACAGCGATGACGGGACGACGACGAGGGAAAAGACGGGCGGTATCAATTCCACTTGAGCACCGCCCGAGAGGAGCTTTTTAGCCAGAGGGATACAAGGAGCTTAGTCTGCACGGATTGTCAGAGGCGTCACTGTAACAGGCCGCCGTGGCCGAGAGTCGAGATCTCACCCGCGGAAAGCGAGTAGCGAGCCAGCAACGGAGGCAAAATAAGGTCGACCACATTGGCTTTCGGAGACCGGAAACAACCAGGCGCCGAAACCACGGGGACCTCGCCGGCGTAAGCCAGTAAAAGAAGGTTGCCAGGCTCGACGGGTGCAAGGAAGTTCTCGATGCGGCACCCCACCCGCTCCATCGCCTGCCCCACGACGTCGGAAGGTCCAGCCGGTGCTGTCGTGGAAGCAACCAGCAAGATGGTCGGCTTTGGCCGCAGCAGGTGCTCCAATGCGCGGCCCACGGTCTCCTCCTCTTCAATACAGGAAAGAGCGTAGCTGGCAGTCGTACCGAAGCGCTCCAGGCGTGTTTTCATGATTCCCTCAAATAATTGCCTGCCCCGCGCCCCACTGCGCAGATCCGTGTAGAGCACGGCTACAGTCGGGCTTCCAATGGGACGGCCTTGCAGGATCGGTCCCTGTTCCTTCAAGAGAGAAAGCGTGGTTTCAAAGTTTTGCCTCTCGACCGCGAAAGGAGTGGTTTTTACGGTGGCAACCCGTTGACCCGCTTGAGCGCAACAGAAATTCGGAGCGGTGGCTATCGTGACATTTCCCGAGCAATTGATCCGCTTCAGGAGGTCTTCATCTACTAATAAAGAGCAATTCTCCGTCGCGAATAGATTCGCCCTTCCCCCCGCCGCGAGCCGAATTTCCATCGTCCCGCAAGCCGCCTCCGCTGCAATGAGGCTGGAGGCCTGATCCTCGGGGATCTCGTTTTCGTCTAGCATCGCCACCGATACACGACTGTGTCCTTCTAAACCCAGCAGACGAATATCTTCTTCATTGATTTGGTGCCCCTTCGCCAGAAGTTTTTTCCTGACGCCTGGAAGATCGGAGTACATAAGAGCTTGCCTACGGCACTGCTGACATCGATGACTTCAGTTCGCAAAGCGTTTTCCTCCCGTCGGTGGATTCCTGGTCTCTAACTCACGCCGAAGTATACATGCAATTCTTGTTGCAATACATTTCTTTATCGAAAGTTTACCTTTTTTTGTAATTATAGTAAATATTGTCTGTAGTTTATGGTGTTTGCCACGTTTATCAGCACGTGCCCTGGCCGTCAGGTGCTGAGCGATGCAGGGACAGCACGCCTCAGGCCCGAGTTGAGGAAGCCGGGTGCGACTCGATGAAGCGATGTCGCGGGCATCACGATGCCCATGAGCGATAGGAAATGCAAACCAGACGCCGCCGGTGATGCGGATCTTGAAGACGATCGAGGAAAGGCGCCGCAATCCGTCAAAATGCCGGGGCTGGGGACCGCGGCCGGCCTGCTCTATCCCGAGGTGAGCGTGGTGCCCACTGGCTCGCCGCGCACGGCGCGGGTCAGCACGCCTTGCCCGCATCCCGCGGTAATGCGGACACGAGCGATTCCCTGGGCCAGTCCGGCCATCGCCGCGCGAAGCTTGGCTTCCATTCCGCCGTGAGCAACCCCGCTCGCGATCAGCTTCTCCGCCTGGCCGGCGGTCAGATCGGGGACGAGCGTCCCATTCTGATCCAAGACCCCGTCGACATCGGTAAGGAATATTAGCTCGTCCGCCGCAAAACCGCCCGCGCAGGCTACCGCCATCTGGTCGGCATTGATGTTGTAAATGTCGTCCTTCCGGCCTCCCGCGACACAAGCAACCGTGGGAAGGTAGCCTTGACTGGTCAGCAAATTGAGAATGGACGCGTCAACCTGATCGACTTTACCGACGGCCCCGAGGTCGCCGGAAAGTGGGACGGCACGCACCAGACCGGCGTCAATTCCGGAAAGGCCTATAGCACGCGTGCCCGCATTATTTAGCTCAGCGACTAAATGGTGATTGATTTCGCCGGCGAAGATTCGCAAAACCGCGTCGAGTATTTCCGGCGGCGTGACCCGAAATCCGTGACGGAATTCACTTTCGATTCCGTGTGTGCCGAGGTAGCGGCTCAGTCTCTTGCCTCCGCCATGAACGACCACGGTTTCGTGCCCGGCCTCGACTACGGCGGCAATCTCGGCAGCCAAACGCCGCCGGGTTTCCTTTTCTTCGAGTAATGTCCCGCCGAGCTTGATCAGGAATTTCATTGCATGAGAGCCGAGAGAAATTGCGCGAGGCTAGAGCAGACCCTGGGTTTCAGGGAAGCCCAAAACCAGGTTCATATTCTGAACCGCCTGGCCGGCCGCTCCCTTGACCAGGTTGTCGATCGCGGCGACAATGACCGCTCTGCCTGTGCCTGGATTCACCCGAACGCCCAGGTCGCAGTAGTTGGTATTCGCCACCGACTGCAGATCGGGAAACTCTCCGTCGGGATAAATGCGAACAAAAGGTTCATCCTGATACACCTTCTGATACACAGCCCGCAGATCGTCGGCTGACATTTCAGTCGCGGTCTTGACGTAGATCGTTTCCAAAATCCCGCGATGAACCGGTAAAAGATGGGCAGTGAAACAGAACTCCCGCTCTTCGACGTCGGAGGTCAGCAACACTTCCGGAACATGCCTATGGGTCAGCACTCCGTAGGCGGAGAAGTTCTCCGTCACCGAACAAAAATGAGTGTTGCCGGATGGCCTTTTCCCCGCGCCGCTGACACCGGACTTGGCATCGCAAATAATACCGGCCTCGCGGTCCAGCACACCCGCCGTAATCAAGGGCCGTATTGCCAGATTGGCCGCCGTGGGATAACAGCCAGGGTTGGAGACCAGCCGCGCAACTTTGATCACCTGCCGAAAATACTCCGGCAGGCCGTAAACTGCCTCGGCCAGCAAGTCGGGCCGATCGTGTTTCATCTGATACCAGCGGTCGTAGTTGGAAGTCGTCCGCAGCCGGAACGCACCGCTTAAATCGACGACCTTTGCGCCCGCATCCAGCGCAACCGGAACCAGCTCTAAAGACACTTCGTGGGGCGTGGCTAGGAAAACAAGGGAGATATTGCCTTCGATCAGACTCTCCGCCGACCATGGCATGCGATTGGTTTCCTGATACCAAACCCGCTTGTCGAGGTTGGTCTGGCTGCGATGTTCGAGCAGAACGACATCGACGCCCCCGTGCCCCTTGAGAATCTTTACCAGTTCAGCACCGCTGTAACCGGTGAATCCAACAACTCCAACTCGCAAATTATCCGCCACAATCGATTCCTCGCCTGAACCGATGATCATACTGGATCAGTGGAAGCCGGACAACTGCGAACGGCCAAATCAGCGGCCCGTCCTGGAATCAACTGGCCCACCTGATATCATTCAAAGATGCCCGCAAGGACGCCAGCAAGGACGCCAGCCGCCCTGTTAGAAGCATGCCATCGGCGTCCGCTGGCCCACCCACCCGTTTGGTTCATGCGGCAGGCGGGGCGGTACATGCCCGAGTACCGCAAGATCCGCGCCAGCCATTCCATTTTGGAGCTTTGCAAGCGCGCCGATCTTGCCGCCCAAGTAACGCTGCAACCGATCGACATCCTGGACGTGGATGCCGCTATCATCTTTGCCGATTTGCTTCTGCCGGTCGAGCCCATGGGGCTCAAGCTGGAATTTCTGGCGGGGGAGGGCCCATCCATCGATCCGCCCATCCGCAAGCTCTCCGACATTGAAGCGCTCAGCACCGCCAACGGCGCCGATCTGGGCTACGTTGGCGAAGCTATTTCCCTGGTCAAGCAGCAGTTAAACGGGCGCGTACCCGTGATCGGGTTCGTGGGCGCCCCCTTCACCCTCGCCAGCTACATGGTGGAAGGAGGCAGCTCTCGCAACTATCTCAACACCAAGCGGCTGATGTACGGTGAGCCCGCCGCCTGGCAGGCCTTGATGGACAAGATCGTGGAAGTTCTCGTGCCCTATGCCGCCAGCCAAGTGGCCGCCGGTGCGGAAGTGATGCAGGTCTTCGACAGTTGGGTCGGAGCCTTATCACCCGGAGATTACGCGAAACATGTCTTGCCGTATTCTCAAAAATTGATTCGCCTGATTCAGGCCAACGGCGTTCCTGTTGTCCACTTTGGGACGGGCGCGGGACCGTTTCTCGACCTAATGCACCAGGCCGGAGGCGACGTACTCGGGCTGGACTGGCGAATGCGTCTCGACCAAGCCTGGGCATCGATCGACTATGAAGCCGCCGTTCAGGGCAATTTGGACCCGGTTGCCTTGTTCGCGCCCTTGCCCGAGTTGCGGCGGCAAGTGGAAGACATCATGCGGCGAGCGGCCGGGCGGCCCGGCCACATCTTCAATCTGGGACACGG